>ENA-ORTF01000046-ORTF01000046.1-human-gut-metagenome-genome-assembly--contig:-NODE-46-length-153516-cov-17.610116_pt1 | contig 153516 bp, 133 predicted proteins | sample MGYA00241908_ERZ509180 | MGnify/ENA primary metagenome ERZ509180 (study PRJEB26280, sample SAMEA2338814) | human gut metagenome | biome: human gut; feature: human-associated habitat; material... | reverse complement strand
TTATGCTTCAAACGTCTGCGCCAACAGACAAATGCCGGCATATCTCCCCAGCCGCAAAGGCTTGCGAAGCTTGAAGCCGGAAGAACGCAGTTCGGAATGAAAAATACACCCCGTACGAACAGACGGAAGGTTATGCTTCAAACGTCTGCGCCAACAGACAAATGCCGGCATATCTCCCCAGCCGCAAAGGCTTGTGAAGCTTGAAGCCGAACGTTAAGGTTCAAAACGGTTAATGCCGTTCGCACTAACCGGGAAAGTTTATCGCCCCGGCCTATACTTCACCGCCCGCTCCCGTTTCGTTTTCCATCGGCATCCGTTCAAAAAAACACCGACCGTTTTCCGGTTCCGCCCTCTCCGCCGATTATCAAACGGACGCACCCCGGTTTTTCTCCGGCAGTTTTTCCCGCCGCTTCCCAATGCAACAAAAAGGCCGGCTCACACGCCGGCCCTTAAAAACCGTTGCCGAACAACCTACTCCTTACGCAGATTGGCGGCAGACTGCCACATCTTTTCCAGATTGTAAAATTCCCTTACCTCGGGGCGGAAAAGGTGGACGATCACGTCATAAGCATCGATCAGCACCCAGTCGCCTTTGGCTTCTCCTTCACTGACAGACTTGTAGCCGGCGGCTTTCAGATTTTCCTGCACGCGCTGGGCCAGCGAAATCACATGCCGGTCGGAAGTGCCCGAAGCCACCACCATTTCGTTGGCAATCGAAGTTTTGCCGCGCAGATCAATAACCACTACGTCCTCGGCCTTGCCGTCCTCCAGACTGGAAGTGACAATATCCAAGACCGGGTTTTCTTCCTGTTTCATTTCTTTGTTCAACAAAATTCCTCACTCCTTATTTCGGTTACAACGGAGACCACGAAGACTTCTCCGGCATTGCCGCCTGCTCGTCTTCTTCGCTTTCCTGTCTCCGTTCTCTTTTAATATAATGGTTGACGTCAAGCAGACAATCAAACACCCCTTTTTTGGCAATTGCCGAAATCGGATAAACCTTCTTGCCGATTGCCGTTTCCAGTTCCCGCACTTTCGCCGCCGTTTCCTCTTCCGGCAGCGCATCGCATTTATTTAAAGCCACCACTTCCGGTTTTTGCACCAGCCCGCGGTCATAAAGTTCCAGCTCTTTTCTGATGTCGCGATAGGCCTTGACCACGTCCTCCGAGGTAATGTCGATCAGATGGAGAAAAACTTCGCAACGTTCAATATGCTTCAGAAAACGGTCGCCGAGGCCGATTCCCTCATGTGCCCCTTCAATCAGCCCCGGAATGTCGGCCAGCACCATTTCATAGCCGTCTACCCAGGCCACACCCAGGTTAGGGTGAAGGGTGGTAAACGGATAGTCGGCGATTTTCGGCCGCGCTTTGGTTACCGCGGTCAGAAAAGTGGACTTTCCGGCATTTGGCATTCCGATCAGACCGACGTCGGCAATGATCTTAAGCCGCAGCCACAGCCATTTTTCCTCTCCCGGCCAGCCGGGTTCGGCATAACGCGGCGCCTGATTGGTCGAGCTCTTGAAAGTGGTGTTGCCTCTCCCGCCGTCACCGCCTTTGGCTGCCAGATAGGTTTGGCCGGGTTTTACCATGTCGGCCAGCACCGTTTCCCCGTCTTCGGCCACGATTTCGGTTCCGACCGGCACTTTGATGACAATGTCCGGCGCCTTGCTGCCGTTTTTGTCCGATCCCATGCCGTTTTGGCCCTTTTTAGCCTTAAAATGCTGAGTATAACGGAAATCAATCAGGGTATTCAGATTGGCAACCGCTTCAAAATAAATGCTGCCGCCCTTGCCGCCGTCACCGCCGTTCGGCCCGCCAAACTCGATATACTTTTCCCGGCGGAAAGAAACGCAGCCGGCACCGCCGTCGCCCGACTTCACGAAAATCTTAGCCTGATCCAGAAATTTCATAACCGCTCTCTTTCAAAAAAATGAAGGGGGCTTTAACACCCCCTCCGCCATTTTAACTTTTTACAAGTTATTCGGTAACCACGGAAACAATCGTTTTGTCACCCGACTTCTTAAAGGAAACTTTTCCTTCGGTCAGGGCAAAAATGGTGTGATCCTTGCCGAGGCCGACATTGTCACCCGGATGATACTTGGTTCCGCGCTGACGGATGATGATGTTTCCGGCAATAACCGCCTGACCGCCGGACTTTTTCAAGCCCAGACGACGACCTTCGGTATCGCGTCCGTTGGAAGTGCTGCCACCTGATTTCTTATGTGCCATAACTAAATCTCCTAAAAAACCTATTGCTTACGCGATTTCCGCAATTTTGACAATAGTAATATTCTGTCTGTGGCCGTTTTTGCGGCGATAGTTCTGTCTTCTTTTCTTCTTGAAAACAATAACCTTATCAGCCTTAGCCTGTTTCAAAATGGTTGCTTTTACCGAAGCGCCGGCAACCAGCGGTTTACCGACATTGTCGCCCAAAGCCAGAACTTCGTTGAAGATAACTTCGCTGCCTTCGTCACCGGCCAGCTTCTCGACTTTGATAACGTCTCCGGAAGCGACTTTATACTGTTTTCCGCCTGTTTTAATTACTGCGTACATTTTTCTCACCTAATTTTTATTTTGATTATTTAAACACAAAACGTTGTTTGCAATATACATAAGTTTTTTTTGCTGTCAACAATATTTTAACAAAAGGGAAAAAATCTTATTTGTTGAGAATGCGGTACAGCTGCGGTTTCATGAACTTGCCCTGCCAGATTCCGCGTTTCTCCCTCTCGGCTTCCGCTTCCGCGGCGGAGTAATCGGAATGCTTGTTTTTGTAAACCACCGCCCAGCCGGCCCGCACCATCGCCTCGTTCAGGTTGGTTTTCTCCCCGATCTTGTTGGTAACGTAGCAGGTGCACAAACTGCGGTCGTAACGGTCCAGATCGCGTTCGATGCAGGTGACTTTGCCCTGATCGACCAGACTTTGCAAATATTGCCTGGCCTCAAGTCCGCAGGCATACTTTTTATTGTTGGGATAACGGCAGTCCTGATAATATTCGGGCGCGTCGATTCCTTCCAGACGGATACGCACTTCCCCCATTTCCAGACTGTCGCCGTCCACCACGTAAACGTTCTCGGCGGCAAAGGCGCCGGCGGCATACAGGCACCCGGCCAACAGACAAACAAACAGTTTCATTTTCTTTCCCTCGCAGGTTTCGTAAGCTTTCTTTCATTATAAAGGCAAGCGATTTATTATGCAAACACTAAATTATTGCACGATAAGCTAAAAAAATCTTTGTCTTTTAATAATTTTGTCTTATTATAAGGACAGTTTTTTAAATCGATTTAAAAAAGGAAGAAAAATCGTGTCTAGGAAAAAAGCTCTGAGTCTGTTAACCGTCGCCCTGCTTTCCGTCGGCGGCTGCCGTTTCTGGGACCGCAGCATGCAAGACGTCATGAACGACCCGCTCGACAAGGCAAACGAGGTGGAAAGTTACCCCGTGCGCAACACGCAGATGGCGCCGCTGGCAACCCCGCGTTCGATCATCGTCTGCCGCAGTAAACAGTGCGCGCCGATCAAACTGTCAATGTCCAAGGAATACATATACAACAGTCTGGCCCAGATGATGAAAAACAACAACCATCAGAAGGCTTTGGTCTGCTCGGCCGACGTCGGCAGCCGCAACTGCTATCAGAACTACATTTCGCTGCCGATTACCGTCGGCATCACCCCGGCCTACATGTACATCGATTCCGTCAAAATCAGCGACGTAACCATGAACAAGGGCTCAAGTTCGATCAACATGATGCTCAACTACAACGTTACCTACAACGGACAAACGCCGGAATGTTCTCCCGACAAGACCCTGCTTTACGTTAAAAACGCCGACAATATCGTTTTGGAAGACAAGGGTTACCGCTGCAAAATGACCACCATCGGCACCACCACGGTCAAAACCATGTTTCTGATCGATTTTATCGATCTCGACTATGGTTTCATCGGCGGCTATTACTCGATCGGTCTGTCCGGCCCCTCCTACGGCGGCGGAACCGGCTATATGATGCTGCGCATGCCTAAAACCGGCTACCCGCTGCTGCCGATGCCGAAAGCGCCTGCGGAAAAAGGCAAACTGACACCGGGACAGGCTCAGGCTGAAGCCTACATGGAAGGAAAGGATCCGACAAACGGCAGCGACAACGCTTCCGGTACCGACGGCGTTCAGGTCTTTCCGATCAATTATAAAAACTGACGGGATTTTGCCCCGCATTTCGACTGCCCGCGCAAACGGGCAGTTTTTTTCTGCCGAACACCTGCCGCGTTTTACGAAAAACCGGAAGCAAAGACCGTCGGAACAGCCCTGTATGCTTAAATTTCCATGCGTCATCACGGACGGCATTTGCCCCTGATACGCCGGCATATCATACCGGACACCTTTCATATGTCCTCTCTCTCCTTTGTTACCCCGAATCCCCTTATATCACTTCACACCGAACAGTCTGCATGCCTTTTTATACGCCCCGCTGTCAGCCCCCATACGTTACTTCATATGATCCGCCGGCATTCCGCTTCACACCACTTTTTATCTCTCCGAATCCCCTTATATTTCCCCCGAACCCGGTATCGGATCTTGCGGGAAAAAAGAAAAAAAGACGCCTTATCCGTCATTCTCCTGCCGGAAGTACGACGGATAAGACCGTCATCCCGCAACAAACACAGCCGTATCCGCCATCCTGCAAGCAAACGAAAAGGCTTGGAGAACTTACGAAAAAACAAACAGCCAAAAGAAAAGCAATACACAAAGAGGCACAAGAGCAAAGTGCAACCTGACAGACTTTCCGTCCGTTTCCCGCAAGCGAAAGGGATAAGCGGATTCGGGAATCCTGCGGAAAAGGAAGGACAAAAAAGGAAAAGGAAAATAAAACTCAACGGGATTGAAAACGGTATGATTCCGAGAAAAAAACAGATAAAAAAGGAAAGAAAAATAAAGTAAACGGAGTGAGCGGATTCGGAAACCTCATGTCGCGAAAAGAAGCGGAAAGCCGGAACTGTTCCGCCATATTCATATGTTGCCGGAGATACCGCCTGAATATCCCGTAAAATTAATGGCGGGCGACCTCAAAGGCAAAAACCGCCTTTTAACATAAGAACGGTTTCGACCTCACAACCGAAAATTTGAGTACAAAGAGCATCACGTTGATACCACAGAAAAAACAGCCGGAAGAATATATCCGAAATCACCCCCCCCAAAAAAAACGCGGCACAAAGTCAACAGCTTGTGGATTTTACCCCGCTTAGGGCAAACCGGGCAATCTTTCCCCATCGAAACGTCAGCAGCTTTAAAGACAAAGATATTGCCGAGCGTATGCCAAGTGCCGGCATTATATGCAGAAACTTCTCTTCTTATCAGAAAAACCGTGTTCCGGGCATGCGGCCAACCTGCCGCGTCAGAGTGTCATAGTTCCGGCATGCGGCCAACCTGCCGCGTTAGAGTGTCATATATCTTTTAGCGTTCGCCGATACCTTGAGGGTTACGCCCGAGCATGAAAATCCCCGCGTTTTATGCGGGGAGCTTTTTATTTTTTCAAACCATAAGAGAAATAACGCGGCTTTTCATAAACCACGATCCGTTCGATTTTTTCAAACGAACTCATGCGGCTGCCGTAAATGATCTTGCCGTTGGTTCCGGGCAGACTGCCGTTTCTTTCCTGATATTCCTTCAGATCCATCAGATTCATAAATACGCCGTTTTCAAAAAAAACGTTCCAGCCGTAAGGCGAATCAATGTTGACATGAATGGTTTTAATGCTTTTGTCATAATCAAGAAACTCCGGCATATTGTTCAAAGAAACCTCATAAACCTTTTCTCCCAGCGTGCCGTCATACCATCTCAGGCATCCGAGAGCCCGACGGTCTTCCTCGGACAAGAAACATGCCTCTTCCGGTTTGTTTTCCTCCGCCGACAACGCCGCATTTTCCGTTCCCGGCACTTCCGTCACCGGTTTCTCCGCCGACAGGTTTTCTTCAGTCGCCGGATTTTCCGTCACCAGTTCTTCCGCCGGCAGGCTTCCCCCCGCCGCCGGACTTTCCGGTTTTTCCCCGCCGACGGCAGCCATCAGCTCGGCAACCGTTGCCGCCGGCGCCGTCCCCCGCTCCGACAAAGAACCGAAAGCCGCCGCACGGTTTGCCGCCGAAGCATCAAATCTCGGTTTTTCCGCAAACTCGGGTATTTCCGGCTCGGCTTCGGCAATGCCGGACTGCGGCATCGCTGCCGTCAACGCGTCAAAATCGGACAATGTTTCCTCCGCCGCGTCAAACCTCGGCATTTCCGGTTCAATCCCGGCATCGTCAACTGCCACTTCCTTCGCCGGAATTGCAGGTTCTGCCGCGGACGTCTGCGCCGGTTTGGATTTTCCGCCGCCTCTTGAAGCTTCGTATTTGCTCAGCGCCGTATCCAGATCGTCAATGCTGAAATCGTTAAAATCGATAAAATCGTCATCATCGTCCGCGTTGCCGTTTCCGCCGGCGGCCGGCGCATCGTTCCCGTCGGCGGCAAGCAAAGCGTCGATACTGCCGACACCGCCGTCCGCGTCCTTAAGGTTTAATTCAAAATCGTCGTTTTCTTTACCAGCCATCGTTTTGATCCTTGAATCGCAGAATTTTTACCTGAACACAGCTTACACAATATAAGTTAATTTGTTTTTAACAAAAAAAAGCCCCGACTGCAAGCAGAATGGCGGAAAATAAAAAAAGTTTTTCAGCCGTACCCGGATCAGGCGTAACTGAAAAACCTTTTTTATCGGAAAGTATATTTCCTGATATGAGAGTTATAAGGGAATAGAAATGAGTACCCTCAAGCCTCCTATCGGTGAATCGGTCAGCTCTATTTTGCCGCCGTGTGAAACGATAACATCCTTGGCAATCGACAGTCCGAGACCGACGCCGCCGGTTTCCTTGTTGCGGGAACCTTCAATCCGGTAAAAGGCCTTAAACACGTCTTCCCTTTTGTCGGGCGGAATTCCCGGCCCGTCGTCGTCGACCGTCACTTCCAGCTTGTTGTTGTTGCTCTCAAGCGCAACCGAAACCGTGCTGCCGTAGTTGAACGCGTTGCCGATAACGTTGGTCAGCGCCCTTTTCAGCGACTGTTCGCGTCCCTGAATGGCGCTCACCTGATCGTTGGTGCTGTAACGGATCAACGCCTTGCTGTTGCGGAATTTGTTCAAAATGCTTAAAATCATTTCGTTCATGTCAACGAAAGTCGACGGCTCGCCGCCTTCGCCGCTGACAAACGACAAATAGCCTTCAAGCATTTTTTCCATCTCGTTAACGTCTTGCAGAAACTCTTCCTTGTCCAGACCGTTTTTATCGCCGTTGTCGGGCAGCATCGCCAACTGCAGCTTCATCCGCGTCAGCGGCGTGCGCAGATCGTGGGAAACGCCGGCCAGCATCTGCGTTCTTTCGCTGATCTGACGCTGAATGCGCTCTTTCATCTTGATAAAGGCAATGCCGGCACGGCGCACTTCCGAAGAACCGTAAGGCTTGAACTTTTTATTGTCCACCCCTTTGCCGAACTCTTCGGCCGCTTCCGCCAGATTGGCGATAGAACGAACCTGAATGCGCAGGAACAAAACCGCCACCAGAAACAGCAGCAGCGAAGTGCCGATCATCCAGGCAACGAACCCGAAAATGGAAGTGCTGAAAATGTTCTTTGACGAAGTCGCAAACTGATACAAACCTTTTTCGGTATCGACGAAAACCACCAGGTCGGGATTGCTCTTGCCGATGTAAATGCTGGTGATCGCTTCGGGAAACTCCACTCTCAGCGCGTCTTCCAAAAACCCGGTCACCAGTTTGTTCTGTTTTCTGACCTTGCGGATCACCTCATGTTTTTTGTCGTTGGGATAATACTCAAACTCCATGTCAAAAATCTCTTTGGTCAGCGCCTGAATTTCGGGCAGATTGGCCGGAGATTTTTCCGACAGCTGCATGGCAAAGGCCATGTTGGACGTCAGATTGGTGGAGAGCCGTTTGCCGACCCGCCCCCAGCTGCCGTCAAAAAACGCGACGATCGACACCACCTGAACCACAATCAACGGAATGAAGATCAGAAGCATCGTACGAAAGAACAGCGTGCGCGGCAGCATCTTGATCTTCAGATAGCGCATCGTGTCTTCCACTTTTTTCGGAAATGTCAAATGCATTTTTCCGCTCCTTCAAGTTATCAAAAAAAGTTATTCGGTCAGCAGCATATAGCCTTTGCCGCGGACCGTCTGCAAATAGCGCGGATTTTTGGAATCCCTTTCAATCTTCTTGCGCAGCCTTGTCACCTGCACGTCAATCGAACGCGGCCCCTGTCCGGCTCCCAGCAGCTCCGCCAGCCGGTCGCGGCTGAAAATCTGCCCCGGCTTCTGTCCCAAAAGCGAAAGCATGGACTGTTCCACCGGCGTGATATGGACAACCTCCCCGTCTTCGCCGGTCAATTCCCGGGTTTCCAGATCATACCGGCAAAGCCCCAGATTAAGCCGGGTTTCCTGTTTTTCGTTTTCCTGCGGCGCGCGGCGGAGAATGTTTTTAATCCTCAAAACCAGTTCCTTGGGTTCAAACGGCTTCGGCAGATAATCGTCGGCGCCGCTCTCCAGCCCCGCGATACGGTCGCCGGTTTCCCCCATCGCCGTCAGCAGAATTACCGGAACGTTGTCTTCCTTCCTCAGGCCGGCAAGAAATTCCAGACCGCTTTCCTCGGGCATCATAATGTCGACGATCAGAAGATCGAACTTATACTGTTTCAGCATCATCCGGGCTTCCGCCGCGCCTTTGGCAGCCGACACGCGAAAACCGTTTTCCTGCAGAAAGCGCTGCAGCAGCGCCCGCAGACGGGTATCGTCGTCCACCACCAGAATATGCGCCTTGTGCATTTCCATCGCGGTCCCGGCCAACGTCAGTTTTCCGTTTTCTCAGGTGCCGCCGGCCGATCCGCCGCTGCCGCCGGGGACGCTTCCGCCGTCGTCTGTGTTGCCGCCGGCTTAATTTCCTTCACCCCCGTTTTGGCCGCCGCTTTTTTCCGTCGGCGGCTGTTTTTCACCGCCGCTTTGGCAGCCGTCTTTTTCGGCGCCGGGGTTTCGGCATCGGCCGTCTTGGCCTTGCGCCCGCGCTTCGCCGCCGCTTTCTTCACCACCGCCTTTTCCACGCTGTTCTTAACCTTGACGGCAATTTTCTTAACTTCCTGTTCCACCTGTTTGACCGGATTCTTCTTGTTGTTTTCAACCGTATAAATATAATCCAGACATTTTTCGAAATACTGATAACCGGTAATGAAAGTCAGAATGCCGGCCACCCACAGCAGCCATTCGCCAAGCACACCGACGGGATTGCCGATCAGCGGCAGGTTTTGCAGCAAAATCATGGCGATCGCCGTCATCTGAAAACCGGTTTTCCATTTGGCCAGACGGGTTACCGGCATGCCGACGTGGAACTCGGCCAGAAACTCGCGCAGACCGGAAACCAGAACTTCCCGGCACATGATGATGATGACCGGAATGTAGGTCAGCGGCGTCACCAACTGGTTGGCAACCACAATCACCAGCGCCGACACCACCAGCAGTTTGTCGGCAATCGGATCAAGCAGCCGTCCGAGCACCGAATTCTGATTGCGGGAACGGGCAAAATAACCGTCAAGATAATCGGTAATCGAAGCCGTTACGAACAACGCGCCGGCCAAAATCGACCACAGGACGGAATGAATATAAATCGAAAGGAAAATGACCGGGATCACGACAATCCGGGAAATCGTCAGAACATTGGGAAGATTTAACACTGCAACACCTATCAAAAAAACAAAATTAAAAATCCATTTGCCAAGATAATATTGCATAAATTTCATTTATGGAAGTATTTAAACACTTTTTCCGCCGTTTTTTTGCTGATTCCCGTTACGTTTTCAATATCTTTGAGGCTTGCCTGCGCCACCGCCTCGGCCGAACCGAAATAATTGAGCAGCGCCTTCTTGCGGCCGGCGCCGATTCCCTCGATGGCGTCAAGCTTCGACCGGGTTATCGATTTGCCGCGTTTTTTGCGGTGGGTGCCGATGGCGAAGCGGTGCGCCTCGTCGCGGATGTTCTGCATGTAAAAGGCCAGCGGCGAAGCAAACGGCAGGGCAAAGCTTTCTTTGCCCGCCTGATGGTAGAACTCCTTGCCGGCATTGCGTTCCGGCCCTTTGGAAATGGCGATCACCGCAATCCCCGAAAGATCGAAATCTTTCAGGCATTCAAGCACCGCATGCAGCTGGCCGAGGCCGCCGTCAAGCAAAATCACGTCCGGACGGTTTTCCGGCGTCATCCGCTTAAACCGACGGGTCAGCACTTCTTTCATCATTGCAAAATCGTCGTTGGTAATGGCCGGATCCTTGATGTTGAAAGTGCGGTAAGACTTCTTGTCGAAACCTTCCGGAGTGGCCACGATCATCGCCCCCACCGCATAGCTGCCTTGGATGTGCGAGTTGTCGTAAACCTCGATCCGTTCCGGCATTTTCGGCAGTCCGAACGCCTGCTGCATTTCAAGCAGATTGCTGCGGACGGAATTTTCCAGCGCCATTTTGCGTTCCAGCGATTCTTTGGCATTGTTCCTGACATTGGCGGCAATTTTGGCTTTGTCGCCGCGTTGATAAACATTGATCCTTGCGCCGATCGCTTCGCTTAAAAATTCCCGCCCCTCTATCTCATCGGCGAGCACAATCTCTTCCGGCGGCACGTGCGAAGCGTAAAAACTGCTTAAGAAAGCCTCCATAATCTCGCCGTCTTCGGCTTCTTCCGCCTGCGCGGGGAAAAACGGCAGATTGCCGCAGTTCTGCCCCGAACGGATGAAAAAGACCTGAATGGAAACCCGGCCGCTCTGACGATACAAAGCAACGAAATCCGCCGACTTGATCGAACCGTATTCGACGTTGGTGCCCTGCTGCACGCTGGTTAAGGCGCGGATCCGGTCGCGGTACGTCATCGCTTCCTCAAAATCCTGCCGTTCGCTTGCTTCCTGCATTTTCGCCGTCATTTCGTCGCGCAGCCGGCTGCTTTTGTTTTCGATAAAGGCCACGGCCTCATTGACCAGCTGCCGGTATTCCTCTTTGGAAACTTTGCCGACGCACGGCGCCGAACAGCGTTTGATCTGATACATCAGACAGGGGCGGTCGCGGTGGGCAAACACGCTGTCCGAACACGAACGCAGCAAAAACGCCTTCTGCAAAAGGTCCAGCACGTTGTTGACCGCGCCGGCGTTGGCAAAGGGGCCGAAATATTTGTAACCGTCCTTTTTTTCGCCGCGGTATTTACAAAGCACCGGATATTCGGCCTTCACGTCCAGCGAAAGATAGGGGAAGCTCTTGTCATCCTTGAGCAGAATGTTGTAATGCGGCGCCAGTTTTTTGATCAGCTCGTTTTCCAGCAGCAGCGCCCGCGCCTCGTTTTCGACGACGATAAACTCCATCCGTTCGATTTCCGACACCATCCGCTGCAGCCGGACCGGCAGCTTTTCGATATGCGAATAGGCCACAATCCGCTTTTTGATGTTTTTCGCCTTGCCGACGTAAAGCACCTTTCCGCCCTCGCCCAGCATCCGGTAAACACCGGGCTTTTCGGGAGCGATGCGGATGTTTTTCTTCAATATTTCCAGTCCGCGCCTGATATCGATCAAATCTACTCTTCCTTAAAAAATCAGCGTTTCAAAAAAGATAAAGGCCAACAGCCCCGAAAACATCAGCTGCAGCAGGTTGCCGACGAACCTTCCGCCCATTGCCGGATAATCCAGCCCGCGCCCGTGTTCTTTATATATTTGATTGAAAAACAAAGTGTAAAGACCAGACCAGGCAGCCGACAGCAAATAAAAGCTCAGATCCGAAAACAACGGAAAAGCTTCTTCCATGTCCAGAAACGCCGACAGCAGGAAACCGGCGATGATGCCCGAAAACACCATCGGCCGGAAAATGATGCCGCTGGTAAACAGGGCCTTCAATCCGTTCAGCAATGTTTTTCGCCTCCCCTACTGAAAACGTTTGATCTCGTTGACAATAGAGTCGCTCAGTTCCCGCACCAGCGCCTCGTCGCTGCCGGAAACCCAGACCCGGATCAGCGGTTCGGTTCCCGACGGATGCAAAACCACCCGCCCGCGGCCGGCGATTTTTTCTTCCGCCGCCTTTACCGCCGCCTTTACCCTTTCATCTCCGACCGCCTGCCGGACCACTTCGCGGCTGGCCACCCGCGGGTTGACGAAAACAAACGGATCAAAGGCGAAACGCGGAAAAATTTCGCTCATTTTCCTGCCGCTCTTCAACAACCCCAAACTGAGCAAAAGCCCGGCCACCATACCGTCGCCGGTTTTGCCGTAATCGGCAACCACCACATGACCGGATTCTTCGCCGCCGATGCTGCAGCCGACTTCCTGCATTTTGGCAATCACCGCCCGTTCGCCGACTTTGGTGCTGTAATATTCCATACCGAGCGAACGAATGTAACGCTCCAGAGCGGTATTGGAAAGCACCGTCGAAACTACCGCGTTGCCGTTATATTTGCCCTCCTCTTTCAGAGTTTCCGCCAAAAAGGCAATCAGCTGTTCGCTGGCAACTTTCTCTCCTTTTTCATTGCAGACAATAATGCGGTCACCGTCACCGTCCACCGCGATTCCCAAATGGGCATGGGCATCGCGCACGGTCTCAAACATTTTTTCCGGGTGCTGCGACCCGCAGTCTTTGTTGATGTTATACCCGTCCGGCCGATTGCCGAGCGTGATCACGCCGGCGCCGAGGTCTTTAAACACCTGCGGCATAATGTCGGCAAATACGCCGTTGGCACAGTCAAGCACCACCCGCAGCCCTTTCAGCGGACGATCCGATTCGATAAAGCTTTTGGCTTTTTCCAGATAAAGCACAACCGCTTCCTTGTTTTCGCTGACGGTACCCAGCCGGCAGCCCTCCAGTTCAAAACTGTCTGCGGCAATCAGTTCTTCCAGCCGCGAAGTCACCTCGTCGGAAAATTTGTCGCCTTCCGCGGTGATCAGTTTGATGCCGTTGTCCTGATACGGATTGTGCGAAGCCGTAATCATAAACGACATGTCCACGCCAAGTTCGGGGGTTACCGAAGTCACTGCCGGCGTCGGCAGTACACCGAGCTTAACCACATCGATCCCGGCCGCCGTCAGTCCGGCCGTCAGCCCGGCTTCAAGCATTTCACCGGAAATGCGGGTATCTCGCCCGATCGCTGCCCGCCGCTTGTTGCGGCAGATTTCCTGCCCGCAGGCCATTCCCAGTTTTACCGCAAATTCGGCGGTCATCGGATAAACATTGGCCACCCCGCGCACCCCGTCGGTGCCGAACAATTTTTTAGTCATGATTCCAAAATCTCCTGTTTAAAACTGTCATCAATATATAAACATTCGCCGCAAATGGCAACAATCCATTTTACAGCCGGGCAATTGACTTTTTTTGTCCAATAAAGTACGATAGAAAAACAATGTACCGGACACGGAGCGGCAGCAATGATAAACATCAAAGAATATTTAATGACGAGGGGAAATGAAGAAAGGCGCGTTTACCATATTGTCAAAAACGGAAGGATCGACCTGCTGCAACAGATTTTTCCCAATGCCGAAACGCTGGTTGCCAAAACCGAAAACTGCCGCGAATTCGGTTACGACGTCATGGCCAATCTGGCCGACGACGGCAACACCGGCATGCTGAAAAAAATACTTTCGGCTTACTTTTCCGAAAACACGGAAGAAAACAACGCCCTGAAACGCCGTTTCCTCCTCAGCCATCGTATCAACGGCACTCCCAAAGACTTCCACCATTTCATCCGCTTTCTGTCTCCCCGGGAACAGGAGCAGGCAAAATTTGAACAAATGGAATGCTCCGACATCGACGAAATCGTCTTTCAGCAGCAAAAATTAAAACGCGGCGTTTTTCCTCCCGACCTGCGCTCAAAAAAAGACCGCAGACGGGCAGAATTTTATTATCTGCTGCGTGACGAATATCAAAACAGCCTGCCGTTGAAAAACCCCCACGAAAAAATGCCGACCGCCCGTCTCGGCATCGCTCCGAAAGGCGTCAGCGCAGTAGAAATCAAAGGATACGTCGGCAGCCCGGAAGAAAAAAACGCCGCCGAATTTCGTTCCTGGCAGGAAACTTATCCCCGGTTTCGCTTAACCAAAATCCCCGAAGACCAGCAGCCCGATCAGCCGCTTTGCTGCCGTACCGAAGATCTGCCGGCAATCCCTTACCGCCCCGGCCGATACGATTTGGCCAAAGAAGCTTTCCGGCAAATGCATTTTCCCGACCTGTGGTTTAACGATCATTATTTTCATTTCCTGTATTTCTTCGACCGTTCCTATCAGGATCTGCACGACAACGACCCGGTCGTTTCGGCTTCTTTCAAAAACTTCAACGAAAACGGACATTTTTTCTCCGTTGAGAACCGGATCGATCCCACCGCTTCGGGGAATTCCCTTGCCGGCGTCAAATACAGCGCATATTCTTCCGACGACTACATCTGCCTGCTCTCGCAGACCGCGCCCATGTTTATGACGTCTCTTCTTCTCCACGAACTGGCGCATGATACCGACAAAAGCAACAACTTCTGCTGTTCCGACATATACGTTTTTTCCGCCTCTCTGATGGCCGCTCATCCCGAACACAGCATTCCCCGCACCAGAGCCGTTAACACAACCCGCCGTTATTATCCGGCATCAGAATTTGAAAAAGAGAGTCTGGCCCGCGTTGCCGAAGCCGGCGTTTCCGCTTCTCTTGACCAAAAAGACAAACTGCTGGGAGCAATATATAAAATGTTCTCCGCCTATGGCAACGCTCAGCTCAATCAGGAAAGCGCCGTTCTCAACCGCATCAAACTCTGCGCGCGGCTGCGCCTGCCCGGACGCCCCGGCTATCACAAATTCGACGAAGCGGCAAAAGCCTGCCGGCATATGCATATACTGTCGGATCACTACCGGAATATGGCTGACGGCATCTTATATGACCGCTCAGCCACACCGCCCCCCTGCTCACGGGAAAAACTGCAAGAAGCGGAAAACAAATTCAAAGAAAGCTGCAAACAGCTGCAAGGAAGCGGTTATTCGATCGTTGGCGGCAAAGACGTATCCTACCTGATTGCCGAAAAAGAAATCATCAAATGTATCGAGGCAGAACTCCGCGACATTGAAAAAATCAGAAAAAATCCGCTGGCCGCCAAAGTCGTGCTCGGGCTGGACACTGTTTCCCGCGACAACATCACCGACGACACGCCGCTCGAACTGCTGGCTGCCGAAGAATTTTCGCGGGCGCAGAAGTTCTGTGCCGCCCGAATAAAAGTAACGCCGGACGAAAAAATGCGCGAAGAACTAAAATTCCGCACCGATGCCTGCCGAAACATCATGGAAAATCTGAAAAATGACGCCAAAGAGGGCATGCCTTTCGACCGAGCCCTTTTTCAATCCGGCATCACCCGCACCGTCTACGCCTTAACATTTGCCGAAAAAGTCGCCGAACGCTACTTTCCGGACTATCAACCGCAACCGTTTGACATCAACCGATGTCTGCCGCAAACAGAGGATAACGGAACGATTCGCACAGGAACAGAGTCGGTGCTGGAAAATATAGGCAATTTGGAAGCCAACATCGGTTATATAACGACCGACAACCCGGATCTTCGCCTATCGGCAGAAATCATCGGCACTCCCTATTCAAATACTAAAGGAATTTTGGAAAGCGCAGAAAAACTGTATAAGCGCAAATTGGAACGTGCAGACAAAAACGACCCTGAAGACGGCAAACTTGAAGCCATCGGCGATATGTTGGAACAAATCAGCCAAAGCAACTCAAATTTAAAACGCAATATTTTATCTGATATGCGTACCATGCAGTTAATCTATCGAGAACTGCATCCCGATATCTCCCGTCTGCCGGATGACCTGCAATTTTCCGGTTTGACTGCCGATTCGTTCGCTTCTTCGGATCAAAATACGCCGGCTCCGGCCAGACAAAACCTGCAAAAATACTGCCGGCAGCTTTTGCAAACCACGGCCGGTCAGAATACGGCCGTCCGACCCGCCGCCCGCGGATACGGCGACTAAGCTTCTGCCACCGGCCGCCCCGTCATCCGCGGTTAAGCTGCCGGCTTTTGACTTCCGCGCCTGCACACACAACGGCCGCCCCTGTCGTTAACTTTCTCCGCCCTTGCCGCCGGCCGCCCTTTCCCGCTTCATCCGACCGTCCGCCTTCCCCTTTCCTGTCCTCATCGTCTGCCCTTCTCCGCCCTTGCCGCCGGCCGCCGAGTCTGATCTCCCGTGACCGGGACGCCTTTTCTTCCGCTTGATTTTTTCCCAATATTGTGCTATCTGTCACGCATAAAATTAATTTTTATGTCAAATTATAAAACAATATCGTATGGAAAAAACAGGTTTTTACGCCGGATCTTTCGATCCTTTCACCATCAGACATCTGACAATCGTTAAGGCTGCCGCCGCGTCTTTAAAGCGTATTATCATTGCCGTCGACGCCGCGCCAGAAAAGGAAATGACATTTTCCGCCGAGCGGAGAGTGCAACTGGTAAAATCGTCGTTAAGCGATTTCGTCCGCATCGGACAACTGTTCCGGGAAATGCCGAATTGCGACCTTTTCCGAAACGAAGCAGACCGACGCCCGTTGCCGGAAAACTGGACAGACTGCATCGAAGTCGTCACGTTCAGCGGTGATCCCTTCAAAGCGGCTGCTGCCGCAGGGGCTGACGTATTTATTGCGGACCCTTCGGAAAACTACGCTCCGTCTCCGGAAAATTCGTATTTCCTCGAACAGATCGGCAGATACTGTGGACATTCCCCGCAACTGTTTACCGTTCCGGCAGACATATGCGAAGAAACATTTCTTTACATGTCCGCTTTGCAAGTAAAACGGCTTTGCCGCAACAATTTGTTTGTTTTGGCCGCCCGCGGAGTTATGCCTTCAGTCATGGACGCGTTGGCGACCTTCTACCTGCAAAGCGTCTGGCTGAGAGAAAAAGTATGGTACAGCGACCAAAGCAACAGCCGGTATTACAAACTGGCGCAATTATACAACGATCCGCGACGCTGTTACCACACTATGGCTCATCTGGCTTATATGTTGGACCTGCTGGAAGTGTATGAAAAGCGGGAAAAGACGGATTTTGACAGACACCATCTGATTTTAGCCGTTTTCGCCCATGATCTGGTTAATGAAGGCACCGCGGACGACGTTGCCCGCTCAGCCCAAAAAGTCGACGAGTTTTTCGGTCAACTCAACCGGTTGAAAACGGTTAAAAAAATCGTTGCCGCAACTGACCATGAAAATGCTCCAAACACGCCGCAAAGCACGGAAGAAAAACTGATCCGCGACCTCGATCTGGCAATTCTGGGAGACGATTCCTTCCTTTACTGGCAATATGTCGCCAATTTAAGACAGGAATACATTTCCTTCCCGTTAGAAGAAATCGCCGTCATGCGCATCGCGTTCCTGCAAAAGCTGCTTGCGCGGGAACACATATTCGCGCTGCCGTTGTTCCGCCGGCTTTTCGAAGAAAACGCCCGCAAAAACATCAACGACGAAATTGCCTTCTGGCAGCGGCAGACTTGCAGCCGATAAAGAAAAACCGCCGGCACAATTCGACTGCTTGCGGATTAAAAATGAGGAAATTGTTTCCGAATTTAAAAAGGGGAAATACTTCCGGATCAAAAAGCGGAACTCATTCCCGCATCTCACAAAAAAGGCACCCGCAGGTGCCTTTTTTGCTGTTTCTGCCCCGGCGTCAGCATTTTATCGCCCGCCCCGGCCTCTGCCATCCCTGACAAAAATACTACAGTAAACAGAAGTCATTTCCGAATCTCAAAAAAAGGCACCCGCAGGTGCCTTTTTTGCTGCTTCTGCCCCGGCATCAGCATTTTATTGCCCGCCCCGGCCTCTGCCATCCCCGGCAAATACTACAGTTCGGGGACGGAAGCATGGGTCTGTCTGGCGGGATCGACCGGCGTTTCCGCCGACTTGTTAATCTTTTCGCCGTTGATCACCTGCCTGATTTCCTCCCCGGTCAGGGTTTCATATTCAATCAGGGCTTCGGAAAGACGCTCCCAGTCTTCCTTTTTCTCTTTCAGAATATTCAGAGCCCCTTCATGCGCTTCGCAAACCAGACGCTTGATTTCGGCATCCACCACCCGCGCGGTTTCCTCGCTCATGTTCTTGTTCTGGGTTACCGATTTGCCGAGGAAAACCTCTTCCGAATTCTCGGCATACAGCACCGGTCCGAGCAGATCGCTCATACCCCATTCGGTAACCATCGAACGCGCCAGCTTGGTCGCCGCGGCAATGTCGGAAGAAGCGCCGCTCGTTACTTTGTCACGGCCGAATTTCAATTCTTCCGCCGCGCGGCCGCCCATACAGATAATCAGACGCGAAAGCATTTTGGCCCGGGAATAGGAATACTGGTCTTTTTCCGGCAATTGCTGCACCATGCCGAGAGCCCGTCCCCGCGGCACGATCGTCGCCTTGTGGATGGGATCGGTTTCTTCAACATTCAATGAACAAATTGCATGTCCGGCCTCGTGATAGGCGGTCAGCTTCTTTTCCTGTTCGTCCATTGCCATCGACTTGCGCTCGTTGCCCATCAGCACTTTATCCTTGGCATCGTCAAAGTCCTTGGAAGTAACTTTGCGCTTGTTGCGGCGTGCAGCCAGAAGCGCCGCCTCGTTTACCAGGTTGGCCAGATCGGCACCGGAAAAACCGGGCGTTCCGCGGGCCACCACAGCCAGATTGACGTCTTTGGCCAGCGGCACTTTGCGCACATGCACCTTCAAAATTTCCTCGCGGCCTTTCACGTCGGGATTGGGCACCACCACCTGCCGGTCAAAACGTCCCGGCCGCAGAAGCGCCGGATCCAAAACGTCCGGCCGGTTGGTCGCGGCGATCAGAATAACGTTTTCGTTCTCGTCAAAACCGTCCATTTCCACCAGCAGCTGGTTTAAGGTCTGCTCGCGTTCGTCGTTGCCGCCGCCGAGTCCCGCGCCGCGATGACGTCCGACCGCATCGATTTCGTCGATAAACAGCAGACAGGGCGAGTTCTTTTTGGCCTGGGCAAACATGTCGCGCACCCGCGAAGCGCCCACGCCGACAAACATCTCGACGAAATCCGAACCGGAAATCGAAAAGAACGGAACGTCGGCTTCGCCGGCCACCGCTTTGGCCAAGAGCGTCTTGCCGGTTCCCGGAGGACCGACCAGCAAAACGCCCTTCGGTATCTTGCCGCCCAAACGCTGAAATTTGCCGGGATCTTTCAAAAAGTCGATCACTTCTTCCAGCTCCTGTTTGGATTCGTCACAGCCGGCCACGTCGGCAAACGTCACCTTCTTGCTGTTTTCCAAAAGCCGCGCACGCGACTTGCCGAAACTCATCGCTTTGCTGTTGCCGGCATTGGCCTGACGCATAAAAAAGATCCAAACCCCGATCAGCAAAATCATCGGGAACCAGGAAATGACGATTCCCCAGAAAGTGTTGGCGGAAGTGTCTTCCGGCTTGGCATTGACCACCACGTTGTTTTTGCGCAGGGTTTCGATCATGGTCGGATCATACGGCGTATAAGTGTAAAACTTGCCGCCGTCGGTATAAGTTCCGTATACGTCCGGGCCGGAAACCGTCACTTCGGCAATCCTGTTGTTTTCCGCCTGATTCATAAACTCGGAAAACGGCAGTTCGCTGCCGGCGGACCTGGCCGGCGTTCCCTGTCCGGTCATGTTGGCAATCGCGGTCAGCAAAACGATCGCCGCCAGCCAGAAGATTAAACTTTTCCCTATTTTCATCACATTTCCTTAATTTAATAATCAATCTTGTCTATATATAGTTTTTTTCTTCGCAAAACACAATAGACTTTCAACAATCGTCTTCCGCTGCCGTCAGCAGACGTTTCAACTTATGCGGCAAAACCGCCGTCCGGCCGCCGGACAACGCCGGCAGATCGGCTTTTCTCCCGCCGGACACCCGCTTCGCACCGGCTTCGGGAATAACCCACCAGCGTTTCATAAACGGCAGAATTTCGCAGCCGCCGAGCGTGCAGCCGGCAAACAACGGATTTTGCAGCCGTTCGGCAAGCCGCCGCAGCTCCCGGTATTCCGGCGGATAGCCGCGGCCGCCGGCCTCCTTGATCAACCGCGCCAGAACCCGCCGGCCGATCTCGGGATGCAGCCGGGCAAACGCCGACGGAGAAATGCTGAAAGCCGGCCCTTCAAAACGGCGGACGCGGACTCGGACAAAAGCATCCGTTTCCGCTTCCAAATATTCTCTGGTCATGCGCAAAGCCCGAGCCGTTTCCGCCAGCCGACGGATGCTGATGCCGGTTTTCTTTTCCAGTTCGGGCAGGAATTTACGGATTCTCACCCGCAGGAAATCATCGCAGCCGTTTGATGCGTCTTCCGCCCAGGCAATGCCGCTTTCCCGCAAAAGCTGCCGCAGCGCCGCAGGTTCGGCTTCAAGCAGCGGCCGCACGACGCAGATTTTTCCGCGGGGCGTCATTTCCGCCATCGCCGACAATCCGTCAACCCCGCTGCCGCGTTGCAAACGCATTAAAAAAGTTTCCGCCTGATCCTGCTGATGATGTGCCGTCAGGAGATAGTAAAAACCGTTTTTGACACACCAGTCTTCCATCAGTCGGTAACGGGCTTCTCTTGCTTTTTCTTCAATACCGCCGTTTCCTTCTTCGGGAAACCAGTTCAGAACATGATGCTCAATACCCCATTTCTTCATCAACGCGGCCACCATTGCCGCTTCCGCATCCGCTTCCGGCCGCAGGTGATGATTAACTGTCAGCACTGCCGCCCGGCCGCCGTTTTGTTTTTGAAAATCTTTCAGCAGAAACGCCAGCGCCAGCGAGTCCGCGCCGCCGGAAACGGCAGCCGCGGTCAAACGGAAATCGGCATTGTATCCTGCCGCCAGTTCCCGCATTTTGGCGGCAAAACTTTCGGCCGTCGCCTCCATGCTATTCGCAATCCAGTTTTTTGGCTCTTTCCGCGGCTTTTTCCTTAAGCCCTTTTTCTGCTTTCGGGAACTCTTCTTTCAGGCTGAGAAAAGCGGCGCAGGCTTCGCCTTTCTTTCCCAGTTCCTGCATTGACATACCCAGTTTGAGCAGACTGTCGGCTCCCTTGGGATTGTTTTTATATCCCTGATAGCCTTTGGCAAAAGCCACCGCTGCCCGGCCGTAATCTTTCCGCGCATAATAAGTTTCGCCCAGCCAGTATTGGGCATTGCCGGCCAGTTTGTCTTTGGGATATTTGTTCAAAACCGTATTAAAGTTTTCCTCCGCCGCGGCAAAGTCGGAAGCCTTCAAAGCCTCCAGTCCCTTCTGATAAACTTCTGCCGCGGTCGGCTTTCTGATCGGTTTCAGTTCGTCGTTGCTGATGCTGCCGCCGACGATGGACTGCGGCGCCTCTTTGGCCACCGGTGCGGAAAACTTGGGCGAGTTGTCGGCAACACTGCCGCCGCTGCCGGTGATTTTCTTACCTTCCAGCAGTTTCATCCGCACGTCAATATCCTTGTTGATCAAATTGATTTTCTCATCCAGCTGTTTGATTTTATAATCCAGTTCGTCCAGCCGGCCGGCGGTCGAACGAACCAGTTCGTCCAAACGCCCGACGGTAACAACCAATTCGGACCCGCCGTCATTATACATCTGACGCTGTAAAATTTTCAAATCTTCCCTGATGTCGTTCATTTCCTGCATAAGCACGGTAACGTCCTGTGCCGCCGCAGGCATCGCGTTGACAAGCGTCAGCGCCAAAACGGCCGTCAAAATCCGATATTGTTTTTTCATCTGCTAACCTCTCCCAAGTTGATTTTCTATAAGATATAGGGCAATTTGCGTCAAATCACAAGTTAAAAAAGGAGGTATCCCGAAAGTCCCGTTTCCGCCGGACATCCGGACCGGCCGTTTATTCTTCTCTTCATCACTGGAGCTCAAAACAAACCGGCTTCCGCCAACCGCCCGAAACCGTTTTTGATTCTTTCCGCCCTCAAAATCCGAAAGTCCCGTTTCCGTCGGCCGCCTGAAACCGTCTTTTTAACGAAAAGGAGACGCTCCTTTTTAAGAGCGTCTCCTTTTACAGTTGTAAGCTTACTTGAATAAAACAGACTTCGGATTAATTGCCGGCCTTGACAACGGTTACGGCACGACGGTTCTGAGCCCAGGCAGCTTCATTGTTGCCGAGAACGGCCGGTCTTTCCTTACCATAAGAAATGGTGGAAATTCTGTCGGCGGCAATACCCTGAGAAATCAGATAGTCTCTGACGGCGCTGGCACGACGTTCACCCAAAGCCAGGTTGTATTCTCTGGTACCTCTTTCGTCGCAGTAACCTTGAACGACGACATTAACATTTTCGTGTTTTTTCAGCCAGTTAACCTGAGTACCCAGAATTTCTTTGGCATTGTCGCTCAGAGAAGAGCTGTCAAACGCGAAGAATACTCTGTCTTCGGCATTGGCCATAAAGTTGCGGGCATCTCTCGAATCGCATTCGCTGCCGCCGAACAAACCGCCGTTGGAACCGGTCGACGAACAAGCGGACAACAAAGCTACCACGCAGAACAAACCTAAAAGCTTTTTCATTTTTTTTCTCCATATGGGTTTCATTTATTAAATAACTAATACAAAAGCTAACTTAAGCAATAATAGTTTATATTTCAATAACAAAAACGCAAAAAATCAAAAAAAATAAAACTTTTTTTCAAACTCCGCCTATAACGGCGGTTTTAATTTCGGCTTTCGGACATAAACCCCGCCGACGGACGGCTCAGACCGGGACGTCAGCGGATTTTAAGACCCCAAGCGGCACGACAGCCGTTTAAAACGAAAAAAAGAGCAGGTTCCCTGCTCTTTTAAACCGGTCTGATACGGCCGTTACGGCTGCATGACCATTCCCCGCCACTGATTTTTCAACTCAAGCGGCAGATTAACGTTGTTTTGGCACAAATCGCCCATCAGATTGATGAACTCCCGCCGTTTGCCGTCGACGGCATCGGGCCAGGCAACCAGAAAAGCGATCACTTTTTCCTCTTTGAACGGCAGTTCACGCAACTTGCGCAAGCTGTCGGGAAATGCTTCTTTCAGCGCTGCCAGCAGTTTTTTCTCTTCCTCGGACATGGCCTTCGGCTTTTCGCGCAGATTTTCACAAATCTGTTTTAACTCCGCGGGAACATCGATTCCGTGATCCTCGAAACTGTTCAGCAGCGAAAACAGCTTTTCGCCTTTTCCGCCGAGCGTTTCCGGAAATTTGAGCAGCATGTTCATAAACTGCATAACGTCAAATTGCGGATGAGCTTCGGCATTGGCCAACGACGAAGGAAAATTGGCGGCAAACTGAGCCAGCAAAACCTTTTTTTGTTTGGCAACGGCAGCAGCGACTGCGGGATTTTCACCGGCAGCGGCGAAGATTTCACATGCCGCGCCATACAAAGCCTCGAAATTCTGAAATTTCATCATAACGTTTCTTATTTGGTTCAACAATTTATTAATAATTCTTAACTGCCCATTAAATTAACAATTTTAGACAAAACTGTCAACAAAAATATGTACCGACAGCCTTATCGTCCCCGTTTGCAAACCTTTTTTAAAAACGTTTCCGTCCGCTCTGAAACGCCCAAAGCACGTTTTGAAACCTTCCGTCCGCCTTAAAATCGGGCTTTTTAATTGAGCCGTTACGTCTGCACATCCCGGGGATTGTCATTATAAAATGAACGCGGCCTTTACCAAAGCCAACTTTCTCTGCCTTACGGCCGGAGATACTTTCTGACAGCTCAGGCAACAGTTTTTTGATGTAATCGACAACGCCGGACTTTATTCAGGATACGACGATATTTACACACCCGGACTACGTGGCAACTTAAACGATAAACACTATGAGCGATAAACACTGTGTCTGCTTCGTATGACTTCCGAACTTTCTTACCGCATCGTCGTCGTACTCATTCAGCCACCCGTAAACTCGGGGAAAACCGTCAGGCATAAAAAAACAAAAAGCACGGTTCAAACCGTGCTTTTTTCTCAAGAATACGTTTTTATTCCATGATTGACGCCAAAAGGTGCGTCGCTTCGCCGGCGGGCAGTTCCGCAAGCAGACCGCGCAGCTTTTCTTCGTTTCCCGTCAGCAGCCCAGGATAGGCGGCCAGCAGACGGGCCAGAGCTTCCGGCGAAAAGTCGTCGATTTTTTCCGTATCCGCTATTGTCGCCGGAAACAGGCCGTCAAACAGCATCTTCAGCATTTTCCGCTGATTTCTGGCATTTTCCTCCAGCTTTTCCCTCATTGTTGCCCAACTGCTGAAAGATTCCTCTTCCAAATCGTACATTGCCACAGACCAAAAACCGGCAAGCAAAGGCTCGGCTTTAAACGTACTCTCGTACAACTGCCGAAATAAAGTTAAATTCATAAGCAAAATTAATAATTGTTAAACACGTTGCAATCATATGCAAAATCTTATTTTTTGTCAAATATTTTCTGTCTTGCTTCATCTCCTCTCTTTTCGTTTCCCGTTCTCCTTCTTCCTGCCGTTCCGGCCCTTCTTCCCCTCTCGACCGTTTTCCTTTTTTCCCCGTCTTTCGGAGTTACCCCGCATTCTTTTTTTCCTGCCGCCTCTTTTTTCCTTCCCCCTTTTTTCCAGCCTTTTCCCCTCCCGCCAGTTTTTCTTATTTCTGTCTTTCCGACACCCCGCTCCTTTTTTCTCCCTTTTCCTTCAACCCGTTTCTGCACCTCGTTTCCGAATGTTTTTTCTCCCCCTGCGCCTTTCCGCCCGAACATAACATCTCTGAACATAAGCCGAAACATACCGATGCTTCGTTTTGCCGCCCAAAGTGTCGTACGCGGCAGATTATAAAAAATCTCCCCGTAACAACAGGTATGTATAAAAAACATCCAACCCGACCGACCAAAATTCCGAACCTCAAAACACCCGCAGAACAAATTTTGTCTTCACCCCGGGAAATACGCAAAACAACAAAAAATAAAGCCTTCCCGGCCAGGACAAAAGCATTACCCGTTCCAAACCGCAAATACCGCCACAAACGCTCCAAAAGCCGACAGCCGGACTGAAAAGTCCGTATCTGCCTGCCTACACGGACATTTAAACTATCTCCCCTGAAGAAACGGATATTTCCCAGCAGACAAAGCGGACAAAGCACAATAAAATCAATTGGTTAGCAACAATCAAAGGCATAAAGCGGTATTGTTCCGACACTAAAGCATTCAGCCCCGGGTAAACCCAAGGGGTTCCGTCAGGCAACCGATAAGAAAAAAGAAAATCCGCCGTACTTTTCCGTACGGCGGATTTTCCCTTTTTTGCGCTTTTTGCTCTAGACGAGCCGGTTATGCGCTTTTTTTAGCAGGCTTTCTTGCAGCAGCAGGAATCCTTGCATTCTTCCTTCTTGTCGTTCTTGTGGCGAACGGCAGCCTGAGCGGCAGCCAGACGCGCAACCGGAACGCGGTACGGCGAGCAGGAAACATAGTTCATGCCGCAGGTCTGGAAGAAGTCGATGGACGCCGGATCGCCGCCGTGTTCGCCGCAGACGCCGAGCCAGATGCTCGGGTTGGCGCAACGTGCCTTTTCACAGGCCAGCTTAACCAGGCAGCCGACGCCTTCAACGTCGATCGAAGCAAACGGATCGGCTACGTAAACGCCGCGGGCGCGGTATTCGTCCAAAATGGCGCCGGTATCGTCACGGCTCATACCCAGAGTGGTCTGAGTCAGGTCGTTGGTACCGAAACCGAAGAACTCGGCGGACTGAGCCAGTTCGTCGGCTTTCAGAGCCGCACGCGGCAGTTCGATCATCGAACCGACTTCGTATTTGATCTTCTTGCCTTTTTCGGCGAAGATCTTTTCGGCCGTAGTGTCGATGATGTTCTTAACGATATCCAGCTCTTTCTTGGAACCGGTCAGAGGAACTTCGATTTCCGGCAGCACCTTGATGCCTTCGGCGTCGCATTCCAAAGCGGCTTCCAAGATTGCGCGGGTCTGCATTTCGCAGATTTCCGGATAGGTAATCGGCAGACGGCAGCCGCGGTGACCCAGCATCGGGTTGGCTTCGTGCAGGGAGTTGGCGCGCTGTTTAACCTTTTCCAGAGTCATGCCCATCTTGTTGGCCAATTCCTGCATTTCCGCATCGGTGTTCGGCAGGAACTCGTGCAGCGGCGGATCCAACAGACGGATAACGACCGGCAGGCCTTCCATGATCTTGAACAGGTCTTTGAAGTCCTGCTTCTGATAAGGCAGCAGACGATCCAGAGCGGCACGGCGGCCTTCTTCGTTGTCGGCCAGAATCATGGCGCGCATGTCCGGAATACGTTCGGCGTCAAAGAACATGTGTTCGGTACGGGCCAGACCGATACCCTGGGCACCGAAGTCACGGGCAGTCTGAGCGTCTTTCGGCGTTTCGGCGTTGGCACGGACTTCCAGCGTGCGGATTTCGTCAACCCAGCTCATCAGTTTGCCGAAGTTGCCGCTGTTGGTGTCGGCCTTGACGGTCGGAACCTGGCCTTCGATAATCTGGCCTTTGGCACCGTCCAGAGATACCCAGTCGCCTTCTTTGACAACCACGCCGCCGTCGGTGGTCATGGTCTTTTTGGCATAGTCGATGTGAATTTCATGAGAACCGGAAACGCACGGAGTGCCCATACCGCGGGCAACAACCGCCGCGTGAGAGGTCATACCGCCGCGGGCAGTGATAACGCCCTGCGAAGCGTGCATGCCGCCGATGTCTTCCGGCGAGGTTTCGTTACGGATGAGGATAACTTTTTCACCCTTGGCAGCCCAGGATTCGGCGTCTTCCGCATTAAATACGGCGCGGCCGACGGCAGCTCCCGGAGAAGCCGGCAGACCGGTGGCGATAACTTTCTTTTCGGCCTTCGGGTCAAGCATCGGGTGCAGCAGCTGGTCAAGCTGGTCGGCGCCGACGCGCATAATGGCTTCTTCCTTGTTAATCAGGCCTTCTTCAACCATTTCTACGGCCATACGGACAGCGGCGGCGGCGGTACGTTTGCCGTTGCGGCACTGCAGCATCCACAGTTTGCCGTGTTCAATGGTGAATTCCATATCCTGCATGTCTTTGTAGTGTTTTTCGAGGTTGTTGCGAACGTCAACCAGTTCCTGATAAAGGTGCGGCCATTTTTCTTCCAGAGAAGTGCCGTCGCCTTTCGAGGCCATCGGCTGCGGCGTACGGATACCGGCCACAACGTCTTCACCCTGAGCATTTACCAGATATTCGCCGTAGTAAACGTTTTCGCCGGTTGCCGGGTCGCGCGAGAAGCATACGCCGGTAGCGCAGTCGTCGCCGGCATTGCCGAAGACCATGGTCTGAACGTTAACGGCCGTACCCCAGTCGCCGGGGATGTTGTTGAGTTTGCGATAGGTGATCGCGCGGGCAGCCATCCAGGAACCGAATACGGCGCCGATGCCGGCCCACAGCTGATCCCACGGATCCTGCGGAACGACTTTGCCCAGTTTCTGACCGATTTCCTTATATTCCTTAACCAGTTCTTTCAGGTCTTCGGCGGTCAGGTCGGTGTCGGACTTGTAACCTTTAGCTTTCTTCATCGCTTCGAGAGCGCCTTCGTATTCGTCCAGATCGGCGCCGAGAACAACGTCGGAGAACATCTGCAGGAAACGACGGTAAGAGTCGTAGGCAAATCTTTCGGAACCGGAAGCTTTGGCCAGAGCCTTAACCGTTTCGTCGTTCAAACCGAGGTTCAAAACGGTGTCCATCATGCCCGGCATGGAAACGCGGGCGCCGGAACGAACCGAGAACAACAGCGGGTTTTCGGCATCGGCAAATTTTTTGCCCATGATTTTTTCAACGCCGGCAACGGCGGCTTTAACCTGGTCTTTCAGGTCGGCCGGATAGGTTTTGTTATTGGCATAGTAGTAGGTGCAGACTTCAGTCGTAACTGTAAATCCGGGAGGAACGGGCAAACCGACGACGTTCATTTCCGCCAGGTTGGCACCCTTACCGCCCAGGAGGTTTCGCATGGAGGCATCGCCTTCGGCTTGGCCGTTTCCAAATGTATATACCCATTTACTCATGGTAATTCTTAGCTCCTATAGCTATTAAGGTTGACACAAAAATCACACTTCCCAAAAAAATTCATGCAAAATATGATTTTAAACAAATTCAGTTCAAGAAGTTATAACACTTCCGGCGATTCTTCAAGCAAAATCTTTGCGCCCGATCCGTTTATCAACAGCCGGCGCAAGGCGGCGCGCGCTTGACAGCACCTTTGGCGTATGTTAGCCTTGGCGGAAATTTTCGGAGAACTGTTAATGCTCAAAATCGTTTATCAGGGCGTGGCCGGCGCCTACTCGCACATCGCCGCGCAGAATATTTATCCCGGGCAGGATTATCTGCCGTGCGAAACCTTTGAACAGGCGATGGACATGGTGCAGAAAAACCTGGCCGACGTCGCCGTCATTCCGGTCGAAAACTCCAACGCCGGGCGGGTGGCGGACGTTCATTTTCTGCTGCCGCGCACCGGTCTGTTCATCAACGGCGAATACTTCCTGCGGGTTGAGCATCAGCTGCTTGGGTTAAAAGGCGCAAAACCGGAAGAAATCGTTTCCGCCTCTTCGCACCCGCAGGCGCTCGCCCAATGTTCGGAATTTCTGAAAAAGCACAAAATCAGTGCAATTGCCCGCATTGATACCGCCAAGTCCTGCCAGGACATCATCAATTTTCAGGACAAAAGCAAAGCGGCCATCGCCTCAAGACTGGCGGCCGAAATCTACGGGCTGGAAATACTGAAATCCAACATCGAAAACGACAACAACAATACCACCCGTTTTCTCGTCATGAGCCGCGAAAGCCAAATTCCCGAAGACGACGGCGGCCGCTTCATCACCTCCTGCGTGTTCCGGGTCAAATCGATTCCCGCCGCGCTGTACAAAGCGCTCGGCGGCTTTGCCACCAATGGCATCAACCTTACCAAACTGGAAAGCTATCAGGTTGACGGCAGGTTCGTTTCCGCCCGTTTTTACATGGAAATAGAATCCCACCCCGCCCGTTCCGCTTTTCAAAACGCTTTTGACGAACTGCGCTTTTTCGCCGACGAACTGCACATGCTCGGCACCTACGCCGCCAGTCCTTTCAGGGAGAAAAAATATGACTGAACAATTTATCGTTTTTGACACCGAATACGCCTCCTGGCAGGGTTTTCTCGATGCCCCGGAGGAAGAAAAGAAAAAAGCCGAAATCGTCCAGATCGCGGCGCTCAAAATCAATTCCCGCGATTTAAGCGTGGCGGAAAAACTCAACCTCTACGTTAAACCGCGGTTTGCGCCCAAGCTGACCGATTATTTTATCAACCTGACCGGCATCACCGACGAACTGCTGGCGCAAGAAGGCATCCCCTTTCCCGAAGCTTATGCCCGTTTCAAACGATTTGCCGGCGGACTGCCCTGCTATTCTCACGCCTGGCAGCCTGACGACGACCGCATTGCCGACGGCAAAGTCATCGGCTGCAACCTGGACATGTTCGGCATTAAAGACGATTCTCCGCTCGACTGCCGCAACATCGCCGGCTGGTTCAAACAGGCTTATCGCAAAAACGGCATATTCGTCGAAAAACAGTCTTCCGGGCAAATTGCCAAACTGCTCGGACTTGAAGACGAAATCCGTGCGCTCGGGTTGGACGAACACAACGCATTCTACGACGTCCACTCGATTCTCGCCGGCCTGCGTCATCTTGGTTTTGCTGAAACAATTTAAACTTTTCCGACATTAAAAAATTCCTTTGCACGGATTTTTATGCAATGCCCCTTTGCCACACAGGGGCATATGTTTTTACATGCCGTACACAGACAAAAGATACTTGCCAAACGTCACAAAAGATGAAAAGATACAACCATTATTTGCGAAAATAAATTTTACAAAATCAAACATCTTGCAACGGAGGTTGTTGATGCAAAAAAAATATTTCCTCAATCTGTTTATTGTTCTCGGCACCGCCCTGCTGGCCGGATGTTCGGCCCTTGTCGGGGCTTATAGCGATAATCCCTACGGACCCGTCGTCAACTGCGATTCCGACCTGCCGACCGACGAGTTGATCCTGTGCATCAAAGATCAATACGAACTGATGGATAAAATATATATGGATCCTCATCAGAAAGTCGACCGCAAATGGGCAAAGATTTATTCCCAGGAAAAATACCAAAACAGCAAAGACTTTTATTTTCCCGACACTTACCAAAACGTCCCCTATAAAACCGTCCCTCAGTTCGACAGCATCAAAGACTGTTACAAAAAAGACGGATGTATTGTGTATGAAGACAATTATCGTCAAGAACAACTTGGAAAATATGATAACTACAAACGAACAATCGCCGTTGATAGCATTAAAGGCATCGGTGTATGGACCCCAAAATGTGACGAGAACAAATGCAAAACTCCTCCCGTCTACCGTTATACCTATTTTTCTCAAATGGACGTCGTTCATCGTCATTTTTCTCGCAGTTACAGAAACCATGATAAAGATGTCATCCTTTTTGAAAATGGCAAATTAAACGTTTATATCGCTACCTTAGAAATTGTTCGCCTTTCCGACGGAAAAAAATTAATAGGCATAAGAATTCTTAAACTCCATTCCTTTGATCCCGTTAAAGACGGATTTTCCCTCACCGGCAATCTTTATGAAAGAGAAATACCGGGAGTTAGAACAGAATACTTAAATAAAGCTTCTGCTTTTAAACATTTTTTCCCCGATTCCACCTTTACGATCTGGGATATCAGGGATGACGACATTCAGTCTATGGCCGACAATTTCGCCATCAGCTTGGACAAACGGAAAAATCCGTCAAAAATCTATATTAACGCCGGTTCCAAAGTCTACGAAATCAAAATTCCGAAACCGGAGGAAAACAAAGAAACAAACCGGAAAGGAGGCTAAACCACAAAATATTCCCTTTACAACATCTTATCATTCGCAATTTGACATAAACTGTTTTTATAAAGGAGTTTTCCATGAGCACATTCCGTCGTTCGCCGTATCTCCCGCCCTTGCCGTTTTTTCCGTTTCCGCGTTTATACCTATGCCCTCTTCCGCCGATTTTTCTTTCGACACAGGCCACCGTCTTTTGCCAGCCTTCTCCTCCCCAAAAACACTGTTCAAAACGTCCCGGCGCCGGCCGGGAATTTCCGATCGCAAAAAGGAACCCTCACGCAAAACCGGGGTTATTCGTATGCGGATATCCTCCCTCACGGTACCGCCAAACGCCTAAAGGGTACAAGACGGCCTGATAAAGCAACTATTTTAAGTGCCACCCGTAAACAGGTCTAAATCCATTGTCAACACCGACTTTGCTCCGCATCTTCTTTTAGTTGATTCCGGACATATTCAGTTATCTTTTGAACGTTCTTCCCCGTAATATCTACATAATACCCTTTACACCAAAATTCCCGGTTTCAATATCAAAACTTCGCATTTCCCTGTCGTTTGCATATCGACAAACAGCCCCTGTCTTCGAGTCATCCCTTAATCAAGCTTGCGGAATATCTGAGCGGTATCTCCGATAACATATGAATAGGATCCGGACAAACTTCGGCTTCTAAAATACTTAACCTTTCCACTTACATAACTCTTAAAATCTGACCTGTTTCTGAACATCCGCCCTCCCTCCCTTTCCGCGACACTTCGTTACGAAGACAACATGATACTTACAATTCCACGTCGTATATGCTGTTGTATATGTATTCATAAAAAAAACTTCTTTGCTTATATCTGAAACCGTAATCAGACCGTCTTTCTTACAATGGCAAAGGAGTTTTTATACATAAAGGACAAGGCGTAAAAATACGAAGGAAACAAGGGAAACAGGAAACGAAAAAGAAGAAAGAAGAAAAAAGAAAAAAGGGAGAAAAGAAAAACGGGAAAAAGGAAAAAAAGAGGAAAAAGGAAAAAAAGAGGAAAAAGGAAAAGAGAGAAAAAGAAAACAGGAAACGAAAAAGCGGAAAAAAGGGAAAGGAAGAAAAGAAAACGAAAAACGGACAAAGAGCGAAATGAAAAAAACATAAGTTCTCCTCAACCACGCATCGGGCGCTGGGTTTTCAGGATACAAAAAAGGCACGAACATTGTTCGTGCCTCCCGCATAAAAAACTTCCGGTTACAAGGATTCTATTCTTTTTATCGATTCGTCAATCAGCTTTGCGCGGGCACCATCGTCAAATTTTGCCGCCAGCGTGTCTTTCAGCAGCTCAATCGTCCGCTCGGTCACCAGCGAAGTCAATTCGCTTTCGGCACGGCTTTGCTCGCCCCTGATTCTCTCATTGACGCTTTTCTCCTGCGCCTGCATTTTCCGATCCAGTTCCGCCAGCGCCCTTTTTTTCAAAACGCCGGCCTCTTTTTTGGCCTTTTCGAGAATCCCCGCTTTTTCGTCCTCAAGATTTTCAAGCTTCTGTTCATAGGCAGCCAGCAGTTTGCGCGCTTCCGTTTTCAGATTTTCGGCCTCGCTGATGCGCCCGGCCTCTTTCTCCGCATATTTGCCGAGATAAGCCAGCAGCGCCTTTTTCAACGGCACGAACAAAACCGCAACCACCAGCACGAAAGTCATGCCGACCCAGAATTCGGCCGTCAGGTAAAAGGCTTCCCCGTTCCCGTGCAGCTCTTCCGCCGTATCCTGTATAATCGTTTCCACGTTGCCGGCCGCACCAACCACCGCCTGCTGGGTTGCGTCAAGCAGCTCCCGGCTGCCGGAATTTGCCGCCTGTTCATTCATGCTCCCGCCTCCTTCCGGCCGTTTTGGCCACGTCTTCGGCCGAAAACAAACCGTCCAGTTCCAGCCGGCCGGCAATCCGCACCGCCAACTCTGCCGCAATGTTTTCGATCTGCTCCATCGTCTGCCGCCGGTTTTCTTCCGTCCGACGTTCGTTTTCCGCCGTCGCTTCCGCCAGCCGGCGGCTTTTTTCGGCTTCCCGCGCGGCAATTTTCTTTTCCAGCTCTTCGCCGGCCTTTCGCAGATTCTCCGCCGCTTCGGCATTCGCCTCGCGCAAAACCCGCTCGTATTTTTCCAACGCCTCTTCCGCCGTCTGCTTAAACTCGCCGGCCGCCGTCAGATAATCGTCGATCTTACGCTGCCGCTGATTCAGAATATCGGTAATCTTCGGCACGATCATTTTGGCCATAACCAGCCACATCAGCGCAAAGCTGACGACCAGCCAGAAAGCCTGCGAAGGAAATGTGGAAAAATCAAGCTGTGGCATAACGCCTCTTCCTTACCGATAAGTTGCCGTCCGCATCCGGCGGAACAACGGGGAAAAAGACCTTCTCCCCATGTTTGTCCCGCCGGCACCCAAAAATTATTCGCCGCCCGTCAGCATGATCAGGGCAATAACCAGCGCATAAAGCGCAATCGCTTCAATCGCGGCAAAACCGGCCCAGCCATAGATATCAACGTCTTTTTTCACCTGCGGATTGCGGCCGACGGTGGTAATGATCGTCATCCACAATTTGGCCACGCCCCAGGCGGCAACCGTCATCGACAAGGCGCAGATAGAAGCGCCGATATAAGCTAAAGGTTCCATTTAATTTTCCTTTCAGATTTTAACATTGAACATATCCTACAAAATAATCTTTTCCGCTAGTGGCTGCGCAAGGCGTCCCCCAGATAGATGCAGCTCAGCACCGTATAAATGAAAGCCTGAAGGGCGGCAATGAACAGTTCGAAAACGACGATACAGGCGCTGAACAGCATCGGCACCGCACCGAACACGCCCAGACTGACGATAAAACCGGCAATGATCTTGAGCATGATGTGCCCCACCGTCATGTTGGCCACCAGTCGCACCGTCAGGCTGAAGGGTTTGGAAAGCAGGGAAATGGCCTCTATCGGCACGACCAGCGGCGCCAGCACCAGCGGAATGCCTCTGGGCATAAACGTGCGCAAATACCCCCATTTCCGCTTGCGGATGCCGACCGCAACGTTAAACAGCAGCGCCGCGATCGACAGCGTGCCCACCGCCGTTGCATGCGAAGTAAAGGTAAAGGCATAAGGAAACAGTCCCAAAATGTTGCCGAAGGCGACAAACAAAAAGACCGAAAAGATGAAACTGAAATATTTCAGCCCCTCGGGACCGATATTTTCCTTCATCAGATTGGCGATAAAACCGTAAGCGCATTCGGGCAGCGACTGCGCCAGTCCGGGAACGATGGTGCGCCGCCGCAGACAAAGCGAAAACAAAAGCGCCGCCGCCGCCACCGCCAGCAGCATAAACAGCGAGGAGTTGGTAAAAGAAATGTCGACGTCGCCGGCCTTAAGCGGAATAATCGGCTTAATAACAAACTGTTCCAACGGATTTGACAACTTAACCTACTCCTTATTCGTTTTCCGTTCGTCTTCCGCTTTGGCCAGACGGTAAACGTTCAAAATGCCGGCCGCACCGCCCAAAAACAGAAACGCTGTCAGAAAAAACGGACGGCTGCCTGCCATGCGGTCAATCACGTAACCGACCGCGCCGCCGACCAGAACCGCCGACAGAAATTCCGCCGCAATCCTGAGGCCGACACCCGCCGCTCCGGCATATTCCGAAGCTCCGGCCGGCTCCCGCAAACGGTTTTCCTTTTCCCGCTGGCGGGCGATTTTTTCCTCCAGTTCCCTGATGTCTTCAGGAATTTTTTTCATCGGCCAGCATATTCCCTAAAGGTTACTTACTTGTTAACGCCGAGATATTTATTCAGCACTTCTTTCAGTTTTTCATAATCGGGAACCCCGGGCAAAACTTCTTCGCCGAGGTCACTCCTGATCAGGAAGGACGGCGTTCCCTGAATTTGCAGCTTTTCCATCGCGTCCTGACGTACCGACATGATTTCCTTGGCCGCGTCGTCGTCTTCCATGCAGGCTTTCGCCTTTTCGGCGGAAAGTCCCTCCAGTTCGGCATAACTGGTCAGCAGCTTTTCGGTTTTAAAGGAAAGCCCCCAGGTCAGCTGTTTTTTAAACAGCAGGCTCAAAAAATCAAAATATTTGTCGGCAGGCATGCAACGGGCCAACATCGCCCCTTTCATCGACTTGGCGTCGATCGGGAAATCGGCAAACACCAGCTTGACCTTGCCGCTGTCGATATAATCCTTCTTCAGCTCGGGCAGCATGTTCAGATGAAAATCGGCGCAATGGGAACAGCCGAGCGACGAAAACTCGTAAATCGTCACCGGCGCGTCCGCGCTGCCGAGCACATGCGCGGCATTCATTTCAAAACGGCTGGGCACCACGCCGCCGGCGGCCGCCGGCACCGACGCTTCCGCCGGTTTGACCAGCACCAGACTGCCGTCCACCCAGTTAAATCCCTTCTGCGACAGATAGAAACCGTCGGCCATCAAGAACATAAACGCCGCGGCCAACACCTGGCTCACCCTCTTTATGATATTTTCAAAAGTCATTGCTACTCCTGTTTATTTGCGGTTTTGCGATAATACACACTTTCCCAGACGGATCAGGCTGTCTTTGAGATCGCCGTCGTTCAGTCCCCCGGTCAGTTGTTCAATATAATTTTGTTCCTCGCCGCTTACAAGTATTTTCTTAAATTCCGGTTGATTAATTTGCCGCCCCCGGCGAAAGGAAACCCCGCCGCTCTGACGGATTCGGAGTTCGGAAACCGCCTTGTAGCCGAAAAAGGCGTTAACCTTTTCCAGCACAAACTTTTCCCGGTGCTGCAGTTCCAGAGCAAAAGCGCCGTTGACCGCCGCCACCTGCAAAACGCCGTTCTGCCGTTCCTTGCCGCGAAAACCGATTTTCTCCGGAAAAGTGAAAGCGGCCAGTTCCTCCCCCGCAATCTGTTCCCAAAAAGCCAGCACGTCGGCCGCCATCATGCCCTTTCGGCCGAGGATTCGGCGCAAAAGCGGCATCGTCTCGGAAGCCAGCGTATTCAGCCCCGAAGCCGTTCTTTTTTCCTCATTTGCCGTTTTTTCTTTCGTCATAATCGTTACGACTAACACAAAACCGTTGAAAAAGCAAGCGGACTGCTTAAATTATACCGGCGGCGGAAAACGGACTCCGGACAAATCCGGCCGCTCACGACAAATTCTGCCGCCGCCGCACAAAAAACTTGATTCAATTAAAAAATTAATGTACTCTTTGTCCAGAATTTTCATTTTGCTTTAACGAGAGGAATCTTTAGAATGTTGAAAAAAATGTTGGCCGGAGCATCGGCAGTAGTTTTGGGGATGGTCGCGGCCGCAGACGCCATGGCCGAATGCGACGGTATTTACCTCGGTTTGCGCGGCGGCGTTGCCGAACCTGACATCGGCGACAGACACACCTCGGGTGACCGTCTGGACATCGACGACAACCTGTTCATGCTTTCCGGCGCCATCGGTTACCGTTATCAGTACTTCCGCGCCGAAGTCGAATATATCTGGCGTGACAAGAGCGAAGATTCCGAAACGCTCGTCATTCCGATGGAAGGACGCGATCCGATCGTTTCCACCAGTACCGGCACGTTTGAATACGATTCCTATATGTTCAACGTCTATTACGACTTCTCTCCGTATACCTGGTTTACGCCTTATCTGCAGGCCGGTATCGGCGTAACCAACCTCGAATACAAGTTCTCGTACGACGACGGCCGCGACAGTTACAAGAAACACAATTTCACCTGGGTATTGGGCGGCGGTATCTCCGCAAAGATGACCAACCGCCTGAACATCGACGTCGGTTACCGTTACTACGACATGGGCAAAATCGGCGACGGCAAAGTCCACAACCAGGAAATCTACGGCGGCGTCCGCTACGTTTTCTAAATTGCAAACCTATAAAAAAAACTCCCCTGCCCGGGGAGTTTTTTTTATGGTTCAAACGTCGGCGCAAGCGGACAGATGCGGACATTCCGGCCCGGCAAGGATTACGAAGCTTTCAAGCCGCGTATTTAAGGGGCTAAAATCAAGCCTGCGGCAGCCGGCGGACACTTGTCGGCACCGCCGTCAGCGGCCGGCGCCAAAACGCCGGTCCAGCCAGTCGAGCATCGTCCGATGGTTGCCATCGTCAAAAAACAAACGGTTGTGATCAACCCCCTCCGCCAAAAAGAATTCCTTGTCCGCAGCCGGCGACAACTCAAAAAGTTCCCGGCCGTGGTAAGGCAGAATCAGCTTGTCTTCACTGCCGTGAACAACCAGCAGCGGCCCCGGATAAGCGGCAATAAACCGGTTTGATTGCAAACGGTTTTTCAATACCAGCCGAGCCAGGGGAACCGGCTTGTCGCCGACCTCGCGTTCCAGGGAATAAAACGGCGCGGCCAGGATCAGCGCGTCGGCGGAGCAGATGCCAGCCGCCGCCGAGGCCGCCGCAGTCCCCATCGAATAACCGAAAACGACGATTTTGTCATGCCCGAGTCTGTCTTTCAGATAATTGAAGGCAACGACGGCGTCGGCATACATCGTTTCTTCCGAAAGCCTGCCGCCGCTTAAGCCGAAACCGCGATATTCGGGCATAAACACCGGATACCCGGCATCAATATACGCTTTCAGGTGCGGCGCAAAAGTTGCCAATTGTCCGGCATTGCCGTGGAAAAACAAAATTGCCGGTTTGTCGGCATCGCCTTTTGCATACCAGGCCATAATCAGGTGCCCGTCGGCCGTCACCAGCGGCCGTTCTTCAAACGCCGGTGCGCCGGCGCTGCTCGGACCGGCATAAAACCTGTCCGGAAAAAAGATGAGATAATCCTGCACCGCATACAGGCAGACCAGGTAAACGACGACGAACGCCGCTCCTGCGGCCGCCGCCCGCAATATTTTTTTCAACATTTTCAACCTCCGCCAGAAAAAACTTGACTTCTCCCTTCTCTGATGGCGTAAATTATAAACAGCAATTAATTTCGGATAAGTTAAAATGACTGACAAAAAACTGTACCTGACACGCGCCCAGCTGATTTCCGAACTGGGACGCTGTCTGGGCTGCAAAAGCAAACCCTGCATGAACGCCTGCCCCGTCAACTGCAATCCGCAGGAGTTTATCGCCAAAGCAAAGGCAAACGATTTTGCCGGCGCGGTCGAAACCATTACCCGCAACAACCCGATGGGACAGACCTGCGGCCTGATCTGCCCCGACAAGTTCTGCATGCAGGCCTGTACCCGCGCCGGCATCGACTTTCCGATCAACATTCCGCGGGTTCAGGCCACCATTTTGGAAAAATACCGCACCGCGGAATCCGCCGCCCATCCCAAACTGCCGGCCAACGGCAAAAAAGTCGCCGTCATCGGCGCCGGGCCGGCGGGCATTGCCGCAACGGCGGAACTTTCACGGCTCGGTTACCGCATTACCTTGTTTGAAAGCTTTGAAAAAATCGGCGGCGCCCTCAATCTCATCCCCGACAAACGGCTACCGTTTGAAGTTATCGCCAAAGACTGGAGCTTCATTGACGATCCCGACATGATCGAACTGCGGCTGAACACTCCCGTCAACAACCCTGCCGCGCTTCTGGAGCAGGATTTTGACGGTGTTATCGTCGCCACCGGCGAACCGGAAGGCATCAACCTCGGCATTGACGGCGAGGAACATGCCGTTTCCTATCTTGACTATCTGCGTCACCCTGAGCACTATGCGGCAAGAGGCAACATTGCCGTCATCGGCGGCGGTGCCGTCGCAACCGACTGCGCACTGACAGCCGTCAACAACGGCGCCGAAAATGTCGAAATGTTTGTCCGCCGCCGGGTTTCCGACATGCGGGTCACTGGGGAGGAAAGAAAATCGCTGCTTGATGCCGGCGTGGACCTGACCACCATGACCAAAATCAAAAAAATCGGCGCCGACGGAGATTACCTCACCTTATATACCGCCAAAAACCGTTTTAATCGCGGCAAACTGGAAGAAATTCCCGACACCACCATCGCCCGGCCCGGCTTTTCCCTGGTCATCAAAGCCATCGGCAGCACCGCTCCCCGTCAGCCGGACACCGACCGCGTCATCTACGCCGGCGACTGCAAACACGGCGGCTCCACCATTGTCGAAGCGCTGGCTTCGGGAAAAGCTGCGGCCTGCAGCCTGGACGAAAAACTGATTCCCTGAAACGGCAAAGGATTTCTACCCGATGGCATACGAAAAAATGCATAACATATTTGACCTTGCCATCCGTATGCAGTCAAGCGCCGAAGGAATTTCCATCGCCGACGTCATGCAGCAGTTTGACGTTTCTCGCCGCACGGCGGAAAGAATGCGCAATTTTATCCGCGAAAGGTTTCCCCAGTTGACCGAAACCATCGGCGAGCACGGCGTCAAACGCTGGCACCTGCCGTACGGGGCGCTCAAAAACTATATCAGTTTCTCGGCCGAAGAAATATCCACCCTGCAAAACGCCCTGCGGCTGTTAAAACACGTTCAGCTTTGCGAACAGTCGCGCACGCTGGCCGGCCTGCTGACCAAACTCAAGGCCATGATGCGGCCGGAAGTCTGCTGCCGGATAGAAACCGACACCGAAATCATGCAGGCTTCCGAAGGCTACCTCTTCCGGCCGGTGCAAAAAATCGAGATCAATCCGCGCCATCTGGCGCTGCTCCGACATGCCGTTACCGCCTGCCGCAAAATCCGTCTGTGCTGGGCAGAAACGAACACTCTCAGAAAATGGCAGACGTTATGTCCGTACGCCTTCATTTACGGCCCCAAACATCACCTTATCGCTTATTCGGAAAAAAAACGGGAGTTTCTCTACGTCTGTCTGAGCGACATCATTGACATTAAAGAAACCGACAGCTATTTTATCCGCAACGGTGACTTTTGCCTGGAAAACCATTGCTGTGAAAATTTCGGACTGTTCCGCGAACCGGCATTTGAAAACGAATGGCTTTTTGACGCCCGCTCGGCCGCCGCCGCCAAAAACTACATTTTTCACCCCCGCCAGCAGGTCCGCGAAAACCCCAACGGCAGCCTGACCGTCAGTTTCAGGGCGGGCGGCGTGTTGGAACTGGACCGCTGCCTTTACGGCTGGGGACCGCATGTCAAAGTCATCAAACCCAAAAACTGGAAACACATGGTCAGGGAGGCCAAAAAACATGTCTGAACCGGCAGCGCAAACCGTCCGCAGCTTTCTGCACGATCTGGAAGAACAACGGCAGATAAAAATTCTTTTTGCCGTTGAAAGCGGCAGCCGCGCCTGGCGGATCGAAAGCGCCGACAGCGACTACGACGTCCGCTTTGTCTATTGCCGCCCGCTGAAAGACTATGTCAACCTGGCCCGGCCGGACGACGTCATCAATGCGGCGTTTGACCAAAAGCTTGCCCCCTGTACCGCGCACGACGCCTTGTACGACCTTTGCGGATTTGACATTTTCAAATTCCTGCGTCTTTTGGCAAAATCCAACCCTTCGACCATTGAATGGCTGATCTCAAACGTCGTCTACCTCGGACCGGTGCCGCCGGAACTGCGCGCTTTTGCCGAAAAAAGTTTTGACGACGGCACTCTGATCCGCCATTACCGTTCCATGGCCGCCAATAATCTCCGGGAAATGGAAAAACGCCGGACCTTCACCGGCAAAAAATACCTCTACGCTTTCCGCGGCCTGCTCAACGCCTTTTGCGTCGCCGCATTCCGCCGCCTGCCGGAAACCGATTTCACCCACACGCTGGAAACCTGCCGGCAGACGCTCGGCGAAGAAACGTACGCCGCCCTTTCCCGTTTGATCGAAAGCAAAAAATACGGCAGAGAAACAGAAGACCTCGGCCGGCAGCCGCTGCTTGACGAAGCACTCGGCAAACTCCTTTCGCTTACCGAAACCGACGCCCGCGCACAAAACGCCGGGGAAGAAAAAGAACGTTGTTTAAACGCTTATCTGCAAAAACTGCTGTTGGGAGAAAAGGCATGAAAATCTATCAGGTCGGCGGCAGCGTACGCGACAGGCTGCGCGGCCGGCAGCCGCAGGACTACGACTATGTCGTCACCGGCGCCTCGCCCGAAGAAATGCTTGCCCGCGGCTTTGTCCGCGTCGGCAAAGACTTTCCGGTGTTTCTCCACCCCGAAAGCAAAGAAGAATACGCGCTTGCCCGCAAAGAGATTAAAACCGGCTGCGGCCATGCCGATTTCAGCTTTATTTTCGACCCCTCGGTTACTTTGGAAGAAGACCTTGAACGGAGAGACTTCACCTGCAACGCCATCGCCTTTGACCCGCAAACGGGAGAATACTTTGACCCTTTCAACGGGCGGAAAGACATTGAAAACCGCGTTTTAAGACACATCAACGCCGAACATTTTCAGGAAGACCCCTTAAGGGTTCTCCGCCTTTGCCGGTTTGCCGCCCAGCTTAATTTTACTCCGGCGCCGGAAACGCTTGAACTGGTTGCCCGGATGACGGCGGAAGGACAGCTTGCCCACCTTTCCGCCGAACGGATATGGAAAGAACTGGAAAAAGCCCTGCGCTTTCCCGATTTTCCCCGTTTTGTACAGACTGCCCGCGCCTGCGGAGCGCTTGAAGCCGTCCTGCCGGAAGTCAACCGGTTGTGGAATACGCCCGAGCGCACCGACTATCACCCCGAAGGCAACAGCGGCGACCACACTCTGTCGGCGTTAGAACAGGCTGCCGGCGGCAATGCCCTCGTCCGCTTCGGCATTCTCCTGCACGACATCGGCAAAACCGTTACCCCGGCGGAAATTCTCCCCTCTCATCATAATCACGAACAAAACGGTCTGGAAATTATCCGCACGATCTGCCGCCGGCTGAAAATCCCCAACCATTACCGCGATTTTGCCCTCACTGCCTGCCGTTATCATATGAAGTTTTGCAAAATTCCGGAAATGAGGATCGGCACATTAGTCGATTTTTGCGAAGATCTCATCCGTTCCGGGGAAAAAGACTTTGAAAACTACATCGCTGTCTGCCGCGCCGACATGCATGGCTGCAAACGTCCTATTTCCGCCGAAGAAGACGCACGTTTTGAACAAAACGCCGACCGCCTCCGGCAGGCAGTGAAAATTCTGCAAACCGTCCGCGCGGCCGACATGCCCGGCTGGGAAAATCTGCCCAAAGACGAACGTTTCGGACAGCTCTATCGGGAATACCGCATCCGCCGGGTACGCCAGGCGCTTTTTCCCGGCAAATAAAGATACCCCGGCAAAGAATTCCGTATCGGCCGCAAAGCCTGCGGTATGAGGCATGAGGCGGCATTGTTCCGACGGCTTTACGTTCGGCTCCGAATAAGTTCGGGACCTTTCCGCAAAAAGCATAACCGAAAAAGGAGCGGTTCAAAACCGCTCCTTTGCAAAATCAGTTGAAAGTCCAGTTGAAACCGAACATCACCCGATAATCGGTCTCGGCATCTTTCTGATGATCGGGATTGAGCCGCATGTCAAACTGCGCCTTAAAATTCATGTCCTCGTTAATCTCCCGGTCATGATAAAACGAAAACTTGTATTCCCGGGCATCCGGCTTCAAACCGGCATTGAAGCGCTCGCGGTAAACTTCGTCGGAATAATTGTCGCGCCCGACCGGCAGGTCAAAGGCGGCCGTGCCCTTGTATATTCTGAGCGGCGAAGAAATCTGCAAGCCGACAACGTCGGTTTTGTTATAGCGGTAATGGCCGTCCAGAGCAAAACTGTCGCTGACCAGACGACTGGTCTGCATCAGGTTGGAGGCAAGCCCGCCGGCATCGGTCCAGCCCTGATAATAAGCACCGCTTAAAAACAGGTTCTTCAGCGGCGACCAGCTGACCGAAAGCCCGGCATAATAGGTGCTGGAATCGCCGACGTCAAAACCGCCGGTGCCGTTTAAACCGAGCATTGCACCGTCTTCGTACAAAACACCGCTCATCGCCGTCACCGTCAGATTGTCCGTCAGGCTGTAAGCGGCGGCGGAATCAAAACCGTAAACCCGGTTGTCAAAATCGCGGTCGTTGTCGTCCCGGCTGCCGTCGTAAAGACCGTTTTCGCCGGTAGCAAAGCCCATCGTCACCTTCCAGTCCGAAGACGGCCGGTAACGGCTGTACACGCCGTAAGCCGAATTCATCGCCATAAACGGATTGGCCAGCGCCTTTTCAAAATAAGCGTCATGATTATAAAGCGTATTTTCCGTATAATAGAAGCCGGCCACATACCCCCCCCCGGCATATTCGGCTTCCACGGTGCCGAGTCCGCTCGGAGAATCGGCCAAAGCCGCCGGCGCATAGGAGAAGGCCAGATTGCCGCCGGCCGCTATCCTCCGCTTCGGCTGATAACGGGAAAAGGCATACAAATCGTTTTTAAAATTGCGCTCTCCGCTGTGGGTCATTTTTACAAAAGAAGAAATCGGCATTGCATAAGGGCGTTTGTACTTGTCAAACGCGATAACGGAACGCGGCATCTTTGCCGCCAGCGCGCTCTTGAAAACGGCCGGCACCGACATTGTCGTCGAACGGGCCGCAATGCTTTCCCCTTTCACGTTCGAGCCGGTAGCGATCATCAGTTCGCCCTGCGGCTGGGTCGCATTGTTCAGATTGATCAGACCGTGTCCGTAAACGGCGTCCACGCCGGCGTCCCCCAGATCGTCGGCGGTTTCAAACACCAGACTGACCACTTCCTGCGGCGTCATGTAAGGATAAGCGCCCATCAGGAAGGCAATGCTGCCGGTAACCACCGGCGCCGCCATTGAGGTGCCGCTCATCTGCCCGATCATATCATCTTGGTTAATGGGCGACCAGACATCGTTTCCCGGCGCGGCAATACAATAGTTCTGCGCAACTCCGCAGGCGTTGGAATAATCGGCCAGCTTGTTGTCCTTGTCCAAAGCGACTACCGTCACGAACAAACCGTCCAGACTTTCCTTAAACTCGTCGAGCAGCGGAATCCCGTTTGTAACGCCCGGCTGCGCCTGACTTTCATTGCCGGCGGAAAAAACGAAAACAACGTTGTTTTCAATCTGATAGCGCACGCTGTCCAGATAATCGTCCAACTGATCCGCATAACGATCAATGGTGGAAGCGTTTATATCAGCCGTCGAATCTACGCCCAGACTGAAATTGACCACTTTCGCGCCCATGTCGATCACGTCTTTTACCGGCGCCGAAATCGGCGACATCAGATCCCACCGGGCGGCGATAATCTCGGCATTTTCAAAAGCCACGCCGTGCATGCCGGCGCCGTTTCTGTCGGCAGCGATAATGCCGGCCACATGGGTGCCGTGCGCGGCATCATCCGACTTGTTCGGATAAAAACCGGTCGCACTGTCTTTTTCTACATTCCAGTCATAACCGTCATCATAAGACGACGCCCACTCGTCATACTCTTCTTTGCTTCCCGTTTTGCCTACGCGGGTAATATAAACGCGGCCATCATCAAGTTTCAGATAAGTAACGTTTTGATAACTCTGTCCGCCGACCGTATATTCAGCCGCCCACTGCCAGCAGTTGGTAGAGTTTCCGCTTTTGGAACAGGGACCGTAGTCGTAATTGACGCCGCTGACGTCGGTGGCGCCAAACTCCGCGTGAGCACCGTAAACGCCGCTGTCAACCACGCCGACGGCCACTCGTTCCAGCTGCGAGGCCAGATCGCCGCTTTCCGTTTCTCCGTAAAAACGCGCATAAGCTTCCGCCGCGCCGATCTGCGACAGGAAATTGCCCTGTTTGTATTCGTCGGTCTGGAAATACGAAGGATCGACTTCATTCACGACTTCCCCTTCGCCGCCGCCCGGATTGTCGCTGCCGCCGGGTTCGTCACCGGTCCCCGCCGCGCCGTCCGATTTTGATCCGCCGCTGCTGCCGCCGGCGGCAATGGCCACGGTACCCCCGATCAGGGCGGCGGCGCCGAGATAGGTCGTCGGCCCCACGTTCCATACGAACTTGTCGTTTTTAACCGGCCGCACTGCGGCTTCCAGTCTCTTAACGCAGGGATGGGCGGTGTTCGCTCCCATCTGCCGCAGCAGTTTATAAGCATTTTCGTCTTTGCGCATAATGGCGGTGCAAAGCGCCGTATTGCCGCGTGAATCCGTTGCGTCCAGGGAATAGCCGTTTCTCTTCAGCCGCGCCAGCGCCTCTCGGTTGCGAAAATGCGCGTGATTGTAAATTGACGCCGCCAGATTGTCGCCTTCCGCCGCCAAACAGTTTTCCGCCGCGCAGGCCAGCATCGTCAGCAAACACAACACTTTACGGATATTCATAAGTTTTCCCCCGGTCAACAAATAAATTTTTTTCAATCGTAGATGACATTGGCAAAAATGTCAAAATAATTTCTTTCCGCCATATCACATAAGGTTTAAATTAAGATTTACGTGATTATATAAAAAGCAGATTTTTTTAAACAGAAATTGACAAATTAGAAAAAAAGATTATAGTATATTTAATTTTTTTGCTAATCCGCTATATTGCAACTATCAATCAACGAAAGAGAAAAGTCATGAAAAAGTTATTTGTATTCTCCCTCCTTTTCCTGCTTGGCGCCTGCGCCGAAGGATCCATCTACAAAAAGTACGATCAGGACTGCAACGACCACTTCTATTCCCGCAAAGACTGCCCGGCCAAAGAAGAAAAGGCCAAAGCGCCCGAAAAAGTATACGTCTACCGGGAAGCAAGACCCGAGCCGCGACGCATTACGCTGGTAGCCCAGCGTCCGGCCTATGTTGCCCCGCGTCCGGCGCCGATGCCGGCTCCCGCTCCGGTTCCCGTAACCACCGTTAACATTCAGGCCCCGGCTCCCGCGCCCGTCCCGGCTCCCGTCGTTGTCAGCACCAACGGCTGCAACGGTTGCGCACCGGTTGTCAGACAGACCCGTGAACCGGTTGAAGTCATCTATAAGAAAACCACTTACACCACGGTTTACGAACCGAAAACCACATCGACCGTCAGCTATGAAAAAGAACCTGTCATCAATCAAAAAATCATTTCCAACACTCAGGTTGTCGCTCAGCCGGAAGTCAAAACGGTCGTTACTTCCCAGCCGGAAGTAAAAACCGTAGTCACCACCCAGCCGCAGGTAAAAACCGTGGTCACCACCACAACCAAACCGGCGCCCCGGAAAGTGTCCTACACCATTGAAAACACTCAGACCACTGCTCCGAGCGAACTGCTGATTGAAGAAATCAAATAAGGAAACGACAGTTCCCGCCGACACCGCCGTTTGAAAACGGCGGTGTTTTTTTGTTGCAGCCCCGGCAGGCCCGGGAATTATGCTTCGGAAAACGGTTTGCCTTTTTATCTTCCTGCCGTTATAATGGTTGCCGGGAAAGGAAAAAAGAAATGAACAAAACGCGCGTGGCCGTCAAGGCCGTCATTGTTTGCAACGGTTGTTTTCTGCTGCTTGAACGCCGGCAAAACGGCGAAGAAGGAATATATGACCTGCCCGGCGGCGGCGTCGAAACAGGCGAAAGCCACACGCAGGCGCTGACAAGAGAGATATTTGAAGAAACCGGATTAACGGTACGAATCAAACGCCCGCTCAGAACCTGGAGTTTTTCTCCCCGGGCGGGGGAAACGCTTTACGGCGTCACTTTCCTTGCCGAATACCTCTCCGGCACGGTCAGACTTTCCGCCGAGCACGGAAGCTGGCAATGGTTTCCTTTCAGCCGCACGGCCGATGCCGGCCTGCCTCGCTGGATCCGCGACGAAAGCGCCCTGGCGGCGGAAGCCGTTGAACGGGAACGCGACGCCTTTTCCGTCACCCGCATTCACCGCGGCATCTACGGCATTATCCGCCGGGAAGGAAAGATTCTGCTGATCCGCAAAAAACGGGGACCTTACACCGGCCTTTTCGACCTGCCCGGCGGTTCGCCGGAAAAAGGCGAAAGCGAAGAACGGACGCTTGCCCGCGAACTGGAGGAAGAAACCGGCTGCCGTTTGCAAAGTATTGGCGAACGGCGGGAAGAAAATGTCTTTTTCCGCGGTTTTATCGAAGACGACGGCCGCCCCGGCGGGCTGTTCCACACCGGCATTTTATTCGACTGCACCGTCGACGGCGTTCCCGACCGGGACATTTCCGACCTTGATTCCGACGGCGCTTCATGGATTGACGAAAAGGAACCGACGACGCAAAATGCCGCGCCGATGGTTTTGGCTGCTCTCCGGCGCTGACCGCGAAGAAAAAACGTTGCCTGATTGAAAAACCTTCGGTTCGTACTTATATTTGAAAAAAAACAAATCAAACGGGAGAAAAAAATGAGCATATCGCAGGCCGTTTTCGCCGCCGGCTGCTTCTGGGGAATTCAGGCGGTGTTCGACACCGTGCCGGGAGTTGTGTCCACTACCGTCGGCTACACCGGCGGACAAACGGAAAACCCGGACTACCGGCAGGTCTGTACCGGCGGCACCGGCCACGCCGAAGCGGTCAAAGTCGTCTTTGACGACAAAATGGTCACCTACGACCAGCTGCTGGACATTTTTTTTGCCAACCACGACCCGACCACGCTCAACCGCCAGGGACCGGACGTCGGCACCCAGTACCGGTCGGCCGTTTTCTGGTTCACACCGGAACAAAAGAAAGAGGCCCTGGCCAAAATAGAAGAACTGAACAACTCGGGAACATATCCCGCGCCGGTGGTAACCGAAGTGGCGCCGGCTGCCGAATTCTATCCGGCCGAAGAATATCATCAGAAATACCTGGCCAAACAGGGAAAAGGCTGTTGCGGCAGAAAAACGCCGCCGCTGAACTTAAGCGAAGAAGAATGGAAAAAACGACTGTCGCCGGAACAATATAAAATTCTCCGCGAAAAAGGCACCGAAAAGCCGTTTTCCGGACAATACCTGAATATGAAAGACGACGGCACCTTCGTCTGCGGCGCCTGCGGCAACCCGGTTTTCCGCTCCGGCGACAAATTCGATTCCGGCAGCGGCTGGCCGAGCTTTGACCGCGCCATTCCCGGCAGCATCAGACAAAATGCAGACTTCAGCCACGGCATGGTAAGGGTTGAAGTTACCTGTGCGCGCTGCGGTTCCCACCTCGGGCACGTATTTGAAGACGGACCGACCAACACCGGCATGCGCTATTGCATCAACTCGGGCGCCATGAACTTCAAACCCGACGCAACAAAAGACTGAACCCTCCCCGGCCGGCCGCGCCGCTTTCCCGCCCGGAATTTTTCTCCCCCCAAAAAAGATTGAACGCCGGCGGCAAAAACTTTATTCTTGTTTTTTTCACAACCCGACGCAACAAAAGGCCGAACCTTCCCCAGCCGACCGCGCCGCTTTTCCGCCCGGAATTTTTTTCCCCCCAAAAAAGATTGAACGCCGGCGGCAAAAACTTTATTCTTGTTTTTTCACAACCCGGAGAAAAACAATGGAAAAGATTTTCCGCTATTCAATCAAAGCCGTCATCATCCGCGACGGCAAACTGCTGGTCGAAAGCTGCGACTACGGCCGCGGCCGTTTCTGCAAACTGCCCGGCGGCGGCCACCAGTGGGGCGAAACCATGGAACAGGCTCTGATACGCGAATGCCGGGAAGAACTCAACCTTACCGTCCGTCCGGAACGGCTGCTTTTTGTCCGCGACTATATCGCCAAAAACCACGATTCGCCTTTTGACGACCCCTGTTTTCATCAGGCGGAACTGATGTTCCTCTGTACGGTCGAAGACTTCTCGCCGCTTTGCAACGGCAGCATCCCCGACGGCGAAAAACAGCAAATCCGCTGGATTGAAATCGACCGGCTGGCCGATTCCGATTTTTTTCCCCAGGCAATCGTTCCCTGGCTTAAAAACATTGACAAAGTGACACAGACGATTGTCCTCGGCGACGTCAACTGAGCGCCGGCGGCGTCCCGGCGCCGGTTCCGCACCAACAGGATTCGCCCTCTCCGCCGGATATTCCGCCAATCCTCTGCCTCAGCCCGCATTGAACATGCCCTCCTTCGTTAACGGATGCAATCCGGCCACACACCCGGCGCTTGTTTTTTGATACAGGAAAAGGGACGGCTTAACCGTCCCTTTTCTCTTGCCTCCGAAACATAGCTTCCGGCACATTTTCCGCAACTTACCGCAGTTTTCCCTTCAACTGCGGACGGCCGAGCTTTTTCGCCCGTTTGCTGATCTTGCGACGGAGTATGTTTTCCTCGTCGAAAGTTTCGCCGATAATCGCAAACATCATCGGCACAAACAAGGTGGCAACAAAGGTCGACAAAATCATGCCGCCGATCATGCCGGTACCGATGGCATGGCGGCTGCCGGCGCCGGCACCGGTGGAAATGGCCAGCGGCAAAACACCGAAGGTAAATGCCAGCGAAGTCATCACGATCGGACGGAAACGCAGTTTGGCCGCGCTGACCGCCGCTTCCGCATAAGTCAGCCCGCGCTGCACTTCCATTACCGCAAACTCAACGATCAGAATGGCGTTTTTCGCCGCCAGACCGATCAGGGTAACCAGACCGACCTGAAAATACAGATCGTTTTGAATGCCGCGCAGATAAATTGCCAGCAAAGCGCCCAGTACCGCAAACGGCACCGACAGGATAACCACGAACGGCAGCGACCATTTTTCATATTGGGCGGCCAGAATCAGGAAGATCATGATCAGACCGAAAACAAAGGCCTGGGTCGATGCGCCGCCGGTCAGCTTTTCCTGATAGGCTGAACCGATCCACGACAGCGAATAGTCGTCGCCCAGAACCTGACCGGCCACTTCCTCCATCGCCGCAATCGCCTGACCGGACGAATAACCGTCGCCCGGATCGCCCAGCACCTTGGCGGCCGGGAAAATGTTAAAGCGGTTAACCAGCTCCGGTCCGGTAACGCGCTCGACTTTCAGCAGAGTCGACAACGGTACCAGCTGCCCGCTGTTGGATTTGACATAAACGTAACGCAGGTCGTCCGGAGTGCGGCGGAAGCGTCCTTCCGACTGCAAAATCACCCGGAAATTGCGGCCTTTGTAAGTAAAGTCATTGACATAAAGACTGCCGAAGGTTGACTGCATAACCGCATAGATGGCATCGATCGACACATTGAGGATCCTTGCCTTTTCGCGATCGAGATCAACCCGGTACTGCGGCGTGCTGACCGAAAACGTGGTACGCACGTTTTTCAGCTCCGGCCGTTCGTTGGCGGCATTGACAAATTCGGTCACCTTATCCATCAGCTCGTTTGAACTCTTGCCGCCGCGGTTTTGGATATAACCTTCAAAACCGCCGGACATGCTCATGCCCATAATCGGCGGCATGGAGAAGGCATAGCCGATGCCCTCGGGCCGGCTCATGCCGAATTTGGTATAAAGCTGAGCCAAAGCGTCCGCCGACTGGTCGGCGTTTTCCCGCAGTCCCCAGTCTTTTAAGATGATGAAGCTGATGCTCGAATAGGTGTTCTGGCTCGACGACAGCATGTTGTAACCGTTAACCGTCAGCACGTCTTCCACGTTCTCGTCTTCCCTCAACAGTTTGACCACGGAGTCGCTGAAATTCGTCGTCCGCCTCAGCGACGAGGCCTCCGGCATGCTGTAGGCCATCAGCAGGTTACCCTGGTCTTCACCCGGCACCAGCCCGCCCGGCACGATCTTGAACAAAAAGGCGATCGCTGCCAGAACGGCGACGAAACTGACCGTTGCCGTTTTCCGGTGGTTAAGGAAGAAACGCACGCCGGAAAGATAAGCCTCCGTCACCCATTCGAAAAAGTTGTCAAACCATTTGAAGAAACCTTTCGGTTCCTGATGCTGACGGTTGGGCTTGATAATCAGGGCGCACAGAGCCGGCGTCAGCGTCAACGCGACAAACGCCGAAATAAGCACCGAAACCGCAATCGTCACCGAGAACTGTTTGTACATAACGCCGGTCATACCGCCAAGAAAGGCAATCGGCAAAAACACCGACGACAACACCAGAGCCACCGCGACCACCGGTCCAGACACTTCCTGCATCGCCTTGATCGCCGCTTCTTTCGGAGTCAGCTTTTCCTCGCTCATCAGACGTTCGACGTTTTCCAACACGATAATTGCGTCGTCAACCACGATACCGATTGCCAGAATCAGCCCGAACAGCGTCAGCAGGTTGATTGAAAAACCGAGCAGATACATACCGGCAAACGCGCCGATAATCGATACCGGCACCGCCAAAATCGGGATCAGGGTCGCCCGCATGTTCTGCAAGAACAAATAGACGACGACGATAACCAGCAGCACCGCCTCAAAAAAGGTATGGATAACCTCGTTGATCGACACGTTTACGAACAAAGTCGTATCATACGGAATTTCGTAACTGATGCCGTCGGGGAAACTCTTCGACAGTTCGGCCATTTTGGCTTTGACCAGGTTGGCCGTTTCCAGCGCGTTGGCGCCCGGCTGCAGATAAACAGCAAAGGCCACCGCCGGTTCGCCGTTGAAATAGGAATTGACGCTGTAGTCCTGCGCACCGAGTTCGATCCGCGCCACGTCTTTCAAACGGAGAATGCCGCCCTTGTCATCGCTTTTAAGAATAATGTCGCCGAATTCCTTTTCGTCGACCAAACGTCCTTTGGTGTTGACCGAATAGGTATAGGGCAGATATTCGTCCAGCGGTTCCTGACCGAACTGGCCGGCCGCAAACTGCGAATTCTGTTCCTGCACGGCGGCAATCACGTCCTGCGGCGTCATGTCAAAATCTGCCAGCTTGTCAGGTGACAGCATAATCCGCATCGAATAGTCCTGCGAGGCAAACAGCGAAGCGCTGCCCACGCCCTTGATACGGCGGATTTCGTCCAGCACGTTCAACAGCGCATAGTTGGAAACGTAAATCGTATCATAGCGTTCGGAAGAAGACTTCATCATCACGACCTGCAAGATCGAGTTTGATTTCTGTTCGACCGTCACGCCCTGCTTGGTCACTTCGCTCGGCAGTTTGGAAGTCGCCGCCTGCACCTTGTTGTTGACGTCGATCGTCGCCTGATCCGGATCGGTGCCGATGTCAAATACCACGCCGATGGTCAGATACCCCTGCGAAGTGGCGTTGGAATACATGTAGATCATGTTCTTAACGCCGTTGACTTCCTGTTCGATCGGCGCCGCCACCGTATCGGCCAGCACTTCCGCCGTCGCCCCCGGATAGGTGGCGCTGATCTGAATTTCCGTCGGCACGATGTTGGGGTACTGCTCAATCGGCAGCACCTTCATCGAAACCAACCCCGCCAGCACAAAAACCAGCGACACGACGGTCGCAAAAATCGGGCGGTCAATAAAAAACTTGGAAAACATTGCTTTTTTCTCCCGGATTATTCCTCGACGGTTTCCCGTTCAGCCGGCTGCTCCACGTTTTTGGGATCAACCGTCATGCCGGGACGGATCTTCATCAGGTTGCTGACGATCACCCGGTCGCCGGCTTTCAGACCGCTGTCGACGATCCAGCCGCCCTCCTTGGTCATCAGTCCGGTCTGGATATTGACCGATTCGACCATATTTTTGTCGTTGACGATATAAACGTAAGAGCCGTTGGCACCCTGCATGATCGCTTCCTGCGGCACGATCAGGGCGTTGACCCGGGTCAGCCCTTCCATCACCAGCCGCAGAAACTGTCCCGGTTTCAGACGTTTTTTAGGATTGGGGAAAACCGCGCGCAATTTGATGGTACCGGTTCCCTCGTCAATGCCCGAATTGATGAAATTAATCTCTCCGGGCAACGGATAAACGCTGTCATTGCTGAACTTGACCTTGGCAACGACTTCGCTTTTGTTTTCCGGGTTGCGGATCAAACCGTTGTCCACCATGTTGGAAAGCGACATCATCTCGCTTTCGGAAGCCGAAAAGATAACATAAATCGGATCAAGCTGGGTAATGTTGGTCAAAAGGCCGGTTGCCGAAATCAGGCTTCCTTCCGACTGCACTTCCATGCCGGTAACGCCGCTGATCGGCGCGGTGACTTTGGTATAGTCAAAATTCAGCTGTGCGGTTTCCACTTCCGATTCCGCCATCAGCACCGCCGCTTTCTGCGCTTCCAGTTCGGCCTGAGCGTCATCGCGCGACTTTTCGCTTACCACCCGCTGTTTGAACAGCTTTTCGATTCGCGCCCATTCGGTTTCGGCCCGCCGCAGCTGTGCCTTGGCCTTGGCCAGGTTGGCCTTGGCATTGTTGAGCCTGGCCTTGTATTCCTTGGGATCGATTTCAAACAAAACGTCTCCCTCTCTGACTTCGCTGCCTTCGATATAATTTTTCTTCAGCAAAATGCCGCTCACCCGCGCCCGCACTTCCGTTTCCTTGTATCCCTGCGCCCGGGCGGAAAATTCAAAACTGAGAGGCACGTCTTCCGCCGCCACCTCAAGCACGTTTACCGGCAGCGCCGCGGTTTTGGCCGCCGCATTCTGAACCTCGCTTTTGTCTTCCTTGCAGGCGCACAAAGACAGTACCACCGCCAATCCCGCCAACAATTTGCTACTTTTCCACATTTTTTCACCTTTCGTTTTAAAAACCCGACAAAATTTTCTCATACGATAAACTGTTTTTTTACACCCGTCATCTTAATTTTTCATAAACAAACAATTTTACCGGCGGGCAGAAAAATGCTGCATTTTGTACGGCCGGCGTTTTTTCCTGCCGAACCACAGGTAACAGACGAACAAAAACAGCAGCACGCGGGAAACCGGCATTGCCAGCCATACGCCGTCCAGACCGAACCACAACGGCAGCGCAAACAGACACAGGGGCAGCGCGACAAAAGCGTCACCGTAAATCAACAGTGAAGAATCCGTGATTTTGCCGGTCGCCTGATAATAATAACCGGCCACCCGGATCACTCCCAGCAGCACGAACGCCGTCGAACTGATAACCAGTCCGTGTGCGGCAAGAACCGCCGCATTGCCGTGCAAATTGAACCAGGCGGGAAAAACGTCGTGTCCGACAACCGATACGCACATCAGCACAATTCCCAATCCGAAAGCGGTATAATAGCCCATGTTGCCGATAATGTTCTGCCGGCGGTGACGGCCGCCGCCGTAAAGATAGGCGACCAGCGGCTGCACCCCGAGTGCCAGCCCGGTCATCAAAAGCGAACCGAGCGATTCGACCGCGCCGATAAAGGTATAGGCGGCCAGCCCGTCCACCCGTCCGTATTTCAACGCCTGATAATTATGGAAAAACAACATCGCGATAATCGACAACTGGTTGCCGAGCGAAGGGAAGCCGCTTACGACAATGTTTTTCAAATACTTCGGCTTCAGCTTAAACATCTGCAGGTCGAAACGAAGAGCCGTTTTCCGGGTAAAGAAATAGGCCAACCCGGCAACAGCAATCAGCATCTGCGCGGTAACCGTGGCATAGGCCGCGCCGGCCACGCCGCCGCCGAGCGGAAAAATGAAAACATAGTCCATTACGATGTTCAGCAGCAGTCCGCCGACCATCAGCCACATCGACAGCACCGGCCGGCCGTCGTTACGGATTACCGCCAGCACGCCGGTTACCAGCATATAAGCCAGATTGCCGTATATCAAAATCCGCGAATAACGCACGGCGCCGGGCATCAGTTCGTCGGTAGCGCCGAACAGACGGAGTATATCGGTCAGAAAACATTTGACGACAGTCATCATCAGCAGGCTGAACAATACCTGCCAGACCAGCATGTTGCCGAGGCTGAGCCGTGCCAGCCGCAGGTTGCCGCTGCCTCTCGACTGGGCGATAATAATTGCCGCACCGGTTCCCAGCATGTCGCCGACCGCACCGAACATCATCACCAGCGGCCAGGTAACGGCCACCGAAGCAAGCCCGAGTTCTCCTGCACTCCAGCCGATAAAAATGGTATCCACGATACTGTAGGAACCGACGATGAGCATGCCGACCATCGACGGCAGCACATAAGAAAGAAAAAGTCTGGCATTTTTATTCATCGACCGCTTCTCCCGCCGCGGCAAATGCCGGTTCCGCCGGCGCGCCGTCGTTACAACATGTCGCCGTTGCCGGCAGCTTCACATCGGTTGCAAACGGACCGAACGCCGTCAGAAACCCCGCAAACACCAAATCAAACCGCGCCGAATTGCCTGCGGATTTTCCTTTGACCGTCATTTTCCGTTCCTTAAAAAAAACTTTTTCCAACCGGTGTTTTTTAATGCGGATTTTTTTAAATTTCAAACGCTTTTTTTACATCCGGAGATCCGCATTTCATTACCCCGCCGTAAAAAAACTTTCATATTCCTCATACGTTTCATAACAAAGAAAACAGCCCTAAAGGCCCCCAAAGGACAGCCGGACCGACAGTAACCGGCGGCCTCAAAATTCAATCAATGTTCAACAACCGGCCTTATGAATGATTCCGTTCCGAACCGGCATTTTAACAAACGCAAAATTTTGATGACAATTTTGCGCCGCCAATATATATTCGCCATAAAAGACTAAAAGTAAAGGCAGCCGTCATGAAAAGCATTCTTCTCTTTTTCATTGTTCTTCTGCAAATTTCCGCCGGTCAGGCAGCGGAAACATTGCTGGATTTTTCTTCAGCCGACAATCACGTCGTCACCGTAAACGGCTATCCTCTGTTGCCGATTGAACCGCAGCGGAAAGTTTTTGAAGCGGTAACGCTGAACACGCGCGGCTTTAACACAATCGAAGTCGACGGTGTTCAAAAACGGTTCCGCCTGTTTCGCATCAAGCCCGGTGACATTTTAAAATTTTCCGTTAACGGCGAAATTTATCAACTGAATCTGTTTCCTCGAAAACTGCCGGTTCCCGATATCGCGGAATATACGGGGGGGGGGTACATAGCAACCTCTTTTTTCAGTCCGAAAGGTGATGCCCAATCGTTTGCAACAATCATGACAACAGACGGAACGATAGAATTTTACCATACAAATCCGATAAAAAATTATGGAATTTCAGACTTCAAGCGGCAAAAGCTTACCGACGGCAGCATCCGCTATACATTTATGCAGCAAACCAAACCCATGCCCCCTTATGCCTGGTGGTACGGAAAGCTGATTGTACTCGACGAAAACTTTCAAAAAATCAACGAGCTTTCACTGATCGCGCCGACGGCAGACGAGGGCTTAATTGAAAATCACGACTCTTTGTTATTGACGGACAACCATTATATACTAACCGGTTACCGACAACGGAAAGAAAGAATAAACGGCAGGGAAAGCTCCGTTGTTACCCTGCTTTTGCAGGAAATAAAAAACAACCGGGTCATCTTTGAATGGAACAGCGGTGACCATCCCGAACTGATCAAAGAATCGCTGACAGCCTGCAATTACAAAAAAGACCTGGATTACGTGCATTTTAACAGCATGATCATCGATCCCTCCGACAACAACCTGATATTGTCTTTCAGACATACTTCCGCAATTTACAAAATAGATCGGAAAACCGGAGAAATCATTTGGCGTTTAGGCGGCAAAAACGACGACTTCGGCCTGACGCCGGAACAACGTTTCAACTTTCAACACACGGCTTCTCTGACCAACGACGGATATCTGATGCTTTATGACAACCACACCGCCGAAATCAACACCGAATGTGCCGGAAATTTTTCCTTTTTGCCCCGAAAAACTTCACGGATTTTAAAATTCAAACTGGATGAAAAAAACAAAAAGATACTGAACTGGCAAGAAATTCCATTGTCCGTATATTCCGAATTTATGGGCAACGTATTTGAAACGGAAGACAAGACATACATTGTCGGCTATGGCAGCAACAAGGGAAAAGCGGCGGAAGAACTGGACAAAGACGGCACCCCTCTTTGGACCTTCAAACTCCCGGATAATCTCTTTACTTACCGGGTTTACAAATACCGCTAACGTTACAAATACGGATTTCTCCAACGACATCAGACAGCAATTTCCGCGCCGGCGCCGCCGGTCATCGGCGCCGCTTCGTTGACACTGCCGGCAGCCGCCGGCGCTTTGGCCGGATTTTTGCGCTTGAACATGTCGGCGGTTGTCAAACGGACAACACCGGCTTTTTCCGCAACGGCAAACGGAAAACTCTCATACCTTTTGCCAGACAAACGCCCCTGTTTCCGCCGGCGCGGCAAAAGCTTTCACTTTCCGATTTTCAACTTTTACGCGAAACATTCAGGAAAGGTTTTCGACAACCTCCAAAAGCTCCCGTTCAATACGGGCTTTTTTCAGGTTTCGCCGCAAATCAACGGTTTTAAATTGTACGGCATACCCCAAATCTTCCGACGCCGCGTTCAAACGATGAACCGGCACATCCGGCGCAACATCGCCGTATTGCGGATAAATCAAAATCGCCCTTTTGGCACCATGCAGCATACAGTATGTCATAACCTGAAAAACATCGGCATTCGACACGTCTTTTAACGAATGAAACTCTTTATATTTCGTATCAATCACGATTTTGTTGTTTTTTTCAAAAATATCCACAAAAGTATCGCATTTCTTCCGCCCCGTCCCCGCTTCCGACAACAGTCTTTTTCCCTTTTGCAGCTCAATGTCCAGCGTCGGACACTTTCTTTTGAAAACCTCTCCTATAAACTCCTCAAACAAAACATTCATGTCCCAGACCAGCGCAACGTTTTCTATCTTATTCCTCGAAAGGTCGACGGAACACTGATTAACAAACATTTTAGCCAAAGAAAGAGGCTTTTTAAACAAAATCTGGTTGCGCGGCAGCGCAATCCGGTTTGCCTCGGCCGCCGAAACGGGCAACGGCTCAACATCGGCGTAATAATTGACGATCCGCCGCAAAATCCTTTTATTGCCGCTGTTTTCGCTTAACTTGTAAAGACAAACGGCAACATACAAAAAGAGCCTGTTCAACATATTGTTTTCGGAAAACTCGTCATATTGACAATAAAACTTTGCCCTGTTGACGCAGCTTTTTCTTATCTGCTCCGGCAGCATCAGTTTGCCTTTGATAAAATTGACCTCCGTTTCTTCCGTTACATAGTTCCTAAGCGGCTGCTTTTTCAGACAGTCAAACAACGAAGAAGCATATTCATAAATCAGAATTTCAAGAAAAGGGTTTTTGCACGCCGCCAGCCTGGCACCGCTTTCGGTCCTGATGTCCAACCGGCGGGTATACGACAGCATATACACCAGATTTTCCATAATCTCGCGCCTGTCGTCATTGGCGGACAGTATCTTCGGCAATATTTCGATTTGGACGTTTCCGCATCTTATGACTCCGACAAAAGATTTTGAAACAATCCCCTGCGGCGTCAGGGACACAACGTTCTGCAGCTTCTTTTTCCTCAAATAGGCCGAAAGCCTTTCCGCCTCGCAGCGGCTCAGGCTATTTTCGCCGGAAACGGAATATTCTTTCAGCCGAAATACCTTCACGCTAAGCCTCCAACGCTTTCAGCGCCTTCAGAAATTCGTCGTCCGCCATGTTTTCAACGTCACAAAACTTACAAAAAACGCTTTCCCCCGCTTCTTCGCGCAATTCCTGATCCCGGATTTCTTCGGAAACGACAAACCCCGGAACCAGCAACACCAGTTTTTTCCAGTCGCCGTAAAAGTACTCGTTCAGCAACGGCAAAACTTCGAATTGAAGCACCTTCCGCAACTCCTTAAGCGTCCGCACGTTCATAAAATAGCTATGGCCGATCTGATGGTCTTCATCCAGCAAAACGGATATTTTGCCGTTGATATTGCGTAAAATGCGCCGCAAATCGACTCCTTCGACATTATCGGCGACAAGACGAACGTCCGGCATTACCGGAACGAAGACGAAACGACGGCGCAAAGCAATGTCAACGCTTGCGATCGACCGGTCCGACGTATTCATTGTTCCGATGATGTAAAGATTTTTGGGAACGGAAAAACGATTGCGGGAATATGGCAGACAAACCGAAAAAGCTTCCCTTTTGTCATCTTCGATCAAGGTTATCAGTTCACCGAAAATTTTAGAAATATTGCCGCGGTTAATCACGTCAATAATCAAAATATACGGCTTGCGGCAAACTTCTTCGCCCGAATGCTCCAAAACGACGGAAACCAGCTTTTTCGTATCAATCACGTTGTAATTTTCCCGGCCTTCGTTCCTGGTTCGGTAAAAACCATAAATGGCCTGCTGAGAAAAATTCCTGTCGTATATTTCCGAAACTTCAATATCCTGCCCCGCATACAGCCACTCCACGCTGCGAAAATGGCAGTAGCGGACTTCGCTGTTCTTGTCATACCTGTATTCGCCGGTAATTCTGCCCACTGCCCGGAACTTCCGGTTGCCGTTGGCAATAATCACGACGTCCCCGATTCTCATTCGATCTTTGAATATTTCAAGAGCGCTTTTGCCCCATTTGTCCTCAATCATCGAAAAATCGTCCGCACAGTTGCAATTTGAAAAATCCTTATCGTTACTGTACCCCAGGGCGACAACGTTATGCCCTATGCAATAGTCGTACAGATTGTCGCCCGGTGCGGCCTTGTCTACCAGCGACATTTTAAATACGCGCGTGCGGGAAAAATCCACGTCGGCGATATTCTTCCCCATATTTGTTTTTCCGGCGCCGCTTGCCTTTCCGGCATTCTCGCAAATTTCCCGGAAAATTCCTTTTTTCCCCTCATATCGAACTTCGTTCGCCTTACCTTCCCAGGAAACGCAGGGTCTGATCCCCTCAACAAACTCCTCATAGGAATATGACTGGTGAAAGGTAACGAATTCTATCTGTCCGGCCTGCTTCAACCGGTTAAATTCGGCCAAAACGTCTTCATAACGCAAATCGGACAAAAATTCTTCATATCTCTTAAGAGCATAACGATAATATGAATTTTCATTTTTCCTAACCTCGTCGCCGTTGATGTAATCACCGGCAAGAATTTCCTCTTCCAGCCTTTTATATTTCTGCAAATCGTAATATCTGAAAATGTTGTCGCTTTTCAAACATTCCGTGTTTATTTTTTCCATATGCTTAACGTATTCGTTCAAAACCTCTTCCGAATATTTTTCCTTCCGGGAGCGCAAATAATCCGAAAACATTTGTTTAAAAGTAACGATTTCCATTGCTTTCAAAACGGCATGATAGGTCTTTCCCGTTCCCGGCGGACCATACAAAATTTGATTCAACGGAACATTCCCCGCTTCGGCAGCATTAAATTCGTCTTTCATTTTCTCGTTTTCTCCATTTGCGTTTACAACGTTTTCTTTTAACAGCATATCCTCAACGACACGGGCAAAAAGGGCGTTGGAAATTCCCGCTTCTCTCGCCATAAGAACAAGTTGCCCCATCCTTGAAAAAACATTTTTTTCCGGAACGACGCCAAACAGTTTTAATATTTTCAACTGCATGTTGTCGGCAAAGAAAGCGGGAAACTCGTCAGGAAAAACCATGTTCAGATATTTCCTCATCCACTGATTAAGAGAAACATCCCCGGCCAAATCTCCCAGTTTCCGATAATCTTCCAATGTCACCAGCGGCTTGCATTGTTCCGCCAAACGGCAATACTTCAACAGGGCGTCCCGGATTTCCGTTCCCCTGAGAACGGCCTCGTCGGGAGAAAGGGGACGAAATCTCCTGCCGTGTCCTTCGGCCCAGGATTTTTCCTTTTCAGAAAAATAAAGCCCGTACTTGGCCGCACTGCCGCCGCCGATTCCCCCTAAAATTTTACATTCTCCGAACTCTAATTCATAACACAGATTTTTACGAAATTGACGCGGATTGAGAAATATCGTGTCTAACAACGCCTCCCCTTTTAGTTCCGCCAATTTCGGAGGAGAATACTCTTTAGCAAATTTTTCATACAGTTCAACGGCTTTTTTCTCAAATTGAGTATAGTCGACATCGGTGTCCGATTTTTGCCTGATTTGTTCGATGATTTCCCGTTTGTCCATCATGTCACCCTATAAGTTGAATTTTTAAAATTTTAGAATTAACAATTACGATAGTCAACGAATAAATTAAGCATGTCCCTCTTCAGAGGAAAAAACAAAGCCGGATTTTCTCCCCCTGAAAACAGCCGGGAAAAGGTTTATTTAAAAAAACGGAGGGTTTTCGACAATTTAGCTTGCTTCTCCGACGTTTGTTTTATATTCTGCTTATGGACGAAATGGTTATCGCCATCCGTCTAGGGCTTCGAAAACCCTTGATACGTTTAGTCGTGTGCACACGACTTTAAATATTGTGCCGACTTATCTTGTCTGTTTTTTTCGGACGGATGTCGGCGAATAAGGCTCAGCCAAATAAGCCGAGCCGTCTGAACGTATACGGTTTTCGAACATCCGCCCGCCTTTTGCCAAAAGTGCGGGTTCTGTTTTAACTGGTTTTAAAAGGATGTTAAATCGTATGAAAAACAAACTCTTAATTTCGACAGCGCTGGCCGCCGCGTTTACCGTCGCCAACGCTTATGCCGTCGAACCGGCCCAAAGCGCCGTCAGCGATGTAAAAAATTGGAACGACAACATATATGAACTGGAAGAAAACACGTCACGGGGCGGCGGCGTGCTTCGCCCGGCGGCAGACGAAAAAGACCTTACCGCAGGCAAAATCGGCGGCAACCGAATAACGGCGCGTCAGACTTCCGGCCACTCCGGCGAAGTATATGCTCAGGGAGCCGTATTATGGCTCGGCAAAAAACTTTCCTCCGTCAACGCCGGAGAAATTTCAAACAACGGTCTGAACGTGACGACGGAAAACAACAACAATGCCAAAGCAACCGCCAACGGCGGCGCTTTTGCGATTTACAAAGGCGGATATATCGATAATCTTACCGCAAACTTCACCGGCAACAAAGCTTCTTCCCGATACACGGGAGAAGGCGAATACAACGGCACGGGAAGCTCGGCCGGCGGCGGCGCAATACACGTTGAAGGCCAGTACGGCACGGACGAAAAAACCGGCATCAGGGAAATCAACGGCAATTTCACCGGCAACGGCGCCGAAGGAGCGGCTTATGCCAACGGCGGCGCGATTTACTTCAAAGCGGGCGCCGATCGTGACGGACAAACGGGAACCGGCCTCGTTACAACCACGATTAACGGCAACTTTGCCGACAACTTTGTCAAAGCGGTTACAGCCAACGCCGGAGCCAAAGCCTCGACCGGCGGCGCAATCTCGGTAAAAAGAAAAGACGGTAAAACCGTCGATCTCACATTAAACGGCAGCTTTACCAACAACCGTGTCGAAACCAACGCGACCGAAGCACTGGGCGGCGCGCTTTACAGCGAAGGCATGATCACCCTCGGCAACAACACCGTTTTCAGCGGCAACAGCGCAACTTCGACAACAGGCAAAGCTTTCGGCGGCGCGATTTATAATACTGCGGACGCCACGCTGAAAATAAGCAACGCCGTTTTCAGCGGCAACAAAGCAAACGGCCGCCTGAACGACATTCATAATCTCGGCGCGCTCAATGTTTCCGGCAATCTTACGCTTGACGGCGGCATTTCCGGCAACGGCACGACCACTTTTGCCCGGGGATCGCAGCTTACCGTAAAAACCGGGACCACGACCATTTCCAACCGGGTGATCAATAACGGCGCAACATTGAATCTTACCTTTGACAACGGTTTCAGCGGACGATATGAGCTGATCACCGACGGCGGTTCGCTTGACCGCGAATTTTCCATTGCCGGAAACAATCTGTACAACATCACCGGCATTGAAAACGGCATCTATAACGTAAACAAAAAATCCGCGGCCGAAGTCAGCACCGCTACCGGCGCCACCGGAAACCAGGCGGCCGCCCTCACCGCTCTCACCGCGGGCAAGGCAGACAACGCCGTATTTAACGCCGTCGCCGACGCCGTTTCCGCAATGGCCCAGTCGACTGACCGCACACAGGTCAAGGCCGCGTTGGACGCCGTTACCGCTCTTGCTCCCGAGGTCTCGCCGATGGTACAGCACACGCAGTCGCAGACCGCAAACCAGATCTTCGGCGCCGTCGGCACCAGATTTGCAGGAGGCACGATTGCCGCGGCCGAAGGAACTTCCTCCGGCGACAGCGTTTTTGAACGTGCCGCGGTATGGATTCAGGGCCTGTTCAACAAATCGAAAAGGCATGATACGGCAAGAACCGAAGGCTTTGACGCCGACAGCTCGGGCGTTGCCGTGGGCGCTGAAAAATTCGTAACCGACAATTTCAAAATCGGTTTGGGATACGCTTATGCCAACACCGACATCGACGGTTTCATGCGTTCAACCGACGTTGATACCCACAGTGCGATTTTGTACGGCGAATACAAACCCTCCCAATGGTATGTAAACGGCATTGCGACTTACGGCTGGTCCGATTATTCGGAAGGCAAAAACGTCGCCGGCATCGGCATTGACGCCGATTATGACGTCGAAACGTTCGGCCTGCAGGCCATGACCGGATACGAACTGCAATCAGAGAGCTTCGTTTTTGTACCGGAAACAGGATTGCGCTACGTTCACATCAGTCAGGATGCCTATAAGGATTCCGCCGATCAGCGCGTTTCCGCCAACGACAGCGATCTGTTAACCGGCGTTCTCGGTGCCAGAATCAACCGCTCCTGGGAATTTGAGAACGGCATCAGCCTGAAACCGGAAGCCAGATTTGCCCTGACTTATGATCTGGTCAACGACGCCGGCGGTTCGGTCGTAACCCTGGCCAACGGCAGCGCCTATGCGGTTGACGGCGAAGCACTCGATCGTTTCGGCATGGAACTCGGCGTAGGCGTAACTGCGGAAGTCGACGACAACATTGAAGTTTCGCTCGGCTACGAAGGCAAATTCCGTGAAAAATACCACGACCACACCGGTCTGCTTAATGCCAAATACAAATTTTAACTTCGGCATTGCTGCAAACGCCCCGGAACTTTCCGGGGCGTTTCATTTTATACGCGGCCATGGGCTTTCCGGCCGAAAGCTTAGCTAAACCAAAGGATAAAACGGACGCCGCAGCCGTTGGATTGTCGCAAACAAACACCATATACCACCATTATTGCGAAAACAAACAGACAAAAGGAGTAAATTCGGTGCGTACAGGCGTTGTTTTTGTTCTGACAGCGGTTTTGGGGTGTCCCCCGGCATGGGCCGCAGACTACGAAGTTCCCGTTTCCGGCACATTGGCCAAAGCCATCGCCGCCGCCAACGCCAACACGGACGGCGACACCTACGAAATCGAAATAGCCGGCAGTTCCGCCGATTCCGGAACCGTCCGCAAAAGCGCCTCAATTACCGGCGATTCGACCGCCCGGCTTTCCGGTTCGCTGACATTTACCGGCACCGGCGTCAAATCCGCGCTTGACAATTTGTCGTTTACCGCCGGCAGCGGTACGGCCGTCACCAACGGAACGCTCGGCTTCGGAGAAGCGCAGGACCTGACCGTCAACAACGTCAGCTTCAGCCAAAGAACCGGCGGCTACTACGGCGGCGCCTTTGCCAACCTCGGCAACACCGAGATCAACGGCAGCTCGTTCACCGGCAACCGCGGCAATCTCGGCGGCGCCGTTTACACTACGAGCAAAACGCTGACCGTCAACAACACCTCTTTTTCCGACAACAGCGCTTCCGACAACGGCGGCGCCGTCAACAACTGGGGTACGCTGAGCATTTCCGGCTCGTCTTTTGAGCGCAACCGCTCGGGCGGAAGCTACGGCGGCGCCGTCTATACCAAAGGCAAAACCACAATAACGGACACCGTCTTTTCCGCTAATACGGCAGCCGAAGGAGGCGCCGTTTACGCTTATGACGGCAAAGCCGACCTGACGGTTGCCGACAGCCGTTTCATCGGCAATTACACCTCCGTCAACCAACAGGGAACGTCAAACTACGGCGGCGCAATTTACGGCAACGGAAAAATAAACGTCAGTCAGACGCTGTTTGAAGGCAACCACGCAACCGAAGCCGGCGCCGTAAAAATCGGCCGCACCGGCAGCGAAAGCGTTTTTACCGGCAGCGAATTTAAGGACAATTATGCGGAAATCCGCGACGGCGGCGCCATTGTCCACAGCGGCGGCAAACTGACCGTCGGACAAACCTCATTTACCGGCAACAAATCTTTGGCCGGCAGCGGCGGCGCGATTTTGACGGAATCTACCCTCAACATTACCGGCAACAGCCATTTTTCAGGAAATACGGCGGCCCGCGGCGGCGGCGCCATCCAGGCCATCTACGGCGCGAACGTCACCGTCGACGGCGCTTCTTTTGACAACAACGGCACCCAAAGCGGCAACGGCGGCGCCGTTAACGCTTCTTCCGTCACTCCGCTGAGTGTCAGCAACGCTTCTTTTGTTCAAAATTATACCGGCAAAGGCCATGGCGGCGCGATCTACGCATCGGGCACAACTTTCATTGATAACGCTTCATTTTCCCGAAACCGTACCGATAACGGCTACGGCGGCGCCTTATACGCATCGGGCGAAACCGTGCTGCAAAACGTCGTTTTTGACGGCAATACGGCAACTTACGGCGGCGCCGTCATCAGCTCAGACAACCTCACCATCGGCGGCAACTCCTCTTTCATCGGCAACAAAGCCGAAGCCGGCGGCGCTCTGTTCGCAGAGGGAAAACTGACGCTCGACACTTCGGAAGGCGACATTCTTTTCAGCGGCAACACGGCAACCAATATAAATGAAGGCGGCGCAGACGTTTACCTCAACAACAAAGAAACCGCCGTCGTCATTGAAGGCGATGCCAACACCTTGTCAATGGACGGCGGCTTTGCCGGCGTCGGATCAATCGACAAAAACGGCGCCAACACTCTTATTTTCGATCAAAATGCCGACAACCGCCTGTTTGTCGGAGACTTTACACAGACGGCGGGAACAACTTTGGTTTATGCCGACAACTTTTTCGGCGGCAAGAACACCGTTGCCGAAGGCTCGGTTCTGCATTTTGCCGGCAATGCCGCCGTCAACAACCTGCGGCTGCAAACCGGCGGCCGGCTGGATCTGCGCCGGCCGGGACCTTTTGCCGCCAACACTGTAACGATAACCGACCTGATTTCGGACGGTTCCGCCGTCGTCGTCCTGCAGACGGACGGCACCGACGCTGACCTGTTGAAAATAACCGGTTCCGCCGACGGCATGATAACCATTGACGTCCGGGCAGCCGGTTCCAACCCGACCAAAAAGGAAATAGAAGTGGTCAACACCGAAGAGGCTTCCGGCAACGCCGAATTTAAGCTGGCCGGCGGCAAAGTGGATATCGGCGCGCACGAGTACGGCCTGACGCACGGAGAAGACGCCAACTGGTACCTCAAAACCGAAGGAGAGCTGACCAAAACCGCAAAATCGGTCGAAACCATGCCGGCGCTTCATCTGTCAATCGTCAACGCCGGCATGAACGAACTGCGCAAACGTCTGGGCGATCTGCGCAGCGGCAACCCGGACGCACCCGCCGGCGTCTGGGTCCGCGGCTACGGCAAACGTCTCCGGGTGCATGAAAGAACCGGCGCAAGACTGAACATGCTGGGCATGGAAGGCGGTATTGACGCCGCCGCCGAACTTTTCGGCGGCCGAACCTATCTGGGCGTTATGGGCGGTTACCTTTCCGCCAACGACATTCGTGTCTTTCAATCCGGCGCGCCGGACGCCAAAGGACATACCAAAACCCCGGTCGCCGGCCTTTACGCCACCTGGCTGCCGCACAACAGTCCGTGGTTTGTCGACCTGACCGCCCGTCATTTCTGGGTGCATACCGACCTTGACAACCTTTCCGGCGGCAACCGAACCAACGGCTACGACATCAAAAGGGGCTTTTGGGCCTTTACCGCCGAAACCGGCCGCCTGTTCGACTTCGACGCGCCGCGGGCGCTCAACGCCGGCAGCTCGCTCATAACCTTCGAGCCTAAAATTGAACTGCGTTATGTTCACGGAGAAGCAAAAGACTTTACTGCCGACAACGGCGAAATCGGCTCCATCGATTCCACCAGTTCGCTCGTCAGCAGATTTAACCTGCAAACTTCCTACCTGCCGGAAGGGCGAACCTCAAACTGGAAACTGTTTCTGGAACTGGGACTGTATAACGAATGGATCGGCCGCACCAAAGTCAAATTTGCCGACACGCGCCTCACCACTTCCGACTTGAGCGGCCTGGGCTTTGAAGCGTCACTCGGCTTCAACGCCGCCGTTGCCGAAAACGCCTATTGCTACGGCGCCGTCACCCTGGAAGCCGGCGAAGCCTATACCTCATACCAGTTGAACGCCGGCCTGCGGGTCAGCTTCTGAAACAAAGGGAGAACATGCCGTCTAACCGGAAGGTAAATCGATTTTCGTGTTAAAATCCGAAGTTATTCCTTGAAAGTCAAAGCAATCTTTAATAAGCTCGGGCTAAAAGAATTAACTTAAGAGATGCAAACATGAACGATACGCAACGAACGATTGAACAGGCGCTTTCCTTGCGCGCCCCGCAAAAGGAAAGCCTCGACATTCTGGTACAAATTTTAAACAAAATCGTCTTAAGCAAAGAGATGTCCGCCGACGAAGCGCTGCGCCTGATTCGGGAAGTCTGCCCTTCCGTCAAAGACTTCGAACATGCCTTTCCCTGCATTTGCTTCGCCATTGCCACCGGCGTGGGCAAAACCCGGCTGATGGGAGCGATGATCGCCTATCTGCACGCGGAAAAAGGCATAAAAAACTTCATGGTTCTGGCCCCCAACCTGACAATCTACAACAAGCTCAAAACCGACTTCACGCCCAATACCGAAAAATATGTTTTTCCCGGGTTGAAAGCGCTGGTTGACGTTCCGCAGATCATCACCGGCGACGACTATCATCAGGTCGGCGGTTTGTTTGACAACCCGAATGACAACCGTGTCCGCATCAACATCTTCAATATTTCCAAGATTGATTCCGACAAAGACGCACGCGGCATGCCGCGCGTCCGCCGAATGGCCGAATATCTGGGACAGTCTTATTTCGACTATCTTTCCGGTTTAAAGGATTTGGTTTTGATTATGGATGAAGCGCACCGCTACCGGGCCAACGCCGGCATGGCCGCCATCAATGAACTGCACCCGGTTTTGGGGATTGAACTGACGGCCACCGCAAAATCCGTCGGTGCCAAGGGCAAACCCTTCCGCAACATTGCCTATGAATACAATCTGGCACACGCCATTTGCGACGGTTACGTCAAAAAACCGGCAGTCGTCGGCCGCCTGGATTTTAACCGCGACCTGTACGGAAGCAGCAATTCCGAAGCGTTGGAAAATCTGAAAATCAAAGACGGCATCAAAGTACACGAAAGCATCAAGGCGGAATTGCAGGTTTATGCCGACAACAAGAAGGCCAAACTGGTCAAACCTTTTATGATGATTGTTGCCCAGAACATCGACCATGCGGAAAGCATCGAGGCAAAAATAAAAAGCGACGATTTTGAAGGCGGCCGCTATAAAGACAAGGTTATCGTCGTCAACTCCAAACAAAACGGCGAACTGAAAGACGAAGTTCTGCAACGGCTGCTGGCAATCGAAAACGCCGATGAACCGACCGAAATCGTTATCCATGTCAATATGCTGGGCGAAGGCTGGGACGTCAACAACCTTTATACTATTGTGCCGCTTCGCACCGCCGATTCCAAAATTCTGGTCGAACAGACGATCGGCCGCGGTCTGCGTCTGCCGTTCGGAAAACGAACCGGCATTGACGGCATCGACCGCCTGCATGTGATTGCGCACGACAAATTCTCGGACATCATTAATGCCGCTCAGGCGGAGCAATTTGAGTTTCAGCAGGAATATATCGACAACACGGACAGCGGCCTGACGGGAAAAAAGGCGGAAGACAACACCAGTAAACTGGACGAAGAAGTGAAAAAAGGTCACATCGTCGTCACCCGGCCGGCACCGGACAAACAGGGTACTCTGCCGGTTTTTGACAATGATGTCAATAAACGGATCGGTAACATCGTGCGCGAGGCAATTAACGAAACCAGCCGCTACGCCCTGACCGCCGAAAACCTGCTGACGCCGGACAATCAAAACAAAATTGTCGAAATCGCAACCGAAAAAATCAAGGAAATCCGGCTGGAAAATTCCGAATTATCGCTTGAACCGCTGGTTGACATCAAAGAAACGGCCAAGCGCTATACGGAAAGCTTCATCAAACTGAACATTTCCGTCCCGCGGATAAAAATTCTGTATGAACAGGAAGGTGATTTTACTTTTGACGATTTTGATATTGATACCGCGGATTTTGCCGGTTATCAACCTTTGCGACCGACAGTTATCATCGGTGAACTGATGGATAAAAGCAAACAGGATGAAATGAAGGCCGCATTTGTCGACTGCCATTCGGACATCACGCACTATCTGCTGGTGCCGCTGATTGAAGACCCGGCCATCTCATACCAGAAAAACGCCGACTTGCTGTACAAGCTGATTCATCAGGTGATTGATTACATCACTTCCTACTCCGGCAGCGAACTGAACACCCGGAAGATTCTGTACTTCCACGGTGAAAAACTGGCGCAAAAAATCTGCACGCAGATAAAGGCCCATCTGCGGGAAGCGCCGATGACCAAACGAGTCAAAATAGACAGCGGATATGCCGCGGTCACTTCCGCCTCTTACAAAATCAGCACAACGGAAGGACAGGAGCCTGTAAATATCCGCGCCTTCGTCCGCGACAAGGAAAAAATCCGCAATTTGGTCTTTACCGGTTTCAATAAATGCCTGTTCGCTAAACAAAAATTCGATTCCAATACCGAAAAGGAACTGGCGGAAATTCTGGAACGCACGCCGGCCGTGCAAAAATGGTTCAAAATCAACAACGACCGCGCCGGAGAAATCTTTGACATCAAATATTCGGACGACGATCGACAAATGCACCGTTACTTGCCGGATTTCATCGTCGAAACCGTCGACGCCAAATACATGATCGAAACCAAAGCGGCAAATCAGATGAGCGACAAGGTTGTGCAGGCCAAAAAAGAAGCAGCCGTCGACTGGTGCAAAATTGCCACCGGGTTTGAGCGGGAGCATCACGGCAAACCTTGGCACTACCTGTTGATCCCCGACACGACCATTGTCGCCGACCGCGGTTTTGACAAACTCGTCAGCGATTTTAAGGAAGATTAATGTAAAATATTTCATACACAACGGTGTCAAACAACATTGACATTGTGCATAAAATATCGTATATTTACATTATATCGAGGAGCACGACAATGACAAATGTTTTAAGAAGCCTGAGAGAACAAAAAGGCATCTCTCAGGACGAGTTGGCGTCTGAATTAAAAATAAGCCGTCAGACCCTAAGCAAATACGAAAACGAAGAAACTAAATTTTCTTTAGACATCATAAAAAAATTGGCCAGATTTTTTGATGTCGATTACTCATGCTTCATCGACAACAAAATGCCGCCGGAAACAACCTATAACATTATAGGAAACACGCCCAAAGAAAACAAAACCGATATCCGCATCAACATTCCGCAGGAAAATATCAACAAATTCAAACAGGTTCTGCTTTATATCCTTAACAAAGTCGGCGCTAAACCGAATGTCGGGCAAACGGTAATTTACAAGCTTCTTTACTTCATAGATTTTGATTATTACGAAATATATGAAGAACAGCTGATGGGGCTGAAATATATCAAAAACACATACGGTCCGACGCCGGTTGATTTTGCCAAATTAATAAAACAGATGGAAGACGACGGTTCTTTGGAAGAAATAAAAACCAAATATTTCAACCATGATCAAACCAAATATCTTCCCCGCGTTCAACCTGACTTGTCCCTGCTTTCTGGACAGGAACTGGCGCATATTGACAAAGAACTGGAACGCCTTGCCGGCCGGACGGGAAAAGAACTGTCGGAATTCTCACATAAGGACATTCCGTGGATCGGCGCGGAAATGAACGAGGTTTTGGAGTACGAGGCCGTTTTTTACAGAACCCCGGAAACTTCTGTTCGGGAGTATGACGAAGCAGATGATTAACTACGTAACTGTTCCCGAGTTTGACAAGGATTTCAAAACCTTGTCAAAAAAATTCCGAACTTTGGAAAAAGATTTCGGACATATGAAAAAATACACGATAGAAACGTTTTACGAAAAAGGTGTCCCGACAACGGCGTTTGTCCCCATTGAAGGTTTTTGCGGAGAAAACTATACTTCCAACAAAATGCGCAAGTTTTCCTGCCAGTCGTTAAAAGGCAGAGGTTCGGCATCGGGTATCAGGGTTATTTTCATCTGGGAAGAAGAAACGCGAAAAATAACTTTTATCGAAATCTATTTTAAAGCAGATCAAGCCAACGAAAACAAAGAACGCCTGCAAAAATTTATAAAAGAAAATTTCGGATAGGATAATTCAATATGTATTGTTACTTGTTCTATGAGTTCTATACTCCGACACAAACATCTCATTCAATTTACAACTGGTGGAAAGATATCTGGTTGCCGGCGGCCGGTGCAATAGCAATTCCATTACTGGTTTGGTGGTTAAGTTGGCTTTTTGGAGCAAGCCGTGCTGAACAACAAAAGGAATTGAGAGATTTGAGAAATAATCTTAATTTGCTTTCATCTATACTACTATCAACCTTTCAATCTCTGCTGTCATTAAAAGAAAATTTTGAAAACTGTCAAAAAATATATCCGTTAAAAATTACTCCTTATGATAAAATAAATAAAATTGACAAATGTTTATTCATTGATTTTCCAATACTGAATAATATTGATATTTCTAAATACTCCCCTTGTATAAATGCATATGGTAATTTTGTTATCGACTTAGTGAATATTAAACAAGGTTGTCGCATATTAAACGAAATGATTTTGCACAGAAATGAAGTGTTAAAATCAATCGGTTCCTGTGAGGATGAGCACATGAAAAAACTCAGAATTTTTGATTTTATTGCCGAAGATTCTGAAAATAATATTTCTAATCTGATGAGAACGAACAAACTAATACTGGAAATAAAAGAACTGGTTGATAAAATAAATATTTTAAAAACAAAAATAAAAGGCCTAAACTTAGAAGAAGTAACATTTGATGAAAACTCTTTACAACAATTTAAAAATATAAAATTAGAAATTGAGAAATATATTCAAAATACAAAGGAACCAAATAAATGACTGAAAAATTGCAGAGACTGGAACTGACATGGCCGGGGAAGGAAGACAGATTTAACCCGGAACCGCGGATATTGCTGGAAGACAAGAAAAAGTCCTATTCCCGATCGGCCGAACAGACGGATTTGCTGGACTCTGCGGTCAAGCCGACTTTCGACAACATGCTGATCCACGGTGACAACCTGCTGGCCTTGAAAGCTCTGGAGCAGGACTATAGCGGCAAAATCAAGTGCATTTATATTGATCCGCCGTATAACACCGGCAACGCTTTTGAACATTATGACGACGGTCTGGAACATTCCATCTGGCTTTCTCTGATGAGAGACAGATTGGAGATTTTGAAAAGGTTACTTTCTAATGATGGTGGCTCTATATGGATTTCTATCGATGCCGACGAGAGTCATTATTTAAAGGTTTTATGTGATGAAATCTTCGGCCGTCAATGTTTTGTTGATGAAGTTATCTGGCAACGAGCCTTTGCTCCTGTAAATTTAAAGAAAACGCTTTCACGTTCTCATGATACAATTTTAGTATATTGCAAAAATTCTATAGGATTTGAATTAAATAAACTCCCTCGTTCTGCAGAGACTAACTCCCGTTATAAAAATCCAGATAATGATCCTCGAGGCCCTTGGACTTCAGGAGATTTATCAGTCGGTCCTGCTATTGAAAAAAACATATATGAAATAACAACTCCATCCGGAAGGAAATGTTTACCCCCCAAAGGATACTCATGGCGTGTATCAAAAGAAAAATTACAAGAAATGATAACAGAAAAGAAAATTTATTTTGGGCCTACTGGAGAAAACGCTCCTCGCATCAAACGCTTTTTAGTAGACGTTAAAGATGGTGTAGTTTCAACCACCTTATGGACAAGGAATGAATGCGGAGACAATCAGGAAGCAAAAAGAGAAATTAAGGCCTTATTTTCTGATGAAAAAAATCCGTTTGATACCCCAAAACCCGAACGTTTAATTCAAAGGATCTTAACATTGGCATCCAACCCCGGCGATCTTGTTTTAGACAGCTTTTTAGGCTCCGGCACCACCGCCGCCGTAGCACAAAAAATGGGACGTTGTTGGATTGGAGTGGAAATGGAAGAAACGGCGTATAGTTATTGTCTGCCCCGCCTGAAAAAAGTAATCGACGGCGAAGATCAGGGCGGCATCACCAAAGCGGTTAATTGGCAGGGCGGCGGCAGTTTCAAATTCTATGAACTGGCTTCTTCCCTGATCGTTACCGACAAATACGGACAACAGATCATTTCCAAAGAATACAACGCCGACATGCTGGCCGAAGCCATGTGCAAAATCTTGGGCTATCGCTATAAACCGGATAAGGAAATTTACTGGAAGCAGGGCTTTTCTTCCGAAAAGAACTTTATCTATACCACTACCATGAGCTTGCAGGAAAGTTCGCTTGACCGCCTTGCCGAAGAAATCGGCGACAACAACCTGCTGATTTGTTGCAGCGCCTTCGTCGGCAACAGCAGGATATATCCTAACATCTCGGTCAAAAAAATTCCCGCCGCTATTCTCAAAAAATGCGAATGGGGCCGCGAAGGCTACCCCCTAAACCTTCGCAACTACCACCCAACCGACGAAGAATTTGAGTTCGAAGAAGAAGAGGAGTAACCATGCCCAAACAAGATAGACGACAAATTTATCCTAAGTTTTCTAAAAAAGAAATTAATAAAGCAGCCTCTAATCTCGGACGAACTCTAAAAGAAAATGGATTTATTTCTGCATCAGATGAAGACATTGTTGAAAATTGGAGAGCATCTCATACTCATATCCTAAACACCTGGCAAGTTGTTTTGAGAAATAGAATAAAAGGGAATAGTGTTATTTTTGCACAAAGACTAAAAAGAAAGAATACAATTTACGATAAATTGGAACGCTTTCCCGATATGCAATTAGCCAGAATGCATGATATTGCAGGCTGTCGCTTAATTTTTAAAAATGAAGCGGATATGTTGGAATATATAAGCAAGCTGCATAAGGCTACTGGATTTCATCATATAAGAAAAGAAGGACAATACAAAGACTATATAACAAATCCTAAAGAAAGTGGATATAGAGGCATTCATGATGTTTATGCTTATCAAAGTAAAAAAGGTTATGACCGCTCTGATAAATGGAATGGATTATTAGTTGAAATTCAATATCGTACTATATACCAACACGCATGGGCAACAGCTGTTGAGGTAGCAGATTATCTAACAAATTGCAGGGCTAAATTCAGTCAAGGGAATAGTGACCAGCAAGAATTTTTCAGATATGCAAGTGAAATCATTGCAAGAGCTTATGAAAATAGAGTATCTTGCAAAAATACATTATCAAACCAAGATCTTATAGCTAATTTTAAAAAATTAGAACAAAAAACCAATCTATTACAAAGACTAAAACAGTTAAAAAGCATTTCAAAAATACCAGAAATTTTTAAACAAAATTTAGTTATACATTTTACAATAAAAGATGATCAACCAAAATTTGATATTTATGGCTTTAATAGTTTGCCTGTTGCTGGTATCCATTACTTTATATTAGAAAAAAAATATCCAACCGATGATATTGTATTGGTAAAAAGCTCCGACAGGAAAAGTATATTAGAAGCATATAGGAACTATTTTGCAGATGCTAAGGATTTTACAGGATATATTGAAGAAGGTATAAAAAAACTTTCCTCTTAAATTTTCCAATAGTTTTATCTGGCAAATTCTAATATTTTCCCAATAATTTTCCAACATCAAATTATCAGCTTTTTACTTCCCAGGTAACATCAAACACCTGTTCAATGGTGTAATTCAATTTCAGATTGCGCTTTTTGCCGCCGATGAGGCGGTTGCATTTCTTTTCCAGCTCACGCTCAATGTCAAAAGTATTGAACTCGTTATCGTTCATTTCTTTTTGCAGACGTTTGATTTCTTCATCCAAAGCCAGTTTTTTTGCAAAATCTTTCTCCAACTTAAACTGGCGTTTCAGATTGCCGATCTTGTTTTTCATCTTTTCGCCTTTTAGATGAATGGCCTGTTTTTCATCCGCCAACCAACGAGTAAGCTTGTCTACCTCAATTTTTAACAAAACATCGACCCGGTGCTTTTCGGATTTCTCATATTCGGCAATATTCCTTTCGTGCAGCCGCCGAATCAAATCCTGATACCCCATCTCAACCGGCGCAGCCGTTTTCCGCACATTATCAAAAATGTCTTCCGGTTTTAAATTTAACGCTTCGCCGTGATCGTCAATAACTGCCGACAACAGACGAAAAGACTTTTCCGGCGCATTTTGCCTGAACAAAGACAAAATCAGCCGCCCGCGTTGTCCGGGTTTTAACTTGTCTCCCGCCTTCAACAGCAAATGGCACGCCTCAACCGGCTGCGCCAGCGCCTCCCGTAAAATAATCCGCCCGAACTCACTGTCCGGATTATACGGCGTAGCTCCCCGCCAAACGGCTTTGCGATCCTGCGGAGAAAGAAAACGATTATTGTCGCGGCTTGAAAAATCCAGACAGAAATTGAAATTCTTATTGAAAACAATGTCCGACGGCCGGTCAAAAACCTGTTCTTCAAAAGGGCCGAACACCTGCCGCGCCGGATTGATAAACATATCAGGATGATTTTTTTCCAGCATGATAACCGACAAATCCCAGAAAATTTGCTTGCGGCGTTCCAAATAATCTTCAACCCGCCGCTTGATGACCTGCAGTTTTTCCTGTGTGGTCGGGTTCAGGTTTTCCAGAACCAACTGGCGCGTTTCTTCCATTTTGGCATCACGCTTCACGCCAAGGCTTGCCTGTAATTCGTCAAAAGCACGGTTAATTTCCTCGGTTGTCCGGCACAATTCAAATATGGAGGCCACCGCACGCTCAAAATCCACGCCGTCGGACAATGTGCCCAAAATTTCGTCGCTGGCACCGAATACATCGTCAAACAATTTAAATTTATATTGCAAAATATCATAAAGGCGCACATCGGCAAGATTCTGTTTGTTGATAAAATTGATGATTACAACATCGCATTTTTGCTTATAACGATGAATACGCCCGATTCTCTGTTCTATTCTTTGCGGATTCCACGGCAAATCGTAATTGACCAGCAGCGAACAAAACTGCAAATTCAGCCCCTCGGCCGCCGCCTCGGTGGCAATCATGATCTCCGCCTCTTCCCTGAAAGCCGCAACCAGAGCTTTTTTCATATCGTTGGCTCGCGAACCGGTCAGCTCCGCCGAGTGATTTTCGACAAAATCGTTGTAAATCCGATTGCAAAGCGGGGAATTGTTCTGACCGTTAAAGGTAATGATTTTATCCTTAAAACCGTGAGCCGAAAGATAGTCGAAAAGATAATTCAAAGTCCGGTTGCTTTCCGTAAAAATAATTACCTTGCGCAAACCTCCCTTTTCCCTGATTTTTTCAAATCCCCGGTTGATCGCGCCGACAAGCTTTTCCGTCTTGCCGTCAACTTCGATTTTACCCGCCTTGTCAATCAACGACTGCAAAAATTCCTTTTCGGCTTTAAGGTCAGCATCCGTCGGATAATTCTTAGCATAAGCGTTGCGGCAGCGATCGTCAAAATCCGACAGGGAATCCTGATATTCTTCCAGCAAATCTTCATCAAACACAATAAGATCACCGGTGTTTCCGCCAAGTTTCTCAATACGGCACAGCCTTTCCATCAACTTTTCCAATGTTCCTTTGACCGCCGCGGTGGAAGAACTCATCAATTTGCGTATCATCAGAACAATCAGCGTACGATAACGGGTGGTAACGGCAATTTTTGAAACATCCTGAATATAAGCCGAAACTTCCCGGTAAAGTTCTTCTTCCGCAGGAGTCGGATTAAACGCAACAGTCATTGCCTCGCGATTGGTATATTTAATATACTCCGAAACATCTTTGCGCAAAGTGCGGTGCAAAACGCACTTTAAACGTTCTTTCAGCTCAATATGATGCCGTTCGGAATACAGGTAATTTTCCATAAAAGAATATTCATTGCCCAAAATATGCGGATCAATAATCGTTACCAGCGAAAAAATGTCCATCAGAGAATTTTGAATGGGTGTTGCCGTCAACAAAAGCTTTTTCTTGCCGTAAAAAGCCTCATTAATCCCGTCAGCCGTTTTGGTCTTGCCTTTATAAAAATTACGGAGCTTATGCGCTTCGTCCAAAACGACCAGATCCCAATCATATTGTTTCATGCAATCTTTCAGCTGCACCGCACAATTATACGAACAAACCGTCACGCCTTTAAACAACAGCGGATTTTCCTTTTCCGACTTCAAAGCCTTGCCATAAATCCCGGCCTCAATAACCCGGGTCGGCAAATTAAATTTCTCCTGCATTTCAGCCTGCCATTGCTGGCAAAGACTTGCCGGCGCAACAACCAGAACGGAAGTTCGCCCGCGCGAAAAATATTCGGAAATAACTATGCCTGCCTCAATCGTCTTTCCCAAACCGACTTCATCGGCCAGAATAACACCTTGCGACAACGGGGATTTCAAGGCAAACAACGCCGCTTCGATTTGATGCGGATTCATATCAATTTTAGATGTTTCCAATGAACCGGAAATGTTCCCCATATCCGCCTGGTTATTGGAAGCTAAAACTTCCAAAGCCCAATATTTTGCTTTTATTTCTTCTGTCGTTATCATACCAAAACCACAAACTATAAATATAAAAAGTCAGTTTTTTACCTAAAAACTTTTCCTCCACGCAAACCTGTAAAAATACAACTCCGTTTCATTCCGGCCGCGGACGGCAGCACCGTCCTGCGGCTTCTGTCCCGTCCGGCCATTGCATCGGCTTTGTCTTCCGGTCCTTCGGAAAAACGTTGAATAATTCTATATTCCGTTTTACGCCTTCCCCGCAGCTTAACCGCACGACAAAACCGAACCGGCAGTGGTTTTTCCTTTCTCTCCCGGAGAGTATAGCCGAAGATCAAAAATTCGGCAAAACTAATTTTGACGTTTATAATCAATTATACGGATTTGAAGCAGAAAGTTAATTCACCTTGCAGTTGAAGCCTGACTGAACAGAAAGACTTTCAGGCATAAAAAAATGAGCCGGAAATCATCAGACTCATAAATCTTACCGGCCGCATGGGCAGGATCGGTTCTTCATTCGCCCTCTCCGTCGCTCCGCACCGCTTATCAGCTTCGCCGATCGTCATACCCGCATCTTGCTGCCGCCTGCCGTAAACCCGCTTCTTTGCGGGTTAAACTCCAGCCGCACAATTCAAAAAAAAGCCGGTCACAAGAACCGGCTTTTCATTAATGGTTGTGCTTTCAACCCATAGTGAGGAAAAATATAAGAAATAACGCCCTGATTTTTCATAATATTAAAAAATATCAAACCATTAGCAAAAATCCGCCACCTCAGACCTTCAAAATTTTGAATACTCTAAAATCATATATATAGATCCATTATATTTGCTCCAATTAGTTTTATAATATGAAACTTTTGGGAGAAAATTAAAAACTTTATATTAATGCTTCAGTTTTTTTACAAAGTTATTATTTGTAAATATTTTGTTCCATTTACAAAGATATACATCTTCAAAATTCAAGTGAAATTTATGATTGTTTAGCTCATCCGTAAAATGGCAATAATTTCCCATGGAAACATCCGGTAAATATATCAGAAGAAAGCATTTATCACATTTTTTCAAATAATTGTTTATTTTTTCATTCTTCCTATCAATTTTTTCCTGAAGTTCATCAAATGGATTTTCTTTACTGTAACATTCATTATTAACATGACAATTGAATTTACCATCCATGTTTTCGAAGCCACTAATCGAAATATTAAAATATTCACCTTGCACAAAAATACTCTCTTTAACAAGACAAGGCCACCGCTTCAACTTCTCTATATTTCGATCAACAATTTTTTCTATTCCTGATTTTATAGCCTGTTTATTATAAATATCCCAAAAGCCGGGATTATAAGCCGCTTCCAACATTTCTTTATAAGTCCGTGCTTGCCATACTCTTCGATTCCATTGATCAATTAAAATAGAAATATTTAGCCTATAACGCTTTTGAGCATATTTACACACTTGATTTCCAATAGACATTAAGTGTTGAAGAGCTCTTCCATGGCGGCTTTTAACAATAAATTTAGTTACCTCTAATCCGATTTTTTGATTGTCTTCTGCAACAAAAACAAAATCAGGAGCTTCATCATCACGGTAAGACACTATTTTGTTTTGTTGATACCATTTTTTACCTTCATCTGAAGATAAAAAGTATTGTAAATATTCCCGTTCTTCTGTTTTTTTATCTTGCGTCATGACTTTTAATCTTCCAAAGCATCTAAATACTCTAAAAAAGCCTGACAGCCCTCAACGATATCCCAGTAAGTCTCGTCAAAATTTCCAGTGTACCACGGATCTTTTATGTCGCGCGGATGGCCAGTAAAATCCAGCAGACGATAGATTTTGTGTTCGGTATCCATGCCGATCAATGATTGAATGTCTTCAATGTTGCTGTCATCCATTGCCAGGATATAATCAAAACACGCATAATCATGCGGGCGTATACGGCGGGAATAATGCTCTTCAAACGGCACATGCATGGATTTCAGCATTTGGCGTGTTCCATGATGAATACCGGTATGGCACATCTCGTTGTATCCTTCCGTGGCCGCGGAATCTATTTCAAAATGATCTGCCAGTCCTTTTTCTGCGACCATTTGTTTCAACACAAACTCCGCCATCGGCGATCGGCAAATATTTCCAAGACAGACAAATAAAACTTTAATCATTGCACCTTATTTCTGATCATTCAAGACTTCCCAGTGGCCACCTTTGTCCGGTCCGACACGGCGAATAAGCCCTTTTTCTTTCATCTGGCGCATGTTTTTTTCTACACCGGCAATGCTTAAACCGGTTATTTCAGATAATTCTCTGGTGGTAATATAAGGATTATTTGCAATAATCTGCAAAATTTTCTCCTTACTTTTCTCCTTACTTTTCTCCTTACTTTTTAGGGCATCATTTGTCTCGGAGATGGTTTTTATCTGCATTTCGCGATTATCCAACAGATTCTTTTCACCTAACAACAGATTCCCGAAAAATTTATTTAGATATTCCATTGTATAATAAATATCTTGATTCAGATTTTGATAATTTGCCCGTACCAAAGCATTACGAAAATACTTGGAATTTTGCTCAAAAAGATCATTATTGGTTACAAATCCCAAAGTATAAAGATATTTAATGATAAAAACCGCGGTTGCACGGGTGTTTCCCTCGCCAAAGGGATGGATTTGCCATATTCCTGACGTAAATTTAGCCAGTCGTTCCACTTTTTCACGTTTAGACAGCCCTTTATAATTAAACTTTTTTTCCTGCCCAAAATCATAATCAAGCGTTTCCATAATGCTGTCAGCCCGACCGTAAATAACCGTATCACCGTTTAATATCGGCTCTTTTTTGGTAATATCATACGTCCTGATTTTGCCGGCAATTTCATCGTCAAATATTCCGCTAAATAAAGCCTTATGAATAGAAATTAATTCCGCGGGACTGAAAGAAAAAGTATGTGTGCTTAAAAGTTTTGCAATTCGAGCAGAAACTTCATCCGCTTCTTTTTCATTATGCTCCTTGAGGGTTTTAGCCGGATTTTTTTTGTAATACTGACTGACCTGCTCGCCGACCTCATCAATAGAGATCTTTCCTTCAATATTATCCTTTGCAACTTCAATCAGATATTTGGACGGGGTCAGATTATCAACCTGCTGTAAACCAATGGCAACACCCCAGTTTTCAGCCTTTTGTGATTTTTCCGGTTCCCCCTGCTTTTTATACTCTTCAAAATGTTCCATAATACCTCCGGCAATAACTGGCTAAGTATAACCAAACAGACGGTAAAAATCAAGTTAACAAGACAAATTACAAGCAATTTCAGCGGATAAACTTATTTATTAGCATATCATACATTGTTTCATCCATATCATACCAATTCGGCTGTTTAGACAGATCAACGAAGTATTTTTTTGTCAGTTCTCGCAAATCATACTCTCCTTGATCCCAAATGACAGGATAGCCTAATTTTCTAAGCTGTATAAATGCACGCATGGCATAAACAGTATTGCGGTGACAGCGGGAAAAATAGAAAACCCATTTGTTGGAGGCATACTGCTGATAATTCTTTTTATCATAGCCTACATTTTTGTGATTATAGCCTTGCTTCCATAAAAAGCCTGGATTAAAGTTACCTACAGATGTTTCCCAGGGATGTCCCAGATGGACATAGTTAAACAGCCACCACTTGAATTCTTCTGGACTATCGTGATCTCGGTCGGCCAAAACACCTTCCGGATGTCCGTAGTCAGAATAAAACATTTGCCTTCCATCCATTGTCCTTCGAGCAACTTCTTCCGGCTCCATGTCTTTGAAATTAACCAGTCTGTCTTCATATCCAAAACGTTTTGAAAAACCATTCTCATCGCAAAAAGCCAATTCTATTTCTTTAACTAGTTCAAAATATTTGTTTAAGGTTAAATTTTCGATAGGCCGTGGAAGTTTGCCTTGCAACTGCATCATTAAATATCTATGAACTTCTTTTCTTTCTTCATCTGATAGGAAAAAACTTCCCAATCCGAATATTCTTTTTGTTCTACTCATTTAATTTACCTTTCTATCTCTCGATTTATCCATCTGCATGCGCGCTTCCTTAGGCAATCAGAATGCCTGTTTCAAGAGACTTAATTTTTATGTTCATTTCTTATTCTTCGTTTTTCAAACCATTGCTCAGATTTGGTTTCCGTATTCATCTCCCATAATTCCTCAAAACGCTGTTGATAAATTTTTGCATAATTAGGTTCATTTATCAAAAACAAGCAATTTTCGCTGTTTTTGCTGGTAGCGGCATTCGTCCAGTTGAACGAACCGGTTGATGCGGATTTTCCGTCAAAGACAGCAAATTTGTTATGTTCAATCTTATTTTTTGTATGCACTCGGATATTCAGGCCATTGCTGTGCATTTCCTCAACTTTTGAGTACTTTCCGGAAGCTTGCAACTTATCTGTCAGGATACGAATGGAAACATCCCTTTGTCTGGCTCTGTACAGGGCTTCTATAATTTGTTGATTGTTTATGGAATACACAGCAACATCAATAGAGCTCTGGCTGTTATTAATAAGTTCGATAATTTTTTCTTCACACACTTTTGACGGAGTAAAAGCTATTTCCACCACGGGATGGGCGGTCTGAACCGTTAAGCAGTAATATAAAAGTGCATAAAAAAATATTTTTAGCATCAACCCACATATAAAAAGACCACCTTGGAATTAAGGCGGCCGGAGAGTTAAGAAATCATCCTTATGAGTTGATCCTTTTAGCCTTTTGAAGTCCGGGGACTCCTGTTGCATACGCTAAAAGCTCCCCGACCAAAACACAGTTTCAATCGGGGATATATTCATCACCGCCCGCAAAATGCAGGCGACAAATCTAACGGCGAATATCCCACGCCGCATAAGGAAAGGTTTCTTACGACCTCCGCGCCATTTTTCCGGCGCTAAGCACAGACAGTAAACCCATGCCTATGCATACACTACAATAATAATGTAAAAAATCAATAAAGAAATTTTATCTCCGAACCAGCCACATGCCGTTTTTTGCAGCGCCTATTCGGGCGACTTTCTTCTCTTTAACAAGCTGATACAGCCTCCATTCCACCGATTTTGGCGTAATTTCAAGAGCCAGTGCCAGCTCATTCATTGTCATTTTCGGATTATTTGAAAGTAAATCAAGGATTTTCTTACGTATTTCTTCCCTGTTTTTCTTTCCTGTTATCCGATTATTGGGGATGATTTTTCTAAAACCGAGAAAATCACGAATAAAGTCGTAGTTTTCCAACAACTTAAGCAAATCATAGGCCTTCAATCCAGTACCTTTGTTGTACCAGTTGCGCACTGTATACAAATTTAGGGAAAGATCATGAGCGACATGTTTTGATACATTGCGTCGATAATGCTCTGCGAGCATTCTTTTCAGCGCTTCAGATAAATCCCAGTTGTTTGTAAAAACAATGACGTCAAGTGTTTTTTTGCACCACTTCTGGTGCTTTTTAGTATTAGACATTTTATATCCTTTCATTAACAATTAAAAAGAAATGGTACAATGCCATTGAAAATTTTTAATGTTAAGAAGAGAAAAATATGCTGTTAAACTATACAAAAATGGAGGAGAAAACAAAAGCGGCCGCATATGTGCGCATGTCGACGGAACACCAGAAATATTCCCCGGAAAATCAAATGGCGGCAATACGAGACTATGCGGATAAGCACGGCTACGAAATAATACAAATATATTCTGATGAGGGGAAAAGCGGCTTAAATATTGCCGGTAGAGCATCTTTGCAACGGATGATTGATGATGTTCAAAACAAAAACGTCAAATACAAGGCCATATTGGTTCTGGATGTCACGCGTTGGGGAAGATTCCAAGATGCGGACGAAAGCGCCTACTACGAATATATATGCAAGCGTTCCGGGGTTCGCGTGCAGTACTGTGCCGAGCAATTTGAAAATGACGACAGTCCGATATCCACTATTGTCAAAGGCGTGAAAAGAACAATGGCCGCAGAATACAGCCGAGAACTGTCGGGCAAAGTATTTACGGGACAGTCAAGACTTATAACACTGGGATACAGACAGGGCGGCCCCGCCGGATACGGCTTGAGAAGAATGTTGATTGATGAACATGGAAATCATAAGGGAATTTTGGCGCGGGGTGAACATAAGAGCATTGCAACAGATCGGGTAATCTTGGTGCCGGGATCTGAAGAAGAACAGGAAAACGTCCGTTGGATGTACAGGGCGTTTGTCTGCGAAGGCAGAAATGAAGGATGGATAGCTGATGAACTGAACCGCAGGGGTGTTAGAACGGATCTAAACAAAGAGTGGACCAAAGCAACGGTTCGGGAAGTTCTCAGCAACGAAAAATATATAGGGAACAATATATTCAACCGCATATCATTTAAGTTAAAAATAAAAAGGGTACGCAATCCAGAAGACATGTGGATCAGGAAAGATCAGGCTTTTCAGGGTATCGTCGATCCCAGTCTGTTTTTTATGGCTAAAGGGATATTTGCCGCCCGATGCAGAAAACTCTCCGATGAAGAAATGTTGCAAAAACTTAAAGAATTGCAGAATAAAAAAGGATATTTATCAGCCATAGTCATAGATGAGGCAGAAGACATGCCTTCCAGCGCAGCTTATTCGGGACGGTTTGGCGGATTGGTGCGCGCCTACCGGCTGATTGGTTTTGATCCGGGACGGGATTTCAGATATGTCGAGATTAACAGATATCTGCGGGAATTGCATCAGGAAAATATCCAAGACACCATACAAAAGCTTATGGATTGCGGAGCGGAGGTTAAACTAAATGAAAGTGGAAATTTGCTTAATGTTAACGATATGTTTTCCGCATCTTTGGTTATTTGCCGATGTAACAGCCTAAACAATGGGAAATACCGCTGGAAAGTACGTTTTGACACGATTCTCAATCCTGATGTAACCATCGCCGTCAGGATGAAGGCAGATAATGCCAGCGTATTAGACTATTACCTGCTTCCTTCACTGGATTTTAGACTCCCAAATATAAAATTGGATGAACACAATGCAGGATTTATCGATTCTTACCGTTTTGAGAACATGGACTATCTTTACGAAATGGCGAAATGCATATCTATCCGGGAGGTAAAACAATGAACAGAGAATTGCGCAACGTGGAAATCAATAAAATTTTCGTGTTGAATCCCAGAGAACGTAATAAACAAATAGCCAAAGAAATCCGTCAGAATATTGAAGATGTTGGATTAAAGCGCCCGATTACGATTTCCAAAAAAGCTGTTCCACAAGATGGATATGAATATGATTTAGTTTGTGGACAAGGCAGGCTTGAAGCCTATATGGCAAAAAATCAAACAACTATTCCTGCTATTATTGTTGATGCCAATGAGGAAGATTCTCTTATCATGAGTCTGGTTGAAAACATCGCCCGCAAAAATTACCAGCCGTATGAGCTTTTTAAAAATGTGAAACAGCTGAGAGACAATGGTTACAATTCCAATGAAATAGCGGAGAAAACAGGATTGGGAAAGGATTACATCAACCAAATGTTAAAATTGCAGGATCGTGGCGAAGAAAGATTAATTAATGCCGTTGAAACAAACAAAGTGCCGCTGAACGTTGCAATTCAAATCATAGAAACGCCGGACAGTGAAATGCAATCACTGTTGCAGGATGCCTATGAACAAAATCTAATCCGCGGAAATAAAATCGGACAAATAAAAAAAATCATAGAACAACGTAAAAAAAGCGGAAAAGGCCTGCGCTCAAGAGCGCATCAGCACAAACCTCTATCTCCGGCGGATTTAAACAAGATATATGAACAGGAAATAAGCAAAAAGCGTTTGCTGATCAGGAAAGCGGATAAAGTAGAAAGTACGCTTATATTCTTGATTGAAAGTTTTAAGAAACTTTTGGTAGACAGTAATTTTGCCAACCTGCTAAAAGCTGAAAATTTAGAAAAATTGCCGCAATTTATATCGGAAAAGGTCAATCAAGATGTCTGAACAACTATTGCTTCCCGCCTTTGAAAACGAAATTCTCAAGATTAATATTGAAGAATTGCATTTTTCTAAGGAAATTCCTCCTCAATTATTAATGGGTAGAAAATTTCAGGTTATTCTCGCCTCAATAAAGGAAGTAGGAATTATCGAACCTCCCGTTGTTACGGTGAAAAATGGAAAATATCTCCTGCTTGATGGACATCTGAGAGTTTCGGCGCTTAAACAACTTGGTTTTTCAACGGTCAGTTGTCTAATGTCCAAAGATGATGAAGCCTTTACCTACAATAAACATGTCAATCGTCTATCCAATGTCCAAGAGCACAAAATGATCGTCAAAGCCATAGAACGCGGAGTCACGCCTGAGCGGCTCGCAAAAGCCTTGGATTTTGACGTTGCAAACATTATCAGAAAAAAGAACCTGTTAGATGGTATCTGTGCCGAAGCAGCGGAAATACTCAATGATAAAGTCATCTCCGGCAGTGTCTTCACATATTTAAAGAAAATGAAGCCGCAACGCCAAGTCGAAGCCGCGTACCTTATGACGGACATGGGAAATTTCAGCGCAAAATTCGCTCGTTCCATTTGGCTGGCAAGTTCTGATAAACAATTGGTAAATCCTATTAAACGTTCTTGCACGTTGGATATGGAAAAGCTTGGACGGCTCGAAAATGAAGTGTCTAAAATCCAAGGAGAATACAAAATTATGGAAGACAAATACGGTATTGATGTCCTCAATCTAACTTTAGTAAAAGGATACATTAGAAGTATTTTTGCCAATCCCAGAGTTGTCGGATACCTCAAAATGCACGAACCGGAAATTTATCAGCAGTTTGCCTCTATTGTGGAGCTTGACAGCATCAATACCGACAATGACAGCCTTATTTAAAGAGCGACATTTTAATCATTTTGGGGAATGACGGAAGCAATTATATGAAAATACGCATTTTATCTGATTTGCATCTGGATATAAACCAGAAAATTCCCTTTTTATTGGAAGACAAGGAAATTTTTACAGTATTATGCGGTGATATTTCAGGAAATCCCGAACAAACAATAGAATGGATAAATCAAAACATAAAACAAGGCGTTTTTGTTGAAGGCAACCACATTGGCTACGATTCGCAACATTCAATCCAGTATATAGAGAACCTCTTGTCCTACGAGTATCCAACCACCGCCACGGTGACATACCTCAAAAATGATTTCAAAATGGTAGACGACATTGTTTTTGTCGGTGGAATTTTATGGACGGATTTTAACTTATATGGCAAAGCATTTCAGACACTGCATAAATTATATGCTTCTCAGTTGATGAATGATTTTCGCTATAACTACACCAACACCAAGCATATCAAAGAAGAAAACAGAAAAAACTTTCAGGAATTGGTGGCCAAAGAATGGATTCGCCAACTTCGTCCCAGCGATACTGAAAAAATGTTTAACTCCACTCTGAAAAGCATAGATCATGCATGCCAAAAATTTCCTAACAAAAAAATTGTTGTGGTTACGCACCATGCTCCAAGCATAAAGTCCATTCCAGATGTCTATCTTTCTGACAAAACAACACCGGCTTTTGCCAGTAATCTGGAACAATTTATTTTGAACCGTCCCAATATTAAACTTTGGTGTCATGGCCACATTCATACTGCCTGCGACTATCATATAGGCAATTGTCGCGTGGTTTGTAATCCTAGAGGTTATGTAAGTTTAGGAGAAAAAAGTGAATTTAAATACAATTTTATAATAAATACATAAAAAAATGATTTCATTAAGTTATCTTTTTACTTAGTATTTCCTGATGTTTTTTATGTAAAAATCAGATATTTTCTTGCTTTTTTATAGCAAGGTCAGTAAAATTACAGCCAATCTATGAAAAATCGAGAGGCAAACCATGTCGGGAAAGCTAATAACTAACCAAACAACAACTTTATCAGATCTTTTCTCATCCATATTACCTCAGACTAAAGATATATGCTTTTTAATTGGGTATTTTTATTTTTCCGGCTTTCCTGAATTTTATAAAAATATTAAAGATAAGAAAATGCGCATACTCGTTGGGCTTGATATAGATATTGATCTTATGAATAAAGTTAAGGAATATGAGCAATTTGATCAAAAAAGAATATCTAAAAGTCGAGATCAACAACAATACTATGAAAAATTAGTTAAATTATTTAACAACACAAACTTTTTTGACAGTGCAGAACAACAGGAGGCTTTTAAAGTATTTTATGAAAAAATAAAAGAGGGATCTTTAGAATTAAGAAAAACAGCCGAACCAAATCACGCCAAAATGTATTTGTTTGAAGATAATGGAAATGACCCTACATTACCTGGTCACATGATTGTTGGCTCAAGTAATTTATCGTTGCAAGGATTAAAAAAACGTAATGAGTTAAATGTTGTCTTCCATGATGTTGACTATAATGAGGGTAAAGACCTTTTTGAAAAACTTTGGGCTACAGCAACACCAATTGCTGATACAAACACAATAAATCTATTTGAAAAACATGTAATTGAAAACATTTGGTATGAAAAACTCCCGTCACCATATGCCATTTATTTAAGGGTACTAAAAGAATTTTTTGAAATTAAGCATTCAGACAAAACTTTTAAAAGTCCGAATATGATAAATTCTAAGTATAATGATTTTGAATATCAAACAGATGCAATTAAGAGTGGACTAGACAAGATAGAACGACACAATGGGGTAATTATTGCCGATGTTGTCGGTTTAGGAAAAAGTATTATTGCATCAACAATAGCTGCAAACATAAATTTACCTATTGTAATCATAACCCCTCCCCATTTAAAAAATCAATGGGAAGATTATTGCCAAGAATTTGGATTTTATTACAGAACACACATTTATACAAATGGAAAAATTGATGATGCCGTAAAACATTTCTCGGAAAATTTTGATCAACAGCTATTAGTTATAATCGACGAGGCCCATAAATATAGAAACCAAAAAAATAGTGATTACATAAAACTGCATCAACTTTGTCAGGGGAATAAAGTTGTTTTATTGACAGCAACACCATATAATAATAGACCTCACGATATTTACTCGCTATTAAAATTATTCCAAATACCAGGTAAATCAACTTTAAAGAATGTTGATAATCTTGGTGCTGAATTTGATAATCTAATTGCAGAATATAACAAAATCGAAAAAAAAGCAAAAAAAGATAATGACGAATTAAAGGCCTTTAATGATAATGCAAAAAAAATTGCCAAAAGGATATTAAATATTATTTCTCCCGTTGTCATAAGACGTTCGCGCAAAGATTTAGAAATAATTTCTAGATACAAAAAAGATCTTGAAGCTCAAAATGTATCATTTCCTAAAGTTAACGATCCTGAATTGAAAGAATATGATTTAGGAAATATGGGGGATTTATATGCTCGTACGCTAGAAGCTATTTATAAAAAAGATAATGATGAAAATATTGATGAGCAAAGCGGTTTTTATTATAAAGCTGCTCGATACAAACCTTTACAATATATTAAAGAAGATAGAACCATACAGATAAGAAAAAAAATTGAAGAGGAAGGAATTAAATTTGATTTCTTCCAGCGTTCACAAAAGAATTTGGCCGATTTTATGCGCCGTCTACTTGTTCACAGATTTGAAAGTTCTGTTAATGCTTTTAAAATATCTTTAGAAAATATGATTAATGCATCTAAAAATATTTTAAATTGGATAGATGTACGTAAAACAATTCCAATTTACAAAAAAGGAGATTTACCAGATATTGAAAGCTTAATCGAAACATCAAATGACGAGGGGCCTGACATTTTAGGGAATTATAAATTTGAAGAACAAATAGAAAAACTTAGTAATAAAGGACTGTTTGAAATCAATATAGAAGATATTCGTCCTGAATATATTGATGATATAAAAACAGATATTAGTATATTGGAAAACATAAAATTAGAATGGTTCGGAACAAATGGGAAAATCAAAGCCGATCCAAAACTGGATAGTTTTTATAAAGAAATATCTACAATGCGAAAAGAAGACCCTCTACGCAAAATAGTTGTATTTACAGAATTTGCTGATACTGCTGAATATTTAACTAAAGAGCTGAAAAATAGAGGTGTTGATGTTTTTGGATATTCATCTAGACAAGCATCTGAACAAAACAAAAAAATAATACGTACTAACTTTGATGCAGGAGTACCTAAAAATCTACAACAAAATACATATTCAGTTTTAATTGCTACCGATGCTATTTCTGAAGGATATAATTTACACAGAGCTGGTACAATTTTTAACTATGATATTCCATATAATCCAACAAGAGTTATTCAACGAATTGGACGTATAAATCGTGTTAATAAAAAAGTTTTTGACGAGCTCCATATTTGTAACTATTTTCCTTCTGTTATTGGTGAAAAAGACGTCAAGGTAAAACGAATTACTACCATAAAAATGAAAATGATACATGCTATCATGGGTGGAGACATGAAAATTTTAACAGACGATGAAGAGTTATTTTTATCAGAGTTTAATAAAAAATTTAGAGAAATGGAAAATTTACAAGAACAAAAATCTTGGGACGCAGAATATCGTGAAGAATGGGAACAAGCAAAACAAACCCCTTTTTATGAAGAAGCCCTAAAAGTATGCCAAAGAACAAAAATAGCCAGAACATCAGATAAACGTGATGGTATTATAATTTTCGGTAAAAGAGGTGATGAGTGTGTATTTAAATGGTCTAACAAATATGATGACAACATAGAAACATTAATTCCTGAAAATGCTTTGCCCATATTAAAGGCATTGGTGGAAGAAAAATCTGAAAAAGTAAGTAATTCCTTTTATAAAACATACAATCATCTAGTTAAAAATCTATTTTCTTCAAATGAAAATCCTCTATCAAAAATGAGAGGAAAAGCGTTAGCAAAAGTAAAAGTGTGGCTTAATGAGTTTCCAGAACAAGAAGACTACTTAAATTTATTACAGAGTGTAATTGAATTTGATGGGCTACCGGAATATTCAAGAATAACAAAAGCTAAGACCTGTGAAGAATTACAAAAATATATATCGTTACAATATTTAGAAAGAATTATGGCTGCTTCTGACAGAATAGATGAAGAACCCGAAAATGTGATATTAGCGGAGGAATTTAAATGAACTTAGCACAACCTTATAACAGAGAAGATTTTGTAAAATTCATTACTGATTTTTTGCCAGATGATTTTGAAGAAGAAATTAAAACAATAAATTACACTCATGGATTATTCCAAAAAGTTATTCGCTTAGGGCACTGTGCAGAAACATTAAATAAAATTCAATGTTTCGAAATCCTACATACCTCGGCATCAGACGCTCGTATTTCTCTGTCCAGAGAAATGTTTAGATACATGAAACAAAATGCTATAGAATATGCTTTGGTTGCTTTAGTCCCAGCAGACAACCCATCTGTTTATCGATTTTCTTTTATTTCTATGTTCTATAAGTCAAGTAATGGTAAGATAGAGGTAGAAAATTCCAATCCTAAGAGATATTCCTTTTTATTAGGAAAAGATCAACATATTAGAACCCCTCAAGATTATCTTATTAATAGAGGAAAAGTTAAAGATATAAATGATTTAAAAGAGCGCTTTTCTATAGAAGTCTTAACAAAAGACTTTTATAATGAATTATTCCATTGGTATGAAGAGGCTATAAAAAATTTTATTCCTTACCCTAAAAATGATGAAAAAAAAGAAGAACACATAATTCGTTTGATTACTCGTCTGATGTTTGTTTGGTTTATTAAGCAAAAAAAACTAATACCTGATGAGATTTTTGATGTAGAGTATTTAAAAACAATTCTAAAAGATTTTAATCCCTTTGATAAAACGAGCTCAATATACTATAATGCTATTTTGCAAAATTTATTTTTTGCAACATTGAATTGTGAAATTGAAGATAGACAATTTTCTTCAGATAGCACAGGTGCTTTTAGAGGATATAATAGCGATTATAATATTAAAACAAAATATAGAGATAACAATGGTTCTTCTTGGTTTCTTAAATCTCATGATGAAATAAAATCTTTATTTGCTTCGATTCCTTTTCTCAACGGTGGCTTATTTGAGTGTTTAACAAATGTTGAAGATAAAAATGATCCAGATGATGGATTTAGCAGGGACAAAAATAAACGCTCATTTTTGGCTAATAATTTATTTTTTGATGAAGAAAATGGTATTATATCAATATTAAAAAAATATAATTGGACTATTGAAGAAAACTCACCTGCCGATATTGAGGTTGCCTTAGATCCCGAACTATTAGGAAAAGTTTTTGAAAACTTACTTGGGACATATAACCCAGAAACTAGAGAAACTGCAAGAAAAGATTCTGGATCTTTTTATACTCCTCGTCCAATTGTACAATATATGACCGATGAAAGTTTAATCTCGTATCTGTCAAAAAAAATAGATTGTAATTTAGATACTATCCATCGTCTAATAACATCTTTAGAGTTACCAGAGAATATCCAGCAAAATAAGCAACTTTGTAATGATGTGATTAATAATCTTCAAAAAATTAAGATTTTAGATCCAGCTTGTGGTTCCGGCGCATTTCCCATGGGATTATTAAATAGAATTGTTGAAATTGTTACAAAAATTGATCCCCAGATTAATAGATATAAATTGAAATTAAATCTAATAGAGAATTGTATATATGGTGTTGATATACAAACAATAGCCATTCAAATTTCTAAATTGAGATGCTTTATTTCTTTAATTTGTGAACAAGAAGCAAATACCAATAAAAATGATAATTATGGAATTCATCCGCTACCAAATTTAGAAACTAAGTTTGTTGCTGCTAATACATTAGTATCCTTAGGAAAGGATATTACAGATGAAATTCGTTATCCGGACAAGAGATTAGATGAATTAAAACAGGAATTATTAGATATTCGTGTCCATAAAATGATTAATGTCGCTTCATTTAAAGACAAGAAAGCTCTAAGGATTGCGGACAAACAACTATGTGATCAGGTAGCTTTACTCGTTTCTGACAGAATAGGAAACCCCAATGAAGAATATATTAATGTACGCTTACATCGTATTAATGAACTTGAAAATGAAAAGAAAAAATACAATGATGTAAAAATGAAAACCATAGTTCAAAAAATAATGGGAAATCTTTTTGACGATATGGAAAGACAAGAAACGCTATCGTTTGATGAAAACAAAAAGAAACGTGAAGATATTGATAGACAAATTTCTACTATTAAAAGAGAAATTGACAGAGAAAAAAATAAGGTACGTTCCTCCAAAGCAGAACAAGAAATTAAAAAATTAGTAGGCTGGAATCCATATAAGCCAACGTCATCCTCAGAATTTTTTGATGCACATTGGATGTTTAACCTATCAGACGGATTTGATATTGTTATAGGTAATCCTCCATACATACAATTACAAAAATTTAAAGGTAAAGATATACAAACAGTTTACAAAAATCAAAACTATCAAACCTATGAAGCCACCGGCGATTTGTACTGTCTATTTTATGAGAAAGGAATCGAACTTCTAAAAGATGGTGGTATCTTATGTTATATTACTTCAAACAAATGGATGAGAGCAGGATACGGCGAATCATTGCGTTCATATTTTATAAAGTATAATCCTACTCTTTTAATAGATTTAGGTGCTAATGTTTTTACAAGTGCGACCGTCGATACAAACATCTTACTTGTCGAGAAAAAAGGTTATGATAAAAAAACACTTTCATGTACCCTCAGAGACCGGTCACAAGAAATGAGCGTTTTTGTTCGACAGAATGCGATAGCAATGGAATACACAAAAGATGCTTGGGCAATTTTAAATCCGATTGAACAATCGATTAAGGCAAAAATAGAAAAATACGGAACACCGCTTAAAGATTGGGATGTTAGCATATACCGAGGTGTTCTTACTGGTTGTAACGAAGCATTTATTATTTCCGGAGAAAAGCGTAAGGAACTTATCGCAGAAGATCCAAAATCTGACGAGATTATACGACCGATTTTACGCGGCAGGGATATCAAACGATATGGTTATGAATTTGCCGATTTGTGGCTGATTGCAACATTTCCAAGCAAGCATTACGATATTGATGATTATCCTGCTGTAAAAAAGTGGCTTCAATCTTTTGGGAAAAAGCTAGAACAAACAGGAGAAGAATATATTGATGAGTATGGAAAAAAACAAAAATGTCGAAAGAAAACCAATAATAAATGGTTTGAAACACAGGATAGTATAGCTTATTGGAACGATTTTTCTAAACAGAAAATTATATATCCAAATATGACAAAATACCTGCCTTTTATATATGATGAAAATGGTTACATGACCAATCAGAAATGTTTTATTTTATTAAGTAATTCCAATAAAACGAACCTAAAATATATTGTCGCATTTTTGAATTCAAATATTGCAAAAAAATGGATTATAGATAATTGTCCTGAGTTACAAGGTGGGACACGTGAGTTGAGTAAAATATTTTTTGAAAAAATTAAAATTCCACATGTTTCAAGTAAAGATGCCGATATTTTAGCGCGTATAGTTATGCAAAAACTATGTAATTGTTCCAATGTTAAAGAATATAATGAAGTGATATCTCAGATCAATGAAATAGTATATACAATATATAAACTAGATACATGCGAGATCCAATACATTAACGACTATGTAGAAAAAAGAATAGGATGATATATTAACTTCCAATAATATAATTTGTTTCTGCTTCCGTTAATTGATATAGGCTACAAATGTATCTGTATTGATTGTATTTTGTTTCTTTCTGAAGTAAATTAATATCTACATCCTCCTTTAATTTAATTATAGGAAGAAGTTCTACAAACTGCTTAAAATATCTTTGTCCATTTCCTAAATCTGTAGAAATTTTTCTAAAGTACCATCCCATCAGAGGGGAATTTAAGATTTGAAGAATATATTGGGGAGCGTTGCATAGCATATAACACGTATTATTAAAATATATTCCAGCATCAATCAAGGCAAATGTCGGTTCTGTAGCTATATCTGACCAAACAATTTTCTGTTTAGAAAAATCGTTCGTATAAGCACAACTACGAAGCTCCCACCAATAATCGCCTTTATCATCACGATTTATAAGTCCTTTACCTTTTGTTTTAGCGCTAGCTACCTTCATAAAATGATTATAAATTGCTGGATATTTTGTTTTTATAAACTCTTCTGGCTGCTTATTTCCACGGTATTTATTGGTAAAACCACACTCTATATTTATCAGCCACAAATCGGCAAATTCATAACCATATCGTTTGATATCCCTGCCGCGTAAAATCGGTCGTATAATCTCGTCAGATTTTGGATCTTCTGCGATAAGTTCCTTACGCTTTTCTCCGGAAATAATAAATGCTTCGTTACAACCAGTAAGAACACCTCGGTATATGCTAACATCCCAATCTTTAAGCGGTGTTCCGTATTTTTCTATTTTTGCCTTAATCGATTGTTCAATCGGATTTAAAATTGCCCAAGCATCTTTTGTGTATTCCATTGCTATCGCATTCTGTCGAACAAAAACGCTCATTTCTTAATAACAAAAATTGTTTAGAAAAAATACCAATTTTAGAACCTGGATATTTTTCGTATGTTTTAATCCTAAAGTTCATACATTAATAGAAAGGACAAAACATGATTTATGGTTATATAAGGGTTTCTACAGATAAACAAACAACAGAAAATCAAGAGTTTGAGATTAGGAAATTTTGCGAAAAAGAAAATATACAAGTGGACATATGGGTAAAAGAAACAATTAGTTCCACAAAAGATTTAAATAAAAGAAAATTAGGGCGTTTATTAAAAAAATTAAAAGCAGAAGATATTATAATTGCTTCAGAACTATCACGTCTGGGGCGTAATTTATTACAAGTTATGAGTATTTTACATTTTTGTATGAATGAAGATGTTAGAGTTTGGACTATAAAAGATAACTACAGATTAGGAGCTGATATTCAAAGCAAGGTTTTAGCTTTTGCTTTTGGGTTATCGGCCGAAATAGAAAGGAATCTTATTTCTCAACGCACAAAAGAAGCATTAATGCGTGTTAAAGCAGAAGGTAAAATTTTAGGTAGGCCTCTCGGGAGACAAAGTACTTTTGTTAAACTTAGTGGAAAAGAATCAAAAGTAAAAGAACTTCTGGAACAGAAAATATCCAAAAGTGCAATAGCTAGAATATTGGGTGTACATAGAATAACGGTTGCAAAATTTATACGAGAAAGACTATAATTAAATTTTTACAGACTTTAAAATAATCATATTTTATTCTACTAAATTACTTTTTATAGATGAAGAACTAATATTAGGAGTTCTTTGTAAACGAACAACTTCTTTGCCATTTTGGTGGCAATACTCTATCGCACTAATAAATCCAGAATGATTTTGGTCTGCACCAACGGCAAAAATATCAAAGTCAATATGCCTTACTATTTCACTAACATCTGTATAAGAAATAACTTTATCTACGCAACGTAATGCCCCAACCAGTTCACATCGAACATCAGTTGAATAAAAAATATCTGCCTCTGGTTTATATTTTTTTATAAATTCAGATTTTTGTACTGCTACAATTAAAAATCCATCCGAAACAATATTTTTTGCCTGTTCAAAAAGTTTTAAATGTCCATAATGAAAATAGTCAAAAACACCTACTGTTAAAATCCTTTTCATTTTTTCAGCTCCAAGGAATTTGTCAGAAATTTAATAATTTTTGATGCAGAAGAAATTTCTGAATCGAATAAAATATGTATCTTGGACAGACGTTCCTCCTTTTTGATATCCTGATTTTCAAAAATAACTTTTTTAAAAATTTCTTCCAAATCAGAAATATCATAAATTTGATAGAGACTATCAATAAATGATTTCGCAAAATTATTAAATTTGGCCGCTGGAGAAATCAGATGAAAAATCGGATTCTTGCTCGGTAGATATTCTCCTAAAAATGAAACACAATCTGTTATTAAAGCATCTGAATCTGCAAATAATTGTATATAATCACCACTGTCATAAATTGTACCTAGATTTTCCCATTGACGGTAATAGGTGTTAATTTCATCTTCCGACATAATATTATTGCAAACTACTGCTGTCTTAAATCTCGGATGAGGCTTAAACACCCAATTGATATATCCCTGATATTTTTGCGCCAAGGAGAGAATATCCATGCCATTTTTATGAAAAGTTGCACAATTTAATCCATTAATTTCAAAAGAATGATGTGGAGCATAAATAATAGTTTTCTTTTTATTTTTAGTAGCCTTGATTTTACGATAAGCATCGAGCCTGAGGTAGCTCACATAACAAGCATTAACATTATTTTTACCTGTTATTAATTTTATCCGATTAATTTGTTCGCTATCCTCAACAAACATACACCATAAAAAATTATGAAAATTATCAGTATAAATTGCGCTATTTTCCATAAGATGCAATCCATATGGAACGTAGCATGTCAATGCTGATTTTGATGCATTTACAGGATGTTGGGAAGCATCAAGTTCCCAAGGCTGTTGATAAAAAAGAATATCGACTCCAAAATCTTTGGCGGGCATATACTCTTTCCTATCCTTGTCATAAACATAAAACACTTTTAGACCTTTTGATTTGAAGAAATTATAGCAATCATCAATAGTTGCATAAAAATGTTTTTTCCCTCTATGAGCCAGGAGCAATTGCGTTACCAAAACTACTGGCTCAAAATAATCGCTTTTTTCCATTTCTTCATAAAGAGATTGATATTGCCACTTTGCCGGTTCATTAACTAAAAAGCCCACCTTAATTTTGCGCTTTCCAAACTCTTTTTGTAATTCGGTCAACTTTCGTGTATAATTCACAGAAACTTTCGTTCTGTAGTCTGTTTTATAAGAAAATTTAATACCTAAAATAGTGATTTTTGTTTTTGGAAATCCTTGTTTGAAATCAAATATTTTCATGATTGCCGCCATACTAATTAAAACTTTTTTCATCTTTTAATTTTTCAAAATGTACTTTGTTGCGATATTTGAATACTTTTGCTGGATTGCCGCCGGCAATAGCTAAAGGCGGAATTTCTCCATGGATAACCGCTCCGGCTTGAATAATTGCTCCATCACCGATTTTGGTTCCCGGAAGAATGGTTACTCTGCTACCAATCCAAACAAAATTACCAATTTCAATATCTTTATAAATGTAATCCTCGGGAGAATATGGTATATGTTGGCCATGGTCATAATTATGGTTTTGTGCAATGATAAGTAATTCTACACCGCTGTGAAAATGGTTGCCAATAGTTACTTTTCCTGCACCGTGTATCTCACAACCATTGAAACAGCAATGTGTTCCAAGAAATGTATTTTTTGTAAGCAGAGTTTTGCCACCGCACCATAGTCGTTCTCCAACTTGGGAGCATTCTCTATAAATTTTTTGTGTCCATATATTATTATATCCATCAAATTTATCATTTTTGACTTTTAGAAAGGGAATAAGGCCAAATAAATAGTATTTTTTTCGATGCTCATCTTCTTCTATTCTACATATCAGAAGACATGAAAACAACTTAACAACTTTACTCATTGGAAAGCTCCTTGCTTCTATATACTGTAATGCCTAATATTTTTATCCGCCGATGATTGTTTTTGATGTTATTGCGGTAGAAAAATTTCTGCAATTTGGCACACAATCTATAAAATTTCATTTTCGGATACTTTTTCAGAAGTTTTGTTCTCAACATTAAAGAATGCTGAGCCATCTGTTGTTTATTTCTTGATTCAAATAAATTTTTTATTCTGTAAAAAAACAAAATATCAGGAACTCTGTAGATCTTAAGTTTATGAATTAAAACCATATTAAGCCATAAATCGTAATCTTCTAATCCAAGAACAAAATCCTCATCGTAACCTCCGGCTTTAATAAAGTCAGTTTTCCTGAATAAAGCCGAATTTACTAAACAGTTATTGACAGACAAATGATAAGGTGTTGGGGAATGCAATACCATTTCTCCCGTTTCTTTTCCAAATTTAAGGATTCGTGAAGTTATGATATCACCTTTACCATTTATTATAGCATTGTACAGTTTTTCTAAGCACTCAGGTGTTATTTTATCATCAGCATCCAAGGGATAAATATATTTTCCCTTCGCTTTGGAAATAGCATTATTACGAGCAAAAACAACTCCCTGATTGGATTGATCGAGCAAGCGAAAATTTTTATATTTATTTGTATATTGTTTGATGATTTTCAAAGAATCGTCTGTTGATCCATCATTGACGATAATCACTTCATAGTTCGTAAATGTTTGTGCCAAAACAGAATCCAAGCATTCTGCAATATATTTTCCCTGATTAAAACACGGAATAATAACTGAAATTTCAGGCATATTGCTTTCCTTTAAGCTTACACGACCATTTGTAGGAAAAGAGAAGAATTTTTTCAAACAGATAGAAACTTGTTTTATTTCTCCAGGATCTGATTGTAATCAAGGGCAGAAAACCAAATAACTTAATCCGATAAGTATGGAGACCTTCCATTTGAAAAAAATTATACAATGCAGGATTCTCTGCCTGAACTTGGGCGCGGATAGCAAAAGAAGCTATCGACATTTTTTTTTGTTGTGTTTTTGAGGTGTTCGTACCATGGTCGCGATATTTAAATAAAACATCAGGAAGGTTATGAAATTTAGTATAAGGTATCAGACGACACCACAAGCGATAATCTTCTGCAGGAGAAAAATAAGCTTCATAGCGAATACTGTTTATCATAAGGATGTTCTTTTTTATCATAGAAGCCGGATGAACAATAGCACAAACACTCATAAGAGATGCCTTAATTTCCTCATCAGTGAGTGGATGAGTAATTATTTTTTTCTTTTTTTGAAAAACTTCTACAGCACAACCGACAACGCCTATTTCAGGATGTTCATCTAAATATTGAGATTCTTTTTCAAGCCTTTCTGGTAAAGAAATATCATCATGGTCAAAAACAGCCAAATATTCACCTTTAGCCATATCAATCAATTTGTTGCGGCTGGCGGAAATACCAAGATTTTTCTCATTTTTGAAATATTTAATGCGTTTGTCTTTATAGGATTTAACAACAGCCTCTCGATCATCTTCCGGACAGTCATCCAAAATCAAAAACTCAAAATCGGCAAACGTTTGTTTTAAAATGCTTTCTATTGCCTCTCGCAAATAAAGCTCGGGTGTTTTATACACTGGCATTAAAACTGAAACTTTGACCATAAAACCTCCTGACATTTAAAAGTCAAATAGTGTCGGGACGGTGACAAATGTCTGTAATAATGTAGATGTAAAAAGACACCTTCCGGTTTTTAGAAGCAAACCTCTTGAACATAGCCGGAACATCCCGAACGCAAACATTAAACATGGACGTTTAACGAACGTTAGGCGGCTACAATGGACTATTTGCAAAGGAAAACGTTTACTAAATTGAAAATATAAAATTATTTGTATAAAAACAGATAAAAAACTTGAGATTTTTTATAACTAGTTTATAAAGAAATCTAACGTTCGTCAGATTTTGATAGCAAAAAAAAGGTTTATACCCTTTGATATCCATATAATTTTAACCGTTTCCTCTTTCTAAAAAATTATAGATTGTAGTAACACTAACCCCCATCATTTTTGCAACTTGCGTTTTAGGAACACCTTTATTTAACAATCTGGCAATACTTTGTTCTCTTCCATCAAGAATATGCTTTTTATTGCGACTGCCAAATTCCCGCCCAAGCTTTCGGCCGCTGGCTCGGATTCGATGCAAAGCCTCTTTGGTTCGTTGACTGATGAGATTTCTCTCAATTTCAGCAGAGAGTGAAAAAGCAAATGCAAGAACTTTGCTTTGAATATCAACCCCCAAACGATAGTTGTCTTTAATTGTCCAAACTTGAGATTCTTTTTTCATACAAATATTTAAAATTGTCATGATTTGTAAAAGGTTGCGTCCAAGGCGGGATATTTCAGAACAGATTAAGATATCTCCTTTTTTCAATTTTTTAAGAAGTTTTCCGAGTTTACGTTTTTCAAAATCTTTTGTACCACTGATTGTTTCCGTAATCCATTTGTCGATTGAAATGTGTTCTCTTTCGCAAAAAGTTTTGATTTCAAATTCTTGATTTTCCAATGTCTGTTTATCGGTGCTTACTCGTAAATATCCGTAAATCATATCACTCTCCTAAAATTTAGATATAAAAAAAGTCCTCCAGCTATTGCTAACTGGAGGTGCATATTTCATCATATATTATGTTATTCCTGTCAATTTGCCGAATTGTTTCCGGTGTGTCATGTTCATAGTCAGCATAGACAGGTTCATATAAAAAGCAGTAATTACCGTTTATATTTGCCGTGCAGGCGGTTAATACACTCATTATCAGACAAGCTGTTGCGAACTTTTTTAGCAATTTTGAGAGCATTATTTTCTCCTTTTAACTGTTCTTTTTCTGCGGTTTCCTTGGCGTGACGATAACCAAACAGATATAAAAAAAGAGCGATGGCCGCAAAAACCACTGCTTTAAATTTCTTTAGAATTTCCATCATCTTTTTTTCTCCTGCTCATTCCAATATCCCGCACGCCGCTGATGCCAAGCATTATACCCAGACTGGTCAGCAGTTGTTCCCAATCTATAAGTTCCACATCAAAATATGGTGCAATCACGCAGTTATTAAAAAATCCATAACACAAAATCCAGCCAATCAGTGGAATCCATGATCTTTTATTTAACTTCATAACAATTCAATCCCCTGCTGAATGAGTTCATCCGAATATGGCTGAATACCGTTTTCCATACGGATAACGGCTTTTATAAACACTGTCAGCACACCGCGTTCCTCAATATCTATAACCGTGTCCGGATAAACCCCGAGTTGTTTCGCAACCGACTGAATATAGGCGGTGGTTTGGTTTTCATTTGGCGGCGCATAGCGGCTGACAATCTGGCGAACCGTATTTAACTCATGGATTCGTTTGTAGTTTATCAGAACTTTTGCCAACGCTCGGATTCCATAGACTGGAGCCGTAAAAACACAAAAGGCGGAATCTATATTCCGCCCGTTTGGATTTAACCCCAGCCAATTTGCTCCATGCCGTATGTTTCCCGGATTATTGTTTCTTATGCCTCTTGGCAACTGCTGATTCATTGTGCAACTCCCATATCATTTCTCGTAATTCGTCAATTTTCAGCTCCAGACGGTTGATATGTACCTGCGTAGCATATTCGCGCGCCACCTGAACCTTAAAATCGTTAAGTTCCTTGCGCATTTCGCCGAATTTATAAACCAGCCAGACAAACGCCGGAACACAGACAACCTGTAAAAACTGCAACCAATCCATTATGTTTTGTAGACCTCCTCACTTTCATTGACACAAGATATCTCCACCGTGTCGCCACGCGGACGTACGCCGATAACCTTTGCCATCATGGACATTTTACCCTTTGTCCCAAAGGCAAAATGCGTCCGCTCTTGGGTTGTGCCGGTATAAATTTCAAAATCAGGCATTGTGGACAGAACAGCTTCGTTGTCTACCGCTCCTCGAACAGTCGGATAAACATCGCTCATTGAACCGTCCGCCAGTCTGAAACTGATAAAATGTTCTTCGCCAGATTTCCAAATCAAATTTTCGGAAAGTTTTAAAATATTGCCGGTAACCGACAATACTTCACCGCCTTGTCCCCATTCACACATATCGTGAACTATGCTGATTAAATCACCGTATGTCGGAATCAATCCTTCCAGTTCAGTCTGGAAAGTGATATATTTGCGGCGATAACGGTTGCAGGCGCACATATAATAGCCCTCGCGCTCGGCATGATCTTTGTCGGTACAGCCAAACAGATCCACATTAGCCGGATTTTCTTCTGTGCTGTCGGAAAGTTTGGTAACGACATCGTCATATTTCCAGTATTTATTGGAAAAATACTGCACTTTGACGCTATCTGCCGTATCTTCAGACGGCATAATATATTCTATCGAAAAGCTGTCCTTAATAATATTCCGCGGCGTAAACATCGCAGTCGGTATGGTTTTGGGCTCATCGCGGATAATCCGTACCATACCGGATTGCAGAATAGGCAGCGCCCGGCCACAACGTGCAACTTTAGAAACGGCTTCCCAGATAGTTGTGGCGCTGTCAAAAATCCCGTCAAAATAATCATCGCGGCTTTCCCAAACTTTATCTAACTGTTCCAATTCCATCAGATGAATACGTTCATCCGGCAATCTGCCGCCGTATTGCGCTTTTAGAATATCGGCGAGTGCCCAGGCGATGGAACGACTGGCAACCGGCTCGCTCCAACCACTTTGACCATTCCATTTTTTTACCTTGCGAGTAATAATGACATTAACTTTACGGCTGGAGTTGGACGATAGATTGTTGGTTGCCCGCATTTTGATAGCCAGCAATGTCATCTCGCCAAAAGTTGCAGGCGCTTTCATATGACCTTTCAGGCTTTCCCAATATATGGAATGTGCCGCCCGAGCGCTGGTGTCTTTGTCATCAAGTCTGGTCGCGCGAACCTCATAGCGTCCCATATCTACACTATAATTATAAGTGAGGCGTATGGGCTTATTTTGTGCCGCCGAATAAGTTTCCGTTCCAAGCACGAACCAATCATCCACAGCATTACCTTCATCATCTATTGTCCTGGCCTCAATTTGCCACTGAATGGATTTTTCCGACAAACCACCGCTGTCGTTGGCATAATATAAACCGGCACTCATAACGACATCTATGCTGATTTTATTGATTTGTGTGTCTTCCGGATTAACGACAAACCCGCCGACATATTCATCTTTCAGCAATTCTTGTCCGGCAATTTCCGGAGCCATAACAACATTGGGATTAAAAAGTGTCACTTCCCGATTCGGTTCGACAATTTCATACTCTACCTCAGCAAAACTGCTAATCGGCGTATCATCTATACGAATTTGTTCCACCTCACAGTACCCTTGGGTTAAGACATGCAACTGACATAAATACTGTTCATTGTCTTTATATTCAGTGTATGGTTTGGCGGCAAAGTCAGGATAAATAATGTGCCGGCCATATAAAACCGGAATGATGCCGCCGAGTTTGGCCTGATTACCTTGAGCATTTAAGGAGTAAGTCGGGCTGGTTTCCAGAGAAGAAGAGGAATAAGACGAACTTAAACTGCTGGATGGAGATGGAATAACGGCATTGACCAACATTGAACCGCCAACGCTGACAGCCGTTGCCGCGGCCGCTCCGGCAAAAGCGCCGTACGCACCGGCAGCTATGCCTCCGGTATAATACGCTGCCACCATAACTGCCACCGACAAAACCACCTTTAGAGGATTGGAACCTCCTCCGCCACCTTGAGGTAAACACAAAAAAGCAAGATGATCGGTTGTTTTGGGGAAGATGTTCCAATATCGCCGCAACAAAGGCTCTCCGTTCAAAAAACAGATAAAAGGCAGGTTTTGCGGACTGACATTATATTCGGCAACAATTTCCACCACACTCATCTGTTTCGGACAATAAAAAACCTCGCTCTGCGCGAGGTTAAAAGGATTTTGTATTTTAACTATTTGCATCTGTGTTCATTTGTTAAGAATGTTCTTCTAAAAGTAAAGAATTTTCTTTAGCAATCATTTCCGCCAGTTCTTCCTCTGTTGGTAACACAGTTTTATATTTACTGGCAAAAATCTGCTTGCTTTCATTAAGAACCGAATACTTGACCATCGTTTCACTCTTATCGGTGCAGAGAATAATTCCGATTGTTGGATTATCATCCACGCCACGTTTGAGACTGTCAAACATTCTGACATACATATCCATCTGTCCGATATCCGCGTGCGTGAGCTTGGTTGTCTTCAGATCGACCACGACAAAACACTTCAAAATATAGTTGTAGAAAACCAAATCAGCGTAAAAATGGTCGGTTTCCGTACTGATACGTTGCTGTCTGGCCACAAAAGAAAAACCTTTGCCTAATTCCAGCAAAAATTTCTGCAAATGTGTAATCAGCTCTTTTTCAAGCAGGCTTTCCTTACCTTCCAGATTTTCAGGGATATTCAAAAATTCCAGAACATACGGATCTTTAATGAAGTTTTCAGTGGACTGACATACAGGAAGATTGTTTGAAACATCAACAGTTTTCTGTGTAGACAGTAGCCGATGATAATAACCTGATTTAATATTACGTTCCAATACGCGGGATGACCAATTTTCCGCGCTGGCTTCTTTTAAATAATAGTCTCTTTCTTGAGTATTATCCAAACGCATAATTAAACGAATGTTGGTCCACGAAAGATTCGTTACGCAGTGCGTATCAAATTCGGGAAAAGTCTGATAAAAAGTTCTCATATTTCTTAGATTAGCCTCAGAGAAACCTTTGCCAAAGGAATCTGTTAAATAACGGGAAAGGCTTTCAATCAATTTATCTCCATATTCCGCTCGAGTTTTGCCATTTTGTTCTTCTTCAACAATTCGCCGACCGATTTTCCAATAAGTTTCAACCATAATAGAATTGACGGTGCGATAAGCATTGGAACGGGCTTGGGTCAGCAATTCTGCAATATCAGCAAAAAACGGCATATTTTGTGTGGATATTTCTGTTGTCATCTGGATACCTCTCTTTTATTGTGTCCCTAGCAAACAATGAGTTGAAAGTCAAGATTTTAGGGCTTTTCATACTCTAAAATCTCCATAATCTGCCAGCCGTTCATTTTAAGTTCCGGCAGTTTTTGAAATACCACACCGACACCCTGCATATTATGCAAAACACCGCCGCCGTCAGCTTCACAGTATACACCGACATGGCAAGGATATTTATTTTGTGTTAAAATGACAATATTTTTATCCTTAAAATCATAAGTTTCTTTTAAGTGGTTATAATTAGATGATTTTCTGAACTCGGATAAAACATCGCGCAGACTTGTTGCATCGGCAACAATTGGCGACAACTCTATCCGAAGTTCATTTTTATAAACATCCCGAACCAAGCCCCAACAGTCATAATCGCCGTTAATCCAAGACTTTCCGATATATTTGACAGCCCAATGTTTCATTTTAGCTTACTAACCCCATAAATTTTGACAAACGGTAAGTTTCATTTGGAAACGTTTTGTTTCCGATGTCGGTCATTCTGGCCTTGGCTGTGATTTTGTAAACATCGCCGCTGACTTCCGTAACAGTCAGGCTAACCGGCGGTATCATCTGCGGCGTATCAAGATCCGTAGAAAGATACGGCCGGTAAATCAGCTCGGTTTTATGTTGCGAGGAGGCGGCACTGTCTAAATGCTTGATAATTTCCCGACTGACATTGTCAATTTCCACAGTGATTTCAGGCACGGCGGAAGTATCCACCGGCGGTAGTTCCAAGTTAAAGCACATTGCTAAAAACTCAACTTTTTCGCCGTTTTCAAGCTTGGCCGTGATATTTTTGAATCCCTGAATCAGACGGATAGTAGTTGGATTTCCGTCATCATCCACAAAATCCGGATGTTTTATTTCCAATGTATGATAGATAAACACATCGCTTGGGCATGAAGCATAAGCTTCTTTGATTGCCTCCTGCAAAACATCATTTGGCATTAATTTCTCCTAATAACCTACAGCAAACCATGAAACATAACCCTGTCTGGCACCATCACTGTCGGAATCTCTATAACGGATCTTAAAAGACTGTGCCGTAATGGAAACGGCAACCGCCAGATAATTAGAATCTGATGTGGAACTCGACGGCTGGTTGTAAGGAGTAAGCAGAACAGCAATCGGCGCTGTTGTAAAAGCCAGAGGAAAGGTCACGGAAAAATCTGAATTTGCATTGACATTAACACGGCCACCCTGTTTAATTAAGCCAGTTGCAAGATTTTTTTCATACCACAAGATGTTGCTTTTTGATGATTGAAAAATTTTGGCATTAAAAGCAGAAACTGAAATATTGCTTAAGGAAACGTCAAGTTTATTAGCCAAACCGCTGCGCAAAACCGATGTATCCTCTTCTGACAGTGGACGGCTGATATCGGCGCACTTTATATAGACCAGCTCATAATATGATTTTGGTCTTGTCTCTGCTCCAAAGCGCGGTGTACCGTTTTTTCCGTCCGTTTTGGGATCAAGAACATACATGTTTGTTCCATCTTTTTGCAGTCCCTCATCTGCGCCGGAACTGGTCATAATAGCGGCACCATCGCCTGAACCATACGTATCCGTACGTATTTGGTTAGAATGATAATGTCCCTGAAATTGGTCATTTAAAACCGAACCGGTATTATCAGTCGTTCCGCTTCTGGCATAGTTCAACAACAACGGCAAAATAACAGTATCATTGTCCACTTTGACATAGGATGCGCACATACCGTAGCTTTCAACCTGATTGTCGTATGTTGCTTCATCAACAAACACTAAATAATCTGTGTCAACCAGCTGAGTAAAAAAATCAGGATATCTGGCGCGGGTAATGGTGTTTTTGTACCACACCGGCTCATAACCATCCGGCACTTTTTTATTTGCCGGAACAGACAGGCGGGAACCGAGCGGTGCCGGCGCACAGGATTCAGCATAATATTTTGCCTGATTGGCTTGGGCTTGAGCCAACGCAACCTGATTTTTACCTTCGGCTTTAACATTGGCAACCTGCGTATTCCCGGCTGAATTAACCGCATTGACTTGTGTCTCGCCGTTATTCTGTATTATTGAAACCTGTGTTGTGCTTTCATTTTGAATAGTTGAAACAGCTGTATCGGTGGCCGATGAGATGTCGTTGAAAATCTGGTTTGCCTGATTCTTTATATTTAAAGTATCTTCTTTTAACTTTTCAACATCCGATTTTATGGTATTTGTCTCTGATTTGATTTGTTCTGTTGAATTTTTGGCTACAATCGCCGCATCCCGGGCATTCTCTGCTTCTGCAACCACATCCGACACACCACCGGTTATGGCCGTGCGGATGTCTTTGAGTTGTTTGGCAACGGTCGGAACATCGCCGCTTTCCACAGAAACATTCGTATTTTCATCACCGTGAACGATGGTATGCCACTTTTCACCATCACTTTCGGCCTGAACAACAACGGCTTCCAGCCTTTCTTCCATATTAGCCATTACAAATTCTCCAACTGTTTAAAGCAGGTTATATTTACATATTTATGAAAAAGGTCTCCCGAACGGGACAATTTATCAAAATCATTGGAAAGCAGGATGTCTAAAGCCCCCTCTGACAGGGTAGGGCGCTCTCGTATTTCCAATTCCGATGTTATCGCCCACAAAATCCTGTTTTGCAATTTAGCGGTAAACTGTTGGGTAAACCTTGCCTCCTGCTCAATCAGACCCAACCCGCCTAAAAGAGGAATAACAAACCACTCAGCTCCTTCTTTGGCATGATACTTATACCATGCCTCAAAAAGCGAAAATTGCGAAGCGTTCATAAACCATTTGACGATAATCCGGCTCGGAACAGAATCAAAACGCCGCCGTTGCCGCGCCGTTCCGGATTCCATCTGGGTGCGGATAATCGCTTCATTGGGAGTAATGGAATATTCCTCTACCAGAGGCAAAGGAAGCAAATCCGGAAATTTTGTTGTCATAGAGTATCCTCTGATTAACCATAACTGCCGTATGCGGGATTAAGCCCGTAGCGGCGTTCCAATGCCGGAGCCAGTCCCGTACCTTTGGAAACATTCCGCGACATGGAATTTTCAATTTTCTCAATCATAATATCCAGATTGAACTTTCCATTGCCCTGATCTGACTTGGAAACAGAAGTTTTAACGTCTGAAGCGGCATTATTGATTACATTGACGCTGATGTTGACATTTGTTCCGTTATCGCCCAGCGCTTTCATCTGCTCTCGGGTAAAAACGCCTTCACCTCTTTTGGCTATAATCGGCACTTCATCTCCAACGATGCCGCCGGAATGAAATCTGGGTGCATTGGCAAAAACCAACGAGCTGGCTGATTTTGTCGCCAAATTGTCCGCGCCAATGATTCCGCCGCCATGAGCCATGGAAAATCCAAAAAAGCCGCCGATTCCTTCCATCAAAGGTTGGGTTATGGCCTGCCTGATGGCAATGCGGGACAAATCGCTGACAACCGCATCGACGAAATCGGAAAAATTTATTTTTCCAGTAGTGACAAAATTTGCAAGAGCGTCTTCCATACCGGAAAAAGCGTTTTTAACCGCATTTTCAGCCAAGCTGGCAAAATCGCCGATTTCATTCAGAATGCTCCGAAAGCCGCGTTTAAAGCCATCTTCCAAAGATTTGGAAGAATTAAGCGCCGTCTCATCGGCTTTTTTAACCATATCGTCATAAACCAAAGCAATTTGCTCTTTATAGGTTTCATAATCAGCCGAACTGGCATCCAGATTTTTAAGGGCGTTAGCCCGCCATTCGTCCGCTTTGGTCATCGCCTGTTCATACGGCGACTTCAGTTCCAAAAGCTTCTGCTTGAGATCTTCAAGCATCTTTTTATAAGCATCGGTGTTGGTGGAAGATTTTGGCGTAGCGGTTGTCTCTGCCTCCACTTCAATCTTCGGCCGCAGTTTTGGATTTTCAAGATATTTCAGTTCCTCCCGCGCCGTCCATGCATCCTGTTCGGCCGCTTTCAGCAGTAAAAGCTTGTTCTGAATTTCCTGTGCCTGTGGTTGAAAATCCGGATATTCCGCCGCAATTTTCCAAATTTCTTTTTCATATTGCTCCAAATCGGTCTTTGATTGGCGCAAAATGTTCGCCCAGTCCTTGGCGTAAACCTCATAATCCTTGAGCAGAGCGTTCGGTGTGAGGCGTGTAACAAGAGACAAACCGCCAGTGTTTTTCAGCTCTTTACGCAAATCACGGACATTTTGTTCGGCGGTTTTGAGTTTTAAACCCCATTCCGCTAACGCCATGTCTTTTGTCTGTTCCACGGAAAAGCTCGCCGCTTCTTCAGCCGTGGCTTTCAACTCGTCCTGAAGTTTTTTCAATGTCTCGGCATGGTCTTCCGCCGCTTTTTTGGCAACATCATGGCTGTCAACCAGTTTATAAATCGCCATTCCGACCAAAACCGCCAACCCCGCCGGTCCGCCGACAAGAGCCAAAGCGCCTTTCAAAACACCGGCGGCTGTTGCCATCAAAGCCATTTGTGCCGCCGCCAGTTTGGAAACATTGCTCATCATCGCAATACCGGCAACCGCTGATTTGGTGGAAACGGAAAGCCCTGCCATAGATACCTGTACATATCCGATTCCAGCTCGCAACAGATTTAATCCGCCCAAGATTGCCGATGAACCAAGCCGTGCCGCCAGCAGAACCAGCGCCGTATCGGCATGCTCCGCCAGCAGAAAAAAAGCATCCGCCGCAACGGTTACCGCGCTTGCCAAAGTTTTACCAACAACATCAGCTGCGTTTCCGCCTCTTTCCACCAATTCGTTAAAACGAGTAAAAGTGGCTTTTAAAGCATCATTCAAACCGCTTTGGCCAACTTGACGGTAAAGCTTTTCAAAACTGTCCTCAATGTTGGACAGCACGCCGTTCATGGTTTTCATCTGCTCGTCCATTGCCCCGGCAAACTGGACATCTCCCAAAGAACGGAGATATTTTTCTATATCTGCGGCGTTTTTCTTAACCGTTGTCGTAACCCCGGCAAAAGTAAATTTGACTTCATCTGTCAGGGTATTAGCTTTGATTCCAAAGCTTTTAAGGCGTTCAAACTCTCCAACCGTTGCATCAGCGACCGCCTCCACAAAATCAATCATATTTCTGCTGAATGCTGATGCCGTGTTTCCATAAGAAGTCAGTGCTTCTTCAGACGGATCAAGCCCCAGCGCCTGCAACCGGATAAAAGCCTCTACAATTTCGTTGAGCTGGTACGGTGTGTCAACGGCAAATTTTTCAATCAGGGCAAAAGCCTCCTGTGCCGCTTCCGTTGAGCCGGTAACCGTTTTAAGCGATGCCGAAAGTTTTTCAAAGGTCGTGTTGGCGCTGAAAATGGCGGAAAAAGTATTTTTGAGCCCCTGAAAACCCAGGTACGTGCCAAACAGCGCCGTTCCCTGACGGATGACTTCATTGAAAGACCGGGCGGTTGCATCCAGAGCTTTCAAATTATCATTGGCCGGCTGAATAACCTGTGTAATCCGCCGAAAAGCCCTGTCGCCATCCGCTCCTAAGCTTCTGAACTCCCGCCGGACTTTATCGCCGCCCACCGCCGATAACCTGATACTTAAATTCTTAACCGCACTCATAATTTTTCCATAAAAAAACACCCCAGCTTACTAGCCGAGGTGTTAAAAATTCTATTTTTTCTGTTAAGACAATTCTTTTTTTAATTTATCGAAAATAAGTTCTTTCCTCTTTTGGATATAATTTGAAAAATTTTCTTTATTAATTGGAATATCAAGAGGAATATAGTTCTCATTTTTATATGTTTCTATTGATATATTATATTCATCACAATGTTTCTTTATCCAATCCTCAGGCATCATATCTTTTTTTTCTATATTCAAAAGACCTTTTAACAATTGTAAGTTAGCAACAAAATTCCCACCTAACTCAAGTTCCTTTTTGGATAATTTACTTTGAGGATAAATATGATCTTCATGAAAGACTTCTCCTCTGTAGTCGTTATTAGGATATAATATTGTTAATATAGCCCAAGATAATTGCGTTGAATATTTAGATTTTTCAATAAGATCATATAGTGTTTCATCATCAAAAGACATACTGCGTCCAGATTTAATTGATGCCTGCAAAATCTTTTGTAATGGAAATATTTCTGTATTTTTAATCTCTTTTCTGAGTTGTGTTAAATAAGATGTGGTTTGTGCTCCAAATACTCTAGCCAAAATTGATAGTTGAACCCAACGTTCAATTAATTTCATATTATTACTATCCAATTCAGTTTTGTTATTTTGAAATAAAAATTGAGCAACAGGTAAAACAATCAAATTTGAACGTAAATTATCTTTACTGTAGCCCAATTGATTAAATATTCTGCATGAAGCTTTTAAATATTTAACGATATCTTTAAATTGATTTTCTATTTTTTCAATAACATTAGCTTTAAAATTGTCAGCCTTAAATGTTAGTGGAGCATCAGTTAAGTATAGGCAAGCTCGAAGAAAAATATCTTTTGGCAGATTAAAATTGCACTCATTGTTAATCACGTCAATCGCATTATTAATCTTATCGCGGGCTGAAGACCATCTACTAACAATCATAGACATTAAAAAATCTGTATAATCTAGAGGAGTCCCTCCGGAATTAATCCTAACAAAAATAGTAAGAGCTCTATCTAGTGAATCTGTTGTTTCCTGATAAAAATTTAAAACTTCTTGACTATCTATAAAATAGCGCTGCAAATTATGTAAAATTTCCTCTACGCGATCTTTCTTCTCTTGGCTTAAATCCTTGTACCATTCTGGTAAACAATTTCTAAAAGCGGGTATGGTATCATATCTAAGTAAATTTTCCATTTTAAACCAAAGACTTTTTTGAGAAGAATTTTCATGTTCTACAGCTTCTTGTGTTTTAAATTTAAATTCATACTCATTTCTGGTATCATCATCATTTTTATTTTTATTTAACAAATTAATATATAAAAATTTTTTTTCATAATTTTCTGCTCTTCCTGAACGGTAATATGGTTTTTTTAGATTCATATAACCCTTTAAACCAATAAAGAGGGCTGTTAACCGTTGTTGCCCATCTAATACGGCTGTTACTTCAGATTCACCTGATACATTATGCTCTGTATTATGGTTTTGTGTATATTCATCATAAGATTTTAGAAACTCATAAAATTTGTAAGTATCTTCCTCTGGATTTATTCTATATTTCCAAAATAACATTGAATTTATAGGATATCCGGATAAAATGGAATCAAATAATTTTTCTATTTGTTCACAGTTCCATACAACTTCTCGCTGTATAGCAGGTAGCAGATATTTATTTCGAGAAATATCTAGAACAACATCTTTAATTGAAGCTCTTGCATATGACATATTAAATATTTTCCTTTTTTAAATTGCTAGAATTATTACATTATAAAGTTATCCTAGCCCAATAAAGATTAAAAAATACATAAATCTATTTTTTATAATTTTATACATCCAATTCCCACCGGAAGCAGTTCACTCATCAGCTCCATATCAAACCCAAGGTTTTGAGCAAGATTAAGAGCCAAGGGTAAATCAGGTTTAGGAAGTTTCAGTAAAATTTCCCAAGCCTGATACCCGACATCGGTTTCCAGCGCTGTTTCTATATACCAGCATTTGTGGAACGGGCAGAAGTTTTTGCCGTCTTCTCCGCATCCTCTGCAGTAGCTTCGCCCATCGCCGAAGTGCCATTTGGCGCGGGCGTAGAGACGTTTTTTTCAGCTTCCAACACTTCCCGCAAACCGCAATACTGGCTGCGGAAGTTTTCCGCTACCGCCCAAAAATTGGAAAACAGCTCGTCAATCTTACTTTCCGTTAGCGGTGCAGATTTGTCTTCATCGGCCTCCATCACACCATCCCATTCCAAAATGCCGGCAATCCCCAGGCCGATAAGCAAAAACTTATCCGCCAACGCCTCACGTTTGACAGGATTTTCAATGCTTTCTGCTGTCCCGTCTTCGATTCCCGCCTCTTTATTGGCCTTATAAGTTTTAGCCAATTCCGCCAACTTGCTGTTCATGTAGGCTTTGGCCTCATAAAAAACGGCCGAAGTACACGGCTTAACCTTGACTTTCACACCGTAACCAAGCTCCAGCCAGTACGGCTCCTTTTGTATTTTTAATCTGAGCATAACTTAATCCTTTTATTGTTTATCTTAAGAAAATATGTTATCCATAACTTAATGCCGTTGTATTTATCCCATGGATGTGGGCACTAGATATGATTGAAAAAGAGCAGAGGTGTTCTTTTTTATTTCCAAACCGGGAAAGGCATGGAAAAGAACTTATATTTCTTCTGCGCCCCTTATAGCGATAAGAGAAGGTAGGAATGTGAGTATAGTTGATTTTCATGGTTTTAACATAAAGTACAAATGTTAAAACGAGTGGTAGCAACACCACTGTAAATAAAGTGGTCTTTAATGGCCTGTCGACAGGCTTTTATGGTGAAGGCAACTTTAACATGAAAGTTACTGTGAGAATAAATTTAGACATTGCTAAAATTATTTATGCTTTAACATTTTTAATCATAGCTATGTCCTAAAAGAAAGAGGAGCTTCAGCTCCTCTTTTCAGTACCCCTCCACATCATTAACCAGTGTTACCGTCATCATTTTACCCAAGTCCTGATCTTTTGCTCCCTGAAAATCATACGAACATTCGATCCCGCCCGGACCGTCAATTGAGCGTTTGGGTTTAGGCAGATAGACTTCATGACAGGAAATAACAAGTTTCATTGTTTCCGAAAGCTGATAACCCAACTCAATGTCCACCGGCGTTCCCGCTCTGGCTTTGTCAAGTAGAACATTATCGGCATATTTTGCAGAAATGCTGCCGGACAAACTTGCCACACCCAAATCAATCGCCTCAACCTTGCCATCGTTGCGGATGGTTTCGATTTTTTCCAGATTATTGGAATAAGTGGCGCTTGCCGAAACAATATTGGCCAAAAGTTCACCGCCGCTCTTTATATATCCCTGAAATTGCGACACACGGGTGTAGGGATAAACCTCCGGTGCCGTGTCGATGGCTGTTTCCGAGCCGTTTTCACCCTGCGCCATCAGATTGATAGTTGCCTGCGCTTCTCCAGATCGTTGAAAATTAAAAGCAATGCTGTTGGCACGCACACCGGAAAACCTGATAAACTGCGGAATCTCTGGCAATCCGACCTCCAGCGAATAACTCGGAACGGATGTTTTCCCGCTTTCAAAAGTATGAGTAAAACTCCCATCTTCATTGTCTGTTGTAACCGGGGCGCCGAATACAGCCTTCAGCCAAAGGCCAATATTGCGCATATCCACTGGGACGGCCATATCTCCATCCACGTTGATAACATCCTGAAAAGGCTGGGTCGGGTCGCGTCCCAATCCCAGAACATTGGACGATACAAGATTTTGCTCGCTGTCCAAAGATGAGGAAATAAACGGGATTTTCCGGTAATTTTCTTCCGGCGGCACGCCGTACTCGTTTTCTTCGGCAATTAAAAGCTGGGCGTTCCAGCCATAGGCTCTACTCATAGGGTATTCCTTTCACTTAAGTCAAATTTGAATCTGAAACATATTCCAGTGTTACCGGCACGATGGCCGCTTTGATGGTTAATCCGCCCTCAACCAGCTGTTCGATAAACTCCGGCGATTCGGCATGCATATGGTCAATTAATCCGGAGAGCGTCACATCAACCGCCAACAAACGCCCGACAGCCTCCAACAGACGGTCAAGTCTGGCATCATTATCGGCATCGTCTGTTTTTTGCACCAGAACCTCAATCTCCGCCCGATGATGGAACACATAACACACCGGTGACAGCAAAATCTCCGGTTCGCCGATATTTCCATCCCGCAGGACCACCAGACCTGAAGAAGGAATTTTAACCGGAAGCGAGATATTGCGTCTGACTTCCGCGTCCGGTAACGCCGAAAGCCTGCTAAACAGGGCCTGTAAAACTTGTTCACGTTTGCTCACGCCAATTCTCCAAAATTAAAAACGGCAGTTTCGCCTGCCATTTTGCACCTTCCGCGGCAAAATTAATCAGTTTGGGCATTCTAACCTGTGGCACAAGAGTAAAAGCGATGATTGTTTTCCTTTTTTGTTCATGCACCAAAAGCGATGCGCCGTTTTTCCGATACACGAACCGCAGACGAACGCCCTTCGACTTTTCATATAAAGCCGGCGTCATGCGTTTGTTGCGGATACGTTTGGAAATGGCGGCGGTCGGTATCGCCAGCCACAAGCCGTCTTTGCCGCGAATAACCGTCTGATACTCAAAGCCTTCCATAATTTTCTGTGCCTTGGTATAGACCACACCGGCGGCGGAAATGCTGTTTTTAGCTTTTGGATAAACATCTCCCCGCCAGGTGTTGGCCAGTCTTGAACCCAGTCCCGCGGATTTGATCTGCGTTCGCATGGCAGTTTTTAAACCGTTGGCGGCAAGAGATACCCCTTTGGTCACTGCTCTGGCGCAGTTTTGATACTCTCGTTCCATATATTCCACCAAACTGCCTTCCACAGCCGCTTTTAAACGCATATCAGATCGCAACTCCATATCAGATTATGGATGTCTTTGACAGGTTCGGAACGGACGGCATAAATTTTGCCGTCCATTCCGATTTTATCGCCAACTTTTAAATCCGGCGCATCGGAAATTCTGATCTTCGCCCGATGCGTGCCGGAATGGGCATTGACAAACCCGACTTCGGTTACTTCGTCAGGCTCGCTTAAAATCAGGCGGACGGAACTATTTTTGTATGTCGCCGTCCGTCCCAGCCGGTTGAACAGACTGTCCACTGCCGTTTTCATCGGGTTTACCGTCATTTTCCCTATTCTCCACTTGCTTCTTACCAGAGTCGGACGCAGAATTCGCCGCCGACCCTTTGGTTAATTTCTCTGCAAATCCCAGCGCAATCAGCCGATTTGCTTCCGTTTCGCTGACATCACAGATATTGCCCGGCAATATTTCTTTATTTTTGCCAATAACCAAAGTAATCAAAGCCCTTATTTTCATTTTTGCCTCCTTTACCCAATGGTTACGCACATGGAGGCATTCGGCCGATACGGAACAACCAGCGGGGCGGACTGCAGCAACAACCAGCGCACACTGGGATCTTCTTCTATCCATGACTTTGTAAAATAGCGGCTGGCCGTCCAGTTGGCCTTTTCATCATGAATGGCACCATAGCAACGTGTTCCCTCCAGTCCCTCGCGCGACCCGAGCAACACCGTCTTTTCCGGCAGAAGCTTTGCCGTCTGTCCGGCATCATTAATGTAAGTGTCATTATAAACCCAGATGTCAAAATCGCCGATTGAGCCGATATAACGGGCTTTGGCATCTTCCGAACGCAATGCCGGATCAATGGAAATACTGTTGTTTGTGCCGCGGCGGATGTCCAGATATTTCTGCACGATGTCATTGCCCCGGAAAATCTTCCATGCCTGCGGATCCATGACTACGGTTTTGGCGACAACGCCGGATTTGTCCTGAATGGCAATCGCCCAGTCTTCCAGATTGTCAATCGGGTTGACACCAGCGGTTTCCCAAGTTGACGAACCGCTCAAAGCTTTGGTTAAAGTCTCATCTCTCCCGAAATCAACCGTCTGTGCCGGATAACCGTCTCCGGACACGATAACTTTACCGGTGCGCAGAATTTCCGCCGCCATCACTTCCTCACGGCGGGTCAGATTGTCCAGTTGATCCTTAAGATGTGTTGCCAATGCCCGTTCATAACGCTGAGCAGGGGACAAAGAACCGCCGATTGCCTCGCCGGCAACGCGTTTATAAGGTATGTTGGCGTCAAAACGACGTTTGTCCTTGACATACGCCGGTTTGAACGATTGGGTCTGATAACCGCCGCCGTCAACGACCTTTCCCGGCAGCAGAGGTGACACAAACGGCGAAATTCTCGGTTTGCTATCCGTCACATCAAAGAAAATCTCTTCCTTGTCGGAAGTCTGAACATTCGGAAAAAACGTATCCAAAAGAAATGACGGCGGTGTCCGCAGACGTTCCACCACTTTAGCCAACACTTGGGTTGAAAAAATATCCATCTGTTTATGCTCCTAATATGTTTGGTTGTTTTTAATAAAAATGTTTTTGGCGCGGAGAGTGTCTTTCAGACCATCGACCGTAAGTCCGCTCCCGACAGTCAGTGCCGCCGCGTTAAATTCCCCGGTCAGATAAACAACGGCCTGTTTGTCTTCTTCCGACGCATCGACCGCTTCCGCCAGAACGGCGTAAACATCCTTTGAACCATCCGTTGCCGCCGATGTGCAAAACGTGCATTTGCCGCTGGCCGTAATTTTGCCAAGAATGGTTCCTCGGGCATACTTGCCGCCGGAAACGGTGGCCAACTCGGCAATCCTTGGAAATTCGCCGGCCAACAAATTATCGGAGGTGGTGGAACCCTGATCCGTAAATCCCTGTGCTGTCATCTGTTTCTCCTTAAATTAAAGAGGCGATGCGCTGGGCAACCGCCTCCAGGGTTTCATTGTTGGCTTCCGCCGCCGGACGGATGTCCGGATTCTTAATTGCCGCCATGGCCTGTTCAAAGGCGCTTTCCCGATGAGTTGGAACAGTCGCCAAAATCTCCAGAATATCATCTGCCGCCAAATCCGTTTTTGTCAGCAGCAGTTTGGCCGTGTTCTCCTTTCCCTGGGAAACCTCAGAGGCAAAGACTTGCGCCATGCGTTCCCGTTCTGTGCGCCGAATATCCTCGGCGCTCGTTTTTTCATTGTCATTCATGAATATTTTCTCCGTTTGTTGAAAATTAAAGCCTGTGATTATCGCCTCAAACGAGGACAATCCGTCCGCCAGGCCGTTGCGAACGGCATATTGGCCGACAGCCACATCGCCGGCACCAAAATTTTTAACCACATCCACCGCCGTGATGCCGCGGTTGCGGGCGATTTTGGCGATAAAAACCTCCGCCAGTTCATCAACCCTTGCCTGAATTTTGGCTCTGCCTTCTTCCGTGTTAATGTCCGGACGCTTGTTGGGGCTTTGAGAAGAAACGATTTCTATTTTTTTGCCGTCATCATCCTTTTCAAAAACAGAAACCACCCCGATAGAACCAAGCACCGCCGTATCGGAAGCCAAAATCTTGTCGCAGGCGGAGGCAATCCAGTATGCCCCGGAACAACAAGCTCCGGACGCATACGCGACAATCGGCTTTTTCCCTCTAGCCAGAAAAATCATGTCCGCCAGCTCCGAACAGCCGTTGACTTCACCGCCCGGACTATCAATATCAAGCAAAATGGCTTTAACTTCAGGATGTTGCAACGCTTTGTTAAAGTCCCGGGCCAGCAGTTCATACGATGTTGCACCGCAAATCCTTGTCATCAGGTTGGCATAGCGAAACAACGGGCCGGACACTTTAAGAACAGCAACGCCGTCTCTGATTGAGGCGGCGTTGGCATCTTTCATATCTTTGCCCATCTCCCGGGCTATGGCTTCAGGCGTTTTGCGGCTTTCCTTCGCGATCTCCGCCATCGTTCCCATCATCTCCGGCGTCATCGCCCAAATGCTCTTGTTTAGTATTTTCATTGATCAACCCCATTTCCTTAAGTTTATTTTTTTCCCGAACCCGTTGTTCGACCACTTCCTCCCAATCCAGTCCCTGAGAGGCACACTCGTTTTCCAGTGTGGACAAACCGATTTCCATGCGGAGTTGGCAGGCCTGCGCTTCCTTAACCGGATCGACCCAACCACGTCCCGGACCAATCCATTTGCATCGGGTGTAGGCGTAGCGGTTTTTATAAAAATCAGGCGCGTCCACCAAGCCTTTGTTGACCATTTCTTCAAGCCACAATTCATAAACCGGTGTTGCCCAATAGTCTGCCAGCCATTGCCGCCGTCCGTTAAAATAGCGCCATGCCTCCAACAATGCCGACCTCGCTGAGGAATAGTTGGTTTTGGAAAAGTCCTTCAGCAACAATTCGTACGGAATGTTTAATCCTGTACCAATATGCCGAAGCAAATTCTCCACAAAGCTTCCATAAGCGGAGTTTGGCCGGCTTGGCGTAAACGGCGCGACCTTGTCTCCGGGAAATATCGGAATAATGGAGCCGCCCTCCAACTTAACCTGCCAGTCTTTCTTGGCGTTCAAATAATCATCGCTGGAACCGCCGAACAATTCATTTAATTCTTCGCCACCCATCGGTGTTTCGATAAAAGCGGCAATCATCGCGTTGACAATCGCTGCCTGCAATTCGGAACGCTCGTAATGGTCAAGCATTTTAAACATCGGCATAATCGAGGAAAGGATAGGTTTTCCACGGGTCTGTCCAATACGGCTGACATCATGAACATGCAGCACCCGCCGCCGGCCGAAAGGTGTAAAAGTCGGAACACGCTCCCATTCCAGTGAAGACATCCAGTAATCTCCCGGATGTTCTTTTAATATATAGTAGGCAACCGGAGCACCAAAACGGTCAATCTCTACACCACCGCGCAGATTCTTACTATCCGTGCTGTTATTTGGATTGGACAGCCTGTCAGGTTCGATTAGCTGAATGGTGGTGGCAACCGGACGTTCCGGCAACCACAGAGCCAACGCCAGCGCCTCGCCGTTAATCAAACAGGATTTAAAAATCTGCGTTGTCAGTCCATGAAAATTGAGGCTTTGCGCCGCATCACACATAAAAGTCTCCGACCATGAGCGCCACAATCCCTCAATTTTGGCCTGCCATTCCTCCTCCCAATCCTTGGTTTTGCCTAAAAGCTTATAGTCAGGCTTGGCGGAAAGACGAAAACCCGTGCCGACAATATTGTCAGTCAGCGTCTGCATCGCACCGCTGGCAATCCCATGGTTGCGGGACAAATCTCGGGAACGGGCGACCATTGTGGAAAGTTCGGGCAAAAGATCGCTGTCCGCCGAACCCCGCCCGGGCTGCCATGAGGCAATCTCCCTTAGTGTCTGCGATGCTGCTTTATGTGATGTATCTGTCATGTTTTCCCAATATGTTGACTTTTTTATTAAATAGTTTAATTTAAAACCCACTTAACATGTTAAAGGAGCGAGCGATGGAGTTTGTTGTTATTGTGAAGTTATCAGATGATTTTACAAAAAGGTTAAATATTTACCAAGGTAAAGAAGGTCTTCAAATACAAGGTTTTAATGAGTTAAATTCCAATCATTCACAATTACATTCTGTTATAAATTACCGTATTTTTTATGCAAAAAATGTATCGGAGCATAGTACTTATAAAATTACTTTTGGTAATCCTATGCAGCCAGAGTATCAGAAAGAGTTTACAATTCCATCCAATCAAGAATATTTGGAAATATTTTTTCCAAATTAAAAACTGACTTTCATAATTCTGCGGCGAACGGAGTTTTTCCCCTCCGCCGCGGCAATTTGCGATTTAAGATTTGCAATATAGGTTTCCAGACTTGTCCGACTGGCTTGATTGTAAGTCACCGAACCAAAATTACCGACATTGACCGAAACTTCCCTTGCGCCTATCATCAGCTGATGATAAGCTTCTTCAGCCTCTGCTAGTCTGGTTTTTAATATCTCCTTATCTAAAGCCATGGATCGTCAACCTTTGTCGCTTTCATCTGTATAAATCTTGACGGTTTCTTTTTCGGCTTAGCCTCGGGATTTGCCGGAATAAGAGCCTCCAACTCGGCCCAGGCTTTTTCACTCATGCGGTCAAGACCGTAAATAGCCGCGCCGGCTCGGGCGTAAACCCGACAGTCCAAAGCTTCGTTACGCCTTGCGGGATCTTTTTCCCAAACCGGTTTCGGATAGCCGTTGCTTATCCTGACCACCTGCCGCTCCGCCGTTAGCTGTTTGAAATATTCCTCGGCATACTGCGGAAAATGGCAGCGTCCAAACAGCGAAGCATCCTCGCCGACACGCTCCAGCTTAAGCCAACGGTATAGCTCAGTCTTGATAACCGGACCGGACACATTCCATACTTTCAGTCCCTTTTTCCTGGTGTCGGCCTTGGATGTGGACAATAACATCGCCGTGTCCCGGCTCTGGCCCTTGACGGCAACCACCGTCCTCGGCTGGCTTGCTCTCGCACCGTTGCCGCCCCAAACTGCTTGACTGAACTGCCTTACAAACGAATAAACATCCTGCGTGGCATATCCGGAATCAACGCACATCACTCGTATCGGCAATGTTACGCCGCTTTCATGCGGATAATCTTTTGTCAGCACATTTTCAAGTTTGCGCCAGACTTCCGGTCGGGCGGTGTCTCCATCTAAAACAAAATACGCCACCGACCAGCTCTGCTTTTGCCGTCCCCAAGCCACAACTTCGCATTCAATACGGTCTTTTTGAATATCAACACCAGCGGTCAGGAACAATCCGTCATAAGGAACAGTCCCGATCGGATAAGTTTCTCTGGCTTCATACAGGCGCTGCCATTCCGGCGCATCACTTTCCACCTCAAAGGTCTCACCCAGAATGGTGTTTTGAAAGCCCTGCATCAGGCTTGGATTTTTCTTGGTTTTCTCATAAATAGCCACGCATTCTTTCCACGACAGCCACCCAATCGGCGAATACAGAGACGATAAATGGAACCCCGCCGTCACTCCATCGCTGGATGCGGTTGCCTGCCAGCGGCCGTTGGCCAACATTTGTGTTTTATAATGCTCTCCAATATGTCCGCCGCAATGCTCGCACACATAGAACACATTGCCGTCTTCCGCCTGCATCTGTGTCCATTCCAGCCGCTGATAAGTGCCACAGAAAGGACAGGGCACAAAAAAATAGCGCTTGTCGGAGTTTTCAAACTCCCGCTCAATGTTGGACAGACCTTTGATCGTCGGCGTGGACACCAGAAAAATCTTTTTTCTTTTGTTGAATGTAGCGGTTCGCCGTTCCGCCAGCAAAATCGGATCGCCTTCACCGTCAATATCCTGCGGATAACCGTCAATCTCATCCATAAACAAATACCGCGCCGGCATGGAACGCAACCCCACCGCCGAGTTCGCTCCGGTCATCACCAACACGCCGCCCGGAAAATCCTTGGACAGCATGGTGTTGCCACTGTCCCGGGAACGCGCCGGAGCCACCAGTTTTTTTAGTTCCGGACAATCCTCAATCAGAGGATCTATGCGTTGTTTGGAATTACGCTTGGCCATTTCCACCGTTGGCGACACCGCCATAATCGGCCCCGGCGCTTTGTGCATGACATATCCCAGCCAGTTGTTGCCGCATTCCGTGCCTCCGATTTGCGCGCCTTTCATAAACACCACCTTTTGAATAGGGCTTTTCGGCGACAGGCAGTCCATAATCTCTTTCAAATACGGCGTTCTGTCTGTCCGCCAGCGCCCCGGTTCCGATGCCGACTTGCTGGAAAGAACGCGGTATTTATCGGCCCATTCCGACACCGGCATGTATGAATCCGGTTCCACGCCCTTGAAAAATTCATCCTCAATATAGCCCTTCGCGTCAAAGCTCCCGGTCGATAAGCTCTCTGCTTTCGGAGAGGAGTTTCCGTATGTATTCATCCAACACCACCGCCGTCTTATGTTCATCCGCGCCGAGTTCAGCTGCGATTAACGCCCCGTAGCGGGTGGAAAAGCCGGAAAACAAATCCCGCAAAGCTCTCCCGAGGTTAAATGCGTGCTGTCCGGCCTTTTTGCGGTCGATTGTTTCTCCCGTTACCATTTTGAGTTTTGCTTTGGCCAGCATCGCCCGATAATAAATATCCGCTGTTTTGGCCTGCTGAAAGGTTGAAAAATTCTGCCGCCCGCCGCCGGATAATTCCGGTTGAGTCTCAAACAGTGGATCGGCCTTACGGCTTTTGGCCGGATCTGTATTCATAAACCATTCCCTGTTGGCTTCATCCACGTCGATTTTACCGTCCGGCGTTTTATGAATACGCCCCGAGGCAATCGCCGTTTGCACGGCGTTCAACCGTACACCCCGAATTCTGGCATATTCCCGAAGTGACACCTTCCGTCCCATTTATTTTCCTTAATTTGCTTTAGCCATATATAAATAAAGCGTACAATATACCGCCGGAATTAATTTCAGCGCACCAAAGCCGATATTCAGGGCATTGTCAGGCATTTTTGCACCAAAAGGAAAACGAGGCAGATAGCCTCGTTTCCTCAAGCCTGCATGCGGATTTAGAAAGAAAGGATAATTAATTAAGTCCCCGCAACGGCTTAAAAGTTCAATATGACACGGCTGGAGGGGAACTTACGCTCCCCATACCGGCTAAAGTTTGCTTACATCATAACCAAGAGCCGTTAACACCCGTTTTTTCTCCTCTTCTGAGGGATTATCTTCATACCAACACCATGCATCGCTTTCCGATAAATAACCTTTAGGCGGAATTTTGGCTATGTTTAATTCTTTTAAAACTTCCAAAAGTCCATCCAGTCTGGACAATTCATGGCATATTAACTCTTCGATAATGTTCTTATTTTTCATGACTTAATCCTTTCTTTTAAGTTACCGCTTCGGCATCCATACCTCTGCTTACATTACAATGAATGCTTGGAAAACAGCGGAAATCCAGTTAATTCTGCATTATTTTTCAGGAAAATTGCGGGGCGGACCGCGCCCCGCTTATCTCTCAGTCCTCCCATTCGGGTATCAGGTCGCCGCTGTCAAGGTCGGGATTGTAGCCTGTAAACTTCTCGGTGCTTAATCTGACCCCGCCCACCGCTTGGATAACTATCCCGTATTTTAAGCTCAGCGCCTTTAATTCTTTACAAAAATCTCGATACTTTTGAGGGATGATATCCTGATAGGCCGTTTCATCAACATAATACCGGTAGTCCTCGATAATGCGTTCTTTGGTTAACCTGCGGTCTGCTATTTTTATAAAGGTTTCGACATTCGTCCTGATCTCCTCCATATAGCTGTCGGCGATATGTCTTCCCCAGCGGCTGTCCATCAATTTTTGTGTTTCTTCCGGGGTAAGCCCTGAATTCCTCTGGATAAGTTTGGCAGTCTCATTCCATAATCTGGTCATGTCCTTCTTATGTTTAAGATAACCTTTCGCCGTTCCCCAAAATCCCCATTCTTTATTTTCTGTTTCTAAAATCGTAGTCATTATTTTATCCTTTCTTTCAATTTATTGTAGAGTTTTTATCCTCTTTACAACACAATGAATGCTTGGAAATAAAGGAAAGTCCAGTTAATTCTGCATTATTTTTGAAAAAAGTTGCGGGGTGCGACACACCCCGCCCAAAAATTTAATCAACGTTAAACCATTCCATGCAGGTTGCAAGCAAATGGTCATAATTACCACTTGTCGCTTCTTTACAGAAGGCTTCTCGTTCTTCTGGGGTTAATCTGGCCCGCCGCATCGCCTCAAGGCATCTGCCGAGTATACTAAATGCATTACTGTCAAGACCAATTAATTGTACATGGATTTCTGGGTATTTTACTTCATTTTCCATTATTTTATCCTTTCTTTCAATTTATTGTAGAGTTTTATCCTCTTTACAACACAATGAATGCTTGGAAATAAGGGAAAGTCCAGTTAATTCTGCATTATTTTTTATTATAACAAATTGAATTATAATGATATTTTTGAAACAGCAGGTTTGCTGGCGATAATTCGGCCGCTTAAAGGGATGCAACTTTTTTCTCGTACAATATACCGCTTGATTGATTATTCAAATTTTCCGCATGACTTTCAAAGAGTTGCGCTTTTTGGCCCGTGTACTCTTCCCAGCGGCGGACAATCACATCGCAAAATTTTGGATCAAGCTCTATCAAACGGGCTTTACGCCCGGTTTTCTCGGCCGCGATAATCGTGGAACCGGAGCCGCCGAAACCATCCAACACGATATCCCCCAATTTTGAACTGTTATTTATAGCTCTTTCCACCAGTTCCACCGGTTTCATCGTTGGATGCAGATCGTTTTTGACCGGTTTGTTGTACGCCCAGACATCGGATTGATCACGATCGCCGCACCAGTAGTGTTTTTGATTGGCATTCCAACCATACAAAATCGGTTCATACTGCCGCTGATAATCCGCCCGTCCAAGTGTGAAAGTGTTTTTGGCCCAGATGATAAAAGTCGACCATTTGCCGCCGGCAGAGATAAAAGCATTGTAAAGAGTGTGCAGTTCACTGGAACTCATACAGACATACGCTGCTCCCTTATTGAACATCATAAGGTTGGAGAGGCTGTCGGTTAGAAATTGTGCAAAACCATCACCGAGATTATCATTCATAATTTTACGCCCGCCCAGCGTTCCGGCATGATAACGCAGACTGTCTTTCATGGTTGAACCATAGTTCACATTATACGGAGGATCGGTAAAAATCATGGCCGCAACATCATCCTGCATCAGTTTTTTGACATCGTCATATATGGTGGTATCGCCGCACAGCAGACGGTGTTCGCCTAAAAGCCAGATATCACCGGGCTTGGTCACCGCTTCTTCAGGAACTTCCGGCACTGTGTCCTCATTGGCATCAGAAGAAGTTTCCGGCTCGCCGAAAGCATCCAGTTCTTTTAATTCCTCTTCAGAAAATCCCAAAATATCAAGGTTAAACTCCAGCTCGTCCAGTTCTTTCATCTCCAGCGCCAGCATCTCCTCATCCCAGCCGGCATTTAGAGCGATTTTATTATCGGCAATAACCAACGCCCGCCGTTGGATCTCATTCAGATGCGGCAGACGGATGACTGGAACTTCTTTTAATCCCATGCGTTGAGCCGCAAGCAGTCTGCCATGCCCGGCAATAATAACATCATCCACACCAATCAAAATCGGATTGGTAAAGCCGAACTCTTTGATGCTGGCGGCAATCTGAGCGATTTGCTCATCGTTATGTGTACGTGAGTTGCGCGCGTAGGGGATGAGCTTATCCACCGGATAATTCTCTTGGAATTCCATAAATTTCTCCGTAAAAAAAACAAAAGTGACCAGACAAAAACACGGGGCGACCAGCCGCCCAAAACAAAATATCTCCGAAAACCTTGTTTTGCTTGGTTTTCAGAGATATGCCGACCAGTAAACAAAAACGCCTGACGCTGGAATTGCGCCGCGGCTTGCGCCCCCGCATACGTTTTAATCACGGGAAGGACCCGTTATTCAGAATATTCTACATATTCTCTTATTATAAAAAATAGTCTAATAATGGAAATGACCAAAATACCCAAAAGAAAACAAGCTAACTTTAATACCCAAAACTGCATAGAAAACAACAGGATAGTCAATAATATCATTTCAATTATAAATAAAAAGAATAAAACTGTTAAAAAGCGATTTCTCTTAATCAAATAAGTATGAAGCCGCGTTTGCACAGTCTTTTTCTTTTGAGAGGAATCTATTTTCATAGGTAAAATAACCAAAATAAAACCAGCTAAAAAAGTGATAATAGTTAGTAAATTCCCTATAGCACCAGCCACATCCTCTTTATCCAAGAAAAGTTGAGTAAGATAATCATTTGGAATAAAAAATATACTCAACAATATTATTCCAACAATTGCTATCAAAAGAAATCTCATTACTACTCCTTAAGAGATGCTAAATATTCCTTATTTTGCTCTTTAAATTTAAGAATTGCCGCATTTATTTGCCTAAGCATTTCATTATAAGATTGTTTTCCTCTGCTAATGCTAATATCGCGTGCAAGATATAAAGATGAATCTGTAATTTTTCCACCACCATTTTTTAATCGTATCTTAAATTTAATATCATTACCAAGATTGCTCTCAGAACACAAATCTGATGCCATTATTTTTAACGCCTCATCAGAATAATTTACCTGTTCACCTTTATGTTGTTTTTTATTCTTTTGGGGAAGAGACGTTCTGTTAATACTGAAACGTGTTTTTAATCCATTGCTATAGTTAGCATCACATAACTTATCATTAAATCCACATAAATGCGTCGTAAAATCTCGTATTGCAGAAGTTAATCTATTCTCTGTACGCGTTCGCATATTATCAATATATGCTTGATTATAAAGCAACTCTAAATCTATCCCATTAACACCATAACGTGTAATTTTCTTAAGTGCTTGTTCATCTGCAATATTAATAAACTCAATACCTGTAGAGATATTTAATGCTTTTTGCAAAAAATATTTAATATCATATTCACTAAAGCGGTCAATGGTTGCATAGTAAATGGTATCATTGGAAATATTAATAATAGCGGCCTGATTAAAATATTCGGAACCATCCGGAGCAGTAATCTCTTCAATTTCTTTTTGTTGATTTATAACTGTAGCCGCTTCCCCTTCTTTAATTAATGCTATAAAGAAAGATATTGATTGATCAGGATATTCTGCTATCTTTTTTCCCAAAAGCTTTCTAGAACCACAAATAGCATCAAATAAATCTGATTGCAAAGGTGTAATTTCAACATAGGATTGTTCAGAAAACAAAGCACTTAACTTTGTATAAATATTATTTTCATCTGACTGAATATGTTTACCTGATATTATCATATTTTTTCTCAATTAAGTTTTATTAACATATAATACCAATGAGATACATAAAAGAAGAATCAAAGTTAAATAATATCAACAAGAAAATAAAATTTTTTTACATAACCTCGTGAACACAGGCTTATTCAGCCCAAGCTCGGTAATAATTTCGGACGGTTTCTTATTAATCTGCAAAGAATGTTCAGTGGCCACACCATGTTTAACTGTTTTCACGATAGCGCTCGGTAGTTCTGACCGGCCAATGCAGGAAGAAAGATAAACAAAACACTCGTCATTATCTTGCAAATATTCCAAGGCCAGTTTGCGGGCATAAAAATTAAGTGTCACGTCGGCTTTGCTGGCATCCTTTGTCCATGGACTTCCGCCGCCAATTGGACAAGCCGTTCCATAAAAATCACATGCCAGCTTCCGACCGGTCACGCCGCAATCGGCCACGGATGAATGATATTTATATGTTCCCGTGCCATTGACAATAATATTTTCCGGCTCCTCTCCCAGCGCCAAAACAATAAAAGTCGTCAGTTCAACATCTTTAAGCATCGGAACAGCCACAACCACCGTTTCCACACCGCCAAGCTCATTAAGTGTAATCTGTGTTTTGATGTCAATGCCCAAGTAGATGTTTTGCAAAGCATACTCATATAAGGCGTTACATAATTTTTTTGCCAGATATTGTTCGCGGCTGATGTTGTCCGTACCCTGACAAGCGTAACCGACAAACACCCCCTGATCGCCCCAGCCGTCTTGTTCAACTCCCTGTGAAATATCTGCCGACTGCTTGCCGATAAGATTGATAATCTGCAATTTCTCGGGATTAATGGCGTAATTTCCCCAACGATGGCTGTAAAATTTATCGTACCCGATTTCCGCCAGCGCTTCGGCGACATAAAAATTAATTCTTGCCAGGTTTACATCACCCGTGATTTCACCGCCCAACACAACCGTGTTATCTTTTACCATTACTTCAACGGCATATTTGACCGCCGCGTCTTGTTCAATCATCCTGTCTAAAATATAAGACGAAATATAATCCGCCATTTTGTCAGGGTGTCCAAGCGACACCGCTTCCGCAGTTTTTTTCATCGCCGCTCCTTTATCAAGCATAAAAAAGACCCTCAGGCGATATACCTGCGGACTCTAAAAAAACATCAAAAGGGCGGATTGTTCACCTCCGCCCCGATTATACCTGTTTTTGTAACCATTTTTTGCTGATTTGTAAACCACGAAAATGTCAATGACATTTTAGGCATCCATATTGAATTTTAATAAGGGCTTTTTCATAGCGCAAGGCCAATATCTGTCGTGAAACGCCAAATTCCCGGCACAACAGCTTCCACGGAATACGGTTGGCTCTTTTCCAAACCAGCCGGCGTTCATCAACCGATAATATGGGCAACCACTCCAGCATCACCTGTTCCCATAAAGATATCTGCTCCTGATTCGGACGGACTTTAAGCGGACGCTTGTCCATAAAAACAATTTCCTGCGGCGTATAGATAATATCCGGCATACAACACCGGTATTTGGGAGCGCAGACAGTCGGCAAAAGCCTATCCACGTAAGCGGCGGTTTCCAAATCTTGCTTGATTTTTTCAATTGTAATATCAGCCATTTTGCACCACCTTTACCTTGCCGAGCACATCCGAACAAACATTCGCCAGCATCTCCATCTCCGAATAAGCGATGCCGTTTTCCTTGCAAAACCATTTCCGAACCGCCTTTTTCCAGTCCACGGCAATGTATTTTTTACCGTTCATCCAACCACGCGCCTCATTCCAGCGCACAAAAGCGGCCGGATCTATCGTGTAACCGCTTTCCTGACAATACGCCGCCACGTCCTCAACAGTCGGCGCACCGGCGTAAACAGGCTTATCCACAACCTCCGGCCCTTTATCTTTATCTACAGATTCACGTACATATACCGATTCATTCTCCGATTCATCTGATGGGGATGTTGGCACATTTGCTTGCTCTTTGTTGGAACTTTGCTTTGATTTTGCTTGACGTTTGCTGTTTTTTTGCTTAGCGCTGGCCTGGCGCTTTTCACGAACTTCCAAATACTTGGCATTGTTTTTCTCAATTGTTTCCTGAATTAATGAAAAACGCTTTTTTACCGGGTCTGATAATTTAAAAGAAACATCTCCGTAAAAATTTTTTTCACACAGCGCAATTATTAAATCAGCTATCTGACTTTTCTTAAAATTATGCACAGCCGCAAGGAAATCTGCCGGATACAAAACAAAGGATGTTTTTTTATCCATTTTGCCCTCCGTCTTTAGAAGCCTTCTTTATATTTTTAATGCCCTGTATCCATTCCAGCGCCAAACTTGTGCGTTTGACCTCGTCTCGCACCATTTTCTCCAAGCGGTCGAGAGCGGACATTTCCAGATCCAATAAATAAATGACCGGAATTTTGCGTATCTCTTCCGTAACATAAACCGTGTGATCTTTTTTTCTCATGGCTGTTCCTTTCAAAGTTTGTTAATGACAACAGGAACACCCGCTGAAAATCAAAAATCGTTTCCGTTATTTTAATTTTTTTCTCATTTTTTCAAAAAAGCCGTAAATAGTCTTTTTACTGACATGCAGATCTCTGGAAATCTGATCAATGCTGTCGCCGCATAAAATACATTTTACAATCTCTTTTTCCTTAGGTTCGGCGCAATTCATAATTTCGCTGACAATCAACCGTGTTTCCGTGTTTTCCTCAAAAGAAAACTCCTCATCAGCGTCATAGTCGGCCAATGAGGAGTATAAGAAATCGCGGCGATGGTATCTTTGCGTTAACAGGTTCGTGGCGTATTGCTTTATGGAATGCACCACTAAAGCCTCGTCCACATCATGAACGTTGTAAAACCGCTTCAAATAAAAAAGCAACAGCTCTTGAATTAAATCTTCCCGATCTTCATAAGAAAAGATCGGGGTTGACAACAATCTGCGAATTTGCGATAAAATTGTTATGCGGACATACTGAGGTAGTCCGTTAAAAATATTCAAGTTCATTGATAAGCCCCGTTAAATAATTGAATAGAGGCTTATTTTCAGGTTTAATACATTTGCGTGCAATACACAGATAAAACAATTACAAGTTGAAAGCGTGCTATAGATAAGGACTTGACATTATTTTAATAAAATGTTGCTTGTGTAAAAATCTGTGTACAATCAAAAACTGAAGCCATACTTTAATCGCTGCTGAGACCAAAGCAATGGAATTTCCGATTCTAAAATTTTACGAAGGGAAAGTGTTTTGGGATAAACGCCATCCACAATGGCCGTCACAATATCCGGAGCAAGATACGTCATGCGCAACACTTTGCCGACATATTCACGGCTCAAACCTTCGCTCTTTGCCAAATCTTCGATAAACAGGTTTTCTTTTTTCATTTTATCCTGCCAAACAAAAGCTTTTATCAATGCCAAATATAATGGATTATTTTCGTCAGGTTTATATTTCTCGGGAGCGAATATTTTCAATGAGCCGCGTTTCCGGCGTAAGCAGACGCGGTATAAAATCTCGTTTCTTTCACCGTTAATATTATTGGGAAACAAATCGTCTTTCATTTTATCGTCCATCAAACTGACGGCCAGTTCTGTATACATAATTTTGATACGATCAACATCCACGCGGATTTTTTGAACAAGCATAATCAATAGTTGGCGTAAAGTAATGGAAGACAATCTCTGAATAAAATCATCACCGTCCTTTAATTTGGAAATAATTTGCACATCTTTAATATCAGGACGTATGATTTTTGCCCGTTCTATCAATCCGGAAAGGATTTTAGGCGATTTGATAATGCCTGCGATTTGCCGCAAGACGAAATTATCCATCTCGCCGGCGGGAATGCTTCCGATCTTGCAATTATTAAAGCCTTCCTTAACCGCGCGGAAAGAGGTGTAATATTCGTAAACTTTGTTCTTTTTATTTGATTTTGTGGAAATCATCGCCGCCTGGCAACAGTCGCAATAAATGAGGCCTTTAAGCAGAGCATGCTCAACAAAACGAGATGGTGCAAGCCTGCCAACGCGGTTCTGACTTTTGATTTTTTGAACTTCATCAAATAATTCCTGTGAAATGATTGCGTGATGCTGGCCGTTGTAAACCTTGTCCTTATGAGGAACTTTGCCGATATAAAGCACGTTTTTCAACATGCTGCTCACTCGCATATGGGTAAATTTCCCATTCCCTTTGCTTAATGTGGTGTAACCATTGTTGTTGAGCCATTCCGCCACCGCAATTTCTGAACGAAAAATCAGATATTTTTCAAAAGCTAAACGCACAATTTTCGCTTCTTCCGGAATAATCTCCAATTTTTTATTCACGGAAACATAACCAAGCGGTAAAACACCACCCATCCACATGCCCTTCTTTTTGGAAGCGTCCACTTTATCCCGAATGCGCTCGGTAATAACCTCCCGCTCAAATTGAGCAAAAGAAAGTAAAACATTCAGCGTCAGGCGCCCCATGGAATCATAAGTGTTAAAATTCTGCGTCACTGACACAAAAGAACATTGATTACGGTCAAAAATTTCAACAAGTTTTGAAAAATCAATCAGCGAACGTGTCAGCCTGTCGATTTTATAAACAACAATCATATCAACCATTCCAGCCTCAACATCTCTTAAAAGCTGTTGCAAAGCCGGACGTTTCAATGTGCCACCGGAATAACCGCCATCGTCATAATGGGTGGGGATGATTTCCCATCCTTGATAAGCCTGGCTTTTAATGTAGTTTTCTCCGGATTCCCGTTGCGCTTCCAGCGTGTTAAATTCTTTTTCAAGACCATCTTCCGTTGATTTCCGGGTATAAACGGCACATCGTATGGTTTTCATTTATTCTCTCCCAATCCAAAGAAAAAGCGTCCGGAAATTCGTTTGCCCGTGATTTTTAAAGCAATCGCGGACAGACTTTTGTAATAAATCCCCTCAAATTGAAAGCCGGCGGTAGAAACAATGACATTATATTCTTTTCCGCGATAGGTCTTAACCAGACGGGTTCCAACCGGAGGAAGTCCCGTGCCATCGTTGTCCTCGGCGTGTTTCAAAACCGTTTTGCCAAGCAATAGGCTTTTAATATGTTCTGGAACGCCGCCATAGGCAAGTTCCTGCATTCGATAGGCAAGTCTGGGAATATAAAAACGCTTGGTTTTCCAAATCGGCTCGCTGTCAAAATATTGCCGCCACATTTCTTTTAACTCGCCAACACTCATATCGTTGAGCCGTAAAACGTCAGTTTCCACCATTTTCAACTCCTTTTTCAACAACATGAATGCTCTTTATTTTCTTATTATCCAGTCCTTTCTGCGGCAAATCCGGACTATTTTTTCCATCAATCAAAGCCAAAAGTTCCGGCAGTAAAAGTTGTATGATTTTTTGAATGTCTGTCATTTTGAACCTCCGACAGGATCACCCGTATAAAATCAAAAACCGTTTCCAAAAATTTTCAAAAAAAGCGCATCAGATTGAAATTAAAAGAAAAATATTTGTATCAATATAATTGCCTCTTATACAAAGAGAACCAAAAGATGAAGTTGGGTCAAAAAGCGCCTGTGGAAACAATAAAAACATGGTAATCTCTTGAAGGGCGTAGTTTGGGCAATTCAGACCTTCAAAAAAGTATATATTTGGGAGATTTTGCGTCAATTTTTAAGGAAAAATAAAAAAAATCAGCGAATAGGGTACGCCCATCAAAATAAAAACAAACCCCGCGGCTTTTGGAGCATTGCAAGGTATTACAGATACGAAAAAAGAGGAAGTATAAACTTCCTCTTTTGCTATTGGTTGCGGGGGCAGGATTTGAACCTACGACCTTCAGGTTATGAGCCTGACGAGCTACCGGGCTGCTCCACCCCGCGATAAATGATGGTGCATAGATACGCTTTTTCTCCATTGATGTCAAGACAAAAAAACAAATTTCTCAAAAAAACAGCGAAATCAGGATCGCAAATATGAAAACCGCCACCACCAGCCAATGCCAAAGTTTCATTTCCATCTCCTTTTAATTAAAAAGAATCAGCGCCAAAGTCACCAGCAATACGACTGCTGCGGCGATTTTCCAATGTTTTTGTTCCCACATGCCGTTCTTCCCGCATCTGTTGTCTGCGGTTGATATAGTCCGAATTTTCGGCAAAACAAGAGGAAATGCGTCTATTTTTCAAACCGCCCGCAAAAATCCGCGGCATCCGGCGTTTTATCCCCGGATCCGGCAAAAAAGCCGCCTGCTTGCAGACGGCTCACAATACCTCTTACAGATAAATGGAAATAACATAAAGTATAACCGCCGCGTAGACGCCGGCAAAAATATCGTCCAGCATCACGCCCCAGGCGTTTAAGACCTTGGAATCCGCCCAGCGCGCCGGCTGCGGCTTGGTAATGTCAAATACCCTGAACAAGCCGAAACCGAACAAATACAGCAGAAAGGCCCGCCAGTCCGCCGCACCGGTCAGCTGATCCGCCACCGCAACAAAAGTAAACAGCTGACCGGCCGTTTCATCAATCACCACGATCGACGGATCGTGTTTGGTATATTTCAAGACCTCTTTGGTGGCCAGGGTTCCGGCAAAAAAGACGACAACCGCCGCTGCGGCAATTCCGACCGTGCCGCCGTAATAGGCAGCGGCAAAAGCAAACGGAAGCGTGGCAAGCGAACCGGCCGTACCCGACGCAAACGGACAATAACCGACCCCGAACATGGTGGCAACAAAATACGAAAACTTTTTATACATGCTGATTTTCCCGACAAATTAAGTTCATGGGAAAGGTATATGAAAAATTTTTTTCATTCAATTAAAAAAATATGTTGTCATATATTTTTTTTGTGGTAAATATACATCCGTTATCGGATTGTAGTTCAGCCTGGTAGAACGCTACGTTCGGGACGTAGAGGTCGCTGGTTCGAGTCCAGTCAATCCGACCAACCTTACCTGCCTTTTGCGGCAGGTATTTTTTTATCCGCCGCCAAAGGCAACGGTACGGCAACACGGGATCAAAAAATGAAAGACATTATAAACGGCCGCTGCGGCTGGGCGGGAACAGACGAACTTTATATCCGCTACCACGACGAAGAATGGGGCAGACAGGTCACCTCCGACCAAGTTCTGTTTGAATTTTTGCTGCTTGAAAGCGCTCAGGCCGGTTTGTCCTGGATTACCATCCTCCGAAAACGCGAAGGATACAAAAAGGCCTTTCATCATTTTGACGCCGTAAAAGTTGCGCAAATGACGGCGGAAGACGTTGAACGACTGATGAAATTTGACGGCATCGTCCGCAACCGCCTGAAAATTGCCGGCGCAATCAACAACGCGAAATGTTTCCTGGCCGTACAAAAAGAGTTCGGCAGTTTTTATCAGTATATCGTCTCGTTTCTGCCCGGCGGCCGGCCGATTGTCAACCGCTTTACCGTTTTAAGCGAAATTCCTGCCTCGTCGCCGGAGTCGGACGCCCTCAGCAAAGACATGAAAAAACGGGGATTTAAGTTTTTCGGTTCAACCATCTGTTATGCTTTTCTGCAGGCAACCGGTTTTGTCGACGACCACCTGGAAGGTTGTTTCTGCAAAAAATAAAAACAGGCTCCGGCAAATACAGCAACCGTTTCCGGCTCCCTTCCCGAAAAAAATTAAAACCGCATTTTCTCCAAACAAAAGATTGAAAAAAACGATTTATTATGAATAAGATACAATTGGTAAATTGTTTAAAGGTCATTACATGAAGCAAATAAACGGAAAATTCAACTCGGCAAAAGTTTTTACGGACACGATCGACCCCGTTGCCGAAGAGCAGATAAAAACCCTGTGCAATCAGGAATTTACGCAGGGAAGTCTGATCCGCGTCATGCCGGACGTCCATGCCGGCGCCGGCTGCACGATCGGAACAACGATGACCGTCAAAGACAAAATCGTCCCCAACCTCGTCGGCGTGGACATCGGCTGCGGAATGGCAACTTACGTTTTGCGGGAAAAGGAAATTGACCCGGAAAAACTTGACGGTTTTATTCGTTCCTCAATTCCGGCCGGGATAAACATCCGCCAAACGCCGCACCCTTATATTGAAAACATCAGCCTTGAAGAGCTCAGGTGCCTGCCCCGCATCAACGTGCACAGAGTCGTTCACAGCCTGGGCACGCTCGGCGGAGGCAACCACTTTATCGAAGTTGACCGGGACGACGACGGCCGCATTTATCTGGTGATACACTCGGGAAGCCGTTACTTGGGAAAACAGGTGGCCGAATATTATCAGGAAGAAGCCGGAAAAAATCTTGACGGCAATTCGTTCTGCCAAATAAACGAAACCATAGAAAGGCTGAAAAAAGAAGGCCGCCGGACGGAGATTCAATCGGTCGTAACAGAATTAAAAAAACAAGCCGCGACAAAGGTTCCCAAAGCCCTGGCTTATCTTGAGGGGCGGCTGTTCGACGATTACGTTCACGACATGAAGATTGTTCAGAAATATGCCGTATATAACCGGAAAGCCATGGCTGAGGCCATAATCGCCTTTTTGGGGCTGCATATTGACGACTCCTTTACCACCATTCACAATTACATTGATACGGAAGCTATGATTTTACGAAAAGGGGCGGTTTCGGCCGGGAAAGGCGAAAAAATTCTCATCCCCGTAAACATGCGTGACGGCAGCCTGATCTGTACCGGCAAAGGAAACCCCGATTGGAACTGCTCTGCCCCGCACGGTGCCGGACGTCTGTACAGCAGGGTACAGGCCAAACGCATATTCGGCATGAACGACTTCAGACGATCCATGTCCGGCATCTACACCACCTCGATCAACGACGACACGCTTGACGAATGCCCGATGGCCTATAAAAACATGAGCGAGATCGTAAACAACATAGCGCCGACCGCGGAAATCGAAAAAATCATCAAACCGATCTATAATTTTAAAGCCGGGGAAACGACGGATTTTTCAAAAAAGTGAACATTTAACGGAAAACAGGAATGATCGAAAACAAATATGATGACGAAACCTTCTTTGCCAAATACAGCGCTTTTCCCCGCTCCGTTCACGGACTGAAAGCCGCCGGAGAGTGGCACGAACTGAAAAAGCTGCTGCCCGATTTTGCGGAAAAACGCGTACTGGACCTTGGCTGCGGCTTCGGCTGGCACTGTTTTTACGCGGCCGAACACGGGGCAAAACAGGTTCTCGGTATCGACGTTTCGGAAAAAATGCTGAAAACCGCCGCCGGAAAAAATCGCTTTGGCAACGTCAAATTCCGGAGAACGGCCATCGAAGATATTGATTTTGCCGAGAACTCTTTTGATGTCGTCATCAGTTCCCTGGCGTTGCATTACGTGGAAGATTTCGCCGCCATATGCCGGAAAGTTGCGCAAATCCTGCCCGCCGGCGGCCGTTTTGTGTTTTCCGTCGAACATCCCGTTTTTACGGCTCAGGGAAAACAGGACTGGTGTTATGACAAAAAGGGAAACAAAAAACACTGGCCGGTCGACAATTATTTTTTTGAGGGAAAAAGGGAGGCCGTTTTCCTCGGAGAAAAAATAACCAAGCACCACAGAACCCTCACCACGTATATCCGCGGTCTGACGTCTGCCGACTTCCGGCTTACGGCACTGGTCGAACCCGAACCGCCCGCCGAGATGCTGCAAAGCATAACGGAAATGCGGGACGAACTGCGGCGGCCGATGATGCTGCTTGTTTCCGCGGCAAAAGAATAAAGTAAAAGCAATCCCCCGTTTTCCGTCCCGCCCGAAAAACGAAAAAACACCGATCCGGCCGGAAAAGCGCGGCAGCCTTTAGCGGTAAGACTGCCGGCGCTTCATGTAGTCGGCCAACGCCTTGTAAGGCATTCTTTTGGGGGAAATGCAGTCAAACAACGCGTTGGCCAGACTGTAACCGGACATGTTGCGGCTGATTTTTATGTCCAGGGAATCCTTGATTTTCTTTTGCTGCCTTTCCGCTTCTGCCGGAGGAATGTTCAGGTTTCCGATATATCGGGAATATTCCGTCGCATCCGCCCTCTGGCGTTTGGACAACGCCGTGATGTTGGCGCTGACCCGGTAGGAAATTTTCGAATAGGCTTCCTCCATCTCACTGTCCCTGATCGAGGCAAGGAACTTGCTCAAATCGGTATTGGGCACGTCGGAAGCGGAATTCGTCAGCTCGTAAAAACGGAGAATTTCCTTAAACCACGGCGTCGTAAAAGCGTGCAGCTGATAACCGGCGTCCATGTCTTTCAACACCAGAAAGCCCCGCCGCTCGCCCCACAAAATGGAATTAATCGTTCGCGGCGGAATGCCTATGGCGCCGCCCTTCATCTTCCTTTCCAGATGGTTGTTCAGTTTGTTCAGATATTTGCCGTAGGTTTCATGGGTCACGAAAGGAAATCTGGCGTCCATCATGTCTTCCAGCAAATGTTTGGTATAACGGTCGTTGATCTGCGGCGTTTCCAGGGTGCGGGGCGTCGTATTGTCCATCAGCCGCCGCAAAACTTCAATGTTGGTCGTCTGTTTTCCGTCCGCATCCCTCGTCGGCATCTCATACTTCTCAATGTTAAACAAATCGTCGCCGGAAATTTTGTAATCGGGAAAATTCTTTTCGATGTAATTGATGATCCGCTGCAGTTTCATTCGTCTGTATTCTTCCTGCAATTCGGGATTAAGCCCCTTGGCCGCATCATAATACCAGACCATTCTTTTCAAAAGCTTATGCTGTTCGGGCTGCTGGTTGTGAATATAGGAACGCAGCTGGGGAAAGGCGCCGCTGACGGCGATCGCGTCCAGCCGGATCCGTTCAAAGCGGTTTTCGTCGCTTGAAGGAATCTGTTCGGCGATACGGCACAGCCGGGTGATGTTGTAGGGCGTAACCCTGGAGGTTAGGCAGCGAAAGACAAAGCCGCTGCTGCCGTGGTCGCAGATATCGGTTCCCCAGATGTTGCCGACGGAATTGAGAATTTTGTTTTTCCCGTTTTTAATCACCGGCACCACGTTTTTGATCGCACCCGTCATCAAATCGTCGTCAATGTCGGAAAGCTTTTCGATATACTTGTCAAAATGCAGGGCAAACAGCATGAACTTCGCCGGCGGCAGTTTTCCGACGGCCTGCGACATGACTTCCAGCCGTTTTACTTCGTTAACGTCGTCTTTCAGATTCCGTTTGCCGAAAATCGGCGTTTTTATCTGTCCCAAATTGGCCACCAACACGCCGTAATCGACCGAATAAAACTTGTCGACAATTTCCCTTTTGCTGAATTCGACATGCTCCTCGTGATGCTTGTTGTAAAAAACGGAAACGGTAATGTCGTCCGGACGGGCATAATTCAAAACCTTGGGAAAAGTTTCCGCAATTTTGTCGGCCAGAATCCCTTCCCGGTCAAGCGGCATTTGTTCCCTGACATAATTATTGAGGACGCGGCACAAAAGATTTTTGTCATCGTCATTGTCGCCGAGCGCTTCCGCAATGCCGGCGAATTTTTTGCAGACCCGGCCTATCCGGTACAGTTCCAACGGACTTTTGTCCGAGAGCTGATACAGCAGTTCGGCCTGCGGAACTTTAAATTTTTTGCCTATGCGCAAAATTTTGGCAATATTTTCGATTTCATTGAAACTCTGTCGGCGGACGGCCTCGTCCGCAAAGCGCTTTTCCAGCCTTTCGTTGATATCGCCCGTTAAGGCCGGAGAAATAAAACTGTCTTCATTCATGATCAAAAACCGCATTTTTATCAAACAATGGCCCAAATATAACACAAACGCCTCATAAGCGCAAACATTTTTTGTCTAAAAAATTCAATTGAAATTGCGCCGGTAAAGATTACATCTTCTAAAAAACAGGGAGTTGTTCATGCTGCAAAACAAATCTTCGATGAATCTGCTCAACATCGTTGCGCTCGGCATCGGTTCGATCGTCGGCGCAGGTATTTTCGCCCTGCTCGGCCAGGTTATTCTCCTTTCCGGCCACAAGGCGTACTATTCTTTCATCATCGCCGGCGTCACCGCCATGTTTTCGGGCTATTCCTATGCCCGGCTGGCCGGCCGCTATCACACCGCCGGCGGCCTCACCGACTATTTTCACATCGCCTTTCCCGAAAAATGGATTTCCGGCGGCCTGTCGGTCGTCTATATGCTGACCTCGGCAATTTCAATCTCGATGATGGCCAAGGCTTTCGGCATTTATGCCACCGAACTGTTCGACCGTATCCCGCCGACCCCGCTCTGGATCAACTCGTTTGCCGCCCTGCTGATCATATCGCTCGCTTTTTTGAATATGCTGCAGGCTTCCGACGTCGGCCGTTCGGAAACGCTGATCGTCGGCATCAAAATGACGATCCTGCTGGTTCTGATCGTCGTCGCCTTCGCCCGCCCGGAAATGAAACTGGCGCCGGTTGACTTCCGCGCCGGGCCGACGGACTTTCTCCGCAGCATCGGCATCACCTTTTTTGCCTATGCCGGCTACGGCGTCATCACCAACGCCACCCCTTACGTCAAAAATCCGCACAAAACGATCGAAAGGGGAATTTTTCTCACTCTCGGCATCATCATCCTGTTCTATCTCGGGCTCACCTACGTGGTCTTGAACTATACGCCTTCCGGCGACCTGCTGCACAATACGGACACCGCGGTAACGGCGGTCGCCGACCGGCTGATCGGCTCCTGGGGCTACGCCTTCATGTTTCTTGCCGCCGTGCTGGCCTTCGTTTCCGGCATTAACGCCACTTTTTTCAGCATTTTCCGCATCTCCCGTTCCCTCGGCGAACAAAAAGTGCTGCCCGCGATTTACGAAAGGAAATTCTGGCGGCAGGGAACCTGGGGCAACTTTACCACCACCGCGCTGATCATCGCCGCCACCGTCGCGTTTGATTTCAGTTCAATCGTCAATCTGTCGAGCGCCGCCTATCTGGTCAGCTACCTCGGCATTTTTGCCGCCGACTGGCGCCTGCGGAAAGAAACGGAATCTTCGCCCGCCGTCATCCTTGTCGGCATGACGCTGATGATCCTCATTCTCGTCGCCTTCATCGTCAGCATTCTGCCTTCCTGAAAGAGGCCCCGCGTCCCGGGGCCCTTGTCATATTTTGTTGCGGTTCATCTGCGCGGTGTTGACGATCTTCAGCTTTTCCAGCCGCTGTTTTTTCACATACTTGAGATACCCCTCGTAAGAAAACAGCATCACCGCCGAAACAACCATCGGCAGCAGATAATAGATGATGCGATAGGCAAGCAGCGCGCCGAACAGCATCGCCTGATTATGATCGCCCGGGATGATATACATAAACAGCCCTTCAAAAACACCCAACCCGCCCGGCACCTGGCTGAACACGCCCAGCACCTGGGCAATGATAAACACCCCGATAAAAGTGGCAAAAGAAATGTCGACAAAAGGAATCAGCGAAAAATAGAGCACCAGCGAGGCCATCAAAATGTCCGCCGCGCCGATGAACACCTGCGCCAAAGCCATTCTGAACGGCGGCATTTCAAACACCACGCCTTTGACCATCAGCGGCTTTTTGTAAAACAGGCTGAGGCCGAAATAAACCGCCAGCCCGATCACCGACCCCAGGGTTACGACTTCGGTCGTCAGTTTGGAAACCGAACCGGCGCCGAATGCATGCGACGGGGTAATGACATAACCGACGATAATCAGAAAGAAACAGGCAACCAGATAGGTAAAGCCGGAAAAGGTTACCATCCGCACGATCTCGCCGCCGTGAAAACGCCAGCGGGTATACAGACGGTAACGGATGGTGCCGCCGGAAACGATTGCATGTCCGGCATTGTTACTGACCGAAAAACCGATAAAGCCGGCAAAAATCCATTTCCACGGCGCCAGCTTGCGCTTGATGTAACGCAATGCCAGATAATCATAGGATGACAGCGCCACATAACCGCCGATCGAGGCCAGACAGGCCATCCACAGATTGTGCGGGGGAATGCCGAGCAGCGCGTCCTTAATGTCCGTCCAGCTGTATTTGGAAAGCTGACGATAAAGCATGTAGGCAGCCAGCACAAAGAAAAACAGTCCCGCCCAGGAAACCATTTTTTTCAAAATTTTTTTGGTTTGTAATGCCATTATTTTTCCTTACGTTTTCTAAATTCCGCGTTCAAAATGCAAACGCCCTTTGCTTATATATAGTAATTATAGTTGTTATTTTCTAAAAATATTATAAATATATCATAAAGTTTTGCAATTTTTTGGCGGAGAAGAAAAAATGAAAGTTTTTGTCACCGGCGGACATGGCGGAATAGGTTCCGCCGTCTGCGAAAAATTCGCCCGGGAAGGATACGAAGTCACCGCTCCCGGCAGCAAAGAACTGGACCTTTCCGATCTTGCCGCGGTAAAAAACTACTTTGCCGCGCGGGACGGCCGTTTCGACGCCGTCGTTCATTGCGCCGGCTACAATCCGCCGCTCTCGGTCGAAGATACCACGATCGAAGAGTTTGACCGCACCCAGAACATCAACCTGACCTCGCTGCTTGAAATCACCCGTGCGGTCGCCCCTTACATGAAAGAACAAAAACGCGGCCGCATCGTCGGCATCGCCTCGCTTTACGCCACCATCTCGCGGGAAAACCGGGTTTCCTACGCCTGTTCCAAACACGGGCTGGTCGGACTGATCAAGACGCTGGCGCTTGAACTCGGACAATTCGGCATCTTGTGCAACACGGTTTCTCCCGGCTATGTTGACACCGCCATGTTCCGCAGCCGCAACGATGCCGAAAAAAGAGCTTTTCTCGCTTCCAAAGTGCCTCTCAAACGACTGGCCGAACCGGCCGACATCGCCGAAGTGGTTTACTTTTTGTGCAGTGAAAACAACCGTTACCTGAACGGACAGGACATTATCGTCGACGGCGGCTTTATGGCCGGCAGCTTCCAATAGAAAAAATGCCCTTCACTTTCAGCCGAGAAAATCAATCAAACTTCCGGTCAGTACGCCGGCGGAGTATAAAATTGCGGTCAGCAGCAGGTTTTCCTTTAAGCGCGGATTGACCCGGTAAAGAACCAGCAGTCCCACACCGGCACCGACAAGAACACCCGCCATCATTGCGCCGAAACCGATTGCCCCTTCCAGATAAAGCCGGGTAACAATTACCGAGGCCGAACAATTCGGCACCAGCCCGATCAGCCCGGCCGCAGCCGGTCCCGCCAGCGGATGGGAAAGGAAACGGACAAACGGCGCCGCCCCGAGCATCGCCATCGCCAGATTAAACAAAAAGCTGACAACCAAAACAAACAGGGTAATTTTCAGCGAATGCCGGAGCGCTGACCGCCAGATTCCCCCGCCTTCTTCGCATTTGCAGTCATCATTGCGGCAAAGCGTTTCCACGTCAACGTTCCGCGGCCGCAAAAGCGACGAACGGCAGGCGAAAAAATCCAGAGCCAAACCGAAGAAAAGGCCGGCCGCAACTTTGATCAGCAATATCTTTGCAATCAACGGCACCGGTGCGGCACTGGAAATCAAAATCGGCAGCATTTCGTCGGAAGTGGAAAGATAAACCGCAATCAAAGTGCCGGCGGAAATCACCCGCGCGGCATAAAAGTTGGAAGCCGCCGCCGCCAGCCCGCATTGAGGAAATAATCCGCACAACGCGCCGATCAGGGGACCTGCCCGGCCGGAACGGCGGATCAGGTTGACCGTTTTGTCCCCTGCCTTTTCTTCCAGATACTCCAGCGCCAGATAAGTCGCCAGCAGAAAAGGAAACAGTTTTAGCGAGTCGATCAGGGCGTCCGCCGCCGTATGCCAAAAAATTTCCGCCATTATTCCGTCACCGTCTAACAGGTCAGAACGTTGACCGCCAGCCCGGCCAGCGACGTTTCCTTGTAATTGGTGCTTAAGTTCAGGCCGGTTTCATACATGGTTTTGATAATGCTGTCCAGGCTTACCATATGCCGCCCCGTTCCCCGCATGGCCAGCCGCGAAGCATTGATCGCCTTGATCGCCGCCATCGCGTTGCGCTCAATGCAGGGGATCTGCACCAGTCCCCTGACCGGATCGCAAGTCAGTCCGAGGTTGTGTTCCATGGCAATTTCGGCCGCGTTTTCGATTTGGCTCAGACTGCCGCCGAGCACCGCCGTCAATCCCGCCGCCGCCATTGAACAGGCCACCCCGACTTCCCCCTGGCAGCCGACTTCGGCGCCGGAAATCGAAGCGTTGGTACGGTAAAGGCTGCATACGGCGGAAGCCGTCGCCATGAAGATAATGTCCGCCTTTTCCCGTTCATAGGGCGACTTTGACAGGGCAAAACGCTGATAATAGCGCATCACCGCCGGCACGATCCCGGCCGACCCCATCGTCGGCGCGGTCACGATTTTGCCGCCGGCGGCGTTTTCTTCCGACACCGCAAACGCCCACAGGTTGACCCAGTCGACAATCATCAGCGGATCAACGTCGTTTTCAAAAAACTTTTCCTCCAGCCGGCGATACATTTCCGGCGCCCGCCGGGCCAGCCCCAGTCCCCCCGGCAGCACGCCTTTGGCATGAATGCCGCGGGTAACCGCGTCCTGCATGATCCGCACCAGCTCAATAATGCCGGCCTTTACCTCTTTCGCATCGCGCAGGGCTTCTTCGTTTTGCAGCACCAGATCGGCAATCGTCAGATTGTAACGTTTACACAATTCGACCATTTCCCTGCAGCTGTCAAACTGAAACGGCACTTTGTACGGCTCGCGTCCGATTCGTCCGGCCATTTCGTCCCGGCGGGCAACGGTGCCGCCGCCGACGGAAAAATAAACCTCTTCCAGCAAAAGCTTTCCCTTGTCGTCAAAGGCGCTGAACTTCATGCCGTTGGAATGTTCGGGCAAAAAGGTCTTTTTGTTGAGAACGATGTCTTTCTCCATGTCGAACGGAATTGTCTTTTCTCCGCCGAGCGCCAGTTCTCCGTCTTCTTTCACCCGGCCGATGTAATCGGTCTCCGGATCCACCTCTTCCGCCTTCAATCCGAGCAGGCCGTAAACCACCGCGTTCAGGGTACCGTGGCCGCGGCCGGTCAGCGCCAGCGAACCGTAAAGTTCGGTTTTAACCGCTGCCGTCTGCGCCAAAAGACCCTGTTCCCGCAGATTTCCGACATAGCGGCAGGCGGCTTTCATCGGCCCCACCGTATGCGAACTGGAAGGCCCTATTCCGACGGCAAAAATTTCAAAAAGACTGTAGTACATAATCCTCTCCGGTTGCTTTGGTCACAAATTCGTATACGCCGGATATTAACGGCTAATTTCGAGAATGCAACGAAGAAAAAAATTTATTTTTTTCCGGTGACAAAATCTTTGCTTTTCTGCCGTTTTTTGTTATAAAAAGACGGTATTGAGGAAAGAACATGCAAAGCAAAGCCAAATCCCCCCGCAACAAGACGCTGAGCCTAAACCCTTCGGAAGCAAAAAAATATCTCGGCCGCTGCCTTTTTGCCGACCGACCGCTGCCGCCGCTGCCGGCCGACCGCACCATTGTCGGCGATTCGTTTGCGGTTATGGAACAACTGCCGAAAAGTTTTGTTGATCTGGCGATCGTCGATCCGCCTTACAACCTCACCAAAGACTACCACGGACGCCGTTTTACCGAAATCGGCGACGACGAATATGCCGCCTATACCGAAAGCTGGATCGAAAAGCTGCAACCGCTGCTCAAACCGGACGCTTCCCTTTACGTCTGCTGCGACTGGAAATCAAGTCTTGTCATCGGTCCGGTCCTGAAAAACCATTTCCGCCTGCAAAACCGCATCACCTGGCAGCGGGAAAAGGGGCGCGGCGCTTTGCGCAACTGGAAAAACGGCATGGAAGACATCTGGTTTGCCACCTGTTCCGACCATTACACCTTCAATCTTGAAGCCGTCAAAATCCGCAAAAAAGTGTTGGCGCCGTACAAACTCGACGGGCAGCCCAAAGACTGGGAAGCGACCGAGGACGGCAATTTCCGCAACACCTGTCCCTCAAACTTCTGGGACGACGTTTCGATTCCCTACTGGTCCATGCCCGAAAACACCAGTCATCCGACCCAAAAGCCGGAAAAGCTGCTGGCCAAACTGATTCTGGCAAGCTCCAACCCCGGCGACATGGTGTTTGATCCGTTCCTCGGTTCCGGCAGCACTTCCGTCACCGCCAAAAAACTCGGCCGCCGCTATCTCGGCATCGAACAAAACCCGGAATACTGCGCCTGGGCGGAAAAACGGCTGGAAAGGGCGGAAACTGCCCCTTCGATTCAAGGTTACGCCGACGGCGTTTTCTGGGAAAGAAACGCGCGGATCAAAAAAAGCGGCTAGTTTTCCGCCAGCAGTTCGTCAACAAAAACCGGCAGCGTTTCCCCCGCCCGGCCGACAATATGGCGGTCAAAATCATAATTGTTGACGGTCGTGTGCAAGTTCAGTTCCACCGTATCGGCACCGTGATATTTGGCAATCCGGGCAAAAGTGTTGGCCGGATAAACCGCGCCGGAAGTACCCACCGCTATCAGCAGCCGGCACTTGTCGAGCAAAGCGTCCACTTCGTTCATCCGGAGCAGATTTTCGCCGAAAAAGACGATGTTCGGCTTCATCATCGCCGGCACCCCGCAGCCGGGGCAGACGGTTTCCGTCGTCACTTCGCCCCAGGTTGTAATCACCCGGCCGCAGTTCATGCACACCGCCTGGTCGATCTGTCCGTGAATGTGATAAACGTTGCGGTTGCCGGCCTTTTCGTGCAGCAGGTCCACGTTTTGCGTCACCACGCTGACGGTTCCGTTCTTATATTCGTTTTGCAGACGGGTAATCGCCAGATGAGCCGGGTTCGGCTCCGCCTTTTGCAAATCGGTTTTCAAATTGTTGTAAAAGTCGTGTACAGCTTCCGGATTGCGCCGATAGGCCTCGATCGTCGCCACCTCCTCGATCCGGTGATTGTTCCACAGCCCGTCGCTGTCGCGAAAAGTCGGAATCCCCGATTCGGCCGAAATTCCGGCACCGCTTAAAATGATAATGTCTCCGTACATTTTCCTCTCTCTTTCCGGTATAACCTTCCGCCTGTTCACACAGGCTGCATTCCCCCGTTCCGAACCTCGTCCGCCCCGCTCCGAAGCTTTGCAGGCCTTACGGCCGGGCCGGCATGTCCATATCTGCCTGCGCGGACGTTTGAAGCACAAAAAATCAGTGTCCCTGCTATTGGGACACTGATTTTGCCGCTTGTCAAACGAATTGTCACTTAATCCATTTGCGCGCTTCTTCCAGATCCTCTTCGGTATCGATATCGGCCGGCGCGTTCTTGTCAAGCGTCAGTTCCGAAACCAGTTTGGCGCGGATATACATGCCGTCTTCAAGTGCGCGCAGTTGCTCCAGCCCTTCCCGCGCTTCCAGCACGCCGACCGGCAGGTCGACAAACCTTTTCAGCGATTCCGCCCGGTAAACGTAGATACCGATATGGTGGTAGAAATCCCGGCTTTTACAGCTCTCCGGGTTGCGGATAAAGGGAACTTCCGCCCGCGAGAAATACAGGCAGCGGCCTTCGTCCTCGCCTTCGCGCAGACCCATCACGATTTTGACGTTGCTCGGCACCTTGACGTCGCCGGCTTTGTCAAACAGCATGCCGACGGTGGCAATGTCGCAGCCGGTGCGTTCGATCATCGCAATCAGCTCGTTGTTGACGGCCGGGTTGACATTGACCGCGTCGCCCTGAAAGTTGACCACGATGTCATATTTTCCTTCGGGATCAATTTCTTTTAACGCCGCGGCGATCCGGTCGGTACCCGAAGGCAGCGCGGGATCGGTAAGAACGGCTTTCGCGCCGAATTTTTCGCAGGCTTCGACGATCACCCGGTCGCCGGCAGCGACAAAAACGTCGCCGGGCACCGTCTTTTTAACGTTTTCATACACCCTTTGCAGCAGGCTTTTGCCGTTGATGTCCAAAAGCGGTTTGTTGGGGAGGCGGGTTGACGCCATCCGCACGGGAATCATGGTTACGATGTTGGTCATTTTTCTTTCTCTGTAGCAGTTAAATCTTGAACGAATAATAAACTTTTTCCCCTTCTTGTCAACGCCGGCCGGCAATGTTATCCGTCATTTTTTTCGCTTTTTCGCCGTTAACCACTTGCAAATAAACGCCGCCTGTAATATAACGGGCGCAAAAAGGACAACCAACGATGAAAGTAGACATTTTTGACTTTGAACTGGACCGCAGCCTGATTGCCAAACAGCCGGCCAGCCCGCGTGATACGTCGCGCCTGCTCGATTTGAGCGAGGAAGATAAAATCGCCGACCGCCGTTTTTACGACCTGCCGGACATTCTCCGCAAAGGCGACGTGCTGGTTTTCAACGACACCAAGGTTATTCCCGCCCGCCTTTACGGCGCCCGCGGCGATGCCAGAGTGGAAGTGACGCTCTACCGGCCGGTTGACGGCGTCCGTTGGTGGTCGTTCGTCAAAAATGCCAAACGCCTGCACCCGGGCGACACCGTCTGCTTTTACACCGACGACATTACTCCGGAAGAAAGCGGCTTTACCGCCTCCGTCATTGAGAAAAAGGAAGACGACGGTGTCCTGATCGCCTTTGACTGCCCACCCGAACAGCTGGCCTCCGATCTGCAAAAATACGGACTGATGCCGCTGCCGCCCTACATCAAACGCGACAAACCGGCACAAGGGGGAATCTGGGACAAATACAACGACAAGGAAAACTACCAGACCATTTATGCCCGTTTTGAAGGCGCCGTTGCCGCGCCTACCGCCGGTCTGCACTTTACCGACCGCGTGTTCCGGGCACTGGAAGAAAAAGGGGTGGAAAAAGTGTTTGTTACCCTCCATGTCGGCGCCGGCACCTTCCTGCCGGTCAAAACCGCCGACACCAAAGACCATAAAATGCACACCGAATATTGCGAAATTTCGCCCGAAGCCTGTGATGCCGTAAACCGGGCCAAGGCCGAAGGGCGGCGGATCATCGCCGTCGGCACCACCTCGCTCCGGCTGCTGGAAACCGCGGCCGACGAACAGGGCGTACTGCATCCTTTCGCCGGCGACACCGGCATTTTCATCACGCCCGGATACAAGTTCCGCGCAATCGACATGCTCATCACCAACTTCCACCTGCCGAAGTCGACTTTGTTCATGCTGATCTGCGCGGTTGCCGGCACCGAACGGATGAAAGCGGCCTACCGTCACGCGATTGAGCAGCGCTACCGTTTTTATTCTTACGGCGACAGCTCGATTTTAAAATGCGTAAACAAAATTTAAACGCTTGAGTGTTAAAATTTCTCCGCATTGAGGAGAAAGCAAAGTGTGGAAAAAATACGCCGGATATTTGAAACAGATTCTGCCGCTGATGAAAAATTCGCTGCTGCCGGTTCTGCTGCTGGGCACGGCGCTCGGAGCCTATTTCATGCTGGCGCCGTTCGGCGAAGAGGCGCAGCGTTTTCTTCACGTCGGCTTTTTCCTGTCCTGCGCGGCTTCGGCGGGCATTCTGATTTATTTCAACCGCAACCGGCCGCTGTTTTTCGTCCTCGTTCTGCTGATTGCCTACTGCCTGATAAACTACCTCAAATTTGCCCACGGCATTATCTATAACCTGACCGCGGACTATTATAACCTCTGTTTTCTCACCGCGGTCTGTTTCCTGTTTTTCTATTTTCTGCCCAACCGGCCGCTGTTTTCCTTTGATACCGTCAATTTCCTCATCGTCGTCTTTGCCGCGCTTGCCCTCGGCGAGCAGCTCGGGCATTATCATATCGGCATCGACTTCAGCGCCTTTTTCTGCAACGGCTGCGGCTTGCAGACTTTCGGCCTCGCATTGTTTCTGTCGGTTCTTATCATTATGCTGGTTCACTCTTCAATCCGCGACGAAATACTTACCACTTCGCTTTTTTTCGCCACTGTCAGCGTCATGCTCGGTTTTTACCTTTCCGACCGCCCTTCGCCGCTTGCCCTCTTCTTTTTCACCGCCGCGCTGACGGTTCTCTGCGGCATCATCCATTCGCTTCTCTATGCCGCGCGCAAAGACGTCGTCACCGGGCTTGACAACGGCAACTCCTTCATCCGCGCACAGGCTTCGCTGCCCTTAAAATACGGCCTGGGCATCATCTGTATCGACGACTACAAGCACCTGGCTCAGATTTTCAAAAAGTCCGGGATCGACGAAATCGTCGTCATGATCGCAAAAAAGATCTGCGAGCTGGAACCCGACGCCCACGTTTACCGCTGCGGCGCCGACGAATTCATCGTCATCTTCCCGGCGGCGGAAAAAGGCGCATCGTTTGCCCGCGTCGACAACATCCGCCGCACCGTCGCCGCTTCCGAATTTCTTTTAAGCGGCCGCAAAAAGGCGCTGAAACTGACCGTTTCCTGCAGCGTGGCCGACAAGAAACGCAGCGACGCCGACGTTTTCGAGGTCTTCATGCGCGCCCGCAAAATTTTGCAGAAAACCTACAAATTTACCCAGAACATCACTTCTCAGGCTTAACGAAACGGCGCCGAAACAGCCAGCCGCCAAAGACAAGAAGCGGCAACGAGAGCATTTGCCCCATAGTGATAAAACCGAAATAAAACCCGAGCTGCGCATCCGGCTGACGGAAATTTTCAAGAACAATGCGGAAAACCGCATACAAAACTACAAACAGGGCGGAAACCGTTCCTTTGCGTTTGCGCACGACAGGGCAGAAACGCCACAGGCAATTAAGGATCAAAAGCATCAGCAGCCCTTCGCAAAAAGCTTCGTAGAGCTGTGAGGGATGACGCGGCAGATACCCTCCGGAAGGGAAACGCACCGCCCACGGCACCTCGCTCACCCGTCCCCACAGCTCGTCGTTGACGAAATTGGCCAGCCGGCCGAGAAACAATCCGATCGGCGCATAAAGCGCGGCCATGTCGGTCAGCTGCCAAAAATCGAGTTTATGCTTATACGCCGCATACCAGAGGCCGCAAACCGCCCCCGCCGCGCCGCCGTGAAAAGACATGCCGCCGTGCCAGATGGCCAAAATCTGCCAGGGCTCCCGCCAAAAGGCCGAACCGCCGTAAAACAGGGCATAGCCGAGACGGCCGCCGGCAATGATCCCGATCGTTACATAAAAAACCACGTCTTCGATCGCCGGCTTGTCAAAGTCCAGCCGATATTTTTTCACATCTCTCAGCAGCCATGCCCAGGCCAGAACGATCCCGGCCAGATAGGCCATCGAATACCAGCGCACGGCAAAACCGCCGATTGAAAACATAACCGGGGAAACATCGGGAAAAGCTAATCCTGTCATCTTAACTCCTAAAAAAACAACGGCGGCGGCGCCGTTTTCCTTTTCAACCGGTAAAGAGTATATTAATTTTCTTCAATATATCCACACCTAAAAAAACATTTTTCGCCTCCGCAAAATCAACATATTGTTTTTAATAAACATTTTCATCGTTTTAAAATAAAGAAAATAAATCAGGTGGAAAACTTTTTGACACCGATTGTCATTTACGACTCGATAATGCTAATTATTAAAGAGCAAACAAAACCCGGGTGTTTTGTATTTTTTAATGGAGAAATCTGTAATGAATCCGGCCGAATCCCAAGAGACTGCCAGCAACCCGATCGACGTGGTCGAGCACATCCTCAACCGCCAGGCTTACGAGCTGGAAAGACGCAGCCGAAACGAAGTGGTCGTCGAGATAAAAGGCCGCTGGAACGAGATGCTGCTGTTTTTCTCATGGGAAGAATCAATGCACTGTCTGCATGTTTCCTGCCTGATCAATATCGAGGACCAGCAAAAGGACCACAACAAGATTTTTGAACTGCTGGCATTGATCAACGACGACCTCTGGGTCGGTCACTTTTCCTATTGGACCGAACAGAAAATGCCGGTTTTCCGCTATTCTCTGTTCTACAACCCGGACAACAAAGATTTCTCAATCCAGCTGACTCACGTGATGGACATTGCGGTAAAAGAATGCGAGCGCATGTATCCGGTTTTCAACGTTGTCCTGACCAAGGGCATGGAACCCCGGCAGGCGCTTTATCCGATGCTGCTGGAAACACTCGGCCAGGCCTGAACGGCCGAACCCGGAATATTATAAAAAATAAAAACTTATGCGATCCTTTTTTGCGCGGCAAAAAAAGGATCGTTTTTTTGTTACGGGAAAATGGTATAGCTTTTTTTGCCCGAAAGCAAGAAAATTTATTTAGTATCAAACCGTTGTGAAACAGCGCCAGTATAAAAAAAAGAGGTAAAAAAACGATCGTTAAAATTATTCAAGGACTAAAAAACAATGACTGCAAAAACAAACATGCTTGTAACGTTGTCGGCCGGCGTTTTTCTGGCAGGCAGCGCCTGTGCGGAACTGACATATACGGAAACCGCGGAACCGACCGGCGGCTGGGTAATCAGCATCAACGGCAAAAACTATGCCGTCGGCTTGAACGGTAAAGTCAAAATAAACGGTGACGCCATCGTTACGGCCGACGGATACAATATCGACAAAGATTACCGGGTCACATACGACGGCCGTGAAATAACCGCGACGGACAATGCCATTATATTCAACAACACCCCCGAAGAGATACGGGACATAAACGACACCTTTGTCAATCTGCAAAGCTACGCCGTTTATAATTACTCAAACAACGACATGAGAGTCGGCAGCGTCAGCGGAAACTTTATCGGCAACCGTTACACCAGCAGCAACTCTTCTTATGATAATGCATTTGGCGGAGCACTCAGAAACCATGCCAATGCCGGCATTGCAATAATCGAAAACGTAAACGGCGTTTTCGTCAACAATTCAGTCTATTCCCAAACTAACACTAATGTCGGCGGCGCCATCTCAAACGGCTTTCACGGAGCAACCACTTTTTATAACGCAGCCAGCCGCATCGGCAGTATCGACGGCATCTTTGTCGGCAATTACGTTTTGTCGGAAAGCGGCGGGGCCCTCGGCGGAGCCATAATCAATGCCTCTGCCCGTAAAAAAAAGGCCTACATTGATACGATAAAAGGCTGCTTCATCGGCAATTATACCCGTTCAAACGGCAGAACCGCCGGCGGCGCAATCGCCAACTACGGCGGCTGGGTAACGGAACAGGCAGATTCTCTGCTGCCCCCTCCCCTTGAATCGTCCGAACCGGTACAGATCGGCAGCATCAACGGCGAATTTGCAGGAAACTACAGCCTGTCGACATCAGCCGAAGCCATGGGCGGTGCTATTTATAACGCCATCGGCATCATTGGTGATTTGAGCGGCCGCTTTATCGGCAACTATGCCAAAACAGAATCCGCTTCACATCCGGCGTTGGGCGGTGCCGTCTATTCCGCCAACGATCTCACAATCTCCGCCGACGGAACGGAAACCCTGTTCCGCGGAAACTATACCGAAGACAGCCGCGGCAAGATAAACAACGCCGTCTGGATGCAGGGGACGGACGAAGCCCGCCTGAACCTCAACCTGGATGTGCGCAACGGAGGAAAAATCGTTTTCGACGATGAAATCGACGGCGGCAAAGCCGTTTCAAACCAAATCGAATATGATGGTTATGCCTACGACATAAACATCACCGGCGACGTTTGTCCGCAATGCACGACGAACAGCGTCATTTTCAACAGCCGGGTCAACAACGTTTACGATTTTAAGGTTGACACCACTCAGGTGGTACTCGGGAAAAACGCTTCCGTAAACATCACGCACGATTATATTGCCGTTAACAATCCTTATCTGCGGCTGGACGTTGACGCAGCCAACGGACAAAGCGGAAGGCTCAATATCGGCGGCGACGTTATCGGCACGACAAAAGTAATCGTCAATACGCTCAATTACAAAGATATCCGCGGCGAGGAAAGTATTGTTTTCGCCTCTGCGCCAAACGACGGCCAGGGAAACGAAAACTCTTTCTCCGTTTTTCGCGTTGTCGGCAGCCCTTATATGTGGGAAGTCGAATATAATGAAACCGACAAAACCTGGGGACTGGCCATGAACAGCCAAAACAACGATTATACAGAGGATTGCGCGGAACAGTCTCCCGATGTCAAACCGACTCCGCACCCGATGCCCGCTCCCGGCGGTAAGGCAGAGGTTGCGCCGGAAGTAATCGGCTATCAGTCGGTTACCGCTGCCGCCGTGGCTCAGAACGCCAACCTGATCTATAACGTCATGAACAAGGTGACCGACAATCGTCTGTATTGTCCGGGCTGCGGCTTCTATGATTATTACTGGAACGGCGAAGCTTTCCATAACCTCTGGGTTAATCCGGTTTACACTTCGCTCTCCATCAAATCTCCGACCGAGATTGACGCCGACGTCTGGGGTATTGAGGCCGGCGGCGATTTGCAGCATGACCTTAACAACAAACTCGGTCTGTTTGTGTCCTACCGCAAGGGCAGCTACGACATGAACGGCGACGGCAAACATTACTACTCGACCGTCGGTTCGGAAATC
>ENA-ORTF01000018-ORTF01000018.1-human-gut-metagenome-genome-assembly--contig:-NODE-18-length-205411-cov-9.688078_pt1 | contig 205411 bp, 193 predicted proteins | sample MGYA00241908_ERZ509180 | MGnify/ENA primary metagenome ERZ509180 (study PRJEB26280, sample SAMEA2338814) | human gut metagenome | biome: human gut; feature: human-associated habitat; material: faeces... | reverse complement strand
CTGGTCTTATTTCATCTGTCGGCTTTGCCTATAGAGCGATTGAAGATTAGTATAACGAGGTGGAAGCGGCAACATGCCGCACCTTGACATTTTTGGCAGAAGTGGTATAATATTGTCAGACAGAGGAATCGCCGAAGCGGCATTCCGTATTTGAAAGGTTGGTATTACATATGTCAGCAGAATTTATTGTTGAAACTTCCGCACGTCACGTACACGTTACTCAGGAAACTCTTGAGATCCTTTTCGGCAAGGGTGCTACTCTTACAAAGAAGAAGGATCTTTCTCAGCCGGGTCAGTTCGCAAGCGAGCAGAGAGTTGAGGTAGTAGGCCCTAAGAAGTCTCTTGCAAACGTTTCTATCCTCGGCCCTGTAAGAAAGGCTAATCAGGTTGAGCTTTCCGCTACAGACGCACGTTCCATTGGAATCGTTGCTCCTATCAGAGAGAGCGGCGACATTGCAGGTTCAGGCGCATGTAAGCTGGTTGGCCCCTGCGGCGAGGTAGAGCTTTCCGAGGGTGTTATCGTTGCAAAGCGTCATATCCACCTTACTCCCGCTGATGCTGAGGAGCTTGGCGTAAAGGATAAGGAGATCGTTTGGGTAAAGGTCGAGACCAACGGCAGAAAGGCAATCCTCGGCGATGTTGTATGTCGTGTTTCCGAGAACTTTGCAAGAGCTATGCACATCGACACCGATGAATCCAACGCTATTTCCGCAACACCCGACCTTAAGGGTACTATCTACAGAATGTAATAGCTCATATACTGTAACAGGAGCCGCATCATTATTTGGTGCGGCTCTTTTTTTATCCCCTTGACATCTGCATATAAATGTGTTATAATCGACTATAGTCGGAAACAAAGGAGGGACAGTATGCCAAGACCCCAGAGATGCAGAAAGGTGTGCAGTGAGCCTGAATACTCAATGTTCTATCCAGCAGGCTTTGCTTCGGGGGATACGGTAACGCTAACGGTAGATGAGTACGAGGTCATACGTCTCGTTGACCTTGAAAAGCTCACCCACAGTCAGGCGGCGGAGCTTATGGAGATATCACGCACTACTGCTACGGAAATTTACAACATTGCCCGTGAAAAGATAGCGGAATGTATCGTCAACGGCAGACCTCTTGCGGTTTCGGGCGGAAGCTATGTGCTTTGCGGCGGCGGCAAATGCTGCGGCTGCCCCAGGGGAGAGGGCTGCTCCAAGGTAAAATCGAAAGGAAATGGTATTATGAGAATTGCGGTAACATTTGATAACGGAAAGATATTCCAGCATTTTGGTCACACTCAGTTTTTTAAGTTCTATGATGTCACTGACGGCAAGGTAACGGGTTCTGAAGTCATGGCGGCTCCCGAAAGCGGACACGGCGCACTGGCAGGCTTTCTCAAAGAAAACGGCACAGACGTTCTTATCTGCGGAGGTATCGGCGGCGGAGCGCAGAATGCCCTGGCAGCTGCGGGAATAAAGCTTTACGGCGGCGCTGACGGCGATGCGGACGAGGCCGTGAATGCCCTTCTCAACGGCAGTCTCAGCTATGATCCTTTTGTAATGTGCAGTCATCATGACCACGACGAGGGTCACAACTGCGGCTCGCACAGCTGCACAAAATAAATTTCCCAAGGCATGACATGAAAGGAATGAGCATATGAAAATAACGTTTAATCCCGATGAAGAAGTGGTGAAGCTCATCAAGGAGGGGCTTGCCAAAAAGGGCGGCTACTGCCCATGTCGGCTTGAAAAGACCGAGGATAACAAATGTATGTGCAAGGAGTTCAGGGATCAGATAAAGGATCCTGATTTTGAGGGCTATTGCCATTGTATGCTGTACTATAAATCAAAGTAAAGGAGCATTGCTATGAGTGAGATTATGATAACCTCCGAGAATTTTGACAGAACTGTTATGCAGTCGGAAAAAACTGTGCTTATCGACTTCTGGGCAGGCTGGTGCGGCCCATGCAGAATGCTTGCTCCCATAATCGACGAGATCGCAGAGGAATATGCCGACACCGTTACTGTCGGCAAGATAAATGTTGACGAGCAGCCTCAGCTGGCGGCGGCTTTCGGCGTTGAAAGCATTCCTACCCTCATTGCCTTTAAAAACGGCGTTCCTCTGGGAGCGCTGGTGGGACTTCAGACCAAGGAAAGCGTCATTGACCTGATAACAGGCTGATTGTCCTAATACCAAAATTATCGGCATATTATATATGGGTGATAATATGCTGGAAAAATTTCTGTCGGTAATTTCCGCTTCTGTTATAATGATGAGCGCAGTGAATGTGTCCGCCGAGACCATATCGGAGGAATATTCCCGCAGCTACGTGCTGATGGAGGCGGAGACCCATACCGTTATCCGTGAAAACAACGGCGATAAAAGAGTAAAAATGGGCTCGTTCAACAAGCTTATGACAGTTCTCCTTGCGGCGGAAGCCATGGACAGGGGAGAGCTGTCTCTTGAAACGGAGCTTGTTACCAGCGAGCACGCCAACTCTATGCAGGGTGCACAGATATGGCTAATGCCGGGGGAGAAAATGACCCTCGGCGACCTGCTCAAAGGCGTGATAATAGGCAACGCCAACGATGCCTGCTGTGTTATTGCGGAAAAAATTAGCGGCAGCGAGGAAAAGTTCACGGAGCTTATGAACAGCCGTGCCGCCGAGCTTGGCATGAACGATACTCTTTTTACCGAATGTACAGGCTATTACGGCGATGATGCCCAATATACCACTGCCCATGACGCCGCTCTGCTGCTGTGTGAGCTTTCAAAGCACAATGAGCTGACGGAAATGTTCACCTCACGCATTGACGAGCTGAAAGGCGGAGAGGTGCAGCTGGTGACGGCCAACCGAATGGGCCACAGATATAAAGGCTCTGTGGGCTTTAAATGCGGTACGGGCCCGTCATCGGGATATTTTGCCGCCGAGGGTGCAAGGCGTGATGATATCTGCTTTGTGACCGCCGTTATGGACTGCCCCGATGAAGATATTGCCATGGCGCTGGCAAAGGAGCTGCTTGACATCGGTTTTGACGGGTATATGATAACCTCGCCGCCCATACCCGATGACCTGCCCGAAAGTATCCTTGTGAAGCAGGGCTGCGCCGAAAGCGTGCGGCTGGCGGTGGAGCCTGTGGGCAACGTAGTGGTGTCAAAGGGCAGTGCGGGGAGCATCACAGCGAGGATATCCCTGCCAACAGGAGTGTATGCTCCGCTGAAAAAGGGCGACAAGGTAGGGGAGCTGAGGCTGTACATCGGCAAAAGGCTCCTAAAGACCTGCGATATCTGTGCGGCAGAGGATATCTGCAAAAAAGATTTCAAAAATGTGTTGTCAGAAATGCTGAAAAATTTGTTTTGCTTTTAGTTAAATCAACTAATTTTTGGCTAATTAAGTTAATGTTGCCAAAAAATCTTGCAAAATCCCCGAAAATATAGTAATATAATAATGGCTATGGAATGATGCGTATGTGCATTTTGTACTGCGCAATATATATTGGAGGATAATGAAAATGGCACCTTTACATCTTAATACAAAGTATCTTGAGAGCTTCATCGCTCCTCATGAAATGGAAGCTGCTAAGGCTCAGGCTGAGCTTGCTGCAAAGATCCTTGAGGATAAGAGCGGCGCTGGAAATGATTTTCTCGGCTGGACCGATCTTCCCGTAAACTACGACAAGGAAGAGTTTGCAAGGATCAAGGCTGCTGCCAAGAAGATCCAGCAGAATTCCGATATACTTATCGTTATCGGCATCGGCGGTTCCTACCTGGGCGCAAGAGCTGCTATCGAGCTGATGAAGTCTCCTCTTTACAATAATCTGAAGAAAGACACACCCGATATCTACTATGTGGGCAACAACATTTCCCCCACATATCTCAATGAGATCGTTTCTCTCTGCGAGGGCAAGGATTTTTCCGTTAACGTAATTTCCAAGTCCGGTACAACTACCGAGCCTGCTCTTGCTTTCAGAGTATTCAGAGAGATGATCGAGAAGAAGTACGGCAAGGAAGGCGCTAAGGAGAGGATCTTCGCCACCACCGATAAGGCGAGAGGAACCCTCAAGGAGCTTTCCGACAAGGAAGGCTACGAGACCTTCGTTATCGCTGACGATATCGGCGGAAGATATTCTGTTCTTACCGCAGTAGGTCTTCTTCCCATCGCTGTTGCAGGCTGCGATATCGACGCTGTTATGGCAGGCGCTGCACAGGCTATGAACGACCTCAAGGCTGATTTTGACAATAACGACTGCTACAAGTACGCAGCTATCAGAAATATCCTTTACAGAAAGGGCAAGTCCGTTGAGATACTGGTTGCTTACGACCCTGCATTCGCAATGATGGCAGAGTGGTTCAAGCAGCTCTTCGGCGAGAGCGAGGGCAAGGACAACAAGGGTCTGTATCCTTCCTCCTGCATCTTCTCCACCGACCTTCACTCTATGGGTCAGTTCATCCAGAGCGGCTCCAGAGTTATGTTTGAGACTGTTGTTGACATCAAGAAGCCCAAGCAGGACTTCTTCCTTGAAGACGACGCTGCAAACCTTGACGGCCTTAACTTCCTCACAAACCAGAATATGTCTGTTGTAAACAGATGCGCATATGAGGGTACTATCCTCGCTCATACCGAGGGCGGCGTTCCCAATGTTGTTCTTGAGCTTGAGGACACTGCTGAAAAGAGCTTCGGCTACATGGTTTACTTCTTCGAGAAGGCTTGCGCCGTAAGCGGATATATGCTCGGCATCAACCCCTTCAACCAGCCCGGCGTTGAGAGCTACAAGAAGAATATGTTTGCTCTTCTCGGCAAGCCCGGCTATGAGGATCAGAAGGCTGCTCTCGAGGCTAAGCTCGGCAGATAAAAAAGGCTTCAGCCCCCAACGGGGTGAGTATATAAGGAGTGCTGTGTTTTGAACAGGAGCGATCCTGTTCTGCGGGCAAGACTGCACAGCGGCGTCTTATCCGTCAGCAGAGCCGCTCCGAAAAAATAATCTTCGCCGCTGAGAATGGAGTAATTATGGTAAAGATCATTACAGGTAATAAGGGTTCCGGAAAAACTAAGATTCTGATCGACATGATCAACGCTGCTTCCCAGAACACCGATGGTTACGTTGTTTGCATTGATAAGAGCGATAAGCTCAGATACGATATTCCTCACAGTGTAAGGATCGTTGACACCGACGTTTACAGAATCTATTCCTTTGAAGCTTTCTTCGGCCTTGTTGCAGGACTCGTTGCAGGCAACTACGATATCAAGGATATCTTTGTTGACTCTATCCTCAAGGTAGGCGGAGCTGATTACGATGCTCTGGGCGCTCTTCTCGCAAAGATCGACAAGCTCACAGGCAACGATGTAAACGTAGTATTCACCGTTTCCGCTGATAAGGCTGATCTTCCCGAGAGCGTTACAAAGTACGCTATCAAGTAAAATAATCAAAAAAAATCGTGCAGCCTATTGACATATCAAAAAAATAATGATATAATATAGGCTGTGTGTTGGTACAGGAGCGTTTTATGGTTATCAACTTAAAGCAGCTTTATGAGATACCCGGCGAAAAGCTGGAGCTTGATGCGCAGGTATCCCCCGAAAGGCTGAGTGAAATACATGGTTATAGCTTTATCGGTCCTGTAACTCTGAAGGGCGTTTTTCGCAACCGTGCAGGTATAGTCACATTTGAATATACCGCAGATGTGAAAATCAGCGCCGAGTGCGACCGATGCTTAAGCAGCTTTGAACGCAGTTATTCCTTCGATTTCGAGCACGTTCTCGTAAAGTCCCTTAACAGCGACAATGACGAGTACATCGTTACCGACGGTGATGACCTTGATGTGGACGAGCTTGCTGTAAATGATGTGTTGCTTCAGATGCCGACAAAGCTGCTCTGCAAAGAGGACTGCAAGGGATTGTGTCCTAAATGCGGTGCGGATTTAAACATTTCCGAATGCGGCTGTGAATAACGGCAGTATCGGGTTTATGGCTATTATGATAAGGAGGTGCTGAAATGGCAGTACCAAAGAGAAAGGTATCCAAGGCTAGACGTGATAAGAGACGTTCCGCTGTTTGGAAGCTGGACACCCCCGCTTTTTCCAGATGCTCACACTGCGGCGAGCTGGTCGCTCCTCACAAGGTTTGCAAGAACTGCGGATATTACAAGGGCGTTGAGGTAATTAAGAAGGAAGCGTAATTTCTGTTTCCTCAGAAAGCAGAGCAGGAGCAATCCGCTCTGCTTTTTTCTTAGGTTAGAATTTTCGGAGGTTTTTATGTCTGCTGAGATAACAAATGTAATAGCGGATTCACCTGCCTGGCATCACGGCGTAAAGGCGGGAGACATTCTTGTATCCGTAAACGGACATAAAATTTCCGATGTGCTTGATTATATGTATTATTCTTCGGAAAGCATGGTGACGCTTGCCCTTAAAAGAGGGGATAAGCACATTATTCTCAAATTCCCGAAGAACGAATATGACGATCTGGGGCTTGAATTTGAAACGTTCCTGATGGATAAAAAGCTGAGCTGCTGCAATAAATGCGTGTTCTGCTTTATCGACCAGATGCCCCCGAATATGCGCAAGACCCTTTATTTCAAGGACGATGACGCTCGACTTTCCTTTTTGCAGGGAAACTATGTCACCCTTACAAATCTTGTGCAGAAGGATATCGACAGAATTATTGAGATGAAGCTCAATATCAATGTTTCTGTCCATACAACAAATCCCGAGCTGCGCTGCCTGATGATGCACAACCGCTTTGCGGGTGAGAAGATAGCATTTCTCCGTCAAATGGCTGACGCAGGCATTTCCATGAACTGCCAGATAGTTCTCTGCCCGGGACTTAACGACGGCGACGAGCTTAGAAGAACGCTTACCGACCTTGGCAGCCTTATGCCAAATGTAAACAGCGTTGCTATCGTTCCCGTTGGTCTTACAAAGTTCAGAGAGGGACTTTACCCCCTTACCCTTTTCAATGAAAAAACAGCAGGGGAGGCTATCGACATTATCGAAGGCTTCCAGCAGGAGTTCCTTGAAAAATACGGTACAAGGCTGGTTTTCCCCTCTGACGAATTTTATCTTATTGCAAAAAGACCTCTCCATGATGCTGATTTCTACGAGGAATACCCCCAGTATGAAAACGGCGTGGGAATGCTCCGCTCACTGTATGATGAGTTTGAGTCGGCGCTTAAACTTTCCGACCCGCCAGAGGATCAGCGGGAGGTATCCATTGCCACAGGCGCAGCCGCATTCGGGTTTATTTCAGGGCTTGCGCAGATGGCTGAACAGAAGTATAAAAACCTGAAATGCAGGGTATATAAAATTGTGAATGACTTTTTCGGTGAGACCATCACCGTTGCAGGTCTGCTGACAGCGCAGGATATTATGGCTCAGCTGAAAGATAAGCCGCTGGGAACCGAGCTCCTGCTCACAAAATCTATGATAATGCGTGACAGCGATATTTTTCTCGACGATATCACCATACCGCAGGTAGAGGAGGCTCTGGGCGTGAAAATACGCCTGACCGAGAACGACGGCTTTTCTCTGCTGGACGGTATCCTTGGTGTTGAATAAAGATAGGAGATGATAATATGTCATTGCCGATAGTTGCGGTGGTGGGCCGACCCAATGTTGGTAAATCCACCCTTTTCAACAAGCTGGTAGGCAAGCGCCTTTCCATTGTTGAAGATACCCCCGGCGTTACCCGTGACCGTATTTATTCCAAATGCGAGTGGCGCAACAGGGAGTTTATGATAGTCGATACAGGCGGAATCGAGCCTGCCAGCGACGATGTTATCCTTGCCCAGATGAGACGTCAGGCACAGGTTGCCATCGAAAAGGCAGATGTTATAGTTTTTCTTACCGATATGCGCTGCGGTGTTACTGCCGATGATTATGAGGTAGCTTCCATGCTCCAGAAGAGCGGCAAGCCCGTTATACTTGCGGTAAACAAGTGCGACGGCATAGGCGAGCCTCCCCCTGAGTTTTATGAGTTCTATAATCTTGGCATGGGTGATCCGTTCCCCGTATCCGCACTTCACGGACACGGTTCGGGCGATCTGCTTGATGAGATATTCAAGTATTTCCCCAAGGAGGACACTCCCGAATATGATGAGGAATATATCAAGGTAGCCGTTATCGGAAAGCCGAACGTTGGAAAATCCTCCCTTATCAACCGCATTGCAGGCGAGGAGAGAGCTATCGTTTCCGATATTGCGGGAACCACCCGTGACGCTACCGATACTATCATCGAGAATGAGGACGGCAAGTACGTTTTCATTGATACCGCAGGTATCAGAAGAAAGTCCAAGATAACCGAAAAAATAGAGCATTACAGCGTGCTGAGAGCTTATATGGCAGTTGACCGTGCCGACGTGTGCGTTATCGTTATCGACGCACTTGTGGGCTTTACCGATCAGGATTCCAAGGTAGCGGGCTATGCCCATGAGCAGGGCAAGGCGTGCATCGTTGCCGTCAACAAGTGGGACGCTGTTGACAAAAGCACAGGCACTATGGAGGAATATACCAATGACCTGAAGGAAAAGTTCAGCTTCATGTCATATGTTCCTTTCATATTCATCTCCGCAAAAACGGGTCAGCGTGTGGATAAGCTATTTGAGCTTATAAACAGCGTAAATTCCCAGAACTGCATGAGAATAACCACAGGTATGCTCAACGATGTGCTTTCTTATGCCACCACAAGAGTTCAGCCCCCCTCCGACAAGGGCAGACGACTGAAGATATACTATATGACTCAGGCATCGGTAAGACCGCCCACATTCGTTGTCTTTGTGAACCGTGCAGACCTGTTCCACTTCTCGTATCAGCGATACATTGAAAATCAGATACGCCAGACCTTCGGACTTACAGGAACGCCCGTCCGCTTTGTTATCAGAGAAAGAGACAATCAGGATACTAAGTAATTTTTGGGGGTAGATCAAATGCTGATACTCACATTGCTGCTCACAGCGGTGATATCATATCTGCTGGGAAGCTGCAACTCGGCTATAATAGTTGTAAAGCTTTTAAAGCATGAGGATATAAGAGAACACGGAAGCAAGAACGCAGGGCTTACAAATACCCTGCGCTGCTACGGAAAGGTGCCTGCCCTGCTGACGCTTATCGGCGATCTGGCAAAGGGCGTTGTTGCGGTTCTGATTTCCCTGCAGATAGCAAAGCTGCTTATGGGTGCCGATTTTGAAAGTGTTCATGCTTTGGTGGATAAAAGAACTATCGGATATATCTCGGGACTTTTTTCCATAATCGGTCATATTTTCCCGCTGTACTACGGCTTCAAGGGCGGAAAGGGCGTGCTTGTTTCATGCTCTATCCTGCTGGTCATCGACCCTGTTACATTCTGCATAGTAATACCGTTTTTCATAATCGTGGTTGCTATATCCAGATATGTTTCCCTCGGTTCCATACTCTCGGCAGCGGTATATCCTATAATCACATTCTGCGTGCACATGTTCGTGTATAACGTGGGCATCGAAAGAGCGCTGATACATACGGGACTGGTGCTCTGCACAAGTATCCTGCTCATTTATATGCACCGCTCCAATATCCAGCGCCTCAGAAACGGCACTGAAAACAAATTCGGCAGCAAGAAGAAAACAGACGTAATGAACGATTCGGACGTAGTTAAATAAATTTAGGAGGTTCAGGCGCATGGAAAAAGCAAATATTGCCGTTCTCGGTTCAGGCGGATTCGGATTGAGCCTTGCAGTAATGATGGACAAAATGGGTCATGACGTAACAGTATGGTCAAAGTTCAAGTCCGAGCTTGACGATATCAGGCGTGACGGCGAAAACAAGGCAAAGCTCCCCGGTGTCAAGATAAGCGAGAGCATAAAGCTCACCGATGATATCTCCTGCGTAACGGGCAAGGACCTTGTTATTCTTGGTATCCCCGTTAATTTCGTAAGAAGCGTGGCAAAGGAAGCCGCACCTTTCATCAGCGAAAACACCGTTGTGGTAAACACAGGCAAGGGACTTGAGGGCGGTTCTCTCAAGTTTATAAGTGAAGTCGTAAAGGAAGAGATCGGCAGACCTATTGTTGTGCTCACAGGCCCTTCCCATGCGGAGGAAGTGGCTATCGGAATGCCCACAACAGTGGTCGTAGCTTCCGAGATACCCGAAGAGGCTGACTATGTTCAGAGCGTAATGTCCAGCAGTACTCTCAGAATTTACATAAACGACGATGTAGTAGGCTGCGAAATGGGCGGCGCACTTAAAAATATCATCGCTCTCTGCGCAGGCATATGCGACGGAATGGGCTACGGTGACAACACCAAGGCAGCCCTTATGACAAGAGGTATGTCAGAGATAACCCGTCTGGGAATGGCTCTGGGCGGCAAGCGAGAGACCTTTGCAGGCCTTTCGGGCGTGGGTGACCTTATCGTTACCTGCACCAGTATGCACAGCCGCAACAGGCGTGCAGGCATACTTATCGGCAAGGGCACAGATCCCGCCGAGGCTGTAAAGCAGGTGGGAACCGTTGAGGGCTACTTCTGCACCAAGGCAGCATATGAGATAGCTCAGAAAAACAACATCTGTATGCCTATCACCGAGCAGTGCTACAACGTGCTTTACAACGGCGCTGATCCCCATGACGCTATAAAGTGCCTTATGGGTCGCCCCAAGAAGCATGAGACTGAGCCTAATTTGTTTTTATAATTTCTATGGTTTATAAAAAAATCCTCTGGGAGAAATTCTCTCAGAGGATTTTTTTATCAGTTAATGGAAGAATGACTGTAAATGAAAAATTCCTCCTGACTTTTGTTGTAATACTAATCTTTAATCGTTCTATAGACAAAGCCGACAGATGAAATAAGACCAGTCTAGGAAAGCGACTGCAGGCGGGCTTGTCGCCCGGCAAGGGAGCTTGACGAAGAATGGGCTTATTTCAGCCGAGGATTTGTCTATAGGTTGATTGAGGATTAGTATAAGCCTCAAATGCTTTGTCAAACTCGTTTGCTGCATTTTTGTCATATGTTCCTTTACAGCTGAATAGACTGTACAAAAAGGAAAGGACGAAAAGCTATGGATAACAGTATTCTGAGATATTTTGGCGGCATGGTGTACAAAGCCCTTGCCGCATATGATGAAAGCATGGGAAAGCTCTGCGAAATACGTCTGCGGGCGGGAAAGGCTGTGGGGATAACCACCGAAAAGGGTTATTGTTTTCTGAATGCAAATGGACTTGCTTTGGCGATGAAATCGCCATCTCCTCAGCAGGTGCTGACGGTCACTGCCGATGATATCCGCCGCACCTTTGAGGCTTTGTGCAGATTTTCCGTTCACAGCTGTCAGGGGCAGATAAGCAGGGGATTTATCACCGTTGCAGGGGGACACCGTGCGGGTATCTGCGGAACTGCAGTTTATTCACCTGATGGGCGGGTGGAAAACTTAAAATACATAAGCGGGATAAACTTTCGCATTGCAAGGGAGATAAAAGGTGCGGCGGACAGGCTTTCCGACTGCGTGAAGCGCCCGACGGGAGTGCTTATATGCGGCGAGCCGTGTTCGGGAAAGACCACCGTTCTCCGTGACCTTTGCCGTCAGGCAGGGAACAGGTTCCCCGTTTCCCTCATTGACGAGCGTGGGGAGATCGCTGCTGCCTGCGGCGGAGTGCCCAACAATGACGTTGGAGCAAATACGGACGTGCTGAACGGCTTTTCCAAGGGGGACGGCATAATTACAGCAGTGCGCTCAATGTCACCCAGACTTATAGTCTGCGATGAGATAGGCTCGGAGGAGGATATCCGTGCCCTGCGGCTGGCGTCTCTCAGCGGAGTAAAGGCGGCGGCAGCAGTCCACTGCAGCTCACCCGATGAGTTTATGCGTCGGGAGCATCTCAGGCGGCTCATTGCCGAGGGCGTTTTTGAGTACATAGTTTTTGTTCATCAGCGTGAGATAGTTAAGATATACAGCGGCAGAGAGCTTATCGAAGCCTGCGGAAAGGAGCAGCGCAATGGTTAAGATAACTGGGATAATGCTCCTGCTTTTTATGTCGGCAATGACAGGATTTTTTGCGGCGGACAGCCTCAGGCGCAGGCTCTGCGGACTGAAAGCCCTCAGAAATATGCTTGAATCCTTGCGGCTCATGGTAAGGTACGAAGCGCTGGAGGTCACGGAAATGGTAAGGCGGCTGTGCGAGGGTGAGATATCCTCCGAGATAAGCTTCATATCCGCTCTTAACGAGCTTATACAGTCAGAGGTGGAAACGGGGAATATGACCTTCTCCGAGGCGTGGAGCATGGCGGTAAATGAAAACGGAGGAGCTTTCACCGAAGATGATAAAGTTCTTATCTGTCGGGTGGGAAACGTTCTCGGCTCATGCAGCTGTGACGGTCAGCTTTCCGCACTGTCCCTTGCCTGCGAGGAAACGGACAGGCTCATCATCGACGCAGGCGAGCAGTACAAGGCAAAGGGACGGCTGTACAGGGCGCTGGGAGCCATAGCAGGGGCAGTGATAGCAGTCATCATCGTGTAATACCAAGCAGCTTACGGAGGACAAAAAAGCAATGGATATCGAACTTATTTTCAAGGTGGCAGGCGTGGGGATAATCGTTTCTGTGCTGAACGTTCTGCTCAAAAAGGCGGAGCGTGACGAGCAGGCACTTATGACCACCCTTGCGGGGCTTGTGGTGGTGCTTATGCTTATGATAGACGAGATAGCACAGCTTTTCGAGCGTGTCCGTGACGCTTTCGGGGTGTGATATGACAGCGGACAAGCTGGCGCTGATAGCAGGCGTGTGCATCTTCACGGCGGCGCTTTGTCGGGTGTTTGATAACGGCGCAAAGGAATACGGCGTAATGGTAAAGACTGCTGCGGCAGTGGGGATAATGTGGGCGGTAGTCATGGGTGTAATGCCTGTTATAGAGCGGCTGGAGGCTATTTTTGACCGCAGCGGAGCTGATCCGTTCTATTTTACCGTTCTGTTAAAAGGCTTGGGGATATGCTTTCTGACCCGCCTTGCAGGGGATATCTGCCGTGACAGCGGCGAGGGTGCGCTGGCGGTACAGGCGGAGACGGCAGGCAGAACGGCGCTTCTGGTCATAGCCCTGCCGCTGTTTGAAAAGGCGGCTGACCTTGCCGCAGGACTGATATACTGAGGGACTTATATGAAAAAGCTTTTGATGATAATGCTTTGGGCGGCTTTTCTGTTTGTTTTCGGCACAAATGTGGGAGCGGAGGAGCCTGCGGACATATCCTCACTGGCAGAGGATTACGGCGCAAATGACACTGCCGACAGCCTGCCCTATGATGCGGCGGAATTTCTGCGGGAAAATAACATCTCCCCCGATGACCCTGAGGGAATAACATCACTTTCTCCCAAAACGGTCATAGCCTATATGACCGAAAAGCTGAAACACAGCGCTGCCGCACCTCTGCGGCTCTTCGGAACGGTGATCTCCGTGGTGATACTTGCAGCGGCAGGTGGAGCGGCAGCGGACGTGGTTCAGAGCGGCGGTTCGGAGAAGATATACCGCACAGTGGCAGTTCTGGCGGCGGTGGGAGTAACGGTGCCATCACTTGAAAGCTGCATCGACACGGCGGCTCAGACCCTTGTTCAGGGCAGCGACTTCCTTGTGTGCTATGTGCCTGTGTTTACGGGGATAGCGGCGGCATCTGGAAATGTGACCGCTTCCGCAGGGTATAACCTGACGGTGCTTCTGCTGGCGCAGGCGGCGGTGAAAATAGCCTCAGATGTGCTTGTCCCCGTCATATCCGTCTGCATGGCAATGAATATAATCGACGCTGTTAACCCTGCGTTCAGCCTTTCATCAATAACCGGACTGCTGAAAAAATGGACATCTCTTTTCCTTGGGCTGATGATGACCGTATTCACGGGGCTGCTTTCAATTCAGAGCATTGTAGGCACATCTGCCGACACTCTTGGAGTTAAGGCAGCAAAATTCGTGGTATCGAACTTCGTTCCCATAGTGGGAAGCGCCGTGGCAGACGCATACACCACCATGCGCTCGGGACTGGGGCTGCTGCGTGGCGCAACGGGAGCTTTCGGCATAATCGCCCTCTGCGTGACCCTGCTGCCGCCAATTCTGGAAACTCTGTGTCTGTACCTTGCCATGACCGCAGGGGAAGCGGCGGCGGAGCTTTTCGGTGCAAAGGAGCTGGGCAGATTTTTTGGCGGAGCGGCGTCTTTGCTGGCAATGACAGGGGCGGTGCTTGCCTGCTTTGTGGTGATGTTCGTTATTTCAACGGTGATACTTATGGCGGCCGGTATGACGGCGGCTTAAAGGAGAAGATATGGACATATTCAGAGGTGCGGCGGCTTCCGCCTGCTTTCTGGGGATAATTTTTTCGGCGCTGAGCGGCATAATGCCCGATGAAAAATTCTCAAAGCAGATAAATATGATATTTTCGCTGGTGATGATACTTGCGGTTATCACTCCGTTCATCGGCGCTGACATCAGCTTTGATGACTTTGTGCCCGATGAGGGCATTTCCTCGGACTATGAGGTGATATATGCCAAAGGGCTGAGCGAGACCGTTCAGTCGGAGCTGTGCGGGAATATAGGCGCTTTGCTTGAAGAAAACGGCATAACCGCCGTAAAAATATCCGCAGATGTAAATAATTTTTCCGATGGCAGCATATCTATTAGTAAGGTCACGGTAAGTCTCTCCGACGGGGCGGAAAAAGATAAGACATATAAGCTTCTGCGTGATGCTCTGGGGGAGGATACCGTGGTCGAAGTCAAAAATGAGAGGAGCGCTGAAAATGAGAGCTGATATTCGGGAGCTGGTCAGAAAGCTCCTTTCAAGCAAAAAGGCAATGACAGCCGCAGCAGCCCTTGGCATAATGGGAATGCTGATGATACTTTTTTCGGGAGGGGATAAGAACGAAAATACCGTACAGACACAGGACGTGCCCGAAAGCGCCTCATGGAGCGACTACAGCACGCAGACCGAGGAGCGGCTCGAGACTATCCTATCCGCCATAGACGGCGTAGGCAGGGTAAAGGTCATGGTAACTGTCAGCTCCACGGAGGAATATGTGTATGCCGAAGCCGAAAAGCTCGGGGCAGACAGAGAGGAGCGTGACTATGTTACCGTAAAAGGCTCAGGCGGAGAGGAGGCGCTGGTCAGAAAGATAAATGTGCCCGTTATAACGGGCGTTGTGGCAGTGTGCGACGGCGGAAATTCGGACAAAGTCCGTGAAGATGTTTACCGTGCCGTCACCGCCGCACTGGGGATACCCTCAAATCGTGTATATGTAACAGCGATGGAATAATATCATTATATAAAACGGAGGAATTTATTATGCGCAAACCAAATCTTATCATCGGCAAAAAGCAGATCATACTTGCAAGCCTTACCCTTGTGCTGGGCATTGCGGTGTATATGAACTATGTGTTCGCAGAGGTGGGCAATGACATCGCCGCAGATGCGGAGATACAGTCAGCCGCCGATACTCAGGTAAATTACGGCGATGCGGCATTTGTCGGTGCGGACAGCTCCGACCCTGCGGAGCCTGCCTCAGCGGGAGCTTCCGACTATTTCGCTCAGGCACGCCTTTCCCGAATGACCTCCCGTGATGATGCGGTGCAGACCCTTTCTGCGATCCTTGGCGGCGGCGACCTTACCGAAGAAGAGAATGCAGCTTATACCATGGAAGCGGTAAACCTCTCCCAGCTTTCCGAGAGCGAAAGCAAGGTGGAGTCGCTTATCAGAGCGCAGGGCTTTGAGGACTGCGTGGTATATCTGGACGGCGAAACTGCCAGCATCGTGGTAAAGTCAGAGGGTCTTGCGGCGGAGCAGGCAGCACAGATAAAGGACATTCTGTTAACAGAAGTCACAATTCCTGCGGAAAATATCAGAATTTTTGAGGTTAAGTAGTTGTGTAATTCTTAAAGATGTGATATAATAAATATATTGCAGAAAACAGCCTGTGGAGAATATCAAAAAAAGATATTCTCTCCGGGCTTAAAAGCATTTGTTGAATAGATGATAAATTCCGTTCCGCATTCGGATACGGGGAAGGAATGAATAATTATGGGTAAGCATTTAAAAAGAAGCCACATCAGAGAGGCGGCATTTCTGCTGATATTCGAGAAGCTGTTCAGGGATGATTCCTGCGATGAGATCATTGAGTCAGCCGCAGAAGCGGACGAGTTCGATTTTAACGATGAAGTAAAGCGCCTGTTCAAGGCTGTTGACGGGAAGGCTGGGGAGCTTGACGGCATCATCGGCGAATACAGCGAAAAGAGAAAGGTCAACCGTATCGGAAAGGTGAGCCTTGCCGTGCTGAGACTTGCTATATATGAGAGCCTGTACGAGGAAGAAGTCCCCGTAAATGTTGCCATCAGCGAGGCTGTTCAGATAATGAAGAAGTACGCTTACGATAACGATACTCAGTTTGTAAACGGCGTTCTCGGCGCGTTCTCCAGAAGCGGAAGATGCCCCGAAAAAAAGTCTGATACCAAGGCTGAGGAAAAGACCGAGGCAGAAGAATAATGTCGCTTTTTCTCGGAATAGATACCAGCAACTACACCACCTCTGCCGCTCTTTACGACAGTGACAGCAAAAAAATGCTTTCCGTCAAGAAGCTTCTGCCCGTAAAGGCAGGCGAAGCGGGACTGCGCCAGTCGGACGCTGTGTTTCATCACACAAAGCAGCTGCCCGAGATGTTCGGCAGGCTCTTTTCGGAATACGGCGGAAAGGCGGATATCACCGCTATAGGCGTTTCCTTCAGACCAAGGAATATTGACGGCTCATATATGCCCTGCTTTCTCTGCGGAGAGGGGCTTGCGGACTGCATGGGTGCGGCAATGGGCATTCCTGTTATGAAGACATCTCACCAGATTGGCCATATTCTGGCGGCGCTTTTCTCGGCGGATAAGCTTTCACATATAAATGAGCCGTTTATTGCCTTCCACGTAAGCGGTGGCACTACCGACTGCCTTTACTGTGAGCCAAGCGAAAATGAGCTTATCAAAGTGACGGAGATATCCACCTCCCTTGACCTTAAAGCAGGTCAGCTTATCGACAGGGCAGGGCTTATGCTGGGACTTCGTTTTCCCTGCGGAGCAGAGCTGGAGCGCCTTTCGGACAATGCTTCCGAAACGGTAAAGGCAAGGGCTGTTATGAAAAACGGCTGCTGCTGCCTGTCCGGCTTTGAAAACAAGGTAAGGAAAATGCTGGACGAGGGCGCATCAAAGGAAACTGCCGCAAGATTTGTGCTTGATGCGGTCTTTGCCTCCGTCTATGAGATGACTGTTTTTGCAAGGGAGAAGTACGGAGATATCCCCGTGATATTTGCAGGGGGCGTAATGTCCGACAGGTACATATGCGCAAGGCTTAACGAAAAGCTTGACAAGGTGTATTTCTCCGCACCCGAATTTTCCTGCGACAATGCGGCGGGAACAGCTCTCTACGGATATTATTTATACGAAAGGCAAGTTTAAATGAGCAGTATTTTAACCGTATCACAGCTTAACAGATACATGGCTTTCAAGCTCAAGGAGGACATCAAGCTGAGAGGTCTCCTTGTAAAGGGCGAGATATCGGGCTTTACGCATCATATGCGCACAGGTCACTTTTATTTCACCCTCAAGGACAGGGAGTCGTCCGTAAAGGCGGTCATGTTCAGCAGCTTTGCTTCCCGAATGAGCTTTATGCCCCGGAACGGCATGAGCGTCATAGTTATGGGCAGCTTACAGGTGTTCGAGCGTGACGGCGTTTATCAGATATATGTCACCGATATCCAGCCCGACGGCGTGGGAGCGCAGTTTCTTGCCTTTGAGCAGCTGAAGGAAAAGCTTGCCGCAGAGGGGCTTTTCGATACAGCCTACAAAAAACCACTGCCCCGTTTTCCGTCAAAGATAGGCATTGTAACGGCAAAAGGGGGAGCGGCTTTGCAGGATATCCTGAATATCCTGAGCAGGCGTTATCCTGTGGGTGAGGCTGTTGTTTTCCCGTGCGTGGTGCAGGGGGATTATGCGGTGGAGTCCATATGCGAGGCACTTGTATTTGCGGACGGCTGCGGCTGTGATGTTATCATCTGCGGCAGAGGCGGCGGTTCGCCCGAAGATCTGGCGGCGTTCAACAGCGAGAAGATAGCACGAACGGTATTTGCCATGCAGACACCTGTTATCTCCGCTGTCGGTCACGAGACGGATACTACGATCATAGATTTTGTTTCCGACCTGCGTGCTCCCACGCCCTCGGCTGCGGCAGAGCTTGCAGTGCCTGAGACCGGTACAATGAAAAGCGTTATCGCAGGCTATGAAAGCGCTCTGGCAGATGCCCTGAAAAGGCTTGTGGCGGAGAAAAAGCATGAGCTTCTTATCCGTGAAGCAAAGCTTAAAAACTATATTCCCTCTGCCGAGATATCGGTGCGCAGGGAAAGGACTATATCATACGAAAAGCGGCTGAACGACGCTGTAAAGGCGTATCTTGACAAGCGCAGAATGCTTGTTGCCGCAAAGGCAGCGGAGCTTGATTCACTCAGTCCGCTGAAAATAATGACAAGGGGCTACAGCCTTGTTTATAAGGACGACAGACTTGTAAGGAATGCGGCGGAGCTTTCGGCAGATGATAAGGTAACGCTTAAATTTTCCGACGGTGAGACGCAGGCGGTAATTCTCGGAACAGATAAGGAGAATGGATAATGAACTTTGAAAATTCGGTAAAAAAGGTGGACGAGATAATCTCAAAGCTTTCCGCAGGAGATGTTCCCCTTGATGAAGCCATTGAATTATATAAAACAGGTGCAAAAGAGCTTGCCGACTGCAAAAAGCAGCTTGACGAGGCTGAAAAGGCTGTTATGAAAGTCACCTGTGCGGAGGACTTATAATGAAAGAGCAGCTTGAAAGATATGCGGCTGTCATAAACCGCAGGCTGGACGAACTTATGGGCGCATACAATGAGGAAAATGCAGGCGCTCAGCTCATCTGCCCCGAAGCTATGAGATATTCTCTCAGCGCAGGGGGAAAGCGCATAAGACCTGTGCTCTGCCTTGAGTTTGCACGCATTTTCGGCGCAGAGGAAAAAGCCCTTGACGCTGCCTGTGCGCTGGAAATGATACATACATTTTCCCTTATCCATGACGATCTTCCCTGCATGGATAATGACGATTTCCGCCGTGGAAAGCCCTCCTGCCACAAGCAGTTTGACGAGGCGCAGGCGCTTCTTGCAGGCGATGCGCTGGAAAACTACGCCTTTGAGGTCATCGCCTCCGATGACAAGCTTTCCTTTGAGCAGAGAGTGAAGCTCATCAAGTGCCTTTCCCGCAATGTGGGCGTTATGGGTATGATAGGCGGTCAGGTCATTGACGTAAAGAACGAGGGCAGCCGTTTAGACGGCGAGTCTCTCCTGAAAATGTATTCCATGAAAACCAGCGCACTGATAAAATGCGCCTGCGAAATGGGCGTTATCTGCGCAGGAAGAGACGATATGCTGCCTGTTGCCGAGGAATACGGCGAGTGCCTGGGACTTGCTTTCCAGATAGTCGATGATATCCTTGACATCACCGCAGATGAAAAGCTGCTTGGCAAGCCCGTCCACAGCGATGAGGAGCAGAACAAATCCACATATCCTGCGATCTTCGGACTGGAAGCCGCAAAGGCAAAGGCGGCAGAGCTTACCGACAGCGCCATGGGAGCCATAGAAAAGCTTCCCGACAACGGATTTATCACCGAGCTTACAGCGTCACTTCTTAAAAGGCAGTATTGATCGGATATTTAGAAAGGAGCAGTGCGGATATCCGCACGAAATCTAATGAAGTATTATAATTATATCCTTGTAACATCTATCGTGGGATGGTGCATAGCCCAGCTTCTTAAAACTATCATCAACCTGATAAAGTATAAGAAGTTCAGCTTTGAAAGGCTTTTCGGAGCAGGGGGCTGGCCCAGCGCACATTCGGCAATGGTATGCTCTGCGGCGGCAGGCGTTTATCGTGTTGACGGCGCAAATTCCACTCAGTTTGCCATAATGTGCATAGTTGCGCTCATAACCATGTATGACGCAATGGGCGTGCGCCGTGCGGCAGGACTGCAGGCAAAGGAGATAAACAAGATAAACCGCTTTCTTGACGAGGTACGCTCCGCCAAGTCCATAGAGCATTTTGCGCAGGCGGCAAACACAGGCGTTGCGGTAATGAAGGAATATCTGGGACACACCCCCTTTGAGGTGGCGAGCGGTGCGGTACTTGGCATTGCGCTGGCATTTGTAATGCCGCTTTATTTGTAACACAGGCAAAGGACAGCGATAGAGATGAGAAATAATTCAACTGTCAGACTGAGCGAGCTGAAGCTTCCCGAGGATCTTAAAAAGCTTACTGTTCCCCAGTGCAAGGCGCTTTGCAGGGAGATAAGAAGTATCCTCATAAATACCGTCAGCGAAAACGGGGGACATCTGGCTTCAAATCTCGGCACAGTGGAGCTTACCATGGCTATCCACCGTGTATTTGACTCGCCCAAGGACAAGATAATATGGGACGTGGGGCATCAGGCATATACTCACAAGCTGCTGACAGGGCGGCTGGACAGGTTTTCCACCCTCAGAACGGAAAGCGGCATATCGGGGTTTGCAAAGCCTTCCGAGTCCGAGCATGACAGCTTCATCAGCGGACACAGCAGCAATTCCATTTCCGCAGCCTGCGGCATCGCAAAGGCAATGAGGCTGAACGGCGACGATCACAACGTTATCGCAGTCATAGGCGACGGCGCATTCACAGGCGGAATGGCATACGAGGGACTTAACAACGCAGGCAAAAGCGATGATAACCTTATTGTAATACTTAACGACAATGAAATGTCCATATCAAAGAATGTGGGCGCATTTGCAAAATATCTTTCCTCCATACGTGGAAAAAAGGCGTATATGGACGTGAAAAAGAACGTTGCGGGTGTTCTTGACAAGACTCCCATTATCGGTGAGCCTATCAAGGAAGTGCTCCTTGCATCAAAGGACACTATGCGCTGGCTCCTCTACCGCTCCAGCGGACTTGTTTCGGGGCCTACCATGTTTGAAAATCTGGGCTTTGTATATCTTGGCCCCGTTGACGGCCATGACCTTGAAAGTTTGGAAGAAAATCTAAGGGCGGCAAAGGCAGCAAAAAAGCCCGTGCTTATCCATGTTAACACCATCAAGGGCAAGGGCTACACTCCTGCGGAGAACAATCCCGGAGCGTTCCACGGCGTTGCCCCCAATGCTATAAAAAGCGGCAATCCCGAGATAATAAGCAGCGACAGCTTTTCTGCAGTTTTCGGAAAAGAGCTGGCAAAGCTTGCCCAAAGCGACAGGAAGATATGCGCCATAACCGCAGCCATGAAATACGGCACAGGGCTTAATTTCTTTGCGGAAAAATTCCCCGACAGATTTTTTGATGTGGGCATTGCGGAGCAGCACGCCGTGACATTTGCGGCAGGGCTTGCCGTAAGCGGAATGACCCCTGTTTTTGCGGTGTATTCCAGCTTTTTGCAGAGGGCATACGACCAGCTGATACACGACGCTGCCATCAGCAGGACGCACATCGTTTTGGGCATTGACCGTGCAGGCGTTGTAGGCGAGGACGGCGAGACCCATCAGGGACTTTTCGATGTGCCAATGCTCACCTGCATACCGAATGTAACGATTTTCTCTCCGTCGGATTATGACGAACTTAGGCTTTGCCTGAGAATGGCGATATATGATACCCCTTCCGTTGCCGCTGTAAGATATCCCAGAGGAGCGGAGGTGCAGGGCGTACATATGGAGCTTGACAGGGAAAATATGTTCTGCTATGAAAAGCACGGCGGAAAGGTGCTTGCAGTCTGCTACGGAAGAACAGGACTCACGGCAGCTCAGGCAGTAAGGGAAAATGACCTTGAAGCGGATATACTGAAGCTTGTGAGAATTTTCCCCATAGAGCGTGCCGTGACAGATATCTGCATGGAATATGACAGGATAATCGTGTTTGAGGAGTCGCTGAAAAACGGCGGCATAGGCGAGCATCTTACCTCTGCACTGGAGGAAAAGGGCTACAAGGGCGATATCCGTATAAATGCCATGAGCGGATTTGTAAAGCAGGCAAAGACCGAAAGCGTACTTAAAAGATTTCGTCTTGACAAGGACGGGATCACGGAAATTATTAAAAAAATTGGGATATAAATGTATGCGACTTGATGTATATCTTACAGAAAATAAGATGATAAAAAGCCGTGAGCTTGCTAAGAAGATGATATCCGAGGGCGGCGTAACGGTAAACGGCGAGGTCGTCACAAAGCCCGCCAAGGAGATATCCGAGGAGGACGAGGTAAAGGTGACGGCTGAGCTTCCCGCATATGTGGGCAGGGGAGGCTTAAAGCTTGAAAAAGCCCTCGACAGCTTTCATATAGATGTTTCGGGGCTTGTTTGCATGGATATCGGTGCTTCCACAGGTGGCTTTACCGACTGCCTGCTCCAGCGTGGGGCGGCGTATGTGTATGCCGTTGATGTGGGCCACGGTCAGCTTGACCCCAAGCTTGCGGCAGATGAGCGTGTTGCGAACCTTGAGGGAATGAATATCAGGAACGTTTCTGCGGAGGAGTTTGATAAGCCTATAAGCTTTATCTGTACCGATGTTTCTTTTATATCACTCACCAAGGTCATACCGAAAATATACGAGCTGCTTGAAAGCGGCGGAAAAGCCGCAATGCTTATAAAACCACAGTTTGAATGCGGCAGGAGCGACATCGGCAAGAACGGCATAGTCAAGTCGGAAAAGGCTCAGCTCAGGGCCGTAAATGAGATATACACCTTCTGCGGTTCCGTTGGAATGGGCGTAAAGGGGCTGGAATATTCCCCCATAAAGGGTGGGGACGGGAACATCGAGTTCCTTATCCTTGCCGAAAAGGACGCACAGAGCGATGTTATCGACTGCGCAAGGGTCGTGTCGGAAGCACGTAAAGCAAAAGCATAAGGAGCGATGATTTTGAAAACGGTCATATACCCCAACTTTTCAAAAAAGAACGCATATGAGACATCTGCAAAGGTGTGCTCGATGCTCCATAATATGGGCTTTGGCGTTATGTGCGACGAGGCGCTGAAAGAGCATTTCCCAAAGGCGGGCTATGTGGAGTTCAAGCCCATTTCCCGGGCTGCTGAGGAGTGCGACCTGATAATCGCAGTAGGCGGTGACGGAACTATCCTTGAAGCCTCCGAATATGCCGCAGGCTTCAATAAGCTGCTGCTGGGAATAAATACGGGCAGGCTGGGATTTATGGCTTCCATGGAAACGGACGAGCTTTACAACCTTTCCAAGCTCATGAGCGGCAACTATACCGTTGAGAACCGCATGATGCTTGACTGCGAGTTCGTTCAGGGCGATAAGTCGGAGCATTTCACCGCCCTTAACGATATCGTCATATCCGCACAGTACGCAAGGCTGTCGGATTTCTATGTTACAGCCAACGGCGCAGAGGTAAGCTCCGTCAGGGCGGACGGACTTATTTTCTCCACGCCCACAGGCTCTACGGCGTATGCCTTGTCCGCAGGCGGCCCGATACTGGAGCCTGACCTTGAATGTATCCTTATGACCCCCGTGTGCCCCCACTCGCTGGTGTCAAGGCCAATGCTTTTCTCCACGGGAAAAAAGCTGGAGGTTACGCACAAAACAAGGGACAGCATTTCACTTTGTCTCAGCGTTGACGGAAGAATGTCGGGAAGCCTCGGCAGGGACGATAAAATAATCGTTTCAAAGTCGGATAAGCTTCTTCGGCTCATAGATATAACGGGCAATTCATTTTACAATGCCGTAAACAGGAAGCTAATCAACCCCATAAAGGGTATGTGACGGAGGCTGTTATGAAAGCAAGCAGGCATGAAACAATCCTTGAAATAGTAAAAAGCTGTCAGGTGGAAACTCAGGAAATGCTGAGGGAAATGCTCCTTGAGCGTGGAATAAACGTTACTCAGGCAACGCTTTCAAGGGATATACGTGAGCTGGGGCTGATAAAGCGTGAGGACAAATATTACGTCCCCGAGAAAAGCTCCGCCGATATACCGCGGCTCCTGAAGGATTCGGTGATCGAAGTGGATCATGCCATGAATACGGTGGTGTTCAAGTGCCATGTGGGAATGGCGAATGCTGCCTGCGCCACATTTGACAGACTGGGATTTTCGGGAGTTGTGGGAACTCTCGCAGGTGATGACACCATTTTTATTCTTATGCGCTCCGAAAAAGAAGCTGCTGCCTTTGTCAAGGAAATGCAGGGAGTAATTTTCAGAGAAAAAGGTGATCTTGATGCTCAGTGAGCTTTATATAAAAAATCTTGCCATAATCGAGGAAGCTACCATTCCCTTTTCTGACCACTTCAATGTGTTCACGGGCGAAACGGGAGCAGGTAAGTCCATACTTATAAACGGAATAAACTCCGTCCTCGGTCAGAGGATAACGAAGGATATCGTCCGTGCAGGCTGCGACAAGGCGGTCATAACGGCGCTTTTCACCGACCTTTCGGACAAGGTGTGCGCAAAGCTGGACGAGCTGGGCATCTCCCACGATGACGGTCAGATAACCCTCACCCGTGAGATAAGCGCAGACGGCGGCAGCGTGGCAAGGATAAATTCAAGGGCTTCCACAGTTTCGGTAATGAAAGAGATAGGCGAGTGCTTAGTAAATATCCACGGTCAGCACGATAATCAGATACTTATGTCCCCCGAGCAGCACATCGGCATACTTGACAGCTACGGCGGACTGGAAGAGCAGCGTGACGACTATCACGAGAGCTTCAAACAGCTCCAGGAGGTTTCACGCAGGCTGAAAAAAATGTCCCTTGAACGCAAGGAAATGCTTGAACGTGAAGAGTCACTTAAAATAAAGGTGGAGGAGATAGGCTCTCTTAATATCGAAGAGGGCGAGGACGAGGAGCTTGAAGCCGAGTACCAGATAGCAGGCAGGAGCGAGGATATCCGCAACGGTCTTGGCGAGGCCCACGAATACCTTGCAGGCGTGGAGGACAGCGACGTTCCAGGAGCGCTGGAGCTTATAACCAATGCCTGCGATGACCTTTCCGCCATTGCAGATACTATGGAGCCTGTTAAAAAGCTTTATGACCGCCTTGAAAACGTAAGGGTGGAGCTGGACGACATTATCTCAGAGATATCCTCCGAGCGTGACAATGTGGATATTGACGCAGAGCGCTTCGGATATCTTACCGACAGGATAACCGAGCTTAACCGCATAAAGAAAAAGTACGGCCCCGAGCTTTCGGACGTTCTGGAGTGCTATAACAAAGCTTCCCGGGAACTTAGCGCCCTTGGATATTCTTCCGATGAGATAGAGCGGACTGCCGAGGAGCGGGAGCATCTTCTGGCGCAGGTCTCCGAAAAGGCAAAGAAGCTTTCAGCCACAAGAAGTCAGGCAGCGGAGAGATTTTCAAAGCAGGTCGAGGAGGAGCTTAACTTCCTTGATATGCCCGGAGTAAAGATAGGCGTTGCCATGGAAAAGGGCAAGCTTACCGCCGCAGGCATGGACACCGTTGAGTTTATGATATCCACCAACAAGGGCGAGGGCATGAAGCCAATGTCAAAGATAGCCTCAGGCGGTGAGCTTTCAAGAATAATGCTGGCGCTGAAAAACGTTATCGCCGAAAAGGACGATATCCACACCCTTATTTTTGATGAGATAGATACAGGCGTCAGCGGACGTGCGGCGCAGAAAATAGGAATAAAGCTCAAAAGTGTGTCTAAAAATCAGCAGGTGCTGTGCGTTACCCATCTGTCGCAGCTGGCGGTAATGGCGGACAATCATCTGCTTATTGAGAAGCAGACAAGAGAGGGCAGGACATTTACCTCTGTTCACAAGCTTGATTTTGAGCAGCGTAAGAGGGAGATCGCCCGCATAATGGTAGGCGAGAACATCACCGACACCGCCCTTATGAATGCCGAGGAAATGCTGCTGGCAGGCAGTGCAGAGTGATGCAGATATCCAGACTTATTGAAATGATACACATTCTGCTTGACAAAAGAGCCGTGACCGCCGCCGAGCTGGCGGAGCATTTCGAGATATCCGTGCGTACGGTCTATCGTGATATCGAAGCTCTTTCGCAGGCGGGATTCCCAGTGTATGCGGAGCGTGGCAGAAGCGGCGGCATAAGGATAACCGAGGGCTATTCCCTTGACAAGTCAGTGCTTACCGACGAGGAAAAGACGGAGCTTATAGGCGCACTGGCAGGCTTTGCCGCACTGGGGGCGTCGGACAGCCGTGCTGCCTCACATATAAGGTCATTTTTCGGCGGTGCGGAAGAGCCTGACTGGGTGCAGATAGATTTCTCCGACTGGGGCAGCTCTCAGCAGGAGCTTTATGCCGACATCAGAAAGTGTATCTTTGAAAAGCGTATGCTTTCCTTTGATTATTATAATTCCATGGGCGAAAAAAGCCGCAGAAGCACATTTCCGGTGCAGCTGCGGTTCAGGAGCAAAACATGGTATCTCAGCGCATATTGCTTTGAAAAACAGGCAATGCGCCTTTTTAAGCTCAGACGAATGAAAAATGCGGTGGTGGGGGATATCTGCGATCGCCCGAACATTTCCGAGGAAATCGCCGAAGCTCCCGATTACAGCTATGCACGCAAAATAACACTGAAAATAAGCGGCAGAATGGCATACCGTGTGTATGACGAATTTGACGAGGATAATATCATCAAAAACGCTGACGGCAGCTTCACCGTGACCTGTTCATATATCGTTGACGACTGGGTCTATGGCATGATACTTTCCTACGGCGAATACTGTGAGGTGTTGTCTCCTGAGGATATCAGGGAGACAGCAAAAGAGAAGATAAACGCAATGAAAAATGTATATGGAGAATAAAAATGACTGAACTGCGCAGACTTTCCGTTGATGATATAGATGAAATAAAATCACTTTTCAGGGATATATTCACATCTGAACCGTGGAACGACGACTGGAGCGATGACGGTCAGCTTGAGGGATACATCATCGACATCATCGGCAACAGAAATTCCCTTGCCCTGGGACTTTATGAAAACGGCGTATTGACAGGGATCTCGCTGGGAAATGTGATGCACTGGTATATGGGTACAAACTATTACATCATCGAGCTTGGCATAAAGCCCGAATGTCAGGGCAGAGGTCTGGGAACGGAATTTCTCAGAATGATAGAAGAGTATATCCACGCAAACGGCATAAGCTGTATTTTTCTGCAAACAGAGAGGGATATGCCCGCATATGATTTTTACAGAAAAAACGGCTTTGACCTTTTAGATGGCCATGTTTCACTTACAAAATTTCTGAAATAATACCAATCTTCAATCAATCTATAGACAAATCCTCGGCTTTGCCTATAGGACGATTAAAAATTAGTATAAAACCTGACGGCACGCTGTCAGGTTTTCTTTGTTATAATAGACCTATCAAATATGAAAGGAAGTCTTATTATGACAAACACAAAAATATGCCAGAGCTGCGCAATGCCCATGACAGCAGCAGATCACGGCACCAACGCCGACGGAACACCCAGCGCCGATTTCTGCAAATTCTGTATGAAGGACGGAAAAATGGGGGACTGCACCATGGAGCAGATGGCGGATATCTGCGCCGATATCGACCTGCGTGACGGCCGTGCGGCCGATAAGCAGGCGGCGGTAAATATGTATATGTCGGTGCTGCCCATGCTGAAAAGATGGGGCGGCACAGGCACTATGGAATACGAGGTCGTTGAGCTGCCGCAGATGACCGTCAGGGGACTGGGCTGCCGCACTTCAAACACCGCTCCCGATATGAGCGAAAAGATAGGCGGACTGTGGAAAAGCTTTTTCGGCGGCGTTTTTCAGAGCATTGACAAAAAGGCAAGCCCTTACACATACGGCGTTTACAGCAATTATGCCACGGATTTTACGGGGGAATATGATATGACAGTGGGCTGCCAAGTTACCGAGGACGGCGGGTCTGACAGCACCGTAACAACAGTGATACCAAGTGGAAAATACGCAAAGTTCACTCTTCACGGCGATGCACAAAAGGATATCTACGCATTCTGGTGCCGCCTGTGGTTCATGCCCCTTGAACGTGCATATACCGCCGATTTTGAGGAGTATGTTTCCGAGCATGACTTCAACATCTACATTTCCATAAAATAACAGAAGATATCAAAAGCCTGACGACGCACAGCCGTCAGGCTTTTATAGTTACTCTTCGATCTGCTTGCCGAGGAACTGGGCAGCAGCCTGAATGAGATTTTTCTGCACCTCAGTCGCCGCTGTATTTTCTCCCGAGGCAGGGGCGAGAAATGCCACAGCACCCGTAACATCGCCCGATGAAAGAATGGGAGTGCAGGCGATGGCAGCCCTGTCAATTCCCTCAACGGGGAATACCTTCACATCATCTGCGGAAGAATAAATGTAATTCTTTCGGTGCTCGAGGTAATCCTCCAGCCCCTGAGAAACACGCCTTTCGCTGAACTCCTTTTTGCCCACGCCCGCCACAGCCACAACGTGGTCACGGTCGAACACAACGGTGGGGCAGTTGGCAAGCTTTGTCATGACCTCTGCTACCTGAGACGCCGATGCAGCCATTTCATTTATGGCGGAGTATTTCTTGAAAATGACCTCTCCGTCAGAGCTTGTGTATATTTCCAAGGGGTCGCCTTCACTTACAACAGTTACACAGTCATCAACCAACGTATCTAAGCGCTTTTGCGGCTCTGCAAGTTCGGCTTCCGCTTTGATTATCCCGTCAATATCCGTGAGAAGGTTCACAGTGATGTGGTCTTCATAGACCTGTATATTATCTATTATACTGCCAATATCGGTTTTGTCAAGTCTTTCCTTTTCAAGTATCTCATTGAGTACTCCAACGGTAGTAGCGGCGGCTTTGTTGGTATCTGCCACTGCTTTGTCACGTTTGGCAAGCAGTTCAAGCTGAGCATTCAGCCCCTCAATTTTTTGCGAGTGCGAGGAAATGATGATGTCGTAAGTCTCGTTGATGAGCTTTTCCTGTGTGGGATTTGTCATGATATCTCTTATGCGCTGAGTGGTCACAGCTGCAAGCTCAGCCTTAAGCTGTGATATCTGACGGTTTATCTGTTCCGGTGTATCATCGGAAATATTCTTCCGCTCCCTTGCCGCAAGCTGCTTGTCAAGGGTTTCTGCTATAAGGGTGGAATTATCACGGAGCTTTTCGATGACTTTTTTCAGCGTGTCGTCCAGTCTGTCAACTCTGATATGATGCGAAGAGCAGTATGCCTTTCCATGCTTTGTGTACGTGCTGCACCTGTATGCGGGAGCAAGATTGGGTCGGCTCATTGATGACATAGGTCTGCCGCAGTCACCGCATATAAGGAAGCCTGTGTAATCTGTTCTGTACTTCTTCACACCCCGGTAGTTTGAGCGGGTCCGCACAGCAAGCTGCTGCTGTGCCTGTTCAAAAACAGCCTTAGTAACTATAGGAGTATGATCGTTCTCAATGACTATATTTTCGGCGGCAGGAAGCAGAATATCATCGCCGTTTATTTTTTTTCTGCTGTATTTGTGCTGTCTGAGAGTTCCTATATAAAAGTCATTGCTGAGTATCTGGCTTACGGTCACACTGCTCCAGCGGCTGCTGCCCCTGAGTCTCGTGGACTTCCCCATAAGTTCACAGCGCAGTATCTCGTCTTGCCTTGCAGTGGGGATATTCATTTCCGTAAGCTTGTTGGAGATAGCCTTGTAGCCCATTCCCGACAGATACATATCGTATATCATTCGTATGACCTCTGCCTGCTTTTCGTTCACCTCAAACTTCATAGCCTTGCTGTCGGTCATGGTGTAGCCGTAGGGGACAGCACATATCCATCTGCCTTCTTTCTGGCGGTTCTCAATGACCTTGCTGACCTTCTTACTGGCATCAGTAACAGGCATCTCGTTTATCAGGAATCTGAACTGTATCTGCAGCCACTCGTCGCATGTGGGAAAGTCTATGCCATCGTTTATTGAGATGATGCGGACACCGGCGTCTCTCAGATCCTCAAGCTCCGCCAGCCCACGGCTGTTTCGCCTGGAAAAACGTGAGAAGTCCTTGATGATAAGTATGGTGTATTTGCCGCTCATCAGACCTCTGCGCATGTACTGATAACCCTCACGCTGCTCAAAGGTGTAGCCTGAGCGGTCACGGTCCTCAAAATATTCGATATCATCATCGGGAAATTTCTGGGCGGCATATGCCGAAATAATGCTCTTCTGGTTTTCGATAGAAGTATTGTCCTTGCCTATCTCCTCATCAACGGAAATACGTAAGTAGGCTGCTATTGCCATTTTAACACATCCTTTCAATATATATTATCATGCTGACGGTATTGGGGTCAACAGGAAAAAAATAGGGGCATCAGCTGTTGGCTGATACCCCTATTCGTCATGAAGGCATAACAGGGCTAAGGTGGCTCATGACCAGAGCTACAGTGGTGTCATCGGGCTTCTTTGTGCCGGAGATGAATACCGTAACATCATAGTTCTTTTGCTTGCAGCCGGAGTAGATATCTTTCAGCATCATTCCTACAAGCTCACTGCCTGCTTCGCTTTGAGTCAGCCACACGTCTGTTGTGCGGTCCATTTCATTTACATTTACATTCATTTTGATTTCCTCCTTTTGAATAATATTGACAGGATCTTTTGGTTTAAACCCCTTTAGATGAGTGCTCATAAATATAATATATAGTTGAAAATGCGAGAAATACGGCAGCTTATACCGTAAAAGACATTTTTACGGTATAAGCTGCATCTTACAGACTTTTCAGCTGGATTTTTGTCTATGCCTCAGATGCCCGATATTTCTAGCTTTCAGGCGGTGTAACGACAAAAAGACATTTTTTCGGATAGAAGTATAGGTCCTCTGTTGTTGTATTTCGTTGCTTGTTTAATTTCACAATACTTGTCAGCCAGTTGATCTTCAAACTTTCTATCAAAATAATGATAGTCTGTGACGAAAAGTCTGCAAATTGCGAAGTATCCTTGTGATATTACTTGCTCAAAGTCAAGCGCAACAGCAGCTTCTGCAGAAAAGCCATAGTCATCAATAATATATTTATGATCATACGGATCTTCTCTTATGAAAGCTAATTGACTTTCCTTTTCAAAGCATTCGTCTATATACAGATTATTACGCTTGATAGCACATCCATATGCACCATCCACATTCATCCTGCTAACAGGTAAATTACCTTTGTATTGGTTAAGGGTTATTCTCTGATTACACAGGCAGAGTAGGTATAGAAAGGAATATTTGTCACTCCAAGTTTTGGAATTCTTATAACCTTCTCGAAGTTCGCAAATAATATTTTCCAGTTTATCGGTGTCCTTTGATGAATAAATATTTGAGTAATCCGCAAACAGCTTATAAGTTAAATCACCGGTGACTCTGTAGAAGTTATTGCAGATCCTTTGAAATGTTTTCTGCACTTTAGTACTGACAATATCTCCTGCAATCAGGGCTTCGGTAATGGAAAAAATATGAGGATCTCTGTATCCATTGCTTTTGGCTATAGAATTAAGGTCCGTGATGATTGAGGTATCAGTTCTGCCATTGAGTGTATCAACATGCTCTCCGATCATTTGCAGAAGATCGGCTGACTTGACATTGTTTATCAGTGCTTTTAAGATAATTTTTTGATCTTCGGGAGAAGCCTTAATAAATTCATACCTTAAAGTGCCGAATTCTTCTGACCATTTACCTTGTAGTTCGGGAAAGCGTGTTCCAAGCTTTACATCGAGAGTTTCAATCGTGTCATCTGAAAATTTATACATCTTTTTTTCCTCCCTGTGGAAATTTTAATAAAAGTATAATGATGTAGATGCCATGTATAAGTTGGGTGAACTTTATTATTATGCTGACAAACCGCATCAAAATCTTAATAAATCAGAGTATTACCTTAAGCAAGGCGAGCAGCACGATGATTTAAGATGTATGTGCCTACTTACAGAAATGTATTTGGATACGTCGCATTTTACGTATTATAACCCCAATAATTCGGTGATGATCGATTTACTGAATTTATCTGAGGATACAAAGTCTCCTATGTATAACCCTGAAGCAGGGCAAAAAATGCTAAGCAAAATTGAGCAAATTGCATTGGATACTTCTAATGATGTTTTATTGGAAATAGTTGCAGATTTTTATATTGATGAAAAATACGGAATTGTTAACGCTGCAAAAGCGGAACAGTATTATCGTTCCTTAGAATCCAAAGATCCCGATGACATAGAATTAAAGGTTAAGTTAGCAATGTGTCTTGAAGCGCAGGGGTCGGTTAAACAGGCTGTTGATATTTATAAGTCATTGGCGCAAGCAGATCCACCGGTTGAATTGGCGGTACGCAGACTTATTTATTACTATTCTAAAACGGGGGATGATGCTAATAAGGCAAAATGGATAGACTATCTGTTTGAAAATTTTGGATGTGGAGATGATGAAGAGACAGAAAAATGGCTGCTATTCAATGGAAGATATTATCATACGCAATTTATTAACGATAATGATGACGATAGTATAAAAGCATGTTTAAAGGCTTATTATACAGCTGCACAGAAATTTGATAATGTCGGAGCATATTTTGAATTAGGCGTTATCTGGTCTACTACATTGTATGATAAACAAGAAGCATTGGAAAATTATCAGAAATGTTTAGAGCTTTATAAAAAGGAGCGTGAAAAAATGCCCTCAGACCCGTGGATTAAGGCTCAAATAGAGGATGTTACAGATCATATTTCAATGTGCAAACGGTTGATGAGGTGAATAACTTATGCTGTTTAAGAGCATTGTAAAAAAAAATAAAACAATGGGCGATTTATGCTAGTTAGTTCAGACAAGTGAAATTATTTACCACTATAGTGCACGCTAAAGAATAAAACTAAATATCACTTAAGATTTTTGAACCGGATGATGTTATTTCATTCGGTTCAATTTAATTTAGTGCAGCTTTGTGTTTGGCATATGGACAAATGTTAATGGAGCGTTGTAGTATCGTAATTGTAAAATAGGGTATGAAAAAATAACCGTGTAAACGCAATAATCGCCAAAATTCTGACCATATTAAAAATGCAGTCCAAAGAGGGCAACACTGAGGAGCGACCCAGTGCAGGCTGCGGAATAAAACGGTGAAGAGCAGGTCCCTATGAAAAAAAGTCTGTAAAAAAACGAAGAACTGTGGAAAAATAGAAATAACACAGGAGGATGAATTTTTATGGGAAGAAGAAAACGAGAGCCAATGAGTGAGGGCAAGAGGAACATCATAACAGGACTGCTTCAGGAGTATGATATCAAGACAGCAAAGGATATTGAGGACGCTCTCAAGGATCTGCTGGGCGGAACTATACAGGAAATGCTTGAGGCAGAGATGGACGAACACCTGGGGGTACAGTTCATATGAACGCTCCGACAACACCGACTACCGCAACGGAAAGAAAACCAAGAAAATACGTGGAAATTTTGGTGAAACCGAGATAGAAGTCCCGCAGGATCGTGACGGAAGCTTTGAGCCGAAGGTCGTACAGAAGCGTCAGAAGGACATTTCGGGCATTGAACATAAGATAATCTCACTGTATGCAAAAGGTATGACGACCCGTCAGATAAGCGAAACTATTGAGGATATTTACGGCTTTGAAGTAAGTGACGGAATGGTGTCGGATATTACCGACAGGCTGCTCCCACAGATAGAAGAGTGGCAGAATCGCCCTCTTGATGAAGTATATCCTATCGTATTCATTGGTGCAGTTCATTTTTCTGTCCGTGACAATGGTCAGATAAAAAAGCTTGCGGCTTATGTTATCTTGGCAGTAAGTCTTACAGGTCATAAGGAAGTATTATCGATACATATCGGCAAAGTATTGGCTGGGAGTGCTGAATGAGCTGAAAAATCGTGGTGTAAAGGATATTCTTGTGATCTGTGCAGACGGTCTTTCCGGAATGAAAGAAGCAGAAGCAGCTGCATATCCGCAGACAGAATTACAGCGCTGCATTGTTCATCAGGTGAGAAATACACTAAAATATGTTGGAGAAAAAAACAAGAAGGAATTTGCAAATGACCTTAAGACCATATATCAGGCACCGTCCGAAAAAGCAGCATTGGAGCAGCTTGAGCGGGTCACTGAAAAGTGGGAGAAGGATTATCCGAATGCAATGAAAAGCTGGCAACAACGGAGATATCCAAAAAATGGACGATGCCGCTTCGGGACTGGGGCAAGGTGCTCGGTGAGCTTGAGATAATGTATCCGGACAGGCTGAACTGATGCCGCCGCAAAATATCCTGATGCAGCGCAGTGAAATCAGGATATTTTGCATCGGGAGCTTGACAAACGGCAGTATTCAATTTATACTGAAAAAGGAAAAAGAGCGACCGATCAGCCGCTCTTACCACAAAGTCATTTTTCTGCAGTTGATTGTTTTTACAGAGCTTTTTTCGCAGAACTAAATAAAATTTACATACAGTGTTCAGCATGTAGAAGCATCAATGAACTTACAGGTATTTTCAAATCTGAACACAAAAATGTTTTCCCATTATCTTCAATAAACTCATTCTTGGGAACATAAAATTATGACTGATAAAATATTACACCACAGTATATTTATTAGTATTGTCCTCTCTTGACTACATTTTTAATTTAGGGTATAATGAAATAAATCCGAAAGATAAACAACATACAGCAACTATAATTTAAGGGAAAATATTTATGCGAACTGAAATAGAACTTAACAACGGATGGCGCTTTGCTAAGATATATGATCTGGGAATAAGCGAAAATGATGCAGTTACCCCCGAATTTGACGATTGCTCATGGGAAAAGATCTGCCTGCCTCACACTTTTAATGCAGCTGATAGTGTAACAAGCAGCTATTATAAAGGACTGACCTGTTACCGCCGAGATTTGGAGCTTTCTACAAAATACAAGGGCAAGGCACTATACATTGAATTCGGGGGAGCCAACACTACTGCTAAAGTGTTTGTGAATGGCTTTTTTGCCGGAAAACACGATGGAGGCTATTCTGCTTTTCGCATAAACATAACGAATTATGTACACTATGACAGAAAAAACCAAATTGCAGTCCTTGTTGACAATTCACCCACAAATTACATTGCTCCAATTACTGAACAGGGCGATTTTACAAAAATGGGTGGATTGTACCGAGAAGTTAAATTAATTGCCGCCGAACCTGTTCACATTGCACTGGAGGACAGTGGTTCCTGCGGAGTCTACATCACACCACATAATATTACATCAGACAGCGCAGACATTGATGTACTGATAAAGCTTGATTCCGCCAACAACATAGAGGCAAAGGCCGTAATTTTTGCCCCGGACGGAAAGCCTGTTGCAGAGATGTGTGGACATACAGAAAGCGACAGGCTTACACTTTCAAAAAAAATATCTGCTCCGCAGTTGTGGGATGGTGTAAACTCTCCCTGTCTGTATCGTGCCGAAGTCACCCTATTTTATGGGGACAAAGCAACAGATATGGTATCCGAAAATTTTGGCATAAGGACATATCATATTAACCCTGAGGATGGTTTTTTCCTTAACGGAAAGTCTTATCCTCTTCATGGTGTGAACTATCATCAAGACAGCTTTGAAAGCGGCTGGGCAATGACAAATATCCAACGTGAACGTGATTATGGAATTATTCGTGATATGGGTTGCAACGCTGTAAGAATGGCTCATTATCAGCATTGCAGTCAGGAATATTCACTGTGTGACGATTTCGGTATTTGTGTTTGGACAGAGATAGGGATTATAAACAAAATGTCTCCGGATGAAAGCGAACGTCACATTCTTGCAGATGGCTTTGCAGAAAATGCAAAACAGCAGCTTATTGAGCTTATCAGGCAGAATTACAATCATCCATCAATCATCTTATGGGGAATATCTAATGAACTTCACCAAATGTCTGATGAAATTTTTGCTTTATACCAAGAACTTTATGAGCTTGCCTGCACGGAGGACAACACAAGGCTGAAAACTTATGCAGACAATCAGTTCTATGGCAGATTTTTGCAGCTTCCCACAGATGTCGTAGGATATAACCGTTATTTCGGTTGGTATAAGGAAGCAGGCGATGCAGAACATTTCGGAGAATGGCTTGACTTATACCATAATTCAAAGGAAAAACGTCCGATATGCATTTCTGAATACGGCGGTGGCGGAGCCCTAACACAGCACAAGGACAGCATAGACTGGCTGAACGATATTGACCCGAATGGAGCTCGTCATTATGAAAATTATCAGTCACAGCTTCACGAAATTGTTTGGCGGCAATTTTCTGCAAGAAAATATCTTTGGGCAGCATTTGTATGGTGTATGTTTGATTTTCCTTCCAGTGGTCGTGAAGAGGGTGATACGATAGGACAGAATGATAAGGGTCTATGCACGAGAGAACGCATACCCAAAGATGCGTATTTCTTTTACAGATCTGTATGGAGCAGTGAGAAAACCATCTACATTACTGAGCGCCGTCATAACGTAAGACCTTGCAATGTGCCATTTATAAAGATATATTCAAATGCACAAAGTGTTGAACTTATCGTGAACGACAGGTCACTTGGCATAATAAAACGCAGCGAATTGTCAAATAGCAATGATACTGTTTTTGTATGGAACAATGTTAATATAAATAAAAATGAGAAAAATACTATTACTGCAAAAGCGACATTTGATGATGACACGATAAAGTATGACAAAGTTTGTTGGTATGGCAAATAACAAAGCAAATGTAAAAAATCGATCATAACGAACATCTATATTGCAATAGAAAAAGCGTTACCTATTGAATTGAAAGGTAACGCTTTTTTTATGCTCTGTTTAGTCTGCTAAGCTTTTTTACAAAGAAAACGGAAATAATAAGCACAAGCGGAAATACACAGCCTGCAAACATACCCTTTTGCATATTATCTCCTGCATTTTGGGAAATATTGCCCACGACTGCAGGTCCGAGTGCACCGCCCATATCTCCTGCCATTGCCAGAAGTGCAAACATGGCCGTACCTCCCGAAGGTATCTTAGCCGAACAGATGCTTATAGTTCCGGGCCACATTATTCCTACCGAAAAACCGCACACTATGCAGCCGACAAGTCCCAGCAGAGGTATCTCCGACAAAGAGGCTGTAATATAGCAAGCGAGACAAAGAGCCCCCGAACCGATCATAAATTTCATAAGATCAATTTTTTCACCATATTTTCCGTACAATGACCGGCTTATACCCATTGTAACGGCGAACATACACGGGCCTGCGATATCTCCCATTGATTTGGAAAGACCCAGTGCAGATTCTGCAAACGCAGATGCCCATTGTGCCATTGAAAGCTCCGATGCACCTGCACATACCATAAGCAGAATGGAGAGCCAAAACAGCGGAACTTTAAGCAGACTGCCAATACTCATTCCCTTACCGCCCTCTGTCGGATGCTCGATCGGACATACTGCAAAATTGAACACATTACACAGTGGAATAACTGCCCAAATGCAGGAGAGCCATCTCCAGTTTTCTATCCCGAATAATGCAAAGAACAGGGTTGAGAGAAGTATGACTGCGACCGACCCCCAGCAGTAGAAAGAATGGAGCAGGCTCATTGCCGCCTCCTTATGCTCAAAAGGGCACGCCTCAACGATAGGGCTTACAAGCACTTCCGTAAGACCGCTGCCTATGGCATAAAGTACTGTACTGATTATTATTCCTGCAAACGGATCGGGTGTGACCTGCGGAAGAAAAGCAAGTCCGATAAGTCCGACCGCCGAAAGCAGCTGCGAACCGACAACACAATTTCTGTAGCCTATAGTATCTGCAAAACGTGCACACAAAATATCAACAATAAGCTGTGTAGTAAAAAACACAGATGAGATAAGCGCTATTTTTCCTAAAGAAATATTGTAATTATTATGAAAAGTAAGAAACAGCAGCGGTGCAAAATTTGCAGCTATTGCCTGTGTAACAAATCCCAAGTAACAGGCTATCAGCGTTTTTTTGTAATTCATATTTACGTTCCTTTCAATAATAGCAGTATAAGGTAATTCTATTGTTTTCGCACAGACTTTTTACTTTATTGCAGTATTATAGGTCACCTCTAAAAACCACCGGCTAAAAGCCTTAGCACCTCATCTGCCTGCAGATTTTCCGTCATCTTGCACATAAATTTCTTGACATACGACATGTATGCAAATTCTTGCTTTGCAATAATTGCGAAATTTCTATACAATCTGACAAAAAATCTGACTTCGCATCTGAGGCACTATGGTTATTAGTATTATATATTATGTAAACAGCTTCTCCGCCGATATTTCGACGGAGAAAGTTCTGTTCCTTAATTAAGTGATATTTTTATATAATAACCAATCAATAAATTACCCAATTCTCTTAAATACAGGCATAACATCAAGAGGTGCGGGAACGGTGACGGTCTGACCGCCGCTGTAGATCTTCTTGTCGGAGATGCTCTCCCACTGACCCTTTGGCAGATATACACTGCGCTCTCTTGCGCCCGGCTCAAGCACGGGAGCAACAAGATAATCGCTGCCGAACATATACTGCTCGGGAAGCTCCCAGCACTTTTCATCGTCGGGGAACTCAAAGAACATTGTGCGGATAACGGGCGCACCTGTTCTTGCGGTCTCCTCCATAAGCCCCGCAATGTAGTCCTTCATGGAAAGACGTATATCCAGCCACTTCTTCATTATCTCATAGGCTTCCTCACCGTAGCTCCAAAGCTCGTTGGGGTGGCCTGTGTAAAGATATCCGCCGCCGAAATCACGGTCATCAAGCTTGGGGATATCCCAGTCGGGGCCACGGTTTCCGTGCATACGCAGGATAGGGCAGAACACGCCGTACTGATACCAGCGTATGAGAAGCTCCCTGAAATCGGGGTCGTCCCAGTTGTCTGTCATAAATCCGCCGATGTCGGTGGTCCACCAGGGAATACCCGCAAGGCCCATGTTCTGACCTGCAATGACCTGATCCTTAAAGGATTCAAAGTTTGACTGAACATCGCCTGTCCAAACAAGTGTTCTGTACTTCTGGCTTCCTACCCATGCGGAACGGCAGAGGTTGACTGCCTCATGGTCGCCCTCAGCTTCCTGTCCGTTATAGAATGCCTCAACATACTTCTTGGGATATTCGCAGCCAACCTTTGAGCCGCGTCCGGTATAGTAGCGGTAATTTTCAAAATCGTACTTGGTGCTGTCGGGCTCGGAGTTGTCCAGCCAGAAAAGGTCGATGCCCCAGTCACGGTAATTCTGCTTGCACTTGCTCCATACAAATTCCTGAGCTTCGGGATTGAAGAAATCAACCGTGCCGCAGTCGCCCTCATAATCATAGGTCTGCACCGAACCAACATCGGTGGTGCTTATAAGCGCCTTCTGCTCCATTTCATAATAGTTCTCGCTGCGCTTATCCACAGACGGCCATACGGAGACCATGACTTTTGTTCCCATGGCATGAAGCTCATCGGTCATTGCCTTTACAGCGTCCCTGCTCCAGTATTTCTCGTCAAATCTCCAGTCGCCCTGATGCGGCCAGTGGAAAAAGTCAATAACGATAACGTCAAGCCTGATGCCCAGCTCCTTGTATTTTCTTGCGACCTCAAGCACCTCATCGGGAGTGCGGTAACGGAGCTTGCACTGCCAGAGGCCAAGATAATCCTTGCTCATAACAGGCGCTCTGCCCACACATTCGGTGTAGTTGGTCACGATCTGAGCGGGAGTATCGTCGGCGGTTATCCAGTAATCCACCATATCGCTCTCGTCGGATATCCACTTGGTGATGTTGGTTCCGAAAGCCGCCTCGCCTGTTGAGGGATTGTTCCAGAGCATGCCGTAGCCCTTGTTTGATACCACAAAGGGAACGCTTACCTGGGAATTTCTCTGCTCAAGGGGAAGAACAGAGCCTTTAAGGTCAAGTATAGGCATCTGGTACTGACCCATACCGAACAGCTTTTCCTTGGGGTCGGACTCGAAGCGGACGGTTATCTTAAAGTCATCAGAGGCAAGTCCCTTGTACTCACGGGATCTTATCTTGTAGCAGATAGCCTCCTTGCGTACAGAGCCGTAATAATAGCTGTAATATTCCTGCAGGATAAGCTCATTGTCCTTGTAAAAGCAAATAATGCCCACGCCGTTTACAGTGGCTTTGATCTTTCCGTTCACTATCTCAGCCGTTTCGCTGCCCTCGTCAATGGTCACTTTTGCGCTGTGAGCCACGTTCTCGGTAAGAGCATGAGCGTCCCGGGGGAGCTTTTTCAGAAGGGTAGTCCTCACACGAAGAGCATTATTGCCCCAGCCCTCAATGCGGATAGTTTCATTTCTCGACCGTGCAATAAGTGCGCCGTTTTCTTCAGTAAATCTTATCATTGCTGTACCTCCTATAAAATTCCTGTGTTGACTGTTCGCCTGATCTATAGTATAATTATAACATCAAGTGACATGAAATGATATAAATATATTGTCTGAAACTATGAAAATATCGTCAGGCGGTGAAAAAATGTCTATAGTTGATTACAGCGTGCTGAAAAGCGGGGACAGCTGTCAGGATCCCCCATTCAAATCAGATGAATCGGGACTTCACGGAGATGCGGAGTTCCCCATAGCCGTATATCATGCCGATGTTACGGACAATTTTGTGAGCTGGCACTGGCATGAGGAGCTTGAATTCGGTTTTGCGGTGGAGGGCAGCGTGCTTATGGAATGCGGCAAAAACAAGCACATACTGAACAAAGGAGATATTTATTTTATCAACAGCAACACTCTTCACGCCATGTTCAAAGCGGGGACGGGTCAAAAAAGCGTGTTCCGCTCTGTTGTGGTGCATGGTTCCATAGTGGGCGGAAAAGAGGACAGCATCTACCATCGGAAATATGTTGCGCCCATAACGGGCAACAGCGGACTGCGTGAGCTGATATTCACCCCCAAGGACGGCAGCTATTCAAAGATACTGGGGCTGCTCACAAACATCTGGAACACGGAAAATATCAGAGTGCCCAATCACGAGCTTATCGTCCGCAACGAGCTTTCCGAGCTTTTCCGGATACTTATCCATCTGTCGGAAAAGAATATGTCGGCGCACCCTGCCGCCAGCATTGCCCAGGAGACAAGGCTCCGTGACATACTGCTTTTTATCCACGACCATTACGCCGAAAAGATCACTCTTGATGACATGGCAGCCGCCGCATTCATCAGTAAAAGCGAGGTGCTCAGGTGCTTCAGGAACATAACGGGTCAGTCCCCGTTTGAGTATCTGAAAAATTACCGCCTGCGAAATGCGGCTTACATGATACAGAACACCTCCGACCCCATAAACACCATCTGCGGCCTTTGCGGCTTTGATGACCACAGCTATTTTTCCAAGGCTTTTAAGGAGGCTTACGGATGCAGCCCAAGGGAGTTTAAGAAATAAGAACTTGTCTTCACAAGATAAATGTGGTATAATAAAAGAACAATGAGATATACAAGTGATATGACGGAAAGTCAATGGGAAATAATAAAACCAATATTACAGGAAGCAAAATACAGGAACTTGGAAGAAAAGCAAGAACAGATAAATGCGGTATTTTACTTGGTGAAAAAAGGGTGTCAATGGAGGAACCTGCCAAAAGATTTTCCTAAGTGGAAGACCGTATATAGCTTCTATAGAAGAGCTTGTCTGAATGGAATATGGGATAAAATACAGAAAGCACTGGTCAAAAAAGTTCGTTTGGCAAAAGGTAGAAAAGAAGCTCCAAGCTATGCTTTGATTGATTCACAAAGTGCTAAAACAGTATCATCAAACGAAAACCGAGGATATGACGGAGGAAAAAAACAAAAGGACGAAAGCGGCATATAGTAACATATACAATGGGAAATCTGCTTTGTGTGCACGTCCATGCCGGCAACATTCACGATACCAAGGGCGGAGTATATACTTTTGAAAAAGCTTTATATCGTTATCCCACACTTATTGGCGTTCGTGCCGATCAAGGATACAGGTGTACTTTTAGAACCCGTCTTCACAAGCATATGCGCACGTCTTTTCGGCAAATTTTGCCGCAGACTGCGTTAAAAATCCTTGCCGGGCGAAAGCCCGCCTGCGGATTTTTGCCTACTCTGCAACAAAATTATGCTCGAAAATCCGCACACATTTCTTATGAAGACAGGTTCTTAAAAACACGTTTGAAATTTTTCACAATTTAAAAGTTGATATTTCTCCGCAAATAAAAAATGAATTTGAAATTCAGCCTGTTCGTTGGGTAGTTGAACGAACATTTGGCTGGATGACTTGGCCCGGGCGTTTGTCAAAGGACTATGAAATTAGGACTTTTTACCAAGAAAATATTTGTATTATTTCCAATTTCCAAACCCTGTTGCGTCGATTTTAGCTTGTGAAGACAAGTTCTCAGTTTACGTGGATTTTTACCGCAGAACAGGAACAAGGCTTTGCTGTATGGGTCAAGGGATAGTTTGCCTTGTACTATTGCAGCAAGACCGTCTATACCTTTTCTCATATCTGTATATCCTGTCACTATGTAGACCTTTTTCTTACCAATGATACCGTTAAGCATTTCGCATCGCCATGATGAGTGATGTCATCATCTGCTCGCTTATGCCTTCGGGCATTTCGGCTGTCACTTCTCCGATACTGATCTTCACGCTGTGAGATTCTTCGGGAACTGTCATTACAGGCACAGGTATCTGCTCACATATTTCCTTTCGGAGTTTACGAAGATGATAGTAATACGTCTTTAAGTTGATTCCGTTCTCCCTGCACCATTCAGATACTGTCAGTCCGCTTTCACTGCACCGTTGGATCCTTTCAGCCCATTCTGCCTGTTGTCCCTGCTTTTTCACTATTGCGATTTCGTCCATTTTGCCCTCCTGCTAATTTAGTCCATCAGACCTTTTTAGTGTCTCATTTACTCCATTGGAGTTGGTGGGATGCTTAACTCTATTTTAGCATTTGGCTTATTTATGGGTAAAGGCGGGGGTGGGTTTGACGGGTACCTTGCAAAATTTATGGTCATGTCAACTCCGCAGATGGAATTGAGCGACCGTATCCACAAAATGGAGGAGCAGATTCCTGCAATCGAGAAGTATCATGAATTTGTGGCGTATCACAAGAAATATACTTCTCTGGAGGGCAAGGCGAAAACCAAGTACAAGAGCGATTTTTGTTATGAACTTGACGAGTACCACAAGGCTTACAAGAAACTGATAGAGCTATTTCCCGACGCTCATATACCGAAACTCAGCAAGCTGAAAACAGAGCTTGAAAAAGCCAGAACAGATTACGCACAGCAGAGTGCGGAGCGTAAAGCCCTGAAGAAAGAAGCGGACAGGCTTTCAAGGCTTGCACAACAGAAGCGTGACAGTCATAGAACGCTTGCCCGATATATGGAAAACGAACAAGCTGCCAAGAGAAAGAAAGGTCAGCTTGAATAAAAATACGGCAGGGAGAATGTTCTCCTTGCCGTGGTGATGTGTGTTGTTGTTCTAAGATAAATCAGAAGTTATCACTTAATATTACCAATAAATTCTTTTATTTCCTCGCTTATCTGCTCCTGCTTATAATTATGAACATAGTGTCCGCAATCGAGTTCAATAACAGATGCATTTGACAGTTCAGAAGCATACTCTTTTTGTATCTCCGACCAATTTTCAATGCCTGTTTCTTTTCCGTCAGATACAAACATCAACATTGGTATATCAGGCTTAGGCGCTCCGTCAATCTTTTTGACGGCATCGGGGATAGCAAGTCCTTCATTTATGACTGCATCGTTTACAGCTATTTTACAAGCTATGGCTCTATATAAACTTTTTTCATCTTCTGAAAGTCCTTGAGGAAGTGAGCTGTCAGAATAGTAAAATCTGACGATCCCCAGTTCCCGTCCAATAGCCGCAATTTTTTCAAATCGCTCTGTTTTTGAAAAATTAAAGTTGTCATAAGAGCGTGGCAGAGACATATCAAGACCTACAATTGCTTCGACTTCATCTGGATATTCTTGTGCCCAAAGTATTGCTTCAAGTCCGGACATTGAATGAGGACAGAGGATAAACGGAGCATCAATTCCAGCCTTTGAAAGAGCTTCTCTGTCCTGCCTTAGTATTGTATCAAATGACCTCTCAGTATTTACTACATCACTGAAACCGTAGCCAAATTTTTCAACAACTACTATCCTGTAATCATCATCTAATAAACTATAAAGACTTCTGAAATCAAGTATAGGAGAAGCGGTTCCTGAACCTGAAAGAAAAACTAATGTATGTTCACCTTTTCCCTCAGAGTATATGCACATATTGTGTCCGTCAACCTCTATCATTTCACCAAGAGGTTCTTCCAATAGTGTCTTTTCCTTATTCATCATAATTTTATTGTATGTGAACACTATTAGCAAGAAAGTGATTAGTAATATTATGATTACAAGAAGTACCTTACCAATTATCTTAAATGCTTTTTTCATATTAACATTGCTCCGTATAATTCCAGTTTTAACAAGCAAGCCGTGTGTCTGCCTTCATCAATAATTATACATCATAACTGCCAAGAAGTCAACCGCTAATCATCAAAAAGAAAAATATTATTACATCAGAAAGGAAACAACAACTATGAGCAAAATTGGTTATATCCGTGTTTCCACCGAACATCAGGAAACAGCGAGACAGCAGGAAATCATGTGCGATTATCAGGTTGACCGCATCTTCTCCGAGAAGATTTCGGGAGCGAATAAAGACCGCCCTCAGCTCAGGGCAATGCTGGACTATGTGCGTGAGGGTGACACGCTCTACATCGAGAGTATCAGCCGTTTGGGGCGCTCCACAAAGGACTTGCTGAACATCATCGACACTCTCACCCAAAAGGGAGTAAAGCTCATCAGCCACAAGGAGAAGATCGACACCGACACACCTGCGGGCAAATTCATGTTGACCGTGTTCGCAGCGCTCTCTCAGTTGGAGCGTGAACAGCTCAAACAGCGACAGCGTGAGGACATCGAGATTGCTAAGGCTCAGGGCAAGTACACCGGGCGAAAGCCTATTGAAATAGACTGGACGAGGTTCGGGCAACTCTATGGGGAATGGAAGTCCAAGAGTATCACAGGGCGTGACTTTATGCGGAAAATGGGCTTGTTTTGTGAGAACGGTAGCCCATAACAACAGCCTCATGGCATATATCCTCCCAAGGCATTTCAATGCAATGATAATCAAGGCTCATGGGGTGTGTAACAAGCTCCATGCCATCATCAAGACTGCCGTCTCTTTTGATGTACAGATTGGTGCAATCTGCATTTGCAATATCAAGCAGCCTTTCGGCATTGCTGTCTATCTCACCTCCACGGTCAAGCTCAAGCTCTACGCCCATGTACAAATCAGAATTTCCGTAAAAGATAGGGTCAGGCTTGTAGCTGTAGCAGTGGATATGGCTTCTGCCTCTGCGCTCATAGCAGCTGCGGCAGTAGGCGTAGTCATCGTCATCAAAGTAGCAGGCATCATCATCGTGTATAAGACGGCCGCAGTCATCGCAGACTGTGTAATGATTTTCACGGCAGTGAGAGCAGAGTGTGATATTGTCATCTCCCGCATCATCGTCACACCATATCCTGTCACCGCAGCAGTCGCATTCTCTCGTGTTTTCATAGTAACAGTCAGCGCAAAGCAGCTGACCGTCCATTTCATAGACATTATCCTCGTTTATTGAGGATCCGCATATTTCACAAACTTTCATATGAATATTCCTTTCAAAAACAAAATGCCCGTACGGAGTGACCGCACGGGCATAAATTTCAGTATTCTTCAGCAAGAAGCATGGTGCAGTGAATATCGTCATCAATGACATATACCTTTGCATTTACGGGATAAGGGTAGGGGAGAAGTACTTTCCTACAATACACAGGCTCCTCCTGCTCATGCAGGATGCTTTGTTCTCCGTCTTTGCCTGTGAGGGTAAAGATTTGCAGGTAATCGGGAGTGGGTATCTGCTCTATCATTCCCCACATGGTGAGCTGCAGGGGGAGGGGGATAGAAGAAGCAACTCCACGGGTCAGAAATCGCTGAGATCTAAATCGCATATGTCCGACACTCCTTCCTTGATTACATCTGAGAGTATTCCGCATACAGCAATGCCTGCTGCGCTGAGTGCTGCCGAAACAAGTTTTGATACAATAGGGTTCATAATATTTCTCCTTCCTGACTGACAGGTATCGCAATTTATCGCACAAAAGCGCATAAAAGTTGCGGTACGAATAATGTAAAACTTCCTGAGATGCCTGTATTCACAGGCGCTTTGGCTAAGATGACATAAGTTCGACCTCCTTTTTGAAAGATTTGGTTTTATGATAAAATACGTGCTTTTTGCATGGGAAAGCATCATTTCTGCCATGCTTTCCAACATAAACAAAAATGCCCTGTGTGACCGTATATGGCGGTAAACACAGGGCATAAGCATGTATATCAAGTATATAATATATAATTATTTTTCGTTAAAATACGGTAAATTGCGATAAATTGCGACAATACGTTAAGGCGAGTATCATCGCCTGAAAATATGAAGGGGTTGATAATATGTACTTTAATACAAACGACAAATACATTACTCCCGAAGAGGTTGCCGATGAGCTTGGTCTGTCTCTTACTACTGTTTACAATCTGCTGAGAAAAGGTCAGCTGCCGGGGGTAAAGGTGGGGAGAAAGTGGTTTATTCTTAGGGAGAAGATTGAGAGAATTTGTTAAAATCTGCGCATTATCAGAGTTTATACAAATGGCTGTTGCGGCACGAGCGCTGCAACAGCCATGTTTTATGGCATTGACATATATCTGTGCTTTCATGCTTTTTTTATGATTTATTTTATAATATGATCTGACCTTCACCGATCATTGAATTCTCTGAACGCCTTCTGGCGTGTAATTACACATTCCACTATTCTGTCAGCAATAATTCCTTTGTCACGCTCGGCATAATATTCCAGCATGGGTGCAATTATCTGCTTTATCTGTGTTTTTGTAAATTGTGGGATACGAAGCTGCTTTCCGAATAAAGACTGTGCGCTTTTCATCTGCCGGTTAAAAGTTGTATTGAATGGGCGTGCCCTTAACACGGAGATCAGAGCCTTTGGCATAATATCCATCTGTGACATCTGAGTATTTGAAAGCAGCGCCGCTCCATTGTCAAAGATAGGACAATATGAATACCCATTATTGCTTTTTATAACAGCAATATTATTTAAATGACGGTCGTCATTAAGAAAAAGAGAATCTATTTCAAACACAAGCGTAAGGTATTCGGGAAATTTATCCAGACCCGTATATTCCGCTGCTTTTTCGGCAAGATATTGTATTCTTTTCTTATCACTTGTCAGAGTGATTAACTTTTCTTTCAATGGTGCGTCAAGCACCTTGTTGAGTAGATTGCTTAAAGTTATTAATGACTGACCCTTCTCAAGAAAATTCTGACTTGAACATCCGATGCGGCTTCGTCTGTGGACAGTCATATTCTCCATATTATAACGCACGAAAGTAAAGGGTGTATCATTTTCTATATTGCTGTATTCAAGCATTGCTGATACAGCACATTCGCTGAGGGCTTCATATCCGAACTGATCCAACTTATACCAACGATCAGTATCATTATCATACCATTTTTCCTGATTGCCTTTTGATGATGTTTCGGCGATTTTGTCGTCTGTTACAAAATGCAGCTCCATTATAGTTCCTCCACATCTATCCATTGAGAATCTTCTGCCATTTTACCTTTGGTTTTCATTATTATTTTAAATGGATCGTATTCGTCCAGACCGATACATTCAAGATATTCACGCAGACCGCTTCTTCCTGCAGGGACACACCGTTCTTCAATAAATGCACAAAAATCGTCCCACGTGGGAAATTGCTTTTTCCCAAATGCCGTTTTTACAAGATCATCGGTAAAATTCTCCGCAAAAACAGTTTTGTCCGTATGGTCAGCATAAATAACCGTGCAAAGCTCGTTGCTATCATAAAATGAGTATTTTCTCAATGTATGTCCTGATTGCTTGTGAAGTGCTATATACGAATCGGCAGTCTGCTTTTTGCAAATTGATATAGTATGACCATCAAAATGAAGTTCTGCTTCACGGTCATCTTTATCAAATCCAAGCGCTTTTATCCATGCTGTTGGCAGAGATATTTTGCAGCTGACAGAATTTTTCTCTGCAGTTCCGCCTGATGATGAGAAAATAACCTTTCCTGCACGTATTTCCATAATATCACCTCTTGAAATATTATATCATATTCGTACCGAATAGTCAATAATATCAGCATAGTTTCCATAGACTGTCGGAAGAACTGATTAGTTAAAAAAATATATATAAAGCCTCAAAAATTCACCCCCATACCGCATAATCTCTTAATTTTACATAATTTTATAATTATATTATTGCAATTCTCACGGCAGGCTGTGTCAGATGAAGTCTTTCCGCAGCTATTCGGTAATTCATGCAGTCGCACAGCACTGCAAAGGTTTTTATCCTGTGATCTGTCAACCGTTTTTTCTGTGGGAAGCAAAAGCCTTCCTGTAATAATCTGTACAATTTCCTCATCGCTCATAACGGCTTTTATAATGATGAAGCTGCTGAAAATTGAATCCAAGACAGCCGTGCTTATCGGAGTAGGCTCATCAATATGCGGAGGCTCGGCCATTGCCTCCACTGCTCCCGTTATTGATGCCGATGATGAAGATGTTGCCCGTTCAATATCGGTAATTTTCCTGTTCAATATCCTTGCCGCTCTTATATTTCCTGCCCTCGGTCATTCCATAGGACTTGGCACGGAAGGCTTTGCTGTCTTTGCGGGCACGGCGGTGAATGACACATCGTCTGTGACAGGGCAGCTTCAACAGCCGAAAATCTTTATCATACAAGCGGGATACTTTCAGCTGCCGTGACCGTTAAGCTGACGAGAACACTTGCTATAATTCCCATTACTCTTGCGCTTGCCCTTTATCGCACCGTAAAAGCAAAGAAAAACGGAAAAACAGCTGACGGCTTTTCTTTTAAGAAGATTTTCCCCCGGTTCATACTTTATTTTATCGCCGCCTCTGTCATTACAACGGTCGTTACAAGCCTTGGTGCAAGCTCATTTTCTGCCGCATACTCCTCATATTTTACATCTGCAATGAAAAAGCTTGCCAAATTCTTTATTGCAATGGCAATGGGAGCTATCGGGCTGAATACAAATATCGTGAGCCTTGTGAAAAAGGGCGGCAATGCCTATAATTCTCGGATTTTGCTGCTGAACTGTGATAACCCTTGTTTCTCTGGCGGTTCAGTATATGACGGGAATATACTCCGGCAATATTTTGTAAATAATGTTATCTCATAACGTAAGACACGGCGCTCAGCAGGGCGCTGTGTTTTTTTGCCCTTTACAACCCCATCTCATAATGCTATAATAAAAATAACTTTTTTCTCAAAAGACCTTAAAGACACCCAAAGGATATACAAAGGATACACGGTCAGGGTATTATATTATCAAGGAGGGCGGAAAAATGGCTTACAGCGTGTTACTGGTGGAAGATGATGAGCAGATCAGGGAAGTCATCACAGACTACTTTGCTGCCAAGGACGGCGTTATATCCGTGGAAACGGCAGAGGACGGCGATAAGGGCATGGAGCTTATACATAACAATGAGTATGACCTTATCCTGCTTGATGTAATGCTTCCCGGAACGGACGGCTTTTCACTTTGCCGTTATATCAGAGCGGAAAGCAGTGTTCCCATATTGTTTCTCACAGCAAGGGGACGTGAAGAGGATAAACTCTACGGATATGACCTTGGCTGTGATGATTATATGGTCAAACCATTCTCTTTAGCCGAGCTTTACGCAAAAGTCAACGCCATTCTGAAACGTTCAAAGGGAATGACTGTATCAAAAGTCATGACCTGCGGAAAAATATCCCTTGACCCTGTAAAAATGACGGTAATGGCTGACGGCAATGCCGTGGAGCTTCCCCCGAAAGAATATGAGATACTGAAATATCTCATGGAGCACAAGGATTGTGTTGTCGGCAGAGACACGCTTCTTGACAGGGTGTGGGGATACGATTATTTCGGAGCGGACAGAGTTGTGGATAATCACATCAAGAAGCTCAGAAAAGCAATGGGTCCCGCAGGCAGTCAGATAAAAACAGTTATTTCCAAAGGCTATAAACTGACAGACTGAAAGGATGTGATCTTATGAGAAAAAAGAACACTGCCAAAAGCGTCCGTATATCAAAAAAGCGTGTATTCGCAAAAAAGCTTGTCTCCACATTTATTGTATGTGCATTGTTTACATCTGCAATTACAGCGGGAGTTGTTACATATATCAGAGGCGAGTGCATTTCCGTATCGGGTCAGGCTTCGCAGAGCATCAAGCTCGGCTATGACAAAGGCTTGGGCGAGCCTTTTATCAGAATGGCAATTACCGAGCTGAGCGGACATAATGACATTACCGACACATTTGTTGCTGTGTATGATGAAAACGGTGATTATTATATTTGCCCCGAGGATACGGCGATCCTCAGCTTCAAAAAGGACGATGCCTCCGATATTCATTATTATGAGCCTGACAGCAGTGCGGAAAGCGTTATTGAAGAGATGAAGTCAAAATATGGCTCAAATGCTGATGAGCATGGCGATCTGTATGATTTTGCCTGCGACTGTTTCTGCCTAACGGATAACACCTTTATCCCGCTTGAGATAAGCGTTTACAGCGCTGAAAATAAGGTCGATACCATATTTACCGACATAGTTGTTCCCGAGGGAGCGGAGGTATATACTTCAACTGACGCTCAGGTGTCAAGGCTTTCCTTTATTTACGCACAGGTTGACAAGGATAAGTTTGCATATGTTCAGCAGCTTGTAAAGGACAACGGAGGTATTGACAGTACGATAGAAGAGTTTGACAGAATTACCGACATTTCAGGCATAGAGCTTGGCGGCAAAAGCTGTTACATAGGCGAAGCGCTTATATTCAACATCGGTGCCGTTGTCGGTAAAGCTCTGCGGTTCATTGTCCCTGTAATGATAGCCGTTACGCTGATAATAGCATATCTCAGAGCATCAAAGGAATATGCAGTCCTCAGCGCACATTATGAGATTGAGGACCGCCGCAGAGATATGACCAACAAGCTTGCCCATGACCTGAAAAGCCCTCTTATGGTGATATCAGGCTATGCGGAAAATCTTCAAAGCGGAGTAAGTCCCGATAAAAATGAGCATTATATCTCAGCGATTCTTGACAACGTAAGATATATGGATTCCATAATCGCAAGCGTTCTGGAGCTGTCAAAGCTTGAAGAGAGCGACATGGATCCAGAAGCCTCGGAGCTTGATGCAGCCGAACTGCTTCACGGCATTGCGGCAAACTATGAAAATGAGCTTGAAAAGAATGACCTGAAGCTTAGCATAAACGGAACCGCCGATTTCACGGCAGATAAAAAGCTTATGATGGACATTCTGACAAATCTCATTGAGAACGCCGTAAAATATACTGATGTATCGGGCAGTATAACCGCAGAATGCCGCAAAGGATACATCTGCATCACAAACGACTGCACGGAAGCTGATAAACTTAATGCCGATGAGCTTACAAAGCCTTTTGTAAAGGGCGACAACAGCAGAAACGGCAGAAAGGGGAGCGGTCTGGGACTTTCAATAGCGGCCGAGGCTGCCCGCAGGCAGGGGCTTTCCCTTGAAGTAAAGGCTCAGGACGGAAAGTTTTCTGTTACAGTCAGCCAAAAATAAATAATTGACCAATCAAAGAAGGAGTGTCCTAAATGATAAACAAATTACACCTGGCAATGATAGAGCTGTACAGCGGAGACGCAAAGAGAATACAGCATTTCTGCAAGGTGCACAGCTATGCAAAACTTATCGGCGAATCGGAAAATCTGGACAGCAGGAGCCTGTTCATTCTTGAAGTCGCTGCCCTTACCCACGATATAGGAATTCACACCTGCGAAGAAAAATACGGCAGCTGCGGCGGCAAGCTGCAGGAAAAGGAAGGCCCTGCAATAGCTGCAAAGCTGCTCAGTGAGCTGGGCTTTGATGACGATGTTTCCGAGAGGGTACAGTTCCTGATAGCCCATCATCATACATACGACAACATTGACAGTGCGGACTATCAGATGCTTGTTGAAGCCGATTTCCTTGTAAACATCATGGAGGACGGACTTTCAAAGGAAGCTGCTCTGAGTGCGTATAACAAGATATTCAGGACAGAGTGCGGAAAGAAGATATGCAGGGATATGTTTGGAATTTGAGAGTTTATTGTACTGAGGTAACAGCAAGAGAGCTTATAAACAAGAGAAAATAAAAGTCACACTGATATACTTATGTGTATGAAACACAGAGCATATCAGTGTGATTTTTTATTTTACATACGATAATATTCCTTAAAAATGTAAAAATGTTCCGCAATGACAGTGAGTGACTATAAGAATGATGTATAATAATATTAAAGGGAGATATCCGTGTGCGCTGGGGAGCGGTACAGCCCGAATATCATCATTTTGAAAGTTCTGTCTGATAAAATTTCGTTAAGATATATAATTTTGGCGTACCGCAAATAGCAGTAATGAAAAATATGTTACAAAAGGCGACTTTGCTATTTACAAATCGGCTTTTGGGGTGTATAATATTTAAAACCAATAAATGCCTTTTACCAAAATGGAGAGAACATGGAATCACATAGATCTGAAAAAAAGCAGACGATATTCTGGTCGGCTGCGGCGATAATTCTTATGGTCTGCATATTCGGCTTTTCCACCCAGAGCGGTACGGAAAGCAATGGGCTGAGTATGAAAGTGACCAAATTTTTTGCGGAGCTTCTTTTCTTCCGTTTTGACTCAATGGACATTGGGCAGCAGACCTTTATAATCACCGAATTGAACTTTTTTATAAGAAAGCTTGCACATTTTACTGTTTATACAGCTCTCGGAATGGTTGTTTATACGGCTGTGGTATCTTCGGGCATTAAGCTCAGACACAAGAGGCTGTGCTCGCTTGCAATATGTGCATTGTACGCTTCTGCCGATGAAATACACCAGTATTTTGTGTCAGAACGAACAATGCGTTTGAAGGACGTTTTTATCGACAGTATGGGTTCGCTTTTGGGCATTATTATAATAAGTGTTATAATTATTGTATATATGTATATCAAACAGCGTCAATGTGACAGGCAAAAATCGTAATAAATTTTCAGAAACATCATATTTTGCCCGCACAGCACATGGTTAGCACTTTAAAGAGATGAAATACGAATCAAAAGTTAATATAAAAGCTGTATTTGTATGAATTTTGTTACAAAATGATTACTATGGCCTTTGAAAAATATTATTGCCATATTGCACAGCACCTATCGGCGGTCGGGCGGTATTTATTGTTATATAGCGCATTGACAAGAATAATGCCTTGTGATATAATTTAAAACAGAATTGGTACATAATTTGTTTTAATGTGTAACATTTCTTATTCGCTTCTTAATCAAATTGTATTTGCCTTGAAGATGAATTTTATTCGGCGTATAAACTGCATATTGGTGTGAATGGCTGCTGATGAATGTCATCATTACAACTGTTGCTGTTTCTGCAGTTACAGTCATGCAGATGTCACAATCAAGTGCTGATATAGGCAGATTTTACCTGAATATGTCGAATTCTAAGGAAAAGTGACAGTTATATGTTATTGGAATTGTCAATGGTAAGGAGGACCTTATGCACACTTCACTTGTAATAATGGCGGCAGGGATTGGGTCACGCTTTGGAGGCGGTATAAAGCAGCTGGAAGCGGTAGGCCCCGAAGGCGAGCTTATTATTGATTATTCTGTTCACGACGCTATTGAAGCAGGCTTTGACAAGATAATTTTCATTATCAGGCGTGCAATAGAAGAGGATTTCCGTAATATCATCGGAAACCGCATTGAAAGTGAATGCGAAGCGCTTGGCGTAAAGGTCTGCTATGCTTTCCAGTCACTGGAGGATATTCCAAACGGCAGGAAGCTTCCGCAGGGTAGGACAAAGCCATGGGGAACAGGTCAGGCAGTGCTTGCGGGCAAAGAGTTCATCAATGAGCCGTTTGCCGTGATAAATGCCGATGACTATTATGGCAAGAAAGCCTTTGTTCAGATACACGATTTCCTTGTTGAGCATGGGAGCAGTTCTCCCGATATGCTCTGCATGGCAGGATTTATTTTAAAGAACACTCTCAGTGAAAACGGTTCCGTTACCAGAGGTATTTGCCATGTTAACGATGCGGGATTTCTCACTGATATTACCGAGACAAAAAATATCGTAAAAAAAGGCGATGCGGCATATGCTGATGATATGCTGCTTGATATAAATTCTCATGTATCAATGAATATGTGGGGATTTGCACCTGAGTTTATCGGCAGGCTTGAAAAGGGCTTTGAGGAGTTTTTTGACAGCATTGACGATGAGCTTACAGCTGAGTATTTGCTGCCAATATTTATCGGAAAGCTTCTTACGGAAAAAAGCATTTCCGTAAAAGTGATTGAAACCACCGACAAGTGGTTTGGTATAACTTACAAAGAAGACGTTCCGTCAATAAAAGCAGAATTCAGAAAGCTTGCTGAATGTGGGTATTACAGCGAAAAGCTTTTTGATGACATTAAGGTACGGGTATGATGAAATATTCTGGGGGGATAACATTGGATAATCTGCAAACTATTGAAAATGAAGCTCAGTCTGAAATAAAATCGGTTTCTGATACAATATGTGTATCTAAACCTGTATATGATTTTTTTAAGAGAGCATTTGATATTATATCAACGATTTTGGCAAGTGCTTTATTAATAATACCATTCATAGTGATTTCTGCTGTTATTGTTGCAAAAGATGGATGGAGTCCGTTTTATGTACATAAAAGAATTGGCAAAAATTTTAAAAGTATTGGTGTTTATAAATTTCGGAGCATGAAGAAAAATGCGGATGATATTGAAAAAATGTTGACTCCCGATCAATTAGCTGAATATAAAGAAGAGTATAAGCTTAAGGATGATCCTCGACTTATCGGATACAGAACAGTTGGTGATGGTGAAAAATGCTTTGGGGCCAAGCTGCGCAGGTCAAGCCTTGATGAGCTTCCACAGATAATGGTAAATATTCTTATACTTGGAAATATGTCGGTTGTTGGTCCAAGGCCTATACTGGAAAGCGAATTAAAAGAGAATTATACTTCCGACGAACAAAAGCTTCTGCTTTCTGTGAAACCTGGCTTGACAGGTTATTGGCAAGCTTATGCAAGGAATAATGTGGGATATTCGGATGGAGAACGTCAGAAAATGGAATTGTATTACGTACAAAATAGATCTTTTTTGCTTGATTTGAAGATAATTTTTAAGACGATTGAAGCAGTTTTACTTAGAGAAGGCTCAAGATAAATAAAATGGAAAAATTTAAAGCTAACAGTTAACTGAAAATTATTGTACCAATGGCAGATAACTAACGTACACCAATATCCGCTGAAGAGTGCCTTGAGCACATAAAGAATTTTTGATTTTGACTGACGCTTAAGGTGATATTTATGGCTGATTTTGGAAAATATTGAGATTTTACGTATCAATCTTGGTAATGATGCAAATCTTACAATAAAAACTGCTATTAGCTAGATCAAAATTTTTTTAGGAGATTATAGATTATGAAAAATGATTACAAAATTGCAGTTGCAGGCACTGGATATGTTGGCTTGTCAATTGCTACACTTCTTTCGCAGCATCATAAAGTAACTACTGTAGATATAATTCCAGAGAAAGTCGATATGATAAATAATCGTAAATCTCCTATACAGGATGATTATATTGAGAAATATCTTGCTGAAAAGGAGCTTGATTTGACCGCAACATTGGATGCAAAGGCAGCTTACAGTGATGCGGACTTTGTTGTTATTGCAACACCTACAAATTATGACAGCAAAACTCAGCATTTTGATACATCTGCTGTAGAGGCTGTTATAAAGCTGGTTATGGAATGCAATCCTAATGCTATTATGGTAATTAAGTCCACGATTCCCGTGGGTTACACAATTTCTGTGCGTGAAAAGTTCGGCAGCAAGAACATAATCTTTAGTCCGGAGTTCTTGCGTGAATCGAAGGCTCTTTATGATAACCTGTATCCTTCGCGTATTATCGTTGGTACTGACTTGAATGATGAGCGTTTGGTTGAAGCTGCACATGAATTTGCCGGTTTGCTGCAGGAAGGCGCTATAAAAGAGAACATTGATACTCTATTCATGGGATTCACTGAGGCTGAGGCTGTTAAGCTGTTTGCCAATACCTATCTGGCACTGCGTGTGGCATATTTTAATGAGTTGGACACCTACGCAGAGAGCAAAGGCCTGAACACTCAGCAAATTATCGATGGAGTCTGCCTTGATCCTCGCATAGGTAGCCACTATAACAATCCATCATTTGGCTACGGCGGCTACTGTCTGCCGAAAGACACCAAGCAGCTGCTGGCAAACTATGCCGATGTGCCGGAGAACCTTATTGAGGCAATAGTGGAGTCGAATCGTACACGCAAAGATTTTATTGCCGACCGTGTTTTGAAATTGGCTGGCTACTATGGCTACGACGAGGACAATGAGTATAACAAGGCACAGGAAAAGTCTGTTACTGTTGGAGTGTACCGCTTGACTATGAAGAGCAATAGCGATAACTTTCGTCAGAGCTCTATTCAGGGGGTTATGAAGCGCATTAAAGCCAAGGGTGCCAATGTTATTATTTATGAGCCAACATTGAAAGACGGGGATACTTTTTTTGGAAGTCTTATCGTTAATGATTTGAATAAATTCAAGAAGATGTCCCAGGCTATTATTGCCAATCGCTACGATAAGAGTTTGGATGATGTAAAAGAAAAGGTTTATACTAGAGATATTTTTCAAAGAGATTGATACTGCGAAAAATACGTATTGATTTTTTTGAAGAAATACTCAAGTGATTATTTTAATACTATAGTATAGTTATGGCTATCTATGACTGAAAAATGGTGATGATGGGGGAACAAATATATGAATATCATTTTACTTTCTGGCGGTTCTGGAAAGCGCCTTTGGCCTCTTTCAAATGATGTGCGTAGTAAGCAGTTCATTAAGCTATTTAAGTATGATGATAAATATGAATCTATGGTACAACGTGTATATCGGCAAATTACTTCTGTAGATGCAAATGCGAAAATTACAATTGCAACTAGCAAGTCGCAGGTTAGTGCTATAAAGAATCAACTTGGTGATAAAGCGTCTATTTGCGTAGAACCTTGTCGAAGAGATACTTTTCCAGCAGTTGTATTGGCTTCAGCTTACCTCCATTATGAGTTAAATATTAATTTAGATGAGGCAGTTATTGTTTGTCCTGTTGATCCGTATGTTGATAATACATATTACGAAGCGGTCAGGAAATTGCAAGATCTTGTGGAGCAAGGCAATGCAAATCTTACATTGATGGGTATTAATCCAACCTATCCCAGTGAGAAGTATGGTTATATTATTCCTGAAAATGCAGAGAAAGTTAGTAAAGTTAAAGAATTTAAGGAAAAACCAGATGTGGAGACTGCAAATGAGTATTTGATGCAAAATGCATTGTGGAATGCAGGTATTTTTGCTTTTAAATTGGGGTATTTGCTTGATAAGGCACACAGTATGATATCGTTTAATAACTATACTGACCTTTTCAATATGTACAATACACTTGAAAAAATTAGTTTTGATTATGCAGTAGTTGAAAAAGAGGATAGTATTCAAGTTTTGCGCTATTACGGAGACTGGAAAGATGTCGGCACTTGGAATATGATGGCCGAGGTTATGTCAGATGAGACCAAGGGTAAAGCAATTCTGGATGAAACATGCAAGAATACTAACGTTGTGAATGAATTGAATATTCCGATTCTCTGCATGGGATGTCAAAATATGATTGTTGCAGCCAGTGGTGATGGCATTCTGATTTCAGACAAAGAACGTAGCGGTTATATGAAGCCTTATGTCGAAAGGGTTGAAACTGAAGTAAAGTATGCAGAAAAGTCATGGGGTACTTATACTGTTATAGATGTGCAGCCTGGTTCTATGACGGTAAAGATTTCTATGAAATCAGGTGAAAAGATGAGTTATCACATGCATAATAATCGTGAGGAAGTGTGGACAGTTGTTTCTGGAAATGGCAAGGCGATCATTGATGGTGTAATATGGTGGTTGAAAAAAGGAGATGTTATAACTATTGATGTAGGTTGTAAGCACACAGTTGAAGCGATTACTCAGTTGGATATCGTAGAAGTGCAATTGGGTAACGATATTAGTGTGAATGACAAAATCAAATTTCAATTGTAATATATGAAGGTAAGACTGTGTAAGATTAGATTCACATCGATATAGTTGTAAATTTAAATTAAATGAGTGATGAATGTTACTAGAATCTAAACAATATACCAGTGAAGATAGACTATGTCATATAGGATTAAGGATGCGTTCGATTTGTATACGGTCTTTGTTCATAGAGATGACAAAAAGTAGCTCTTTAAAATCTTAATCACCAAACAAATAATCTGTTAAATAAATTAGATGCAAAGAAGCTGCTTTAATTTGATTAACTTCAGCTTTGAGCATATAAAACACAAGAATTTTGTGAAAATTTATAAGTTGGACAAGAAATATAATTAAGAGGAATGGTATGAAGAGAATATTACAAATTTCGAATTATCAATATCCGCATATTGGGGGTATTGAGCAGGTTGCACGGGATATTACTGATTCATTGATTGAAAATGAAAGTGTTCAGCAGAAAATCATTTGTTTTAATGAGGATGCTCATGACGGCGATTACATTTGTCATCGTAAGGAAACGGTTTATGATAAAGTGGATGGAGTTGATGTTATCCGATGCGGATGTTTTGCAAAAGTGGCCTCCCAATCAATTTCGCTGACTTATCCACGAGAACTCAAAAAAATTTTAATGGAATTTGATCCGGAGATTGTAATTTTCCATTATCCAAATCCATTTGTTTCAAGCTTTTTGCTTCCAATGCTTTCTAAAAAAACTAAATTAATACTTTATTGGCATCTGGATATCACAAAACAAAAAATATTACGAAAATTGTTCTATGGACAAACGATAAGATTGCTTAAACGTGCGGATAAGGTGATAGCCACAAGTCCAAATTACATTGTAGGAAGTCCGTACATGAGTCGATTTAAAGAAAAATGCATGGTTATCCCAAACTGCATTAGACCAGAACGACTTGCTGTTACGGATGATGCTAAAAATCGTGCAGCTCAAATTAAGCAAAAGTATAAAGAAAAAACTATATGCTTTGCTGTAGGACGTCATGTGCCTTATAAGGGAATCACTTATTTGGTTCAGGCGAGCAAGTTGCTTGATAATAGTTTTGAAATTTTGATAGGCGGAAAAGGCCCGCTGACTGATTCACTTAAAAAGGAAGCTGCTGGTGATTCGAAGATAACTTTTTTGGGACGTATAAGTGATGAGGATTTAATTGCGTACTATCTTGCGTGTGATATTTTTGCGTTTCCATCTATTACGAAAAATGAAGCTTTTGGCATTGCATTGGCAGAAGGCATGTATTTTAACAATCCCACTGTCACATTCACAATTCCTGGAAGTGGTGTAAATTATGTCAGTTTGAATGGTGTTACAGGCATTGAGTGTCCAAATGGAAATGTGGAGGCTTTGGCTGAAGCAATAAAGCTATTGCAGAAAGATAAAAAACTTGCTCAAAAATATGGAGAAGCTGCCAACGAGCGAGTGAAACGATTGTTTATGTTTAATCAGATGAAACAATCTATAAATTCTTTGATAAATAAAATTTAGGGAGTTTTAAAGTGTGGATTTTTGCTTTGTTGTAAATGATAAATATGTTACGCCGCTAATTGTTACTTTACAATCAATAGTTGATAATAACAGCGGATTTCATCGCTTTTTCATTATTTCTTCCAGTCTTATGGAAGAAAATGTTTTAAAATTATCGAAATGCGCTGAAGCGCTTTGTTGTAAAATTGAGGTGATTACAGTTGATGATACTCGTTTAGGAGAGGTTCCAATTCTTCGTAACGATTTTAATAAAACACCGTATTATAAGCTTTTATTGCCTCTATATCTTCCGCAGGACATAGATAAGGTACTATATTTGGATGTTGACATAATTATAAATAGAGACTTGAAAGAACTTTTTAACAGTGATTTGGGTTCCAATTATTTTGCGGCAGTTCCTGATCCTTTCATCAATAAAAGGAATCTTCAGTATGTAGAGTCATTGGGAATCATACCAAATGAGGGAAATCTATACTTTAATTCAGGTGTAATTTTGTTTAACATGAGCGTTTTTCGAAAAGTTTATAATTTTGATGAGGTATTGTCTTATATTAAAGCAAATGGAAAGAATTTTAAATTTCATGACCAGGAAGTGCTGAATGGTCTATTTTTTAAAAATTATATTCAGCTAGATGAAACATATAACTATTTAACAGTATTTCGTGGAGTAGGTGATGCGTTAGGTTATTTAGTTGGAATAGACAAGAATCCTACATATCATATTCTACACTATGCAAATTCATTTAAGCCTTGGAGTAATGCTTATTTAGGTAAGTATGAAAAAGAATATTGGAAGTATGCTTCGAAAAGCTTTGTATGTCAGGAAATATGCCAAAATAAGAAAAAACGAGTATTAAATCAAATAAATGCTATGCTTTCGATTGCGATGAGAAAAATAAATAAATTGTTTGGTAGGCGAAAATGAAAATATTATTTATTGCACACAATTCATTGTTGTCAGGTGGCGCTAACCGCTCGCTACTTATGGTATTAAAACAACTTAGGTTACAATATGGTGTAGAATGCAATGTCGTTGTGCCTCAAAAAAAGGGTGCGTTAATTGATGCACTTAAGTCAGAAAAAATTCGATATATCGTTGCTGTTCCTTATTATGGGGTTATCTCTGGATTTTATCACGATGGAAGGGATTGGCTGCGCTGTATTAAGGTTTGGATTGGCGGAATTTTGGAATGTTTAGGGGCTCTTTTTTTAATACCAAAATTAAAAAAAGAACAGTATGATCTTGTATATACAAATACGCGTGTTCCAATGATTGGTGCCATAATTGCGAAAGCATTAAAAATAAAACATATATGTCACGTTAGAGAACTTGGCCCTGAAAATCCATATTGGCCATTTTGGGACTGCCAGCAGATTTATGATAATTCAGATGCGTTAATATTAATTTCAGAAGCGGTAAAGCAACAGTTTGTACAGAAAACTTCGGAAGAAAAATTGCATGTGATACATAACGGAATAGATAGTACAATGGCATTAGACATTGCTCCAAAGGAAAATGGTGAATGGTTTGAATTACTGATTACTGCGCGCCTAATGGAGGATAAAGGACAATTAGAGGCTGTCAAGGCACTGGATGTGTTAAAAAAACGGGGCTATTCTAACATACGTATTCATTTAGCTGGTAGTGTACGTAATGCAGCTTTTAATTCGCAATATGTTAATGAGGTGAAATCATTTATTGAAGCTCATGATCTTAAAGAAAATGTTGTATTTCATGGTGAAGTGAAAGATATGATCTCGTTAAGAAAACAGATGCATTGCGAATTAGTTTGTTCAAAATGTGAAACATTTGGGCGCGTAACAGTTGAAGGGATGCGCAGTGGTTTGGCAGTCATAGGTTCTAATACAGGAGGAACTAAAGAAATTATTGATGATGGAAATACCGGACTTTTATATCAGCAGGGAAATCCAATAGATTTGGCTAATAACATTGAAAAACTTTATTTGGATCGTAATTATATGGATCAATTGGCTAAAAATGGATATATATATTCTCAAACACATTTTACTGCTGAGCAAAATGCAAATCAAATTTGGAGTGTTATCAAGGAGGTTTTGGGTTAAGAAATGAAGAAACAAGGCAAATACTCTAGATTGATTTATTTTTATACGAATTTGTATTGCTATAAGAATATAAAATGGAATTTTTTTGAAAAAATGAACAAACTAGTATTTGGTGCCGATATTCCAAAATCAACAATCATAGGTTCTGGAATTTATTTTCCCCATTATGGACTAGGGGTAAGGATAGGTTTGAATGTCGTTATAGGTAAAAACTGTACAATTTATCAAAATAGTCAAATAGGTGAAGGTGTTAACATAGGGGATAATGTTCTTATTGGTGCGGGTGCTGTAATAAAGTCTGGTAAACGAATTGGATCAAATTGTAATATTGGTGCAAACGCATATATTGATTTTGATGTATCGGATTATTGTACGGTTGTTGGCAATCCAGGTAAAATTATAGGGTAGGTTAAATATGTTAATTGTTTTGAGGTTGAAGGCATGGATGTATAGACATAGAATGAAGTCAATTGCTAAGTTATTTGATATTATTGTTAGAATTTTGTGGAAGTGTGACTTTCCAGCATCTGTAAAGTTTGGAAAGGGACTATCGCTATCAGGAAATGGCAGAGGTACAGTAGTACACTTTAGGGCAATTTTGGGACAAGATGTTATAATAGGTCAAAGCGTTACAATAGGAAGTAGAAATAATATTGGACCTCCAATTATTGGTGAGCATGTTAAAATTGGAGATGGTGCTTGTGTTCTTGGCGATATTCGTATAGGTGATTATGTTATTATTGCACCAGGAGCAGTAGTCATTCATGATACACCTAATAATTGCTATGTTGCTGGTGTTCCAGCGAAAATTATTGAACAATAAGGATTGATAATATGAAAGATAAGAATGTTCAATCTGTTGTGCTGATTGATTATTTTTTACCTAAGAATTTTTATACATATGAATTATGTTGTGAGTTGTCTAAATTTGCAGATGTAACATTGATTTGCAAAGATAGTTATGAAAAAAAATCAAATGAATTATTTAATATAAAGCCAGTTCTCCATTCTAAGCCAGATAGAAACAAAGTTAAAGCGTTTAAAAAATACTTATCAGATTTAATAAAAATAAAAAAAATAGTAGAAGAAATTAAACCAGATGTTCTCCATGTGGAAGGGATTATTCATCATGAATGTGAGGTTCCTTTCTATAAAATCTTAAAAAAACATGTGAATGTATTCTGCTTTACAGTGCATAACATTCTTCCTCACGAAGCAAAAAAAAGTGATGAAAAAAAACTAATTAGTATTTGCAGTTTGGCAGATATGCTTGTAGTACATAATGAAAGTAGCAAAAGATTGCTATTAGATCATATTGGAGACCAGAAAAAAGACAATGTATTTGTTATTCCGCATGGTTGCTATACAAGTTATCATATAAAGCATATGGAGACTGGCGAACCTGTAAAATTCTTGATGTTTGGATTGCTCAGAAAGTACAAGGGAATTGATATACTTTTAAATGCTATTGCATTGCTTCCTAAAGAAGTAACAAAAAGATGTCATTTTGTTATAGCTGGTAACCAGCAGAAAAACTATGATGACACAGATTATATAGCGATGCGCAATAGATTAAATATTGATGAGAAAATAGTTAAGTTTGATATTCGTTTTATTCCAGATGATACTCTTGAAAATTATTTCAATGAGGCAGATTGTATTATTTTTCCATATAGAGAAATATACGCTTCGGGTGCACTGTTGATGGCATATTCTTTTGAAAAGCCAGTAATTGCTAGTAATATTCCTGTTTTTTATGAAGAAACATGCATGGGAAAAAGTGGACTTTTGTTTGAAGCGGGGAGTCCGCAGCAATTGGCGAATGCAATAGAATCATTCGTAAAATTAGATAAGCAAAAGCTCAAGGATTATCAGGCGAATGTTAAACAATTAAAAGATGAGAAATATTCATGGGAGCAGTCTGCTAAGATTACTGCAATGGCATATCGTAAAGTAGAGGAAAAATATAATGAAATTCAGTAAACAAACGATATATTGCAATATTAATGAGCTTTTGTTAGTAATGTTGTTAACACAATATATGGGTGCTTTAGGAAATTTTGAAAATGCAATTCCTAAGCCAGTGGCACATGTTATATATTTGGTGTACAATACATTGTTTATGTTCTATGCTATATATGGCCTGTTTTATGTTTTGTACCAAAAGCAAAAATGGAGGGTTACAAAACAATATTTACTTTATGTAGGCTTTTTTGTTTATGTATTTATTTCTGGAATTGTGGTAACAAAAGATTATAATACTTTCTTTGAAGGAGTAGTTAGACTGATCGGAACGGCATCGATTGCATGTTATATTGGATATTATTTTTCTATGGAAAAAATTGCATCAATAGCTATTCGGGCACAAACTGTTGTCGTTGCTATGATATGGTATATGTATATTTTTCGTCCGAGTGATGTTTTATATTCTGATCCATTTTTCAAAGAGAACTTAGTAGGTTTATTTACTACAAAGAATACGTGTGCTTATGAATTAGCATTTGGTCTTGTGGTAACAGTGGCATGGTGTTTGTTTTATTCAAAAGGATCTAAAAGAGTTGCAGGTCTTTTGCTGCTTATAGCTCAAATTCCGCTTTTTATTATTTGCCATGCCGTTGGTGCTGTGTTTTGTATTGCTTTTACGTTTATTATTTTTGTTGTGTATTATATAAAAAAAAATAAAAATAAACTTGGCTCTTTATTTATTTTTATTACATCGTTATTTTGGGCATCAGTTTATGTCATTCTTCCGTTGATAGGAAGTATTTTGGCCTATTTTGGAAAAAGCGTTACGTTGACAGGACGAACATCCATTTGGAATGGCATATTGCAATACGCATCGGAAAGTAATTTTTGGATAGGTGCAGGTTATGGGACGTTTTGGATAAATGACAAATATGTATCGTCTTTATGGTCTATTTACTCTTCATTAGGATTGTCGCAGTTTGCGATTGGAGCACATAATTTACTATTAGAAATGCTTTTGCAAGTTGGAGCAATTGGTGTTATATTATTTATAGCTTTGGTTTTGCAGTCAATGAATAGAGTTACCGTTGAAAAAAATGACGGCAAACAGTTTCTGGTGTTAATTGTTTTGTTCTATACGATTAGAAGTCTGGTAGAGAGAACATTCAACTATATGTCCTATGATCTACTTTTCTTTTTAATTGCTATTTCGTATTGCATCTGGAGCAGAGAAGAAAAAATAATAGAAGATGATAAATAGAGCGCATCATATTTATACTGATAAGCAACAAAGTAACGGATGATATTTATTTTACTCTATAAGCGATTAGAGAATGCACCATATGGCAGTAATGGTGAATCTTTTGCAATTTTTAGGAGGAACTGCGATTGGAAGTAAGCAAAATAGGGAAACTATTAAAAACAATTGTTGTTACAGGAGTTGCGTTTATATTAAATTATTTGATAAATTTGATATTAACGCCTTATATAACAGATACAGTAGGAACAGCAGCATATGGATTTGTGTCTTTAGCAAAGAATTGTGCACAATATGCAACAGTTATAACTGTTGCGTTAAATTCATATGCTTCTCGCTATATTGCACTTGAATATCATAATCAAAATATCTGCAAAAGTAACGAATACTTTAGTTCTGTTTTTTGGGGAGATATTTTTTTAGCTTCAGTAATTACTGCTTTGGCGTTTATTTTAATTTCATTTTTGGAGCATATCTTTGAAATTCCAGAGTCTATCGTATTTGATGTAAAGCTTCTCTTTATGTGTGTTTTCATTAGCTTTTGGATTACAACTGTCTTTTCAGTGTTCAGTTGTTCGGCTTATATCAAAAATAAACTTGATAGTACAGGCATTTATAAAGGTTTATCCTATATTTTTGAGGCTGGAATATTGTTAGTGTTATACGGCTTTTTTCCAGAGAAAGTTTACTATGTTGGCGTTGGCTTAATTGCTTCTGCTTTTGTAATAGCAATATCCAATATTTATATTTGTAAAAGAAATACACCTGAATTGTCTGCAAGTCGAAGCTATTTTAAGGTTTCAGCGGTACGTAGGTTGATATTAGATGGCATATGGACTTCAGCTAATTCGCTGGGAAATATCCTGAATAGTGGTTTGGATTTGGTTGTATGTAATTTAATGTTAACACCAATTTCAATGGGAGAAATTGCTATTGTAAAAACGATAGATAATATTTTTCACAGCTTGTATCAGTTAGTAGCGCAAGCATTTCAGCCAATGTTTTTAAAAAGCTATGCGCAAAATAAAAAAGAACAGTTAATGTCGGAATTAAAAATATCAATGAAGATTTCTGGAATTCTTTCAAATATTGCATTTGCAGGGTTTGCCACGTTGGGGATGATTTACTATGAATTGTGGATCCCTAACCAAAATATTAATTTGATTTTTTCACTGACTATGATAACAATTGCAGCAAGTATTGTTAGTGGACCGATGACACCATTATATTATGTATATACGCTTACACTAAAAAAAGAATTTCCATGCATTACGACCATAATTGGTGGAATTCTGAATGTTGTGGGAATGTATGTATTAATTAAATTTACTCCACTTGGCATTTATTCAGTTGTATTAACAACGACAGTTGTAATGTTAATAACAAATTTTATTACGAATCCATTGTATATGTCATATGCACTAAAAGTGCCTTATTGGACTTTTTATCCATGTTTGATAAGAAATATAATATCTTGTATAGCTATTACTATAATTTTTAAATTGATATCTAATATATATCGTCCAAATACATGGATTGGGCTGGGAATATGCGGAGTTATATTTTGTATAATTGGTGCGATTATTCATTTGGTTATTGTGTGTGATAAAAAAGAATTGCAGATGGTTTTTAAAATAGTTTCTAAAAATAAAAAGGAGGATATAGAAAAATGAGTAAGATTCTTAACCGAATGAACCAGTTGAAAATAATTGGTAGGGATTTATGGATTAATTCTTTTGGCGGTAGTTACTGGGTCCCGAAATTTCTAAGAAAGAAAATATATCAGATAGCAGGTATTATCACTTATAGCGGTAACATAAATCCTAAGTGTTATTTTAGTTCAAATAAGGTTAAGATTGGAAATGATTGTTATGTAAATTATTTTTGCTATTTTGATGCTTCAGATTTCATAACAATAGCTGATGGAACACATATTGCAATGCAGTGTTCGTTTATTACTTCATCACATAAAATTGGTGGGGAAGAACGTCGAGCAGGATCTAATACAGTTGCTCCTATTTATATTGGAAAAGGGGTGTGGATTGGTGCTAATGTAACAATTCTTCCCGGTGTAACAATAGGGGATGGATGTATAATAGCAGCTGGTGCCGTTGTTAATAAAAATTGTGAAGCAAATTCGTTGTATGCAGGAGTACCGGCGGTTAAAGTTAAAACATTAGCTAGCTAATGTGATAGAGATTAACTGCTACAACGCAACCGCCAAACAGGCACACACCTGTGCCTGTGATGACAGTTACCAGCGAACCCCGTAGTGTGAAGACCAGGAATCTGCAAAAGTGATCCTCAACATTCCGGATATTTTTCGGCATTATGAGTCTGAATAATAAACTGTGTAAATGCCAATAATAACCACAAAGAAATTTGGAGGTAAATTGGTATGAAAAACAGAAATCACGGATTAAGCGAAAAGGAAATGGAGCTTGTTCAGCTTCTAATGGCAGACTGTGAAACAACAGGAGTTATTCAGGCAAAATTAAAGCGGTTATTCGTAGGAACGATCGAACAGATGCTTGAAGCTGAGATGGACGAACATCTTGGCTATGAGAAAAACTCTGCTCTCGGCAATAATTCCGGCAACAGCAGAAACGGTTATGGCAAGAAAACCATAACCAGCGATTACGGCGAATGTGAAATATCTGTTCCACGTGACCGCAACGGAGAATTTGAGCCTAAAGTCATTGAAAAAAGACAGACTCACACAGATGAAATTGAACAGAAAATCATGGCAATGTACGCAAAGGGAATGTCCCAGCGTGATATTGAAGATACCCTAAGAGAAATCTATGGTGCAGAAATTTCCCAGGGGCTTGTTTCCCGAATAACCGACAAAATTCTTCCTGAGGTAAATGAATGGCAAAACCGTCCTCTCGACAAAATTTACCCCGTAGTTTTCTTTGACGGAATAGTTTTCAACTTGGCTACTGTGTAATCTTCAGATTTTCTGTTCCTACTGTAAAACAATTCTTCCTTCATTCTTGCCCACATACTTTCGCAGAGGGCGTTATCGTGACATCTTCCTCCGGTACTGTTCATGCTTTGAACCAATCCGACGTGTTTTAGTGTTTCCCGGTACTTTTCGATTGTATACTGGCTGCCTCTGTCTGAATGAAGAATTGCGCCCCTTAATTCGGGATAGGACTTGACAGCATTCTTTACTGTTTCTACGCACAATTCTGCTTTCATATTGGTATCCATTGATATTCCAAGTGGGGCAAGATCAAAACAGTCAAAAATCACCGATGTATAAAGCTTTCCGTCTTTTCCCTTGATCTCTGTAATATCCGTTACACACTTCTCACAGGGCTTATTCGCCTTGAAGTCACGCTTCAGAAGATCGTCCGATTTCATTGCTTCACGGTCTGCCTTTGTGATCCCGTTAGGCTTTCTCCTCGGTCTGCGAGTTATTCCTATGTCATGCATTACACGATACACCGTACTTTCGCTGGGACACACTCGCCATCAGGGTGCTTCAACAAAAGTGCCTGATGCATCCGCTTCCTGCCATATGTATCATTACATTCATCTTCCTCAACGATCTCCATCATTTCAGCCGCCAGAGCTTCGTATTTCCAGGGCTTGTCACGTTTTTTAAGATAATCGTAAAATCCCTGTCTTGTCACATCAAGCGCCTTGCAATAGAAAGCAATTTTTCCTCGCTCTGCTCCATCTTTGGTTTTCAGAGCAATGAATTTCATTCTTCCTTTTTTGCACACTTCTGACGGCTCGCTGCGAAAAAAGCGGTTGCTTCCGATAAAAAAATTATTTTCCTCTTGAAGCCGTTTGATTTCCTTTGCCTGTTCCTTGTTCTCACGGAGAAGCTGCTGCAGTTCTTCTTCAAGCTTGGATACATTGCTGTCGCTGCGTTTTTCAAGATGTAGATTTCCTTTGCGTGCCTGCTTTATCCAATCGTATAATGTATGATACGATATTCCTAATTCTATACTTGCATTTTTGCACCCTTTTTCCTCTGCAAGTTTCATGGCTTCCTCTTTGTATTCTCGGCTGTACTGTTTTACCTGTCCCATTCCTTGACACTCTCCTTCTTTTTTATTATATTTTCGTGGGTGGATTGTGTCAAGTTTTATTATACTACATCAGATTTTTTGTGTGACTCAGTGTGACTTGGTGGTACTCAGTGTGAAATTGGTTTGATAATATCATATAAAAATAAGGAATACAAGACAGTCAGATTTGTATGGAGCGACCCTGACGGCAATGAAACATCTATGAGCTACATCGCCTTTTTTGAATGCTGCAAAGAGTTATCCTTCTTTGATAAGATAGGATACCCACGATTTAAGGCGATTGTGAAAAATATCATATTTGTTTTAACAATATATTTGCAAGTCTATATGCTAAAACTTGCAAATTTGTCTTGACATGGTAAGGATGCCGTGATATAATATTATCAGAGCAACACAGGCGTTGTACAACAAGGACGTTGTACCTGTGGTGCTCTTTTTTTATAAGGATGTGATTATATGGACGAAACTATCCTCAGTGCAGGCATCGACGTGGGAACATCTACGACACAGATAATTTTCAGCAGAATGACCATTCAGAACACAGGCGGATTCGGCTCCGTCCCCAAGATCGAGATAGTGGATAAAGAAATAATCCATGAAAGTGAGATATATTTCACCCCTCTGCTGTCGGAAAATGAGATAGACGGTGATAAGGTAAGCGACATTGTGATGTCGGAATACAAAAAAGCCAATCTCACCCCCGATATGCTCACCACAGGCGCAGTTATAATCACAGGCGAAAGCTCCCGAAAAAGCAACGCCCGCTCGGTTACCGAAGCCCTTTCCGAAACAGCAGGAAACTTTGTTGTAGCCACCGCAGGCCCAGACCTTGAATCGGTGCTGGCAGGAAAAGGCTCAGGCGCAGCAAGGCTTTCGGAGGAAACAGGAAAAACCGTTGCAAACTTTGATATAGGCGGCGGAACTACAAATATCTGCCTTTTCAGAGACGGCGCTGCCATAGATACCGCCTGCCTGGACATAGGCGGAAGGCTTATCAAGGTCGATGAAAGCGGCAGGGTGACATACATCGCACAGAAACTGAAAAAGCTTGCCGATATGAGCGGCATCAGCGTATCCATAGGCGATATCCTCACTCCCGAGACCGCAGAAAATATATGCAGAGAAATGACGGAAGTGATAGAACAGTCCGCAGGACTGAGAAAACCTGACAGCCGCCTGGAGCTTATGATAACGAACCATGGCATGAAAAGCGGCATAGTTCCCGATATCATTACCTTTTCGGGCGGTGTTGCCGACTGCATGGGCTATTCGGGAGAAGAGCAGTTCCCATACGGCGATATAGGCGTTTTCCTCGGTCACGCCGTGGCAGCTTCGCCTTTGCTTACCGAAAGAATGTCCGAAACGGCGGAGGAGACTATCCGTGCCACCGTTATCGGCGCAGGCAATTTCAGCATGGAGGTATCGGGAAGTACCATCGAATACACCTTCGGCAGTCTGCCAATAAAAAGCATTCCCGTTTCAAGGATAAAGCTTGAAACGGCAGAGGATATCACCTCTGCGGCGGAGCAGATAAGAAAGGGACTTTCAAGGTATGAGAACCGTTTGACGGCAATATCAATGAAAGGTCTGCCCTGTCCCTCGTTCAAGGAGATAGAAGCCATGGCGGACGCTGTGTGCGCAGGTGCGGAAGGCTCCGACCAAAGCGTGCTTATCATCATCACCGAAGCGGATATCGGCAAGGCGCTGGGACAGGCTCTGAAACGTCGGATAAAGGACAGGGACTTTATCTGTGTGGACGGCATCTCCTGCTCGGACGGTGATTTCATCGACATCGGCGAACCGCTTGCTCACGGCAAGGTGCTGCCCGTCATTGTAAAAACCCTGATATTCTCATAACCCACAAGGAAGGCGGATAAAAATGTCATATAAAGTAAGGCTTTACGGCAGAACATATGAATTTAAGGATATACGGGAAGTTATGTGCAAGGCGAACGAGCTGAAATCCGGCGACTGCCTTGCAGGTATCGCAGCAGAGGACACCAAGGAACGAATTGCGGCAAAAATGGCTCTGAGCAATATCACTGTCCATGATATCCGTGAAAACCCCGCAGTGCCCTATGAGCAGGACTCGGTAACAAGAATAATCCAGGACGACCTTAATATTCCCATTTATAACGAGATAAAGGGCATGACTATATCAGATCTGCGTGAGTGGATACTGGACAGCCGCACCACAGGAGATATGATACTCCGTGCAGGCAGAGGTATGACCAGCGAGGTTATTGCCGCAGTCTGCAAGCTGATGGGCAATCTTGACCTGATGTATGCCGCAAAAAAGATAGAAATAGTCACTCACTGCAACACATACCTCGGACTTCCGGGGACAATGGCTTCAAGATTGCAGCCGAACCACCCCACCGATGACCCCAAGGGCGTTGCCGCATCACTGTTGGAGGGACTTTCCTATGGCATGGGCGACGCTGTAATAGGCCTTAACCCCGCAACGGATTCGGCTGACTCCACAGGCGAGATACTCCGTCTTTTCAAGGACGTTATGGTGAAGTACGATATCCCCACCCAGAACTGTGTGCTTTCTCATGTTACAACTCAGATGGAAGCAATAAGGCAGGGTGCTCCCGCCGACCTGTGCTTCCAGTCCATAGCAGGCTCACAGAAATCCATGGACGCATTCGGCGTTACCGTGGAAATGCTTGAAGAAGCAAACGAGCTTATGCGCACCGAGGGCACGGGAACAGGCCCCAACTATATGTATTTCGAAACAGGTCAGGCGTCCGAGCTTTCCTCCGATGGTCACAACGGCTGGGATCAGCAGACCATGGAATCACGCTGCTACGGCCTTGCAAGGCACTATCACCCATTTATCGTAAATACAGTGGTAGGCTTTATCGGCCCCGAATACCTCTACGGCAGCGATCAGGTTTTGAGAGCAGGTCTGGAGGATAATTTCTGCGGCCATATGCACGGTCTGCCCATGGGCTGCGATGTGTGCTACACCAACCACAATACCTGTGACCAGAGTGCAATGGATAATCTGCTGGTAATGCTGGGGGCAGGCGGCTGCAACTATGTAATGGCAATTCCTCACGGCGATGATATCATGCTCATGTATCAGACCACAGGTCATCACGATGTAAAGGCAGCCCGTGAGATACTGGGACTTCACGCAAATCCCGAGTTTGAAAAGTGGATGCTCAAATGGGGCATAATCGACGAGGACGGTCATTATACCGATCGTGCAGGTGACCCCACCATTTTCGGAAATTAACGAAAGGAATGACTGTTATGCCCGTTTTCCCGAAATTTGATTATGAAAACAATGATATAACGAAAATAAAAATGCAGGATTTCTGCCTGCTTCAAAACCCACAGGATCCTGAGCAGCTTGCGGTGCTCAAAAGCAAGACCCCTGCCAGAATAGCCATAGGACATACAGGAGCAAGATATCCCACCTGCTCCTACCTCCGCTTCAGGGCGGATCAGGCAGCTGCAGCGGACGCAGTTTTCTCTGAGGTTTCGGAAGAGACTGTAAAGGAGCTGGGACTGTTTGAGGTGCGCACCAAATGCGAAAACAAAAGTATGATGATAACCCGTCCTGACCTTGGCAGACTTTTTGACGAGGATACGCAGAAAAAGATATCCGAAAACTGCAAACATGATATCGATGTGGAGATATATGTGGGCGATGGCCTTTGCGCTCCCAGCGTGGCAGCGAATATCCCCGATATCCTGCCTGCGATCACAAAGGGACTGGAAGCCGAGGGTGTAACGGTGGGAACCCCGTTTTTCGTCCGCTACTGCCGTGTGAACACTACGAGAACTATCGCTCCGCTGCTCAATGCAAAGCTCACCTGTGTGCTTATCGGCGAGCGTCCGGGACTTCTCACAGCTGAAAGTATGTCCGCATATATGGCATATAATGCCCGTCCCGATATGCAGGAGTCGGAATATACGGTTGTTTCCAACATCAGCCGTCACGGAATACCTCCTGTAGAGGCGGCGGCTCATATCGTTGACCTTATGCTGGAGATACTTAAACAAAAGAAAAGCGGGGTAAACCTTTGTCTTAACTGATAGTATTAGCATTAACAAAGCGGTTCGGGTACATAAAACCTGAGCCGCTTTTATGCTTGTCGGCTGAAATGGAAGCTGCAGCAGGGGAGGAGAGCCTTGTTATCATTATAGTCGTATATAACAGTTACATAACAAATGTTAAAAGAAAATATGCAATTTTAAGCTTGACGTCTTGCAAGATGGAAAATGGAAAAATAATATGCTGCGGCAGCTCATGCAGGCTCGGATACGGCTAATTTGCCGATAATATTATATATTTTTAAGAAAATATGGCTTGCAAGTAAGATATATAAAGCTGTCATATCTGCAAATGAAATCCTTGTATAAAATGCCAAAAATCAAAAAATGCAATTTTACTCTTGACAAATTGCAAAACAGGGTATATAATGATATCAATGATTGAGAACATCAATAAGAGATGAGCTTAGTCAGACAAACCTTTAAACCCAAAAGGTTCTCTTTAATGATAGTTTCAGACAAAGGCGTCGTGTTATAAAAACACGGCGCCTTTTTTGAAGCATTTCGGAGAAGAGTTCTTGCAGCGGATATTATGCCGCAGGCATTCAGGAAGTATCTGCTGCTGCAAAACCATTAAATAGGAGGAAGTATTATGAACATCGGATCGACTTACGCTCTTAACGGAAAAATCGAAACAGAAGCAATGAGTGTTGTAATGGCTCAGATCGCTCCCAAGAGTGCACACACCATGGAGGACGTTGAATTTAACACAAATCAGATTCTCAGCTATATGGATAAGGCTGCGGCAGGTTTTCCGGGATATGATCTGTTCATGTGTCCCGAGTGCGGCTTCCACGGTTTTGCTCCCGGCGACTGGCCAAGACTGGCTCTCACCCTTGACTCCGAGCCTATAAACAAGGTTCGTGCAAAGTGCAAGGAGCTGGGTGTCTGGGGTATCTTCAATCCTCTGGTACGTGAGAATGACGGTCAGTTTGTAAAGAATATGGCTATCCTCGTAAATGACAAGGGCGAGATAGTTCACAAGTATGTTAAGATGAATCCCTGGCTCCCCGATGAATGCACAGTTCCCGGAACCGAGTGCAAGGTAGTTGATGGCCCTAAGGGTTCAAAGATAGGCATTATCATTTGTGCCGACGGCGATTATCCCGAGATCTGGAGAGAGGCTGCGGTAAACGGAGCAAACGTTATCTGCCGAGTTTCCCACTACATGGCTCCTTATGATGAGGCTTGGGAGATCACCAACAAGGCAGGCGCTTACTGCAACCAGACTTATGTTCTGGGCTGCAACTCCGTCGGAATAGATGAGTGCTACACCTACTTCGGCAACAGTATGGCAGTAAACCCCGACGGTACAGTATTTGCAAGGGCTCCCAAGGGTATTCCCTGGCTCATGAAGGTAGATGTTTACCCCGGAATCGTTGATAAGATGCGTACACAGCCCGGTGCATACAACTTCATCTGGCAGTACAAGCACCGTGGAGCTTCCTGCCCTGATCAGAACGGTGCAGGCAGAGGCGTCAGCGATTACAACGCTTATACAAAGTAATGGGAGGTTATTATCATGGCTGTTTATACATCTGAAGCTCACAATCTTATCAAGGCAATGGGTAAGGCAGGTATTACCTTCCCCGCAACAAAGGCAGAGCTGCTTGAAAAGTTCGGCGATATGACCATTAAGGTGGATTTCGATAAGGAGGCTAAGATCTCTGACACCGTTAAGGAAATGGTACCTGAGGATTACAGCTGCGCTTGTGCATTCAGAAATGCGTACATCTCCGCACAGATGCAGGCTCTCAAGAAGGAACTGAAGTTCTGATACTCAAAGATCACGGAAAGATTTTTTGAAGTTTTAAGAGATTTTAAGGAAAGAAGATATAAAAAGAAAAAGATTTTAGGAGTGGTGGTATGAAAACGAAATTAAAAAGACTTACAGTTGCTGCGGTCGCAGCTATGATGGCAGCTACAGTTATGGCAGGCTGCGGTGATACATCAACATCTACTGACGGTTCTTCGGCAGCAGGCGGCGATACAGCGGCTGCATCCACAACAGGCGGCGGAAGAACAGCAGGCAGCAAGGATACGCTTGTTATCCTCTCCGCTGAGAACTTCCTCGGAAACTGGGATCCCACCAGCCATACGACCCTCGCCCAGCTTCACGCAGAGTGGATATGTTTTAACAGACTTATCCATATGGATACCGATACTCAGGAGCTTTCTCCCGAGCTTGCAACATCATGGGAATATATTGATGATGCTACTCTCCAGCTCAAGCTGAGAGAAGGCGTAAAGTTCCAGGACGGCAGCGACTTTGACGCTGAGGACGTAAAGGCTACTCTGGAAAAGCATTCCTCCAAGGACAGTGTTACCACCGCTTGGTGGAGCCAGCCCGTTAAGGTAGAGGTTGTTGACCAGTACACCGTCAACGTAAGAATGGAAGACGGCAAGCCCTATGCAGGCCTTATCAATATGCTCTGTATGGTACCTGTAATGTCCGCAGATGACATTGCAGACCCCGCAAAGCTTTCCGCAGGCTACAACGGCACAGGTGCTTACAAGTTCGATAAGTACGAGAACGACACCATTTACTATTCCGCATTTGATGACTGCTGGGAAGGCGCTCCCAAGACTCCTTACGTTCAGTACAAGTACGTTGCGGATTCCTCCACACGTCTTGCAGCTCTCCAGACAGGCGAGGCTGATATCATCGAGCGTGTTGAGTCCGAGCAGGTAAGTGTTCTGGAAAACAATCCCGATACTGAGGTAATCACTCAGCTCACCACAGAGCTCAAGCACCTCTTCTTCAAGTTTGAGGTTGAGCCTATGAACGAAGAGCTTGTAAGAAAGGCTATCTCCTACGCTATCGACCGTGAGACTATCGTAAATGATATACTCCAGGGCTACGGCGAGGTTGCAGACTGCTACGTATCCTCCACAGTCTGGGGCTATTCTCCCGTTGACAACTTCCCAACATATGATCCCGAAAAGGCTAAGGAGCTTCTTGCCGAAGCAGGCTACCCCAACGGCGAGGGACTTCCCGAAATGACCTATACGACCTCCGTTGGCTTCTATGTAAAGACCAAGGAGTACGGCGAGTTCATTACTGCAAATCTCCAGGCTATCGGTCTGAACGTAAAGTTCAATCCTGTTGAGACCGCTACATGGAACGATATGTATTATCAGGCAACACCCTGCACCATGATCGACGGCGGCTGGTGCCCTCCGGGACTTGAGCCTGACCTTAAGCTCAACCCCTTCTACAGATCTCCCGGACTTATCACCAAGTTTGTTGACGATCAGCTGGATGCTGTTATGGACAAGGAAGCTTCCGAGCTTGACAGCGAAAAGAGAAAGGAAATACTTGCAAATGAGGTTTATCCTCTGCTTGCTGAAAAGTGCGAAGATGTTCCTCTCTTCAACTCCATGTCCATCTACGGTGTGGGCAGCAATGTAAAGGGCTTCAAGTCCCTGCCTACCACAAGCTTTGAAGTCAAGGACGTAGTAAAGGAATAACATTCAGACAGAATACAGCGGGCAGTCATAAACACAAACGAATGACTGCCCGTTTCTGTTTTTATCAAATTTTTTACGCAGGGAGGAGTTACTGTGTTAAACACAACGATAAAACGTGTTGTTCAGGGAATTTTCATCTTATTCTGTGTAACGTTCATCAGCTTCGTGCTGCTGAGAAATATCCCGGGCGACCCTGTCAAGATAATGGCGCCCAACGCTACCGATGAACAGCGTGAGGTGATCAGGGCTGAGATGGGCCTTGATAATCCGATAATCATACAGTTCAAGGACTATATCGTAAATATCTTCCACGGAGATATGGGTCAGTCCTACTTCAAGAACGATTCCGTTAATCACATCATCGCAGGCACTATAGGAAAATCAGCGCTGCTTATGCTCAACACCGTTGTGCTGGCAGTTGCACTCAGCCTGCTGTTCGGTGTAATTGCCGCAGTAAACAACGGCAAGCTTGCCGATCGGCTGATATCGGGAATTTCCGTAGTGTTCCAGTCAATGCCAAACTACTGGGTGGCAACGATGCTTATACTGCTTGTCTGTGTAAAGCTTAATCTTCTGCCTTCCATGGACTATAAGGGCTACATAAGCACAGTGCTTCCGTCAATAGTTCTGGCGCTGCCGATAATGTCCGTTATGATAAAGAACATAAGGCTCAGTATGATCGACAGCCTTAATCAGGACTTTGTCAAGGCAGCCAGAGCAAGAGGCGTGCATAAGATGAGCGCACTTTTCAGATACGCTCTCAGAAATTCGCTTATTCCTCTTCTCACCGTCCTCGGCGGTCAGCTGGGATTCCTCGCAGGAAGCATAGTTGTTATCGAGTATGTATTCAGCTATCCCGGCATCGGCTATGAGATACTCAATGCCATCAACAGACGTGACTATAACCTGGTACAGGGTCTTATAATCGTATTTTCCACATTCTTTATCGTGGTCAATATGCTGATAGATATCGGCTACGCATATCTCGACCCGAGAATTCGTAAGGCACAGGGGGATTTGTAATATGACTGATGTAAGATCAAAAGCAGTAAATTCAAAGCCCGCAGCTGCTTCGGGCGGAGGAAAGGTCAAGGCCTTCTTCAAGTATATCGGCAAGAACAAGATGTTCTGCATAGGAATGTTTATCGTTATAATCGCTGTTCTTTCGGCAGTTTTGGCACCTGTCATCGCTCCCTGCGATCCGCAGCAGATGACGCCCTCCATAAGACTTACCAAGCCTTTTACGGACAGCGAGCATATTCTGGGCTGCGACGCAATGGGCAGAGACATTTTCAGCCGTATCCTTTACGGCCTGCGCACATCTCTCCTTATCAGTATAGGCGGCGTTGCGCTGGCACTGGCTATAGGCGTGGTGCTGGGCATTATCTCGGGCTTTTCGCACCCAAACTTCATCGACACACTGATAATGAGAATAACCGATATCCAGATGGGATTCCCGTTCATTGTGCTGGCTATCATTGCGCTTACCTTGTTTGAACCCAATCCTCTGAGCATCATCATAGTGCTGAGCCTTTCCGCATGGCCCGCTTATGCGAGAGTTGTGCGTTCCAGCGTTATGATGCAGAAGGACATGGACTACATCGCAGCCGCAAGAATGATGGGTGCAGGCAAGTTGAGGATCGCCGTAAAATATGTAGGCAAGAACCTTATGCCTGCGATCCTTCCCGTACTTCCTCTTGATATCGCAGCAATGATAATCAACGAGAGCCTGCTGAGCTATATGCAGCTCGGCATCAAGTCGCCCTCCATATCCCTCGGAAACATTATGGCGGACGGCAGACAGTACATCTCTACCGATTGGTGGATAACCGCTATCCCCGGTATCGTAATTATGATAATGGTACTGGCGCTTAACTTTGTAGGCGACAGTCTCCAGACAAAGCTTGACCCCAAGCTTCGCAAGTAAGGAGGGAACATCATGGACGTTAAAAAAGCTGAGATCGGCGATGTTCTTTTAAAAGTAACGGGTCTCAAGACCTATTTCAAGATAAACGAAAATCTTACCGTAAAGGCCGTTGACGGAGTTACCTTTTCACTGAAAAAGGGGCACGTTCTCGGCATCATCGGCGAGAGCGGCTCGGGAAAGAGCGTTACCTCCCGTTCCATTATGCGTATCGTTGACGAGCCGGGCTATATCGCAGGCGGAACCATTGAGTTCGGCGGCGAGGATATCCTTAAAGTCAGCGAGAAGCGTATGAGCGAGATCAGGGGCGGGGAGATATCAATGATATTCCAGGACCCTACCACCTCCTTCAACCCCTACCTTACCCTTGGCAGCCAGCTTACGGAAGCATACCTTGTCCACAAGAAGGGCGCTACCAAAAAGGAAGCCCATGACAAGGCGATAGAGGTATTGAAGCTCGTAGGCATACGCAACGGCGACGAGGTAATGAAGAAGTTCCCCTGTGAGTTTTCCGCAGGCTTCCGCCAGAGAATATTCATCGCCATGTCTATGATATGCGACCCGTCCATACTTATTGCCGACGAGCCTACCACAAGCCTTGGCATCACCATTCAGGCGGAGATAATCGAGGCTCTCAGCGAGCTTCAGAAGGAAACGGGCATTTCCATTATGATAATCACCCATGACTTCGGCGTTGTTTCCCAGTTCTCCGATGATATCTTTGTAATGTATGCAGGCCGCTGCGTTGAATCCTCACCAAAGAGAGATCTGCTTTTAAAGCCTGCCCACCCCTATACTGTCGGACTTATCCAGTCCGTACCACTGCTTGAAGCACGTAAGACAAAGAGACTGAAGTCCATCGAGGGCTTCCCTCCAAATATGGCAAAGCCTCAGCCCGGCTGCGCATTTGCTCCCAGATGTCCCTATGCAAAGGACATCTGCCGCAAGGAAGTCCCCGAGCTGAAACAGATAGGCGAGGACAGATTCTGCGCCTGCCACTTCCCGCTTCTTGACTATAATACTGCCGACGATACGGTTCTTGAATAAGGAGTGAGCTATATGGATAAATCATATCCCATATTATCATGCGATAACATTGTTAAATTATATCCCGTAAGACGTGGACTGTTCAGCAAGGTAGTCGGCAACAAGCGTATCGTTGACGACGTTTCGCTGGAGGTCGAGGAGGGCAAGACCATTGCCCTTGTAGGCGAATCAGGCTGCGGAAAATCCGTACTGCTGAGAATAATCTCCGATATCGAAAAGCCCACTACAGGTACTGTAAGATTTCATGGCTGCCCTCTGGACGAGCTTTATCCCGAGGACAGGGACGAGATGAAGAAAAGCGTCCAGATGATATTCCAGGATACCCTTTCTTCGCTTCACCCACGTTTTACCATTCAGGAGTCCATCGAGGAGCCTTTGAAGCTTTCGGGCGTATCAGACCCTGCTGAAAGAATGGCTATCATCAAAAAGACCTTTGATCTTATAGGTCTTGATACCGACTTCCTTACCAGATATCCACACCAGCTTTCGGGCGGTCAGAGGCAGCGTGCGGTAATAGCCCGTGCGCTGGTGGTAAATCCCAAGCTGCTGCTGGCAGACGAGCCTATATCCGCACTGGACGTATCACTGCAGGCTCAGATAATAAACCTGCTTATGGATCTCCAGAGCGAGCTTAACCTTTCGATACTGCTGGTTGCGCATGACCTTGCGGTGGTTCGCCAGATCGCAGATGAGATACTTATCATGTACCTTGGTCATATCGTTGAGAGGGCAAAGAGCAAGGATATCTACAGCGATGCACGTCACCCTTATACCAAGGTGCTGCTCAAAGCGGCGCCCAGTATCAAAAAGGGCATAAACGATGAGGGCTTCAGCCTTGACCTTAAAGTCGGTGATACTCCGTCACCCGAAAATCCGCCCAAGGGCTGCCCGTTCTGCACACGCTGCATATATGCGGACGATGAGTGCATGGAAAAATGCCCCGAAAACGTGGAGGTTTCTCCCGGACATTTTGTTATGTGCAGCAAGTTCTGCGGATAATATCCATTGTACAGTACAGCGCCGTTCATATGAGCTATGAGCGGCGCTGCTTTACAAGGAGGGGGAATATGTTTTTCAAGGAAAGAAAAGGCGTACTGCCTGCCTATATCGTCACGCTGATAATATGTACGGCGCTGATGTTCATAATGAACACCTTGCAGGACAGCATTGCTTCAAACCATTATATAGACAGTCTTGACGAGATAATCGCAGGAAAAAACGCAGGCGATGTATGGTCGGAGATACAGTGGCTGATAGGGGAGATACCCGAGGGTCAGGTAATGAGAACATGGGTCTGCGGTGTTGTGATGATAATATTCACGTTCATCGGATATTTCTTTGAGCGGACAAATTCACGCTTCCGCGGCACTGATCTTGTTGGCGGCAGCGGTTATTTTATTCCTATGCTTCTTGTCAGTACGGGAGCAATGCTCCTTGCAAACCTTGTTTATCACAGGGCGACCATGAACGGCTGGGCAGCAACGTTCATATCCTTCTGCAGCCTTGCTCCGCTGCTTTTTACCATATACGGCGGCGGTGCAAAAAAGATCGCCACCGAGATGATCCTCGGAGGACTTGCTCCTGCGGGCTTCGGAGCGTATATTGCAATGCCGTACATAGTAAAGCCGCTGGGACTGCCCGCATTTGTATCCGCAGCTATCGGCATGGCAGTGACAGTTCCGCTGTGCGTGCTGCTCTGCCGACATCTCCCATGGATGACACCCATAGATATGAGCATATACAAAAGCTCTCCTGCGGATAACAGGAGCTTTTCGGACAGCAGACTGTATGTAAGGCGGCTGTTGGCAGACCCCTCTGAGCTTATTTTCTGGGGAAGCAGCTGGGGAACAGTTGGAATGTATATCGGAGCAGTGCTGGCATGGTGGCTTGACCCGCTTGCTAACTCCTGTGCGGCGTATAAATTCCCCACAGTCATGTGCTGCCAGCTTATCACCATTGCCACAAGCATTTTTTTATGGTTTCCAAAGATAAAGCGGGGAGAAGGTGCCTTTACTTTTTCGGGCTTTGTAATAATCTCCGCATTCATAAACACCTACGAAATGAGTGTTCCTCTTATGATAATATCCATACTTGTTGCGGCAGTTTTCACACCGCTTACTGCAATGAAGCTTTATGAAAAAACAAAGCTCCGCAGTCTGCCGCCCTGCTGCTCCACGCTGACTTCATTCTGCATCGTGTGTATCAGCTGGAGCCTGGTGCTGAGGGCGGTAACAATGTAAATAATGATTTGACCCTACGGCGTAATTGCCTTATCTTAGAACTCTTGATGAATATTTATAGACTAATACTGCAGGTCAAATTTATGACTGCAGCTTCACATATACTCAGCAGGCTGCAGTCATTTTTTATTATGTATTGTTGACTTTCAATCTCTCAGCCAGCCGTATAAGCCTATCCGCCTGTGTAATTGTTGCCTGTAAGGGGTCGCCCTCTCTGATACGCATAGTTCTCCTTATCTCTTTGGGAATGACCACTCTTCCGAGATCGTCAATTCTCCTGACAATACCTGTTGCTTTCATAGTATCGTTCCTTTCACGTATAAATTCAAGATCGGTATCGCAGCAATATGATTGCGATGCTGACTTTTTCCTGAGTTTTTGGTTGCCTTACTATTTTTTCTGCTTTCAGGTGAATTATTCATCTATGGTCATTGAGAGTATGACTATTTGCTATTAAATTAAATATTTAAAAAGGAGGCGTTTATTTGAAAAATGAAATAACATAGGCATTTGAAGTTCATCAAGTCTCTATTGACAACCGAATAATAAGATGGTAAAATAATAAAAAATGAATAACTATCGGGATACAGGTGCAAAAGCAGTGCTTTTAACAAAAAGCTGCCAAGCCTAACAAGGAATCAGGTGCGAATCCTGAGCAAGGCCGTTGCCGTATTTTGTCTTAACGCATACATGACGTGAGTCAGTCACTGGAGAGTTTCTTCGGGAAGGCGTATGCGAGCCGTTCTGGCGGGCAATAAGTCGGAATACTTGCCTGTATCCTCCCCGTGCAGGGTATTGTTTATGAGGAAATTTTTCCTTTGTCTGCGGAACTCCGGAACGTAAATGATGGTATGATGTGAAAAATCGGCTGCTTTGGCGGCGCTTGTGTGTTGCCTTTTTTATATTTGGCAAAACCTGGCACGGCATATCATATCATAAAAAGTGAAAGAATTAAGCAAACGGACATTATCCATGCTGGGGCTTGGGTAATGTCCGTTTTTTATTTGCATAAATACATATAAGTTCACGAAAGGATATTGGATCATGAAAAAAAGAGTATTAACAGCATTTATGGCAGCGGTCGTGGCTTTATCGGCAGTGGGCTGTGCATCATCGGACGCAGGCACTTCATCAGAGGGAGCGGCTGAGACTACAGCGAACAATGCAGGGGTCGGTGGACTGAAAAATGCCGCAGCAGCCGACAAGGTCTCGGACAGTGAGGAAGCCATTCTCGTTACAGGCGATGACTATCCTCTCACGGTGCGTGATTATCTCAAATATGAAACGACCATAGAAACAAAGCCTGAAAAGGTAGCCGTGCTGTCAGGCACTCCGCTGAATATCTGGTATGACCTTGGAGGCAAATCCGTCTGTACCTCCGATGTAAGCGATAATGTCCGCCTTACAGAAGGATATGAGGAGGAAATAAAGTCGCTTCCCCAGATAGGCCCCGTGTATTCTGTTGATATGGAGGCTGTAATAGCACAGGAGCCTGACCTTATTATAGCACAGGTGGGCACCCAGACCACTCAGGGCTCAAAGCTCCGTGAGATGGGCTATAACGTTATCCAGTCGCATATCAGAGGCTTTTCTGACGTTATTGATACATACCGTGCATTCGGAAAACTGCTGGGTCAGAGCGAGCTTGCCGAACAGCGCATCGCAGAGCTTGAAAAGGGCAAAAAGGAAATTACCGACAAGCTTCCCGATGATGATATATCAGTTGTAATTCTCTATGTTACTTCAAAATCACTTGCCGTAAAGCTTGACAACAGCATTGCAGGCGATATTGCAGGTATCCTTGAGCTTGATAACATCGCATCGGGTCTTGCCCCCGATACCGTAGGTTCAGAAACAACTCCGCTGGATATCGAGTACATCGTTGAAAAGGATCCCGACTATGTTCTTGTAACAACTATGATATCAAGCAATGAAGAGGCTAAAAAGACTGTCGAAGAGCAGTTCGCTTCAAATCCTGCGTGGAGTTCGGTGAATGCCATAAGCGAGGGCAGGGTAATTTATCTTCCCCAGCAGTATTATCTTTATAATGCAGGCCCGTATTATGTTGATGCCATAAAATATATGGCGCAGAGCATTTATCCCGATATTTACGGAGAGGTGGAAGAAACGTTCTGATGGAAAAAACAGATCTGAGAGAAACCGTCTCATTTAAAGCGGCGGTGCTTGTCATTCTTGCGGCGGCAGTGGTGTTTGCATTTATTCTTGGCAACGTTGTGGGAACGATGGATATTTCCGTTTCGGATATTATAGATACTGTTTCGGGAAATCATACGGGGACCAATAACAAGGTCATCTGGAACATTAGGCTTCCCAGAATGATTCTTGCCGCTCTCGTAGGTATAAACCTTGCGCTTTCAGGCTCAATACTGCAGGGCGTGATGAAAAATCCGCTGGCGGATCCGTCCATTATAGGCATAAGCAGCGGAGCTGGACTTTTCGGTATCGTAATACTTGTAATATTTCCCCAGTGGCAGAATTTTGTGCCCATAGCCGCATTCGGGGGAGCAATGCTTGCAGCGGCGATAATATACCTTCTGGCATGGAAGGGCGGCATCGACCCCACAAGGATAGTGCTTTCGGGCGTTGCGGTATCTGAGCTTTTCGGTGCGGGAATATCGGCGACACTTGTTTTTTTCAGCGACAGAGTTCACGGTGCGCTTACCTTTATGAACGGAAGTCTTTCTTCACGAAGCTGGAGCGAGGTAAGGACCATACTGCCCTATACGATCGCCGGTCTGCTTCTGGCGTTCATCTTTGCGGACAAGCTGAACATACTTGTTCTCGGTGATGATACCGCAAGGGGACTGGGGCTTAATGTTGAGCTTACGAGGCTTGGCTTTACCGCTCTGGCGGCACTGCTTGCGGCATCTGCGGTAAGCGTTGTGGGTCTGCTGGGCTTTGTGGGGCTTATCGTTCCTCACAGCATAAGGCTTATCCTCGGAAATAACTACAGGATAATGTTCCCTGCAACAGCGCTCCTGGGAGCGGCGCTGGTCATGCTCAGCGATACCTTTGCTCGAACGGTTTTAAGCCCCACCGAGATACCTGTGGGAATAGTTATGGCTGTACTGGGAGTTCCTTTCTTCCTGTACCTTCTCAGAAAGTAGGCGCATATGGAAAATACTATTTTATCTGTGAGAGATCTTTGCGCAGGCTACAGAAATTCCCGTATCCTTGACGGCATAAGCCTTGATATACAGCGTGGAAAGATATATTCCGTAATTGGCCCCAACGGCTGCGGAAAAACGACCCTCATAAGGGCAATGAGCCGAAATCTCCGTCCACAAAGCGGACAGGTTTTGCTTGACGGAAAGGATATTTTCCGCACCAATACAAAGCTTGTGGCGCAGAAAATGGCGGTGCTGTGCCAGAATGACACGAGCATGAGCGATATAACCGTTAAAACGCTGGTTGAATACGGCAGATATGCCCATAAAAAGTGGTGGTCAGGCACGGGCAGCGAGGATAAAAGCATTGTTGAATGGGCAATCAGGCGCACAGGCATGACAAAGCTGCAGGACAGAAAAATAAATGCACTTTCAGGCGGCGAAAGGCAGCGTGCCCGTATTGCCATGGCAATAGCGCAGAAGCCTGAGCTTATGCTTCTCGATGAGCCGACGACTTATCTTGATATCGCTCATCAGCTGGAGATAATGGAGCTTGTGGCGGCGCTCAACCGTGAAGAGGGGATAACCGTTGTGATGGTGCTGCACGACATGAATCATGCGGCAAGATATTCCGATGAGCTGATCCTGCTGAACAGAAGCAAGGTACATACTATCGGCGCTCCGAGAGAGCTGCTTGAGAACGGCGAGCTTGAAAACGTGTTCAGCGTTGAAGCGGAGATACTTTCCGACAGCGAGGATAATTCGCCTGTATTTTATGCAAAGAGGAAAAAACAATGAAATTTACTTTTATAACCGTTTCCGCCCCTGCCCTGAAAAGTCTGATGAAAGCGGCAAAGGAGATAATGAGCCTTGAAGAGGGACTTCTGGAGCTGCGCCTTTACTATGCAGTCACAGAGTATGGCAAAGAAAAGACCGACAGGCTCATATCCGATATAAAGACCTCCGATATGGTATTTGTTGACCTTATGGGAAGCCCTGTTGAGACTGTAAAGGCTGTTTATGAGGGGCTTAGGGAATGTAATGGAAATGTTATCCCTTACGGCAATTCGGCAAGGGAATACCTGAAGCTGGGCAGCTTTTCCGCAGCGGGAATGATGTCAGGCGGCGGAAAAAAGCCCGATATGGCAGCTATGAAGAAAATGCAGTCCATGGCGGAGGCTATGGGAAAGATCATGCCCGGAAAAATGCGTGATATGAGAAATTACTCGCTTATCTGCAAGTATTTCTATGTTGCGGACTATAACAATATCCTGAATATGCTGTATCTCATACTGAGGGAATATGGCGGCGGGAAAAAGCTGCCCAAGCCCGCCGAACCGAGGGAGGTACCTGCGGCTGTGGTCTGCAGGCCAAAGGATATGAAATGCTACGGCAGCTTTAAGGAGTTTTCCACCGATTTTCCTTTTGATGAAGAAAAGCCTGTTATTGCGTTCCTTTACTATGGCCATATTTATCCTATGGACTATTCGGGGGCAGTGGCTGAGATATGCGAGCGCCTGCAGAAGAGCGCAAATGTGCTGCCTGTGGCAGTCTCGGGAATGGACGGCATAAATGACGGAACGCTGAAAAAGCTGCTGACAGAGTTTATGCCTGCAAAGACCGAGCTTATAATGAACTGTATGTCCTTCCGACTGAGTGCAGGGCCTATGGGCGGAAACATTTCAGCGGGAACAGATATGCTCAAAGAGCTTAATGTTCCCTATCTGCACCCGCTCTTTATGTCAAGGCGCTCGGAAAATGACTGGAAAGATTCGGTACAGGGCTGCACAGCCTCAGAGGTACTTATATCTGTAATGCTTCCCGAGCAGGACGGAGCAATGCTTACGCTTCCGGTTGGTGCCAAAACAGAACCTATGTATGATGAGGAGTTTGACGTTACCTCCGACGAGATAAAAATAATCGAAGAGCGCCTTGAAGCTCTTGCAGACCGTGCGGAAAGATTCATAGAGCTTCGAAAGAAAGCCCGTTCCGCCAAGAAGATAGCGATAATATGCTATAACTACCCACCCGGAGAGTCCAATGTTTTCGGCGGTGCATTTCTGGATACATTCGAGTCCGTTTCGGCTATCCTTTCACTTCTGAAAAACAACGGCTATACTGCGGAAGAGGCTGATGCACAAAAGCTCATGTCCGACTTTATAAACGGCGGTCTTGTCAATACGGGCAAATATTCCGATGATGATAAAATGCTCAGATATTCGCTGGCGGACTATAAAAAATTCCTGAACAACTTTGCTGACAGGGATCCCGTAGTAAACGCATGGGGCGAACCGGGCGGAGATATCATGATCGATGATAACGGTGATTTCCTTATTCCTGCTGCTGTATATGGAAATGTGCTGGTGGGTATCCAGCCGTCAAGAGGGCTTCACGAGGATAACGACAAGCTTTATCATGATAAGTCTCTTCCGCCGCATCATCAGTACATTGCTTTTTACAGGTATCTTCACGATAAATTCGGTGCGGACGCTGTTATCCACGTAGGAACACACGGAACTCTGGAATTTTTAAAGGGCAAGGAATGCGGAATGAGCGGAACATGCTATCCCGATATGCTGCTTTACGACACGCCGCATTTTTATCTGTATTACTGCGGAAATCCTGCGGAAGCAACTATTGCCAAGCGCCGCTCCCATGCCGCACTTGTGGGCTATCAACCGCCTGTATTTATTCAGAGCGGACTTTACGGCGAGTATGCGGAGCTTGCAAAAATGCTGGACGACTATCATCATCAGCTTGCATTTTCAAAAAGTGCGGCAGATGAAGTAAAGCAGAATATCGCAGCCCTTGCCGAAAAGCTAAGTTTGCCGACGGATATAGAAGAGCTTGAGTCGGAGCTTTACCGCCTGAACAGCTCCCTCATTCCCAAAGGACTGCACATTTTCGGTCAGGCTTATTCCGATGAAGAGGCGCAGTGCTATGTCCGTGAGCTGCTGAAAAAGTCTCACGATGATACACCGTCGCTGTGCGATATCGCTGCCGAGGAGCTTGGCATTGACCTTGTGGGGGCAGAAGAAAAGGGCGGCGAGCCGCTCAGAAAAATAAACGCTCTGGCTGAGGAATATTTAGATAAATATTTTGCAGGCGAAAGTGTTCCCGAAAAGCTCAGCAGAACTATTGAGTACGGACGAAAAAAATATGCCGAGGTAAAGCAGAATGCCGAAAATGAGCAGCTGCTGAATGCGCTTTCAGGCGGATATATCCCTGCAAAGGCAGCCGGAGACATATACCGCAGCCCTGAGGTGCTTCCATCGGGATATAATCTTTATCAGTTTGACCAGCGTTTTGTGCCAACTCTGACAGCATATCAGCGTGGCGCAAGAGCGGCGGAAAATACTATCAAAACCTATTTTGACAAATACGGCCATTACCCCAATTCCACTGCGGTGATACTGTGGGGTCTTGAGACCTCCCGCACCCAGGGTGAGACTATCGGACAGATAATGGCTTACCTTGGCGCAAGGCTTGCAAAGGGAAATTCGGCATGGAACCCCAAATATGAGCTTATCCCCATTGAGGAGCTGGGCAGACCCCGTATTGACGTTACAATAAACATCTGCGGATTTTTCCGTGACCTTTTCCCGAATATCATTGATAATCTGGACGATCTTCTTCATCTTGTGAACGAAGCGGACGAAACGGACGGGCAGAACTATATGAAGGCAAATTCCAAAAAGCTTTATGCCTATCTGACCGACAGGGGATATGACCACGATGAAGCAGAAAGGCTTTCAGTAACAAGGATATTCGGACCCCGAGAGGGAGAATACGGCACGGGCATAACCTCCATAATCGAGACAAAGGCGTGGGAAAAGGAAGAGCAGATAGGAAGCCGGTTCCTGTCATCTCTGCATTATGCCTATAACCGAAAAGAACGTGGCGGAGACATGGGAGACCTTTACGAGCAAAATCTCAAAAGCGTGGAGATAGTCTCTCAGGTTCGTGACAACAACGAATATGAGATAACCGACCTTGACCATTACTATGAATTTTTCGGCGGACTTGCCAAATCCGTTGAGATGGTAAGGGGACAAAAGGCGGTAATGCTTATCACCGACACAACGGGAGCGGTGCCTGTTACCGAAACTGCCGAAAAGGCTGTAGCAAAGGGCATCAGGACAAGGGTGCTCAACCCCAAGTGGATAGACGGTATGCTTGCTCACAAATATCACGGAGCGCAGAAGATAGCCGACCGTTTTGAGAATGTTATGGGTCTTGCGGCAACCACGGGAGCTGTTGAGCAGTGGATATACAATGACCTTTGCGCAAAATATGCGCAGGATAAGGAAATGCGCCGCCGCATGGCTGAAAACAACCCATATGCTTACATGGATATTCTGGAGCAGATGGAGGAATACAGCCGTCGGGGTTACTGGAATGCGGATAAAGAGCAGCTTGAAGCCATACGTCAGGCTTATCTTGAAACAGAAAACAGGATAGAGGGTGAAGACCAATGAATAAAAGAGCCTATTTCCCATTTACGGCAATAGTGGGACAGGAAAAAATGAAGCGTGCCCTGATACTTAATCTGATAAATCCCGCACTGGGAGGAGTTCTGATAAAGGGCGAAAAGGGCACGGCAAAATCCACTGCTGTACGTGCGCTGACTGAGGTTCTCCCCGAGCGCATGGAAGCGGAGGGCTGTCCCTTTTCCTGCGACCCGTATGACAGGAGCTGCCAGTGCGACAGCTGCCGCAGCAAAAGCGAGCTTAAAGCAGTCAAAAGGCATATGAGGGTGGTCGATCTGCCTGTCAGCGCCACAGAGGACAGAGTGGTTGGAACTCTTGACATTGAACGAGCGCTGAAAACAGGCGAAAAGCATTTTGAACCGGGAATACTTGCCGATGCAAACCGCAATATCCTTTACATTGACGAGATAAACCTGCTGGACGACCATGTTGTTGACGTTATACTCGATTCGGCGGCTATGGGCATTAACACTGTGGAGCGTGAGGGTGTTTCCTTCAGTCATCCTGCAAGATTTGTGCTTGTGGGCACGATGAATCCGGAGGAGGGTGATCTCCGTCCGCAGCTTCTGGACAGATTTGGTCTTGTGGTAGATGTAAGGGGCGAGACGGATATTGAAATGCGCACAGAGGTAGTAAAGCGCTATCTTGATTATGAGAATGATCCCGTGGCATTCCTTGAAAAATGGAGACCCGAGCAGGAAAAGCTTTGCCGCAGGATAACCGATGCGGGCAAAATGCTTGGGAGCGTTACTTATTCCGATGAAATACTGCGTCTTGCGGCGGAGATATCCGTATCTCTTGGGGTTGACGGACACAGAGCGGATATATCTATGATAAAGACCGCCTGCGCCAATGCCGCCTATGAGGGCAGGAATGCGGTTTCAAAGGAGGATATGAAGCTTGCGGCAGAGCTTGTGCTTCCTCACAGAATGCGCAGGAAGCCCTTTGAGGAGCAGCATATGGACATTGCGGCTGTTTTTGAGATGATAGAAAGCCGTGAGCAAATATGAGCCTCTTCCCGTATCCGTTCACGGCGATAGTTGGGCAGGAGCAGCTGAAGCTTGCGCTTATCATAAGTGCCGTTGACCCTGCAATAGGCGGCGTGCTTATTTCGGGAGAAAAGGGGACTGCAAAGTCCACTGCTGTAAGAGGACTTGCCTTTGCGGCGGGGAGAAAGGTCATTGAAGTTCCGCTGAACGTTACCGAGGACAGGCTTGTGGGTACGCTTGATCTGTCAGAAGCGGTAAACGGCGGAGCGAAACGCTTTGAAAAGGGACTTTTGTATGATGCTGACGGAAATTTCCTCTATGTTGATGAAATAAATCTGCTGGGAAACCACACTGCAGGCATTTTGGCAGAGGTCATAGCATCGGGGGAAAATATTGTTCGGCGTGACGGCATATCCTACAGCCACCCATGCCGATGTATCCCCATAGGGACGATGAACCCCGAGGAAAGATCGCTTCGCCCGCAGCTTCTGGATAAATTCGGGTTGTTTGTAAATGTCACGGGTGAAAATGATGTTGACAGGCGCACGGAGATCATCAGGCGCAGGCTTGAATACGAAAGTGATCCCGAAAGCTTCTGCAATAAGTATAGATCCGCAGAGGAGCAGCTTGCGGAAAGCATAAGAGCGGCTTCCCAAAGGCTTGCGTCGGTTTCGGTGTCGGAGGAAATACTCAGGCTCATTGCTCTCACCGCCAATAAAGCCTGCTGCGAGGGCAACAGGTGCGAAATAATCCTGACTGAGACTGCCAAAGCCCTTTGTGCATGGCGTGGCGATGATAATGTCAGCGAAAATGATGTTGCCGAAGCTGCCAAGCTGGTGCTTCCCCACAGAATGAGGTCTGCTCCGCCTGCAGAGAATATTGCCGAGCATGAAGAGCAGTCGGACAGTCGTGAAGAAACTCCGCCCGATAATGCCCAGGTGCAGTCCGATACACCGCAAAGCGACGCTGCCGATGACAATAACATCGGCAAGAGCCATAGTGATACCGAGATGGCAGGGGAGGAGCTTCCGCTTTCAGCCGAGAGCATAAATGCCGCAGGAAAGAACGGCGGCAGCGGAAAGCGCAGCAAGACCATTGCCAACGACAGCAGCGGACGATATGTGCGCAGCACCGTTCCCCACGGAAAATGCCGTGATATTGCTCTGATACCCACACTTTGCTGTGCGGCGCTGAACCGAGGCAGCAGAACTCCTGAAAACGGTATGATGCTTGCTGTCAGAAGCTCCGACCTCAGGCAGAAGGTAAGGGAAAAGCGCACAGGTGCCACTATTTTGTTTGTGGTAGATGCCAGCGGCTCCATGGGTGCAAAGCGCCGTATGAGAGCGGTCAAGGGCGCAGTGCGTGGTCTGCTTTCGGAAGCATACAGGAAGCGTGACCGTGTGGGTGTGGTCTCATTCAGCGGAAAGGGTGCACAGATACTTCTCAGTATAACAGGAAGTCCCGAGCTTGCAAGAAAATGTATGGACCAGCTTCCCACAGGGGGAAAAACACCTTTGGCGGCAGGCATTTTGCAGGCAAATGAGCTTCTTCGAGCGGAGCGGATAAGGACACCCGATGCGCTTCAATATCTGATACTTATTTCCGACGGCAAGGCAAATATCCCGCTTTTCGGAGACCCCTTTGAAGATGCCGTTTTTATGGCTGAACAGGTGCGTTCGTCGGGAGTGGGGGCAATGGTGCTGGATACCGAAAACAGCTATATCAGATTCGGCTTTGCAAAGCAGATAGCCGAGCATATGAATGCAGAGTATGTCAGGCTTGATGATATTTCAGGCACTGCTGTGGAGGAAAATGTCCGCAGCTTTATAAACTGACCTTTGTTTTAAACAGTATAACAATGAATGACAGCCGAAAGGCTTAATATAGTCATTATAAGATTTTAGGAGGAATATGAAATGAAAAAGGTAATTTTAACTATTGCAGCCATCGCAGCAGTAATGTCAATGACAGCTTGTTCCGGTGATGCTGCCGTTCAGTCACAGACAGATGCGGCAAGCACTCAGGCAGAGCAGCAGGAAAGCAGCGTCGGCACAGCTGCATTCACAGACGAAAACGGTGTGCTTACTTATCTTGACACCGAGCATTCGCCATTTGACGGTGCAGGTCTGAAAATAACCGCTGACAAGGCAGCAAAGACAGTCAAATTCGTTAAGACCGACCTTAACGGCAATGAAACAGTCGAATACTACACATTTGACTATAACAGCAACACTGTTGAGGAGTATTATTATGTTTCTATGATGGGAACAGGCTTCTATTACACCTATGACCTTGCCGCAGGCGAGATAGTAAAGATAGAGGACTCCGACCGCAATGATTCCACTCAGAGCACAAAGGACAACGGCAGATACGACGGTGCAAACGAGAAAATGAAGGGCGACGTTGCTGCTATCGAAAGCTATTTTACCGAGCAGTACGGAGTATCTGTTGCTGATATGGTAAGCTGATTATCGGCAAAAAGCCTGAAATTCGTCGGTTGGAGACACAGCGCAGTCATAGTTTTGGAACAAAACATATAGCATACAAAAAAGCATCGTCCGCAAAGTAGAATTTTCTTTGCGAACGATGCTTTTTAGAACCTGTCTTCATAAGAAATGTGTGCGGATTTTCGAGCATAATTTTGTTGCAGAGTAGGCAAAAATCCGCAGGCGGGCTTTCGCCCGGCAAGGATTTTTAACGCAGTCTGCGGCAAAATTTGCCGAAAAGACGTGCGCATATGCTTGTGAAAACGGGTTCTTATATGCTCAATGGTCAGTTTCGGAGACTTTATTCTTGTTTCTTCTTTTCCTCTCAGTCTTGTTATCATAAAGCTTTCCGTCAGCCTTGTCAACGGCTTCCTTAAAGTCATAGGAGTTTTCACAGACACATTCGCAGAATCCCATGGACATATCTATATGATAAGGCTTGTTTGCCGTCCGGTTGAGATGCTCTATGTACCTGCGCTTTTTGCCGATTATGCTTTCAATGCCCTCTGTTTTCTCGCTGAGGATAAATGCCGCAAACTCATCCCCGCCCATTCTTCCCACAATGCCGTTTTCACCGAATGCTTCTTTAAGGCACAGTGCAAGGCTTTTTATTGAAAAATCGCCTTCGGAATGGCCGTATCCGTCATTTACCAGCTTCAGGTTATCCATATCCGCATAGCAGACGATAATATCTTTTCCCTTGTTGCTTTCGATAAATGCCTCTGCGGCTCTGTAAAATCCACGTCTGTTATAAATGTCCGTCATTTCATCTATCTCGGACAGATTTTCCAGAGCGATATTCTTCATGTGCAGCTTTTCGTTTATTCTGTCCTGCTCGGAGATAAGATTTATGAGCTTCACCGCAGCACTTACCTGATACACCACCAGTTCAAGGTCAGCAAAGAATTTGTCGGAGGTCGGCTCGCAGAGCAGCAGACCGTATTGATATTCTCTTGAATACAGGTCGGCAATGATGAATGTGTGACGCTCGGAATCGGAGATATATTTGTTTCGGTACATATGTTCAGATGAAACGTCACGCTCATTGGCAGGGACCATGCTAAAGTTCATTCCGTCCTGATATGACATGAATTTCCATTTAAGATTCTTCGGGAATTCTCCGTTGTTGTGATATTCCGCAGGCTCATCAATGAGGAAAAGATAGCTTGACTTTATGTCAAGACAGTAAAACTTGTTCATCATACGGGCATAGCTCATTGCCATATTTTCATTGAACATAAGAGTGTCCCTTGTGAAAAGATTGGAAAGATGTGTGTGCTCCTTTTGGCTGTCCTCCAGCTTCTTGAAATCATTTATCATTCCGTTGGATATTTTTATTACAGCGTATTTGAATATCCTGTTGATAACAGAGACATTTTCGGCAGGAGAATTCCTCATAAGCCACTTGTGGCAGCCGTCAACGGTCTCTATCATTCTGGGCACAAGCCACCCTTTGACACCCTGTTGCTGAATGAATCCATAATGTTTGCAACCAGAATGCCTATATTATAACGCTCGTTCATACTTTCACCTTTTTCACATTAGCCTTTGTGCCAGCCACAACGGATATGAACATATTTCTGCTCTGCTGACAACAATTTAAAAGCCACAATGGTAATTACATGATTATAACATAATTGTATGCAAAATTCAACTCTTTAAAGAAAAATATACACTGCAGCACTGATGGATTTTTCGGACAGACCGGAGCATTGAATTTATTAAGCATAAGCTATATCACCCTGCTTACCGGCAGAGTGGGGTCAAAGCCCTTGTCATCCGCAGTCTGACCGCCTATGAAAACATAGTTATCGGGCAGCTCCCGTGGGGTAAAGCCTGTGAGCTGCTTGAACACACGGTTGAAGCTGCGTATAGTTCCGAATCCTGCGGCAAGTGCGGCTTCTCCCGCAGGCATACCTTTGGACAGCATTTTTGCGGCAGCGCTTACACGGACGATGTTCAGGTACTCCGAAAAGGTCATACCCGACATTCTGCGGAAATACTTGGAGAAATAAGGCTTGCTGAAGCACATAAAATCGGCAGCCTCATCAAAGGTCATATCGGCGTAATGCTCGGAAATGTGGCTGAGAAGCGACTTGTATGCCGTGCTTTCCGAGGATTTTTTCAGCGCCTCCGCCTTTTCATTTCGGAATATCTCAGCCATAACGGCAGAGGCAAGACCCGAACATATCACTTCATAATATTTTTGCCCCCGGGATATCTCCTGTCTGATTTTTTCAAAGGTATCCGAAAAATCATATTCGTTTTCCAGCAGGGGACAAACAGTTGTCTGCTCGCCGTATGATGAAAAAAGAAGCTCGGAGTCTATCTTCATAACAGTGATGATGCTTTCCGCTTCCGCCTTTATGTAATGCACAGCTCCGCTGCGGATAAAAACGCATCTGCCTTGGGTTAGAGGGTAGACCGTGTTTTCCGACATTACCTCTGCGCTGCCCTTTTGGGCAAAGATAAGCTCGCTTTCCATATGCCAGTGGGGAAGATTCTGCAAGCCCATGTAACGCTGGACTGTCACCTGTGAACGCCCCGAAAGAACGCTCTGCTCATATCGTGCTATCATGCTGCTCACTCCTTTTAGGATATTATACCACACAGGTTAATAAATGTCTATAATCGGCAAACAGTATTCTTGAAAAAATCCCGCTTGTGCGGTATAATAAGCTTAATATTATTTGCATGGAGGAAATGCTGATGAAAACCTTGTATTTTATTACCGGAAGTCAGGACCTTTACGGCGAGGAGACTCTTGCTCAGGCTGCAAAGGACTCAAAGGAAATGGCTGCATATCTGAATGAGCAGCTTTGCGGCATTGCAGGCGTTGTTTTTCAGCCTGTGGTAAGAAACAGCAGCGAAGCGCTGGATATCTGCACAAAGGCATCGTCCGACAAGGACTGCGTGGGAGTTATAATGTGGATGCACACCTTTTCTCCTGCAAAAATGTGGATAAATGCGCTTAAAGCGCTGAGCAAGCCTATGCTTCACCTGCACACCCAGTACAACGAAAGACTTCCCTATGACAGCATTGATATGGATTTTATGAACCTTAATCAGTCCGCTCACGGCGACAGGGAGTTCGGATTTATCTGCACGCGTCTGGGCATAAAGCGTGAAGTCGTTTCGGGATATTACAAGCACGCCGATGTTATCGAAAGAGTGCGCCATTTTGCTCAGGCTGCCGTTGCAGTTGATTTTGGCAGGGGAATGAGAGTTGCCATGTTCGGCAACAATATGCGTGATGTTGCAGTTACAGACGGCGACAGAGTGGAAAGCGAGATTAAGTACGGCTGGAACGTGAATTACTATGGCATTGGCGATCTCTGCGATATCATCTCAGGCATCACAGATGAAGAGATAGATGCAAAAATGGCTGAATACACCGAAAAGTATGCCATGAATACCGACAATCTTGCCGCAGTAAGGGAGCAGGCAAAGTATGAAGCGGCGCTGGAAAAGTTCCTTGCCCGTGAGAATATTTCCGCATTCACAGATACATTCCAGGATCTTCACGGCCTTTCGCAGCTGCCCGGAATCGCTGCGCAGAACATTATGGCAAAGGGCGTAGGATTCGGCCCTGAGGGCGATTATAAGACCGCTGCCCTTGCTGCCGTGCTTTTCAAGATGGCTGAGGGAAGAGACGGTGCAACAGGCTTCCTGGAGGACTATACATATGACCTGCCCGAAGGCGGCGAAACCGAGCTTGCTTCCCATATGCTGGAGGTATCTCCCGTATTTGCGGCTGAGCAGCCTAAGATCGAAGTCCACCCTCTGGGAATAGGCGGAAAATCCGACCCTGCACGTCTCGTATTTGAGGGAGTAACAGGCGAGGGCATTGCAGTTTCCATGATAGACCTTGGCGATCGTTTCAGACTGGTTTGCGCAGATATAACCCTTGTAAAGCAGCCTGAGCCTATGCCAAAGCTTCCTGTTGCAAGAGTTATGTGGAAGTTAAAGCCCGATTTTGCCACAGGCTCGGCAGCGTGGATATACGCAGGCGGAGCGCATCATGCGGTTGTTTCCACAGCGCTTACAGCAGATGATATCAGACTGTTTGCAAAAATGACAGGCACTGAGCTTGTTGTCATCAATGACAAGACCGAGCTTAATGCTTTTGAGCAGCAGCTTGAAATGCTTGACACTATGGCTTCTTTCAGAAGATAAATTATGCGGATATGCACCTCAAAGGTCAAGGCTTTTGGGGTGCATTTTTTTATTGACACGGGTACAAAGTTGTAATATAATCATAATATCGGTTAAATATTTGACTTGCAATTTTAAATCGTTGAAAGAAGGCTTACAAATGAAAAGACGTTACATAATAGCGGTGCTGCTGATGTGTATGCAGCTGACAGCCTGCGGTGCGGTTGGGGAGAACGGTGCGGAGACCGGTACAAGCGAGATTTCAAGCTCCTCCGAGACTGTTGAGACCACTGAGACTACCGTGGAAGAATCATCGGAAGCGGAGACGACGGAAGCTCAGACCGAGATTACCACTGAAACTGCGCCTGATATCGACATAGAGAAGGTAGAACTTCTCAGCCTGAACGATGTCGAAGCTGTTTCGGGCTGCCCCGAGATATGCGATATAGACAGCATAAGCGCAAGGCAGAAAAATGATGTGGAAGGCTTTTACAGCTCTGAGTATGCTGCTGAAAATCCCGATTATAGTCAGCTTGCGCCGCTTGAAATGGTGTCTCCCGATTATGAGACCTCAGAGTATAAGTATATCGCCGATGATTTTGACAATGACGGCGAGACCGAATACTATCTTATTATTGAAAACAAGCAGAACGTAGCCGATGATTTCTGCAACGGCGGTTTTGATGATATAAGCAGCAGAAATTTCGGAAAGTCTGTGACCTTCTATTATATTGAGGACAGCGGTGAGGCTGAGTTTGTAAGCTTTATGAACTGTGTTTCATCCACCTCCGAGATAACCTCCTACAAGACAGCCGATTACGGCAGCGGCAAGCATCTGGTATATTGCTACTGGCCCGCCTATGACGGAGTAGGCGGCAGCGGAAATGCAAGGCTGTTTGACAAGACGTGTTTCTTTGATATGACATACGGCGGCGTGTTTGCTGACGGCGACGGCATTCTCAAAGCATCGACTTATACTCTTGTTTACGAATACATCTGGGACGGCGCTGATTATACAGTCATCGGGTATGATTATGATATGCCTGACGAAAACGGAGAGCTTATTGAGCTTGACGATTATCATGTCAATCGGACTTCGGGACCCAAAAAAGTAAATTGGTTCAGCGGCAAATAAGACTTTTGCCCCTCAGTGCAGATGCGCTGAGGGGCTTTTACTTTTTGCAGAGTATTCGACAAAAATATACAATATTTTACAAAATTTGTGACTCATTTCGTTGACTTTGCCGCACAAAAGTGATATAATCAAAACTGTTATGCTTTGTTGAGTTACTTTTGCTGACTGACAAAGGCCGCTGACTTTATTTTTGCGGAAGGGTCGGGGTATTTATGGAAAATATTGTTAATCTGAAGGACATCGAGGTCGTTTTTGAGGACGGCGAGCGTATCCTGAAAAAAATCAATCTGGATATCAAGGACAAGGAGTTCGTAACCTTCCTGGGGCCGTCAGGCTGCGGCAAGACGACTACGCTCAGGATAATCGGCGGATTTCTTGAACCTACAAGCGGTGATGTTTTCTTTGAGGGTAAGCGCATCAACGGGCTTCCTCCCTATAAGAGAAACGTCAACACCGTGTTCCAGCGATATGCTCTTTTTCCCCATCTTAATGTGTATGAAAACATTGCTTTCGGTCTGAGGGTAAAAAAGCTGCCCGACAAGGAGATAGTAAAGCGTGTGGGCGAGATGCTGGAGCTTGTCAATCTGAAAGGCTTTGAAAAGCGTTCTGTAGCCCGTCTTTCGGGCGGTCAGCAGCAGCGTGTGGCAATAGCCCGTGCGCTGGTAAATCACCCCAAGGTGCTGCTTCTTGATGAGCCGCTGGGCGCTCTTGACCTGAAGCTCCGAAAGGAAATGCAGACGGAGCTGCGCAAGATACAGCAGGCTCTGGAGCTTACCTTTATATATGTTACCCACGATCAGGAGGAAGCTCTTACCATGAGCGACACCGTTGTGGTAATGAACAACGGTAATATCCAGCAGATCGGCTCTCCCACAGATATATACAACGAGCCTGTCAATGCCTTTGTTGCTGACTTTATCGGTGAAAGCAATATCCTGAACGGCATTATGCCCGAGGACTGTGTTGCGGAATTTTCGGGACATCGCTTTGAGTGCGTTGACAAGGGCTTTGCCAAAAATGAAAAGGTAGATGTGGTGATACGTCCCGAGGATATCAAGATAGTTCCTCCCGCAAACGCAAAGCTTACGGGAATAGTTAAGTCCGTTGTTTTCAAGGGCGTTCATTATGAGATGACAGTTGACGGAATGGAGCACAAGTGGATAATCCATTCAACGCTGCACGAGCCTGTCGGAACCATGATAGGTATGGATATTGCTCCCTTTGATATCCACATAATGAAAAAAAGCGAGGAATGAGCATATGAAAACAAAATGGGTCTCGGCTCCGTACCTTGTATGGATGACCGTTTTTATTGCTGTTCCGCTGCTGATGATAGCAGTATTCGCCTTTACCACCAATGACGGCGAGTTTACCGTAAAAAACATTCAGGACGTGGGTCAGTATGCGAATATTTTCTTCCGCTCCATATGGCTGTCGGTAATTGCTACGGCTATATGCCTTGTGGTGGCATATCCCGTGTCGTTTATCCTTTCACGAATGGAAAAGCACAAGCAGGCGACCATGCTTATGATAGTAATGCTCCCCATGTGGATGAACTTCCTGCTTAGAACATATGCGTGGATGACGCTTCTCGGCAACAACGGCGTTATCAATCATCTGCTGGGGCTTATCGGCATAGGCCCTTTGAAGCTCATAAACACATCTGGCGCAGTTGTGCTGGGAATGGTCTATAACTACCTGCCATTTATGATACTGCCCCTTTATTCGGTAATGGTGAAGATAGATAAAAGCGTTATCGAGGCGGCTTCCGACCTTGGCTGCAGCGGAGTGGCAACTCTCTTCCGTGTGATAGTTCCCCTGAGCCTTCCCGGAATAACCTCGGGCGTTACCATGGTGTTCGTGCCTGCCATCTCCACATTTATCATTTCAAGAATGCTTGGCGGCGGTTCAAATCTGCTCATAGGCGACCTTATCGAGATGCAGTTCTTGGGAAATGCTTATAATCCTCATCTTGGAGCTGCCATTTCTCTCGTTCTTATGGTCATTATCCTTGTTATTATGACTGTTATGAATCAGTTCAGCCCTGACGATCAGGTGCTGATATAAGGAGGGGCGCAGAATGAAAAAGCTTGGAAAAATCTATCTTGTTCTGGTCATGCTTTTCCTCTATGTTCCTATATTCGTGCTGATAGTTTTCTCATTCAATGAGTCAAAGAGCAGGAGCGTGTTCAGCGGCTTTACTCTTGACTGGTACAGAAAGCTTTTCCAGAACGATATCATCATCTCGTCTCTGGTGAACACGCTTATAATCGCAGTTATCGCAAGCATCGTTTCAACAGTCCTTGGCACTCTGGCTGCCATAGGCATAAACAGCATGAAAAAGGTGCCAAAGGCTATTGTTATGAACATAACAAATATGCCTATCATCAACCCTGAGATAGTTACGGGCGTATCCCTTATGCTTCTGTTTGTGTTCTTTGCGGCAAGAATGAATTTAGAATTCGGATTTGTTACGCTGCTCATAGCCCACATCACCTTTGATGTACCGTATGTTATCCTGAACGTTATGCCAAAGTTCAGGCAGATGGATCCTCACCTTTACGAAGCGGCGCAGGACTTAGGGTGCAGCCCCTTCAAGGCGTTTATCAAGGTGGTGCTTCCGGAGATAATGCCCGGTGTTGTAAGCGGATTCCTTATGGCATTCACATACTCTCTTGATGATTTCGTTATCAGCTACTTTACCAGCGGCTCATCATCACAGACACTTCCTGTTACCATCTACTCAATGACAAGACGAAAGGTATCTCCCGAGATAAACGCACTTTCCACTATCATATTTGTTGTAGTTGTTGTTATCCTTATCGTCAAGAATTTTATTGAGATAAGACAGCTTAAGAAAAAGGGGGCGTAAGGGCATGAGAAAAATATCTTCCGTAATTGCCGCTCTTCTTGCTGCGGCTATGCTTTGTTCATGCTCTGCCGAAAGCGCTGAGGATACTTCTGCCGATGATGTCCCCGAGGAGGAGACCGAGGCACAGACCCTTACTATCGACGATCCCGAGTATTACACCCGCTTCAAGGGACAGAACATTTCAATAAATGTCTATAACTGGGGCGAGTACATCTGCACGGGAGCGGACGAGGGCACGCTTAATGTAAACGCTGAATTTACAGCGCTTACGGGCATAAAGGTCAATTACACCAACTATGCCACCAATGAGGAGCTTTATGCCAAGCTGAAAGGCGGCGGAGCTTCCTATGACATTATTATCCCGTCTGACTATATGATAAACAAGATGATAAAGGAAAAAATGGTGCAGAAGCTTGATTATGACAATATCCCAAACTTCAAGTACATCATGCCCAATTTCCGCAATCTTGAATATGACCCCGATAATGAATATTCCGTGCCATATACATGGGGAACAGTCGGTATCATCTACGATGAGACTATGATAGATATTCCCCCTGAGGAGATCGACTGGGATATTCTCTGGAACGAGGATTATCTTGACAATATCCTTATGTTCGACAACCCCCGTGATGCCTTTGCCATTGCTGAGATAAAGAACGGCTTTTCGCTGAACACAGAGGACAGCGACGAGCTTATAAAGGCTGCCGAGGACTTGAAAGCACAGAAGCGCATAGTCCAGGCGTATGTTATGGACGAGATATTCGATAAAATGGGCGCAGGCGATGCTCTTATAGCTCCCTACTACGCAGGCGACGCTCTGACCATCATGGACGAGAACGACTCTCTCAACTTCGTTGTCCCAAAGAGCGGAACCAACCTTTTCGTTGACGCAATGTGCATTCCCACATCGTCAAAGCAGAAGGAAGCGGCGGAAATGTACATCAACTTTATGTGCGAGCCTGATATTGCCTATGCGAATATCGACTACATCTGCTACTCCACACCAAATTCAGCGGCGTATGACAAGCTTGATGAAGATGTGCGCACAAATCCCGTTTCCTATCCGGATCAGGATTTCATTGGAGAAAAGACCACAGTATTCGTAAATCTTTCCGATGAAGCAAATCTACAGATGCAGACCCTCTGGACGGAAATGAAGTCCGCCGAGGACGAAAATGCCAACACATGGATAATGCCTGTGTTCCTTATCGCCTGCATTGTGTTTATGATTGCCGTTCAGGTAAGAAGATACATTAAAAGCAAAAAGGATATCTTCTGATGTCCTGATATAAAATAACTCCCATGTATAAGGTTATGTACCATACATGGGAGTTATTTTTATTTCTTGTCGTTCTTTACGTTTACTTTTTTCAGCTTTTCAAATATTCCTATTGAGAGCTTGTGTTCATTTTCAGCCGCAGGAACGGGATAATAATCTGCCGTGTCGGGGGAGAGCCCTTTCTTTTTCAGCAGGTTCTCTATAAATTCCTGGGCAAAGGCGTATATTACCGCAAATATTGGCACGCCAAGCACCATTCCCGCAAAGCCGAACAGTCCGCCGCCAAGGAAGATGGCCACCATTACCCAGAATGCGGGGAGACCTGTGGAGTCGCCCAGAATGTAGGGACCAAGGATATTTCCGTCAAACTGCTGTATCGCAACTATCAGGATAACAAAGGGGATAGTCTGTGACGGCTCGGAAATGAGCAGCAGCAGTGCGGAGGGTATCGCCCCGATAAAAGGGCCAAAAAACGGGATAACATTCGTTACGCCTACGATAACGCTTATGAGCACCGAATATTCCAGCTTCATAAGCTTCATTGCCACAAAGCATATCATACCGATGATAAAGGAATCCAGTATCTTTCCGTTGATAAATCCGTTGAGGGAGTTGTTTGTTTTTCTGAAAGCTCTCAGCATATTGTGGCATATCTTCTGGGGGAATATTGCCGTCATAAGCTTTTTGCCCTGAGCAAGGAATTTTTCCTTGTCAAGCAGCAGATATACCGCAACGATAAATCCGATGATAAAGTCCTTGAGACCTGCCAGCAGTCCCACAGCGCCGTCTTTCAGCTTTACAGCCCAGTCGCCCACCTTTGGGATAAGGTTATTTACGGCGGTAAGCACGGCGGACTGGATATCATTGAGCTGATTATTAAGATATGTTACTATCTCGGGATATTCCGCCAGAGTGGTATTTACCCAGTTGTAGATGTTGTTCATATAGTTCTGGGCGTTGTTGAAAATGTTCATCAAGCTGTCCAGAACCTGCGGCACGATTATTGCGACCAGTGTGCATATCACCGCTATGCCGAAGATTATGGCAAGCACGGTGCTTATAAATCTGCAAAGCTTGGGGTGGGGCTTTTTTCTTTCAAGCAATTTTTTGAACTGCCTTTCCGTCCGCATCATAACAGGGTTCAGCAGATATGCAATCGCTATGCCCCAGATAACGGCGCTTATTGTGCCGAGCACAGTTCCCAGTGCGCCCATTATCACCGAGAATTTTGATACAACTATTACCAGTGCAAGGCATATGGCAAAGGTTATTACCGTATATACCGACACTGTGGTGTATTTGCTGTTCCAGTCAACCTTCATAGGCATTATCCTTTCCGTTGTGACAAACGCCTTGTGCGTATCATACAATACAGATTATACACCATTTTGCGACATTTGTAAACAGTGTAAGAGTAAAAATACCGTAAAAAAGAGAATGCCGCTGTCTTTTAAAAGACAGCGGCGGATATCACTTATTATTCTTCCGACTTATCCTCGGGGTCAACCTCAACCTTGATCTCGGGAGCTTCTTCACCTGCAGCGTCAGCCTCTACGGTGTCCTCGTGGTCGATGACCTCTTCGGTCTCCTCAGCGGGAGCTTCTTCAACAGGCTCGGGCTTTTCGATCTTAGTGCCGCACTTGCCGCAGTAGTCGTTCTCGGCATCTACCTCAGCACCGCAGTTCTGGCAGAGCAGGACACCCTTTATCTTACGGACGTGCTCCTTGAGAGCTTCGATGGAAGCCTTCTTCTCGGAAACCTTGTCAAAAAGCTCCTTCATGGTATCACAGCAGGGATTGTCAAGATTGTTGTCATAATAGGTCTTGCCGATCTCCAGATAAAGCTCGTTAATTGCTCTCTCCTCGGAAGAGATCTTGAAGTTAGCCTTTACAACATCTGTACCAAGCTTAGTCTTTTCGCCTACAGCCTTGCCTGCATTGTTGATAGTTTCTGCAAATTTTTCAAACATGATTTTTTCCTCCTGTTAATATGGTTATGTTTTCGGAAGCCGCAGACGGTGCTTAACGCCTTCTGCATCGCTTCCTTGTGTTGGCTTTCTTGCTATGTTCTCAGTATAACCCACAAAAGCAGTTATGTCAACAGGTTACAGCGATTTCTCATTTTTGTGAATCACTTTTTAATCTTCTTTTAATCTGCACAGTATTCTTTAATAATGAGAGGTACCATATAGCCTGTATTGAGGTAAAATGCTTTCATGGGATAAACAGCACCCATGTGACCTATGTGATACCTTTTGCGAAGCTCTTCTATGATATCATGGTCGGACATACCGCTGTTGTGCCAGTCTATGACGTGGTTTTTCGTCCACTCGAACTCATACAGCGCATTTTCAAAATACTTTCTGCATTCCTCTGCGCCGTCCAGCATTCCCCAGTGGGGAAGAACGATATGCTCTGCTCCCAGAGCCGCAGCCTTTTTCAGTGACTGTTCACCCTGCTTAAAGCCTGTGAGCAGTATGGGAGCCGCCGCAGTGCCGTTGTAAACTCCCAGAGTTTCGGACGAAAAGAGTGTCTTGCTTTCACGGCAGTAAAATCCGATAGAGCACTTTGTATGACCCGGGAAAGCCATTGTTTCAAGCTTCAGACCGCATACATCAATGACCTCTCCGTCCTTTACCACCTTATCCACATGGAGCCTGTCCGTGCAGTCGGTGAGATATGGCTTTTTGTCAAGCTCTTGGGCGGCGTTAACGTCCATCTCGTATATGGTTTTCAGAGCCGTGGGGCGGGTGAACACATAAGCTGTGTATTCGCCTGCGATAACGGGGATATCCTTCCACCTGTCCGCCAGGACAGCACAGCCCATAACGTGGTCGTAGTGTGAGTGGGTGAGGATAATGGCATCGGGCTTCTTTCCACCCAGTATTTTTTCGACCGTATCCGCCATTTCTTCCGCACAGAAGCCGAAGCCTGTGTCGTACATAAATGCCTTATCGCCGTTCTGCACAAGAAGCGCTGCGCTTCCGGGGACAGCGGCGGCATCTGTTACCTTGATATCATTCATAAATACCGCTTTCTGCGGTGGGGTGTTGATCTCAGCCGCTTAATACTATATCATTTCTGTATATAATTATTATAAAATGATAGTGTGAATTTTTATACTGATTATATTTAAAATAGTGTGATTTTATGGTTCGTAAAGTTAATGAAATATGTACTTTATTGGACTTGACATTGTCCCAAACAACAGCTATACTATACTTAGTAAATAATGTACAATCACATATATGGGAAAGGAAATTGCATATGGAAAAGGTTCTCGACTGGAACAAATACATAGATAAATCTGCCGAAACTGTTTCTGAGGGCATTGTTATGCTCAAGAATGACAACAACGCTCTGCCGCTCCGAAAGGACAGCGAGGTGGCTGTTTTTGGACGTATTCAGCTGAATTATTATAAGAGCGGCACAGGTTCGGGCGGACTTGTCAATGTGTCCCGTGTTATCGGCATAACCGACGGCCTTCAAGAAAGCGGCAGCGTTAAGGTGAATGAGGAGCTGCTGAACGTTTACAAGGAATGGACAAAGGAGCACCCCTTTGATTTCGGCGACGGCTGGGGAGGCGAGCCATGGTCACAGGAGGAAATGCCCGTTGACGACGCTCTTGCTGAGAAGATCTCCAACTTCTGCCAGACTGCGATCGTTATTTTCGGCAGAACAGCAGGCGAGGAGAACGACAACCGCTTTGAAAAGGGCGCATATCTGCTCAGCGATGGCGAGGAAAGTATGCTCCGCACAGTAAGGAAGCATTTCCGGAAGGTCATCGTTCTGCTGAACGTTGGCAGCATCATTGATATGAACTTTGTGGAGGACATCAAGCCCGATGCCGTTCTGTACGTATGGCAGGGCGGAATGATCGGCGGAACAGGAACAGCGGACGTGCTCACAGGCAAGGTATCACCCTCGGGAAAACTGCCTGACACCATTGCGTACTCCGTTTCCGATTACCCCTCTCACGAGTATTTCGGCAATACCCGCCGCAACTTCTACTGCGAGGATATTTACGTAGGCTACAGATATTTTGAGACATTTGCTCCCGAAAAGGTACAGTATCCTTTCGGCTTCGGTCTCTCCTATACAACTTTTGAGCATACTGTTACACACTCTGAGCTGAATGACGGCAAGATAACTATAGAGGTTTCCGTCAAGAACACAGGCAATTATTCGGGCAAGGAAGTTATCCAGCTCTATGCCTGCGCTCCCCAGGGAATGCTGGGCAAGCCTGCAAAGGTGCTCTGCGGCTTTGAAAAGACAAAGCTCCTTGCTCCCGCTGAGAGCCAGATACTTACTATTGAAGTGAATGTTGACGACCTTGCTTCCTATGATGATTCGGGCGTAACAGGTCATAAGAGCTGCTACGTGCTTGAAAAGGGTCAGTATATCATCTGCGCAGGCACAGATGTCCGCAGTGCAGAGGCTGCATTCTCCTTTGAGATCGACGAAACTACTGTTGTAAAGCAGCTTACGCAGGCTCTTGCTCCCGTGCTTCCTTTTAAGCGCATGAAGCCCTTTGCGTCGGAGCATAAGCTTAAATTCGTTCCCGTTATGGAAGATGTTCCCACCTCCGAGGTGGACGAAAACGAGAGACGTATTGCAAATCTCCCTGCCGATATTCCCTTTACCGATGATAAGGGCATAAAGCTTGCTGACGTAAAGAGCGGCAAGCACACCATGAGCGAGTTTATCGCACAGCTTTCCGACTATGACCTTTCCTGCATTATCCGTGGAGAGGGCATGGGCAGCCCCAAGGTAACTGCGGGAACAGCTTCCGCATTCGGCGGTGTTTCAGACAGGCTCTCAGCTATGGGCATTCCCTGTGCCTGCTGCGATGACGGCCCTTCGGGTATGCGCCTTGACTGCGGCACAAAGGCATTCAGCCTGCCGAACGGCACTCTGCTTGCTTCCACATTCAACCGTCAGCTGCTCAGCGAGCTGTTTGCATTCACAGGTCGTGAAATGGTGGCAAATAAGGTCGAGTGTCTCCTTGGCCCCGGCATGAACATTCACCGTCACCCTCTCAACGGTAGAAACTTTGAGTATTTCTCCGAGGATCCTTTCCTCACGGGCGAGATGGCTTCCGCCCAGCTGGAAGGTCTCCATTCAGAGGGCGTAACAGGTACTATCAAGCACTTCTGCGGAAATAATCAGGAAACAGGCAGACACAATATCGACTCTGTAGTTTCCGAAAGAGCGCTCCGTGAGATATATCTCAAGGGCTTTGAGATAGCCGTAAAGAAAGGCAAGGCACAGACTATAATGACCACCTACGGCTCCGTAAACGGCCTCTGGACGGCAGGCAACTATGACCTTAACACAACTATCCTCAGAGATGAATGGGGCTTTAAGGGCATTACCATGACCGACTGGTGGGCAAATATCAATGAGCGCAGCGTGCCTGTTTCAAAGACCAACTTTGCAGCAATGGCAAGGGCGCAGAACGATGTTTACATGGTATGTGCCGACAGCGCCAACAACGATGACAACACACTATCCGCTCTTGAAGACGGCACACTGAAAAGGGGAGAGCTTCAGAGGAATGCTGCAAATATCTGCCGCTTCCTGATGGACACTCAGGCAATGAAGCGCCTGTGCGGCGAGGCTGACACCATAAAGATAATCAACCGTCCCGATGACGGCGGAGAGGATCTGGCAGATGTCACCTTCTATAACCTTGATGAGGAGCTTACCCTTATCCCCGAAAACATCTGCACCGACAGAGGAAGTAACTTCACCTTTGCAGTCGATGTTTCTCACCTTGGCAAGTATAAGATAGTTATTACCGCAAGCTCCGAGCAGAGCGAGCTGGCACAGCTTCCTCTCACATTTTTCAGCATGGGTTCGCCAGTTGCTTCCTTTACATGGAACGGCACAGGCGGCAAGCCCGTATCAAAGGAATTTTCTATTTTCCTTTTCTCACGATTTACTTCAATGCGTATTTATTTCGCGCAGAGCGGACTGAAGATACACGATATCAAGTTCACTTTTGTTGATGAGGTATAATAATACCCTCCCGCAGGCACAAAGTCTGCGGGAGGGTTTTTGCATATGCGGCGAATTATTTATCAGCCGTAAATTTCGGCAGTTCATCAAGTGTGATAACAAGGTCGCTGTTATAAACTTCCTTTAGGTTTTTCTCATCATTGTTTTTGATGTAGTCCGTGTGCCATATCATGAACCATGACCATATGCAGCCGTCCTTTTCAAAATCCTTTACGGAGGGGACATTGCCGCACTCGTGGAATGCCATGGGTTTTTCGGCAGTGTTTATCTTTTCAAGCTTTTTCCACGCCTTTTTATTGGTGGAGTTATCATAGGTGTCCGAGCCGATAATGTCGCAGTAGTCATCGCCCACGTACCAGCCGCTTCTAACATCGCCTGAGTAACCCAGAACCCAGATAAGGTTTGTAAGCCCGAATTTGTTGGTGTATCGGTCGTACATCATCTGCCAGAGCTTGATGAAGTTTTCTCCGCCGCCTTTGCCCCACCAGAACCATTTGCCGTCGAACTCATGGAATGGCCGCCATAAAACGGGAACGCCCGCATCACGAAGCTTTACTAACGCCTCGGCAGCCTTGTCCCAGTTTTCAAGCATTGCCTTGTTTTCCTTGGTGCCTTTTTTAAGCAGCTTATCAAAATCAGGCTCGTCATTAAGGCTTTCCTGATAGCCCAGACCGTTTATGCCTGTGTGCCAGCAGATAGTCACCAGTCCGCCCTTTTCCCACCAGTCCTCTGCACGCTCAACAACGCCGTCAAAATCGGCGTTCATAAAGTCAAGACCTCTCATAGCGGGAAGCTTGCCTGTTGTTTCCTTGATATAATCCATCTCATAATCGGGTGAGTCCATCCATGTGGATTCCTGCTGACAGGACAGCATTACCTTGCCGTAATTGTCGCAGATATAATCATACACCTGCTGAGTTATCTCATCGGCATCTGGATTTGAGAGCTTATGCTCGCTTGTCTTGTGCTTTGTGGAAAGCTCGGTCACAGAAACAGTATTTTCCGCCTGAACTGAGGTATTGTCAGCGCAGCCTACGGCAATAAGACACATCTGTGCGGCTAAAAATAAAGCGGCTAATTTTCTTATTTTCATATTGACCCTCACTTTAATGCGGCTTCGATACGGTCAAGCTCGTCATCTGTAAAGTCAAGATGCTCGATGCACTTAACATTTTCGATTATCTGCTCAGGTCTGCTTGCGCCGATAAGCACAGTCGCTACCGCCTTGTTGCGGAGAACCCATGAAAGTGCCATCTGAGACAGTGTCTGACCTCTTTGAGCAGCGATGACGTTAAGGGTGTTGAGGCGCTTTATCATCTTGTCATCAAGTTCTTTGCCTATCCAAGTGTTTCCCTTGCCCACACGGGAATCCTCGGGGATACCGTTGAGATATTTTCCTGTCAGGAAGCCCTGATAAAGAGGGGAGAACACCGAAAGACCTATGCCGTTCTCTGCAGCAAAATCGTCCAGACCGTCCCTTTCTATCCATCTGTTGAGCATGGAGTAGGAGGGCTGATTTACTATAAATGGAGTTTTAAGCTCCTTGAAAATGCCCATTATCTCCTTTGTCTGCTGAGAATTGTAGTTGGATATACCCACATACAGTGCCTTGCCCTGCCTTACGCAGCTGTCAAGAGCCACTGCGGTCTCTTCAAGGGGAGTGCCGGGGTCAAAAACATGGTGATAGAAAATATCAACATATTCCAGTCCCATTCTTTTAAGGCTCTGGTCAAGGGAGGATATGAGATACTTGCGTGAACCGTTCCTGTCGCCGTAAGGGCCGTCCCACATCTCAAAGCCTGCCTTTGTGGATATGCACAGTTCGTCACGGTAGCGGCGCATTCCTCTGTCAAGTATCCTGCCGAAATTTTCCTCGGCGCTGCCATTATAGGGGTTGCCGTAGTTGTTGGCAAGGTCAAAGTGAGTTATGCCAAGGTCAAAGGCGGTGTGGACCATTTTCTCCATATTGGCGAACACGCCCTGATAACCGAAATTCTGCCACATTCCCAGAGAAACGGCAGGAAGCTTGAGACCGCTTTTTCCGCAGCGGTTATAGATCATTTTCTCGTACCTTTTTTCGTTTGGAATATACATATGACCCTTCCTTTCGGGATAAATTTCATATTACCATTATATCACAGCAGGCGTATGTATAAATGTATAATTGATATATAATCTTAAAATAAAAATGACCGTGATGCCAAGACGGTATCACGGCCATAGGTTTATCCGTTGTCGCTGTCACGGATATAAGCAAAGCCTGCATCAAAAAGAGCCCTTGTGTCGTTCCATCTGATAGCTGCGCTCTCGCTTCCAAGACACACGATTATAAGCTCATGGCCGAAGCGCTCAGCGGTGGCAACAACGCAGTGTCCCGAATAATCGGTCATGCCTGTTTTAAGTCCTGTAGCATAGGTGTAATAGTCATCGCTGTCAGGCTGGATAAGCTTGTTCGAGTTGTTCCAGTAGATGTATTCGCCTGAGAGAAATTCAACTTCACGGTAGGTCTTTTTTCCCGAAGCTGCTATCTCGGGATAATTCTGGGAATAAAGGGTTATCCTCAGCAGATCCATTGCAGTAGTGTAATGGTTATCGTTGTGGAAGCCGTCGGGACAGGTGAAGTTTGTGTTCTTGCAGCCTATCTCCTTTGCCTTTTCGTTCATCTTGTTGACGAACACATTCACAGCCTCCTCTGCGGGGAGAGCTTCATCGCCTGCGATCATCCTGCCCGTAACGGCAGCGGCGCAGTAAGAAGCGTCATTTCCCGAGGGGAGCATTATTGCGTCCAGCATCATCTCTCTGTCAAGCTGACTGCCCACATTGAGATATGCAAGACTGGAGCCGGGCTGTACCAGTGACTGCTCATCTCCTGCAGTGAATACAGTGTCCTTGTCGGTGTATTCCATCATTATGGAAGCGGTCATTATCTTTGTGGTGCTGGCAGGATATGCCTTTTCCTCAGCATTCTTGGAGTAAAGCACCTGACGGCCCTGAACGTCGTACATAACGCAGTAGGGGGTCTGGATTATCATATCTATGGGGTAGCTGTCTTTCTGCTCGAAGATCTCATTTTCAATCTTCATCTCTTCCTCACGCTGAGCCTGATCTATCTCGCTCTGAGTGGGGAGCGCCGCAAGCACCTGATATTCCGAGGCGTCAACCGTAAGCTCGGTAACAGTCTTTATCTGTGAAAGTGCGGAAGCCAGCAGCCATATTCCGCCTGCTGCAAGTACAAGCAGTCCCAGCAGAGTGAGCCTTGCCTTCAATACCTTCTGCCTTTTGGCGGCAGCCGCACCGGTTGGTCTTTTGCCGGAAATTTGTCTCATTTTATATGTATCCTTTCAGCTCTCTTTTTCTAAGCGTTTATGTAAAATATTTTACCATATCCTGCGCATTGATATCAATAGGCATTTTTCACTAATTTTCAGACTGTTTTGCACATCTGTAAGTCCTTTGGGGTCATATTATGCCGAATAATGTTATCTGTCCGATTTTTCGCCCACATCATATGATATAATTATCACAAAGAAACAGAAAGGATGAGCAATATGGCAAATGTTATCTTCCGTTATTCGGTCACACCCTCATACGGCTGCTGCGGAGACAGCGACGGCGGCTTTGCTCTCACGCTGACTGACGGCGGCGATGTGGAGTATATGGAGTACAAATTCTGCAAAATAACCGAGTCGTGCAGGCACTTTGACCTGTCTCCCAATGCGGCGGCAGAGATAGACAGTATAATTTCCGAAAATAATGCCCGCCTTGATGACATTCCGCACAAGCTTGAAAACGGCAGCTTTGACGGGGATATATTTGATATCTCTTTCGGCTCCCGTAAATACTGTGGGCTTAATATCAGCATGACTGACCTTGCCCGCCTGAAAAAGCGCCGTCCCTCATACTATGAAGCAAACAAAAACGCCATTGAGAACGTTAATTTCATAGCTGAGCTTACGGGCAGGATACTTGGCATTATCATAAACGAGATCCCTGAGCTGTAATAAAAATACTGCGGACATTTCTGTCCGCAGCAGAGCTTGTTTATCAGCCGTTGTTTGTAACGTAGTCGTTGATTATCTTTTCAGCGGTCTCAGCCTCGGAGCCGATGATAAAGTAAGCGTAGTCTCCACAGGTTCCTACGATAGAGTTGTTAGCCATGTCGATGTCATCGGGATACCATGCGTCCTGGTCAATAGCCTTTTGCTGACGTGCCTTCAGGTCTTCCGCAGCAGCATCAACATCATCTGCCTGAATAATGATTATCTCGCTCATAACTGCGCTGATGGGGCACTGCATAACGATCATTTCCTTGTAATTCTCGTTGGAAGCGTCCAGCAGGAAGTATTCGCTGAGAATAGTGGGGTCAGTTACCATATCGAGAGCGGGCCATTCGCTTTCGCTTGTTATCTTTTCGATAATGGGCTTGAGGGAATTTGTAGTGTTCTCAAAGGTCTCGGGAACGGTTGTTTCAGCGTTGTCGTCGGGGTCAACGCCGAATGCGCTGTCATCTTCTGCCGGCTGACCGTCATCGGGCTTTACAGCTTCGCCTTCGGGGAGAGATACATTGGTGTCGGCCTCGGAAACTATCCATGAAGCCTCGGAGTCCTCTGTTTCGTCAGGGGTGCTTTCGGCAGGAGTAGTCACGGTAGTGTCGGCACTGGTATCAGATGCCTGTGTATTGTCATTTCCTCCGCAGGCAGTAAGTGTCATTGATGTAACAGCAAGAAGCGTAAAAATCATTGCGATCTTCTTATTCATAGTAATTTTCCTTTCAAAATCAAACTTTGCCGTGCTGCATTTTTCTGCAGCAAGATGATTATATCAGATAGTCGGAAGATAATCAACCTTTATGGGCAAATGTTGTTTTTTTCGTTACCTTTTGTAATCGGTATGTTTGATACAAAGTAAAAGGGCGCTTTCATTATGAAAGCGCCCCCGTTATGTTTTAGCAAAATCAAAGGTCGATGTACAGACCGTCAGCCTTGCCGTTAACAACATAGTAAGCCTTGTTGTCCTCGGGCTTAACATAAACTTCGATGGAGCGAACCTGCTTTCTGGAGTTGTCAGCCTTGTAAGCAGCCTTGCACTTTTCAACGATCTCATCAGCAGCAAACTTGTTTCCGCCGAATTCGATGAAGAGCTTTGCGGTATCCTTTTCGGGAGCCTTCTTGACAGCCTTTTCAGCAGGAGCTTCTTCCTTCTTTGCAGGAGCCTTCTTAGCAGCGGGCTTCTTCTCTTCCTTTTCAGCCTCGGTCTTTACTTCAGCCTTAGCCTCAACGGGAGCCTTTACCTCGGGAGCAGCAGCCTTTGCTTCAACAGGAGCGGCAGCGGGTACAACGGTTTCTGCGGATTTATTTTCGGTGGTTTTTACAGTGTTAGTGTTTGCAAATTTATTGACTTTTTTGTTTGCCATAACAGCATACCTCCAATAATTATACGTTTTCTTCATTATATCACAGGCATTTGGCTTTGTCAAACGTTTTGCATTTTTGCGGAAAAAATATGTGTATATTTACAATTTATTTCGGCAAAGAAATGCCTTAATTGTTATAAACAGCTGTAAAAATGCACGGTGAAACGCTTTATCCGCCATTTGAAGCCATAATTGGTCAAAAAATTTACATGACCTGTGTTGACTTTTTACGCCTTCTGTGGTATAATTCTAATGTCAGAAAATACAGCAAGGGTGCTATATTCGGGGTGATTTTTTTCCTTGGAATATTGTACCCTTTTTTTATTTTTTTGATTATTTGGAGGAGCAATGTCATCAACAAAAAAGATATTATCCGCTGTCATATCGCTTACCGCAGCGGCGGCTGTTATCACGGCGGTAAGGTATGCCGTTTCGGATAAAAACGCCGAATATACATTCAGCGGATTTTACTTTGATACCGCCGTTACCTGCAAGACTGTTTCTTCTGACGGAAGCCTTTCGGAAAGCTGTAAAAGTATCGTTTCGGAGCTGCACAAAATCGCCTCCGCATATGATGAAAATTCCGCAGTTTATAAGATAGATCACGGCGAAAAATTTTCTCCTGAAAAATATCCCGATATTGGAAATATGCTTAACGGATACAAAAGCTTTGAGGAGAAATTCGGCGAGGGGATAACCCCTTTCTGCGGCAGTCTTACACTGCTGTGGAACATTTCCTCCGATGCGCCGTATGTTCCCACTGAGACGGAGATCTCCGCAGCTTTGGAGAATGTAAATTCTTCCGTCGATTATGACGGCGCTATTCCCGAAGGCTCGCTCCTTGATCTGGGGGCAGGCGCAAAGGGATATGCCTGCGACAGGCTTCTTGAAGCCGCATTGTCCGATGAAAAAGCCGATGAGATAATTTTCTCCACAGGTTCGTCCTCTCTTATGTGGAGCAGAGAGGGCAGAGATTTCACAGCTGCGGTGGTAGATCCCATTAACGGAGGAACCGCTCTTGAATTTCCATGCGGCAGCTCGTTTATCTCCACGGCAGGCGGGTATGAGCGGTATTTTGAGGATAACGGCAGGAAATATACGCATATTATGGATATCCGTACAGGCTATCCTGCCGAGACCGATATTGCTTCCGCAACAGTGATACTTCCCTGCGAAAGCGGCAGTGGTCTTGTGTCCGATCTGCTTTCCACGCTTATATATATCGGCGGCACGGAAAATGCAGAACACTATGCCGAGATATGCGGCGAAAGCTTTGAAGATTACGGCATCATTACCATAGATAACAGCGGAAACGTCACATCATACGGCAGCGTGGATATTGTCAAATGACAGGAGGAAATATGAGCAGAAGGGAAAAAATAATAATTTTTGCTGTTGCGGCAGTCTGTCTCGTATGTTCCGTGATTTTTGTTTTTATTCCGAAAAAAAGCGGCAGCTATGCTGTCATTTCTTTTGACGGCGAAACTGTTATGAAAAAAAGTCTCAGCGACGAGGGCACATTCACCGTCCCTCAGATACCGAATATGGAGTTTGAGATAGCTGACGGCGGCGTTCGTGTAAAGTCCTCCGACTGCCCCGACAAGATATGCGTTAAAACAGGTCTTGTTAGCCACGAGGGAATGTCGGCTGTGTGTATGCCCAACAGGGTAATAGTTACAGTGGAGGGCACAGATGAAAAGTAAAGCAAAATATGCGGCTTTTATGGGCATTGCCCTTGCACTTACCGCAGTGCTTTCCTTTGCCGACAGCTGTATATCGGCAGCCTTTCCCATTCCCGGGATAAGGCTGGGGCTTGCAAATATCGCCATTATCGCAGTTATGATACGATACGGCACAGTCTCAGGGCTGCTGATGACCCTGCTGCGCTCGGGTTTTGTTTTCCTCACAAGGGGAGCTTCCGCAGCTGTAATGTCACTGAGCGGCGGTCTGCTTGCGTTTGCGGCTGCTGCCGTTCTTATGATAATAATAAAACGCTCCTGCAAGTTTTCCTGCATAATCGCAGCCATGTGCCACACTCTGGGGCAGCTGGCAGCTGCCTGCGTGCTTACGGGAAGCGTTTATACTCTTGCTTATGTCGTTGTGCTAATGCCTGTTTCCATATTTACAGGCTTCCTTACCGGAACGGTGCTTCAGGCTCTGCAAGGGTTTCTTGATGATAGAAAGGTGGTTAAATAAATGCTCAGAAAAACAGGGGGAGTAAAGCTCCCTCATCTGAAAGCGACCGAGAATGAGGCTACTGTGAACCTGCCTCTTTCAAAGGTGCTTACAGTGCCTATGTCACAGTCAATGGGTGCTCCCTGCGACTGCCTTGTGAAAAAGGGCGACACGGTCACAATGGGTATGAAGATTGGCGATTCGGACAAGTTTATGTCCGTTCCCGTTCATTCGCCCGCTTCGGGAAAGGTCACAGATGTGATCGATTACCGAACATCAAACGGCGGAACCTGTAAGGCTGCTGTCATTGAAACTGACGGTTTGCAGACAGTCTGTCCCGATGTAAAGCCTCCCATGATAACCGACCGCAAAAGCTTTCTTGCTGCTGTAAGGGAAAGCGGCTGCTGCGGACTTGGCGGTGCAGGCTTTCCCACTCACGTAAAGCTTGGCTTCGACCCTGCCAAAACGCCCATTGATACTCTTGTTATCAACGGAGCCGAGTGTGAGCCGTACATCACCTCCGATTACCGTGAGTTTATGGAAAACAGTGAGGACGTGACCGAGGGTATCAGATTCATTATGAAGATACTCGATATCCCAAACTGCAAAATAGGCATTGAAGAAAATAAGCCCAAGGCTATTGAAGAAATGAAAAAACGCACCGCGGATATCAGCGGCGCAGAGGTGGTGTCACTTCCGTCAACATATCCTCAGGGCGCTGAAAAGGTGCTTATATATTCCACCACAGGCAGGACTGTTTCCGAGGGCGAGCTGCCCTCAAATCAGGGTGTTATCGTTATGAACGTATCCACAGTGGGCTTCCTTATGCGGTACATCAGAACGGGTATGCCCCTTGTTTCCAAGCGGATCACCGTTGACGGCAGCGCCGTGGGGGACAAGCGTGGAAATTACCGTGCGGCAATAGGCACTCCCGCTTCCGAGATACTTTCTTTCTGCGGTGCTGACAATATCGGCGAGATACTTTACGGCGGCCCCATGATGGGTCTTTCCCTTGCCGATGAAAATCAGCCGCTTATCAAGGTCAACAATGCTATTCTTGCATTCACAAAGCCCGATGAGCACAAGACCACATCATGTATCCGCTGCGGAAGATGTATAAGAGCCTGTCCTGTCGATCTTATGCCCGTTTCCCTTGAAAGCGCATACGACAGAGGAGACTCGGCAGAGCTTAAACGGCTCAAGATCAATCTTTGCATAAACTGCGGCTGCTGCTCATATGTGTGCCCCGCAGGCAGGCGGCTTGCCGAGAAAAATCAGCTTGCCAAGGCGTATGTGGCAAAGACTGACAAAAAGTCTGCCGCTAAAAAGTGAGAAAGGATATGATAGTGTGGAACTTACAGTAACACCCTCACCCCACATTCATGACAATGTCAGCACACGCAAAATAATGCTCCGTGTAATAATTGCGCTGACACCTGCCTGCATTGCGGGAGTGATAATTTTCGGATACATGGCGTTTATAAACCTTGCGGTCTGTATCGCCTCATGCGTATTTTTTGAGTATATTCTCAGGCGAATGATGAAGCGCCCCCAGACCATTTCCGACATGTCGGCAGTGGTAACGGGAATGCTGCTGGGAATGAACCTGCCGCCCACAATAAATCCACTGTACGGCGTTATCGGCTCCTTTGTTGCCATAGGCATTGCAAAGCAGCTTTTCGGCGGAATAGGTCAGAACTTTGCAAATCCTGCCATTGTGGGAAGAATAGTGCTTATGCTCTCATTCACCGCAAGTATGTCAACATGGTGCAATCCTTTTTATTATCTTAACGGTGCAGATGTGGTTACAGGCGCAACGCCTCTTGTTTCAAAGGACGCTGATTATCTTTCGCTTCTGCTTGGCACCACAGGCGGCTGTATCGGCGAGACCTGTGCCATTGCGCTTATAGCAGGCGGAATTTATCTTATTGCCGCAAGGATAATCACACCTCATGCGCCTGTGGCGTTCATCGGAACGGTTTTCCTGCTGACGCTCATTGCAGGCGATGACCCCATATATGCCGTTCTTTCTGGCGGACTTATCATCGGTGCATTCTTCATGGCAACGGATTATGCCACCACTCCTCTTACGGGAAAGGGCAAGATCATCTTCGGCATAGGCTGCGGACTTATCACCTTTGCCATAAGAAAATTCGGCAACTACCCCGAGGGAGTTTCATTCTCAATACTGCTGATGAACCTTCTCGTTCCCTACATTGACCGTCTCTGCGAGACAAAGCCTGTAGGCGCAAAGGCTCCCGAAAAGGAGGCTTCAAAATGAGTATGAAAGAAAAGATAATGCCTCCTCTGGTGCTTACTCTTATCTGCGTGATAACCTCAGCACTGCTTGTTGCGGCGTATAACATAACCTATGTTGATACCACAGGCGTTATCACCGACGAACTGGCTTCGGGACTTACGGAGATATACGGCGGTTCAGACGACTTTGATATGCTGATGAACGATGACGGAACTGTCAAGACCTATGACGGCGTTACCTCGGTCATCACAAACGGCAGCGGCACTGCCTTTGAGATAACCGCTGACGGCTATTCAAAGGGCGGACTTCACCTGCTTATCGGCTTTGACGAAAGCGGAAGCATATGCGGCATTTCGGTCATCTCCATCGGAGAAACTCCGGGTCTCGGAACAAAGGTGCAGAACAAGGATTTCCTCGATAAATTCAAGGGCATATCCTCCGAAGATTATCAGGTGGATAACATTACAGGCGCAACTTATTCCTCAAAGGGAATGAAAGTCGCCGTCAATACCGCTCTTGAGGCATATTCTCAGATGAAGGGGGAGAGTGAGAATGGCTGAAAATAAATATCTTCACGAATTTACAAAGGGCATCATCAAGGAAAATCCCACGCTGGTAACTCTGCTTGGAATGTGCCCCACTCTTGCGGTAACTACCATGGCAAAGAACGGCCTTGGAATGGGACTTGCCACCACATTTGTACTTGTCTGTTCCAATGCAGTCATATCACTGCTGAAAAACGTTATCCCCAAGGCGGTGCGCCTGCCCTCGTTCATCGTTATAATCGCAGGCTTTGTAACGCTTATCGAATTTCTTATGAAAGGCTATATCCCCGCACTGTACAACAGTCTGGGACTGTTCCTTTCGCTCATAACCGTTAACTGCATTATCCTTGGACGGGCTGAGGCGTTTGCTTCCAAAAATAAGCTTATCCCATCTATCCTTGACGGACTGGGCAATGGTCTGGGATTTACACTTGCACTTTTTGCAATGGGTTCTGTCCGTGAGATACTTGGCACAGGACAGTGGATGGGAATTGATCTTCATCTTCCGGCTCCTATGACCATTTTCATCATGCCCGCAGGCGGATTTTTCGCTCTGGGCTGCATAATCGCACTGGTGAACAAGCTGGCAAACCGCAAGCCTCCACAGAAGATAGGCTGCGGGAACTGCCCTAATGCTTCTGCCTGCGGCGGCTGCGGAAAGGAGGAAGTATAATGAAAGCGATGCTTGTTATACTTTTCAGCGCAATGCTCACCGACAACTTTGTCCTTTCAAAATTCATGGGCATCTGCCCCTTCCTCGGCGTATCAAAAAAGCTTGACAGCGCTGCGGGAATGGGTGCGGCGGTAACTTTTGTAATGATATGCGCCACTATATGCACATACCCCATTTACACACTTCTTCTTGCTCCCTTTGGACTGGAATATCTTAAAACCATAGCATTTATCCTGATAATCGCACTTTTCGTTCAGCTGCTCGAGATGATAATGAAAAAGGTGCTGCCCGCACTTTACAATTCGCTGGGCGTGTATCTGCCCCTTATCACCACAAACTGCGCAGTTCTGGGCGTGACCATTCTCAATATCGACAACGGCTATACCTTTGGTCAGTCCATTGTTGATGCGCTGGGAGCAGGTCTGGGCTTTACTCTTGCACTGCTCATATTCAGCGGAGTGCGTTCAAGAGTTGAAAAGGCAGATGTGCCTGAGACTTTCAAGGGCGTTCCCGCAACGCTTATTGCAGCTTCGATAGTTTCCGTAAGCTTTATGAGCTTCTCGGGAATGGTCGAGGGAATATTCGGCTGATGGAGGAGATAAAAAATGTTTGAAACTTATATTCTTCCCGTGCTGATGTTTGCTGTTATGGGACTTGTGGCAGGAATTCTTCTTACAGTGGTGTCAAAGCTTTTTGAGGTAAAGACCGACCCACGAACCGAAGAGGTAAACGAAGCGCTTCCTCAGATAAACTGCGGAGCCTGCGGCTACAGCGGCTGCTCCGATTATGCCAAGGCGATAGTTGAAAAGGGCGCTCCCACAAACCTCTGCCGCCCCGGCGGAGCAAAGGTGGCTGCCAAGGTGAACGACATAATGGGCGGCGATGCTTCCATGGAAATTTCCAAGGAAATAGCCGTTGTAAGATGCTCGGGCGACTGCGATACCGAAAAGCACACCTTTGATTTTGACGGCGTGCAGACCTGTGCCAATGCAAAGCGTTTTTACGGCGGAATGTGGGGCTGCAAATACGGCTGTATCGGTCTGGGCGACTGCGTAAGCGTCTGTCCCAATGGGGCTGTCAACGTGGAAAACGGACTGGCAAAAGTTACTGCCGAAAAATGTGTGGGCTGCGGACTTTGTGCCGATGCCTGTCCCAACAATATCATTGATATGCGCCCGTTCGGTCAGGCTGTTGACGTTATGTGCAGCTCGCACGATATGGGCAAGGCAGTAAAGGCAGTGTGCAGCAGCGGCTGTATCGGCTGCAAGATATGCGAAAAGCAGTGCGAGTTTGACGCTATCCACGTAACGGACAACCTTGCACGCATTGACTACAGCAAATGTACCGCCTGCGGAAAATGCGCCGCAAAGTGCCCAGTTCATGTTATCCATATGGATAAATAAGACCTTATTATAATAAAAAACAGAGCCGAATTTCGTAAGAAACACGGCTCTGTTTTTTAGTTCGAGAATTTTTTCAGCGCAGACGGGATATAAAGTGAACCGCCGATTATAAGCAGTCCCGTATCTCCTGCACATACATATGCCCTGTGATATGCCTGTGCCAGCGAGACACATTCGGCTTCCTTGAAGCATTCCGCAAGCTTTGGGGCAAAGACTGTTTTGGGACAGAAGCCGTCAATGCAGAATGCTTTGTCGATGTAAGGGGAGATGTATGACAGCGACTTCTGCCAGTCCTTGTCGCCGCTCATGCCGCATATCATGATCTTGGGGTACTGTGGGAGTGTGGCGACAAATTCGGAAAGCGCTTTCATTCCGTCGGGGTTGTGTGCGCCGTCTATTATAACCATGGGGGACTTTTGCCTGATTATCTGGCAGCGGGAGGGGACTATTGCTGTTGCGATTCCCTTGTGAAGAATATCGTCCGTTAGCCGTGGGTAGTGTTTTTTCACTATCTGAGCGGCTTCTATGGCGGTTATGGCGTTATAGACTTGGTGCTTTCCTGCCATTTCGGTGGTGTATTTGCTGCCCTTGTAGGTAAATCCGCAGCCGTCAGCGCCGAGATGAGTTATTTCAAGCTTTGATGTATCGGGGATAATGACCTTTGAACCGTGTACCTCCGCCTGATCTCTCACTGTCATAACAGCCTTCGGCGGATTTTCGGGATAAAGCACAACGGGGCAGCCGTCCTTGATGATGCCTGCTTTCTGATAGGCTATCTTCTCAATAGTGTCGCCCAGAATGGCAGTGTGGTCAAAGGAAATGGACATTATCACCGAGCAGATATTGTCCCTGATAATGTTTGTACTGTCGTAAAGACCGCCCATTCCCGTTTCAAGCACAACCACATCGCACTTCTGCTCAGCATAGTACATGAATGCAATGGCGTTTGTTATCTCAAACTGGGAGTAGCCTGCATTGTCATTTTCAAGTATGGGCTTTATGATGTCAATGAGACGTGCAAGCTCATTGTCGGGTATCTCCTCGCCGTTTATCTTTATCCTGTCGTTGTAGCGGTAAATAAAGGGGGAGGTGAACTCACCCGTTTTGTAGCCCGCCAGCGTAAGAGAATTTGCCAGCATTCTTGTTGCCGAGCCTTTTCCGTTAGTGCCTGCAATGTGGATAAATTTCAGGTAGTCCTGAGGATTTCCCAGCTTGTCAAGAAGCAGGGCAAACCTTGCGAGACTGGTAACGGGTGTGCCCGATTTGGTGTACTTATCAAGAAAATTTACTATTTCGCCGTTCAAAGGGAACATCTCCTGTTTTATACTAAGAACCAATTAAAAACTATACAAAAAATCGAGCATAATCTTGCGTATATGGATTATGCGATGATTTTTTGTCTATAGTTTTATTGGTGATTAGTATTATTATGCCTGACTGTTAAGGGCGGCTTTTATTTTTTGCGAAAGCTCGTTGGCTTTTTCTGTCATGTAAGGGCTGGCAGCCAGCATAGGGCCGCCGATGTCAAGATATTTGCCTGCATTGAAGTAATCTCCGCAGAGGTAAAAAAGCTCTGCCGTGTCACGGAACACAACGCCGTGAATATACCTGTTCAGGGGCTTGGTGCTGTTTACAGCTTCCGACTTGATGAAAGTATTTACCTTGTTTTCAAACTCATTTTTCATAAGCTTCAGGTCAAGAGCCTTGCGGTAATTGCCCCTTGCTTTTTCGTTAAGGATAACGATATTCAGCGCAGTTGAGCAGCAGAGGTAATTTTTCTCATAGCAATGCTCGATAAAGGGAACAGCGTCCTCATATGCCCTCATAACGCTTTCGTTATCACCGATCAGGTCGTAAAGGCTGAGAGTATCATCATAAAAGCTCATTCCCGCTTCGGGATATTCCGCAAATCTGGAACGGTCAATGGAATTGAGCAGGCTTATGGCTTCGTTGATCTGACCTCTCATCATATATGTGTCGCAGAGCAGCAGGGTAAGCTTGGTTTTATCGGCATAATTGCCTGCTTCGCCTATCTTCCGATAAAGCAGATCTACAGTGCGGTCAGAGATGAAATCATTCTGCATGGTTTTATATGCGTCCATAACGCTGGGGCCGTTGCCAGCGGGAATGACTTTCTTTCTTATGATGAAATATCCGACAACGTCTGCCGCAAGTATAACCATGAAAACAGCACTGAGTGCGGCATGGTCGCCCGATGACACAGCACGCAGCAGCCTTGTTATTACCAGCACTACAAAAATAACTATCGCACTGATAGTGGTGTAGGACTTGACAAGCGTTGTCTGCATTTTGTAAAGCTTTTCCATTTTTTCATTTGTTATCTCTATCATTGTAATACCCCTTTTTTGTCAATATATTTCCATCTCTTCCGCCAGCCTGTGATAAGCTTACTGCCATCAATGCAACATGTTTTTTCAACTGCCGTTGCATATGCGCTGTTTCGCTGACGTGTCTCTGCTTCATTTTCAAATGCTTTTTCTATCTGTTCGTCTGTTATATTCCTCATGTCATACCCCCTGTGAAATAATGTCAGACCTTGTATTCCGTCAGAATATAGCTGCCATTTTCAATGTCTAATACCTCGGTATATGGCTTGCCGTCAATATATATCCACCGCTCAATGTAATCGGGAGACAGCTCAAAAATACGCTCACTTTCCATAGATGAATACATATCAAATGAGCCTTTGTAACATTCCTCAAAAGCACTGCGGAAGGCTTCATTTTCAAGAGGTCTGCCGACTTCACGGCAAATGCCCTCTATCTGGATATTGTCGATGCACAGTGCCGCACAGGGATTTGCTTTGAGCTGCGCATATTTTCTCATGTTCATATCCGTCTGAAAATAAAATCTGCCGTCAATGAGCACAACACTCATCATTCTGGAGGATACTTTGCCCTCGGACGAGGTGGAAAGCACCATCTTTTTTGCTTTGCCGAAGCTTTGATAAAATTTCGTCAGTTTTTTTTCCAGCTCTGTCACAATATCACGCCTTTTCTTTGTTTTTTGAGATGCAGATAAGCACGGCTAAGAACATAAATGACAGACCCCATGTTTCGCCGCCAGAAAACATTTTTGCAGGCATGGGAGAGCTGCATACAGCGTTCAGAACAGCCTTGATAACGCCGAAAATAACATACAGCACAATAGGGCCGCAAAGTATCCATGCCTTTGATATGTTGATGACCTTTTTTGAAACCAGTCCTATATAGGCTATTGCCACCATAAGGTCAGCCGCAGTCTGCCATATTGTGGTTATTATAAAGGGCATGATCAGCACGGGTGTGAAATGCTCGTCTATCTGCTCGGGTGAAAGTCCTGCGTCGGCAGCTGCCTTAAAGCCCATGATAGCCATGCAGCAAACGCTGTGTATGCCGAAAATTCCCAGCGACATCATTCCCGAACCGAAGCCGAAAAGCTTTCTGAGCTTTGAGGGCTTTCCGTCCAGCCTGTCTGTTATGTAGGAAAGCATGGCTCTTGAACCCAAAAAGTAGCCTATCATGGCAATAATGCCGATGAAAAATGACAGCTGATAATAAAGCATTGGTACCTCTGTGATGCTCATGCTCATCATTCCGTTTACGGCGTAAGGCTCGCCCTCGCCACGGAATGAAAGCAGTATGTCGCCAATTCCGCAGAAAAACATTCCGATAAACCCAGCCAGCAGGTACGCTTTTCTCTTGTTTTCGCTTACATATCCCATAATAAAATTCTCCTTTGAAATAAAAATTCCGCCGCCCGAGAGAGCAGCTGTTAAATTTGATTATGTTTTATACAATGCCAAGCTTTATTATGTCCGAAAAAAGCCCTGCAAAAATGCAGAGCTTTTATACTATCATTTCTTTTTGCAAGGTTATTATATCACAGCAGGAAAGATATGTCAACGCTTTGCGAACAATTTCCGAGCAATCTGTTTACAGCCTGCATAGCTGTAAGTCTATGGTTACTTTTTGCAGTTCAGCTTTGAGTAAATAAAGGTATCCCGCCAGATAGGTCTGCCGTTTTCGTCCTTTGAGAAATAAACGCTTTCCCGCAGGTGAGCTTCACGCATAAAGCCAAGCGCTTCAAGCAGCTTCCATGAGGCTGTGTTCATAGTGTCGCATTCGGCATATATTCTGTGCAGACCTTCGCCGAAGGACTTTTTTATCAGGGCGGCACAGCATTCCCGAGCGTATCCGTTTAGGCGGTATGCCTTGTTGAACAGATAACCCAGCTCTGCCGTTTCAAACTCACGCCTGCCAAGATAAAGGCTTCCTATCAGTTTGTGCTCTGATTTCAGCTCGGCGGCTATCATTTCGTCGGAATCCACCATTATATCCAGGCTTGCCGCCGCTTCATTCATGCTCATCGGGGGATATGGCTCATATTTGACCGTGTCAGGGTCGGAAACATACTCATAAAGGTCGTTCAGGTCGCTCTTTTTAAATCTGCGAAGTATGAGCCTGTCCGTTTCGGTGAAAATAATATCGTCGTTCATATGTTCTCCTTTTTATGTCAGTACATCAATTTCATCAGTGGCGGGCGGCTCAAATATCCGTCCGAACTTTTCCGCCAGACCGCTGTCAACATAATATGCGTTCAGCCTGCCCGCACTTATGTCGCTGTTTCGCTTTTCAATGCGCCTGTGCCATTCTTCATCGGTTATGTTAATGTAGTGAAACTCGTTTTCTATGCCGTGTGAATTGTAAAAATCCCTTGCAAGCTCACGCTCGCTCTTCGTCCAGAAGCCCCAGTCAAGGATAACATTTGTACCTGTTTCAATTATTTCAAGGGACTTGTTATAAAGGTAATTTTCTGCCCGACAGACGTAATCGTCCAGCTTTTCACCCGCTTCATTACCGAAAAGTGCAAGGGTTATCTCATCAACGGAAAGTATCACGGCACTGTATTCAAGCCGAAGCTTTTGTGCGTAGGTGCTTTTACCGCTGCATATTTTGCCGCAGGTCATTATTACTTTTGGCATATCAGGCTCCTTTCTTTACATCTTTATATTGTGACAGTTTTTGTTACATTTAGTATCTTGTGTACGCTCTGTTATAAAAATATTATATCATTTATGTAATAAAATGTCAATAAAAAACTGCCGCATAGGAAGAATTTCCCAGCGGCAGAATGAAGTTATATAATTACTTGGAGAATGCAGCGATAGACTGCTCTATCTTTGCCATCTTGTCAAGAGCCTTGGCAAGCTTTGCCTTTTCAGCCTCGACCTGCTTTTCGGGAGCCTTTGCCATAAAGCCGGGGTTATTCAGCTTGCCCTGAGAGAAGTCGATATCCTTCTGAACAGCTGCCTTTTCCTTGGCAAGTCTTGCAAGCTCCTTCTCCTTGTCAACAAGGTCATCAAGGGGAATGAAAATTCTTGCAGAGTGGGTTACGGCAGTTACGGAGTCGGGAACATCAAAGCTTGCGCCTATCTCAACAGAGGAAGCGGAAGCCAGCTTCTCAAAGAAGATGATGCCCGACTTGAAGATATCTGCGTCGGCAGTTTCGATGTAAAGCTTTGCCTTTACAGAAGGAACTACGTTCATTTCGGAACGGCGGTTTCTTACTGCCTTGATAGCGTCGATTATCTTCTCGAAAGCCTCTTCCTCAGCGGTGAATACCAGCTTTTCGTCAAATACGGGATAATCGGAAAGCATTACGGGAACGTCGCCGTCGTCGATAGCAGACCATATTTCCTCAGTGATAAAAGGCATAAAGGGGTGCAGGAGCTTGAGCATTCCCTTCATTACCCAAACGAGAACTGTCTGAGCAGCAGCTGCGCTGTCGCCGCCTGCCTGGATACGGGGCTTTGTCAGCTCGATGTACCAGTCGCAGTAAACGTCCCAGATAAAGTCGTAAAGCTTCTGACACGCAACGCCCAGCTCAAATGCTTCGAGGTTCTGGTTTACTTCCTTGGCAAGGGTGTTGAACTTGCTTATTACCCACTTATCCTCCATTGCAAGATTTTCGGGGAGACCTGTGAGCTGGAAGTCATCGGGCAGGTTCATCATGATAAATCTGGAAGCGTTCCACAGCTTGTTTGCAAAGTTTCTGGAAGCCTTTACCTTGTCCTCGATGTAGCGCATATCATTTCCGGGAGCATTGCCTGTTGCAAGCATAAAGCGGAGAGCGTCTGCACCGTACCGGTCGATGACCTCCAGAGGGTCGATGCCGTTGCCCAGAGACTTGGACATCTTTCTGCCCTGAGAGTCTCTTACCAGACCGTGGATAAGAACGGTATTGAAAGGAGCCTTGCCCATATTCTCAATGCCGCTGAACATCATTCTGATTACCCAGAAGAAGATGATATCATAGCCTGTTACCAGTGTGTTTGTGGGATAGAAATACTTAAGATCTTCAGTGTTGTCGGGCCAGCCCAGTGTGGAGAAAGGCCACAGTGCGGAGGAGAACCATGTGTCCAGAGTGTCGGGATCCTGTCTCATAGGCTTGCCGCACTTGGGGCAAACTGCGGAGCTTTCCTTTGTAACGACCATCTCGCCGCAGTCGTCGCAGTAGAATGCGGGTATCTGATGACCCCACCATATCTGACGGGAGATGCACCAGTCACGGATATTTTCAAGCCAGTGATAATATATTTTGTCAAAACGCTCTGGAACGAACTTTGTCTCGCCATTCTTTACAGCGTCGATAGCAGGCTGTGCAAGAGGCTTCATCTTAACGAACCACTGAGTTGATACCTTAGGCTCAACAGTAGTGCCGCAGCGGTAGCAGGTTCCAACATTGTGCTCGTGATCCTCAACTCTTACAAGGAAGCCTCCCTTGTCAAGGTCCTCAACTATCTTCTTTCTTGCCTCGTATCTGTCCATGCCCGCATAGTCGGGATAATCTGCGATTATCTTTGCATCATCGGTCATAACATTGATGATAGGCAGATCGTGGCGCTTGCCCACCTCAAAGTCGTTGGGGTCATGGGCAGGGGTTATCTTAACAACGCCTGTACCGAATTCCATATCAACATAGTCATCGGCAACAACTGGGATCTCTCTTCCTACCAGAGGGAGGATAAGTGTCTTGCCGACAATATCCTTGTAACGGTCATCGTTGGGGTTTACTGCAACTGCGGTATCGCCCAGCAGAGTTTCGGGACGGGTGGTAGCAAGCTCAACATATCCGCTGCCGTCCTTGAGAGGATATCTCAGGTGCCAGAAATGGCCAGCCTGATCCTCGTAGGTAACTTCCGCATCTGAAAGGGTGGTCTTGCAGTGGGGGCACCAGTTTACTATTCTCTCGCCTCTGTAGATAAGACCCTTTTCGTAGTATTTTACGAAAACTTCCTTTACAGCCTTGGAACAGCCCTCGTCCATGGTGAAGCGCTCTCTTGACCAGTCGCAGGAGGAGCCGAGCTTTTTGAGCTGCTCAACGATGCGTCCGCCGTACTTTTCCTTCCACTTCCAAGCACGCTCCATGAAGCCCTCTCTGCCGAGATCTTCCTTGGTGATGCCTTCCTCACGCATAGCGGCAACTATCTTTGCCTCGGTAGCGATAGCGGCGTGATCTGTTCCGGGGAGCCACAGAGCGCTGTAGCCTGACATTCTCTTCCAGCGGATAAGGATATCCTGGAGAGTTTCATCAAGGGCATGTCCCATGTGGAGCTGACCTGTTATGTTTGGAGGGGGAATAACGATAGTATAGGGCTTTTTCTTTGAATCAACTTCTGCACGGAAGCAGCCGTTGTCCATCCAGAATTTGTAGATCCTGTCTTCAAATTCCTTAGGGTCATAAACCTTTGACAGTTCTTTTTTCATTTTCTTCTTTCCTTTCGTATCGGCATTTCGGCATAAAAAAAGCCCCGAAGCCGATTATTGGCTTCAGGACGGAGATATCCGTGGTACCACCTGAATTCGCTGGGTCACAGCGCACTCATTATTCCGTAACGGGGAATATCCGCCGCAGACTACTTTAAAAGTTCACCTGCGAAGCTCCGAGGCTACTTCTGCATACACCGCATAAAGACTTGCACCGACCGTCTTTTCTCTGAATGCGGGAGATAGGCATACTCCTCCTCATCACAGCATTTGCTTAATGAAAATTATAGCATGGGGCAGGGAATTTGTCAAGGGATTTTTTCTCTTTATTCCATTGTCTTTATCTTTTTATTGTAGAGCCTTTTGAAAAGTATCGCCGATATCACGGCAGAAAGTATCTCTGCAATGGGGAATGTGAACCATACCGTATAGCAAAGCTCGGGGGAGATTTTTGCTATTGCCGCAAATATCCATGCAAAGGGGAATATGAACACAAGCTGCCTGCAAACGGAGACTATCAGCGATTCTATTCCGCCTCCCAGTGCCTGAAAGATACCCTGAAAGGCTATGTTTGCCCCTGCAAACAAAAAGCTCAGGGAAACTATCCTCATGGCGCTTATGCAAAGCTCCGATGTTTCTCCCGAAAGCCCGAATACAGCCGAAAACGGTGCTGCAAATATCTCTGCTGCCGCAAGTCCGACAAGCATCATTATTGCGGTGTAAAGATGACCGCATTTTATTCCGCTGATTATGCGCTGTTTGCTGCCCATGCCGTAGCTGTAGGAAACGATTGGGGTTATGGCATCACGTATGCCGAAAGCCACGAAAAGCATTACCTGCTGTATCTTGTAGTAAAGTCCGTATGCCGTTACCATTGCGGTGCTTATGCCGCCAAGCACAAGGTTCAGTCCGTAGGTCATTACTGACATGAGCGCCTGAGCTATTATGGCAGGCAGACCTATGGCATAGATCTCGCCGATAGTTTTTCCTGACGGCTTTATGCAGCTGAGCTTTATTTTTACGTTCACGTTGAATTTCAGGTGGAAGATAAGTCCTGTTACAAATGAAAGTATTTGACCGATAACGGTTGCATATGCCGCACCCTTTACGCCCATTTCGGGGAAACCCAGAAGTCCGTATATAAGAATAGGGTCAAGGATAATATTCGCCACAGCGCCTATTATCTGTGCAATGGTCGAAAAGCCCGAGTGTCCGCCTGCCTGCAGAAGCTTTTCAAAAACTGAGAAAAATATTATGCCGAATGAGAACACGCAGCATATGCCAAGATACCCGTTTGCCATTTCCGATATGAGCGGGTCGCTTGTCTGGCTGGAAATGTAAATATTCGTTCCAAACAGACCGAAGATGATAAACATCAGAGATATTACGATGCCAAGAAAAACCGCATTTCCCGCAGCCTTGCCTGCCTTTTCCTTTTCGCCCATGCCAAGGCATTTTGAGACGAGCGCATTGACGCCCACGCCTGTTCCGATAGAAACTGCCACCATAAGCATCTGCATGGGGAAAGCAAGGGTAAGCGCATTGAGTGCGTCCTCGCCGTACTCTGCCATGTTGGATACAAATGCGCTGTCAACTATGTTATAAACTGCCTGCAATATCATAGACAAAACTATTGGTATTCCCATTGCAAGCATAAGCTTATTTACGGGCATTTCTTTCATTTTGTCCGTTTTTCTGACCTGTTCCATAAATACACTCCTTAGAATAAATAAGAACCCGTCTTCACAAGCATATGCGCACGTCTTTTCGGCAAATTTTGCCGCAGACTGCGTTAAAAATCCTTGCCGGGCGAAAGCCCGCCTGCGGATTTTTGCCTACTCTGCAACAAAATTATGCTCGAAAATCCGCACACATTTCTTATGAAGACAGGTTCTAAAAAAAGTGCAGCTAAAGAAGTAAGATCGGACTTACGTTCTTTAGCTGCACATCTTATTTAATAATTATACTCTTTTGCGTTTGTGATGTCAAAGCGACTTTTGTACAAATTTATTTGCCGGCCTGAGTTTTTTGAGCTGCATTATGCACAATCACATATTTTCAACAGGCTCGATACCCAGGATATCAAGGTGCTTTACTATCATCTTTCTGGTAAGGGCTGCAAGAGCAAGCCAGCTTGAACGCTTGTTCTCGTCAGGCTCGCTGATGATGTGGTTCTCGTGATAGAATGAGGAGAAAGCCACTGCCAGCTGATATGCGTTCTCGCAGATGTAGTTGGGAGCCTTTTCGTTCATGGCGTGCTCGATAACATCGCCTGTCATTATCATTTTCAGGATAAGGCTGCGCTCTGCTTCGCTGTAAACGCCTGTGAGACGGGGAGTGATGCCCTCAGCCTTTTTCATGATCGAGTTTATTCTTGAAACGGTGTAGAGAAGATATACGCCTGTCTTTCCGTCGGTGGACATGAACTTGTCAAGGTCAAAAACATAGTCCTTGGAACGGTGGTTGATAAGGTCGCCGAACTTGATGGCTGCCATGCCTATCTTTCTTGCGTATGCCTCTCTGTCCTCGCCTGCAACAAGAGCAGAATCCTTCAGACGTTCAAGGGAAGCGTTGGTAACGGTCTCGATAAGGTCGGAAAGTCTCATAACTCCGCCGTCACGGGTCTTGTAGGGCTTGCCGTCGCTGCCGTTCATGGTGCCGAAGCCGAGGAATTCAAGCTCAGTGCTGTCGGGTACAAGCTGTGCAAGGCGTGCGCAGCGGAACACCTGAGTAAAGTGAAGCTCCTGACGGTTATCAACAACGTACCAGATCTTGTCGGGGGCAAAGTCTTTGTTTCTCTGAATAATGGTTGCAAGGTCGGTAGTAGCGTAAATACTGGAATTATCGGACTTGCGGACGATAACGGGAGGCATGGGAGCCTTGTCGTCCTCCTTTGCAACGTCAACAACAAGTGCGCCGTCGCTTTCACGGGAGAGGTGCTTGTCCTCCAGTATCTTCATAAGCTCGGGAATGTATTTGTCAGCGTCACTCTCGCCGTACCAGTAATCAAAATCAACGCCCAGCTTTTCATAGTTGCTTTTAAGGTCGGCGATAGAAACACGGAGTATCTCTTTCCAGAGTGCGATATAGCCTGCTCTGCCGCTCTGAAGCTCAAAGGTGGCAGTGTGAGCCTTTGCTTTGAAATCATCGTCTTCCTTGCTCTTCTTGCTGGCAAAGGGATATACCTCGCAGAGAAGCTCAGCGGAAAGGGGAGGAACGCAGTCAGACTCCTTGAAGTCCTCGGAGAAGCACTTCCAGTCGGGATATCTTTCGGAAAGCTCTGCGATTACCAGACCTATCTGAAGACCCCAGTCGCCCAGATGAACATCGCTGTAAACGGTGCAGCCGCAGGCACGGGCAAGTCTTTTCAGGGATTCGCCGATGATAGCCGAGCGGAGATGACCGATGTGCAGGGGCTTTGCAACGTTGGGTCCGCCGTAGTCGATAACGATCTTTTCCTGCTTGCCAGCCTGAGGAACGCCGCAGAATTTATCGCTGTCAATGCCTGCCGCAAGGGAGAGCATATATTCGTCGCTGAGGGTAAGGTTCAGGAATCCGGGCTTTACGGCTTCCGCCTTGGCAAAGATCTCCTCGCTGCTGAGGACTTCCGTAACCTCGGAAGCGATGGCAATGGGAGCCTTTCTGTAAGCCTTTGCAGCCGCAAAAGCACCGTTGCACTGGAACTGGCACAGGTCAAGACGGTCAGAGGGAGTAACAACGCCCGAAGCCTCGGGATAGCCGCATTTAACGAATGCAGCGGTAACGATATCTGTAAGAGCCTTGGTAATAGTCTGCATTTATATATCCATCCTTTGTACAAATCATATATAGCTTGATTTTACCATATACTTTATGATATGTCAAGTAAGATGCAAGCATTTGGGCTTGTTTTCGCCTTACAAAAAATCCTCCACTGTTTCCAGTCTGCCCACAATATGATCCACACCGATATTGTCAGCCGCAGCCTTTCCGTTGGAAAAATAACATGTCTTCATGCCAAAGGCCTTTCCACCCGCCATATCGGAGGACATGGAGTCGCCGATTATTATGGTTTCGCCTGGCATAATAGGCTTTTCACGTCCATCGTTCAGTATCTCAAAAGAGCGGGCAAAAAATTCCTCAGACGGCTTTGATGCACCTATCTGCTCGGATATAAAGAAATAGCTGAAAAACTTCTTCATGCCTGCCAGTTCAAGGCGGTGCAGCTGCTGGTCATAAGGCCCGTTGCTTGCCGCACAAAGTATGTACTTTCCGTGCAGATATTCCAGCAGCTCATATGCCCCCGCAACAGGTATGGCGCTTTCGTTAAGAGCATGGCGGAAATACTTTTCAAAAGTCTCTCCGTCAAATTCTATCCCAAGGGAATGAAAAATGTTGTTCCACCTTATCTGTTCAAGCTGGGGAAATGTGATGGTGCCCTTTTCTATCATGCGCCAGAGCTTGTTATTTTCAGTGGTAAAGATGTCATACATATACGGTTTGTAAGGCTTTAATCCAAAATGCTCAAAGCCCGTTTTCATGGACTGCTTCACGTATTCCTCAAAATCAAGCAGAGTGTTGTCAATATCAATAAATACGGCTTGCATAGCTTTCCTCACAATCATTGTTTTGGTATTGCACTGCTTTGATTATATCATTGCTTTTTTGTGATGTCAACGAAAAATATTTAATACTAATCTTCAAACGCTCTATAGGCAAAGCCGACAGATGAAATAAGACCAGTCAAGGAAAGCGACCGCAGGCGGGCTTGCCGCCCGGCAAGGGAGCTTGACGAAGAATGGGCTTATTTCAGCCGAGAATTTGTCTGTAGGTTGATTGAAGATTAGTATAAAGGAAGCTCTTGACAACGTGAGTTTCGGGTGCTATAATACACTTGCAGTCAAAGCTGTAACAGTTTGAACTGCAAATATCAACAAGAATTGGAGTTGGGAAGATGCGTACTGTTTCCTGCTGAATTTTAAGGTGCATATGAAAATTTTTAAAGCGCATTTTATATGCGTTTGTTTCAGTGCGCCATTGCAGGAAAGATGTGCATATTCCCGACTTTTATATTGATACGGTGCATTGTGTCCCTATGCGCCTTATTCGGTGTAACTGCCGCAGGAGATGAGCTTTCCTGCGGCTTATTTTTTTGCATCGGAGGCGCATATTATGTCAGTTATAAATATCACAGACCTTACTTTTGCCTATGAGGGCAGCTATGACAACATCTTTGAACACGTAAGTTTTCACATTGATACCGACTGGAAGCTTGGCTTCACGGGACGCAACGGTCGGGGAAAAACTACATTTTTGAATCTTCTTCAGAGTAAATTTGAGTACAGCGGCAGCATTTCCGCTGATGTTGATTTTGAGTATTTCCCTTATGAAGTCAGCGACAGATCGGCTGATGCAATAGATGTTATCGGCGGGATATGTCCTGATTACGTTTACTGGGAGCTTGTCCGTGAAATGAATTTTCTCGAAATTGATGAGGAAGTCCTATACCGCCCCTACTTGACCCTTTCATTCGGAGAGCAGACAAAGCTGCAGCTTGCGGCAATGTTCCTGCGGGAGAACAGCTTTCTGCTCATTGATGAGCCTACAAATCATCTGGATATGCACGGAAGAGAGCTGCTCAGCCGATATCTCAACAGCAAGAAAGGATTTATACTTGTGTCTCACGACCGCACGTCCATGGACAGCTGTGTTGACCATATCCTTGCCATAAACCATGCGGATATTGAGATAACAAAGGGCAATTTCTCCGTATGGCTGGAAAACAAGGAGCGCAGAGATGCTTTTGAGCTTGCGGAGAATGAGAAGCTTAAAAGCGAGATAAAGCGCCTTGAAAAGACCGCTGCCGAAAAGGCTGAGTGGTCGGACAGGGCGGAAAAGCGAAAGATAGGCTTTGACCCGACCAAGGTTGAAAAAAGCCTGACCCGACGTCCGACAGAGGCAGCAAAAGCCAAAAAATCCATGAAGCGTGCCAAGGCGATCGAGTACAGATGCAGCAGGGCGATAGAAGAAAAATCCGCACTGCTCAAAAACATTGAAAGGGCAGATGCTCTTAAAATAAAGCAGGAGGATTTTTACGCCGATACTTTGGTGCAGTTCAGGAATGTGTCAGTGGAGTTTGGCGGCAGAAAAATTTTCAGCAGTCTTAATTTCACCGTTGAAAAGGGCGAGCGTGTGCTGCTTATGGGCACAAACGGCTGCGGAAAATCCACTGTGATGAAGCTTGTCTGCGGTCAGGATATCCCTCACGGCGGTGAGATAATTATCGGCAGGGGACTGAAAATATCCTACGTTTCTCAGGACGCATCGGAGCTTTCGGGCAGCTTGTTTGACTTTGCACGTCAGCGAGAGATTGATGAAAGCCTGCTGTTTGCTATTCTGCGAAAGCTGGATTTTGCCCGTGTCCAGTTTGAAAAGGATATGAGCGGATTCAGCTCGGGTCAGAAGAAAAAAGTCCTGCTGGCGGCAAGCCTCTGCGATTCGGCGCATATCCACATCTGGGACGAGCCGATGAATTATATCGACGTTATCTCACGTATGCAGCTGGAGCAGCTTATCATACAGTACCGGCCCACTATGCTTTTTGCGGAGCATGACAAGGCATTCTGCGACGGGATAGCGGATAAGGTCATAACATTCTGAAAAAATCGGGAGCTGATGATCTTCGCATCGGCTCCCGATCGTATTTGCGTGTTTATGAAAGAATGGGTTGGAGCTGTCTGCCAGACAGTGCGGCTGCGGCGGCTTCGGGAAGCTTTGTAAAATCAGCCACCGCCGATGTGGGCTTTTTGATGAAATCGTCCTGCCTGAACGGAACAAAGCAGATGTTCTTTATGTTAAGCAGTGTTCCGATATTTTTTGCCGAGGCGGACAGTGCGTCGTTGGTGGAAACTGTGATAAGTACAGGTCTTGCATTGCGCAGGTGTGATTTAACTGCCATTGTCACGGGGGTGTCGGTTATGCCGCAGGCGAGCTTTGCCAGCGTATTTCCCGTGCATGGGGCAACTATAAGCAGGTCGAACATTTTTTTCGGACCTATAGGCTCTGCCTGTGGTATGGTGTTGATAACGCCTCTTCCGCAAATGTTTTCGGCGGTCATGATGTTTTCCTCGGCTGTGCCGAAGCGGGTGTCAAGTGAAGAGGCGTTGTATGACATTATGGGGGTCAGCTCAGCCCCTGCGGCTTTCAGCTTTATCATCTGCTCAAATGCCTTGGAAAAGGTGCAGAACGAGCCGCACATGGCAAATCCGATCTTTGCTCCGCTGAGGGGTGATATGCTGTCTGTCAAGATGTTCACCTCCTTGTAAAAGGTGTGTATGTTACTTTCGTTCGATGAGTATGTTTTCGATAGCCTTGCCGATTATCTTTCCCGAGCTTACGGGTGCGGTCTTTCCCGGTAGGGACAGCGCCCATATGGCACGAAGTCCCATTCTGCCTGCGGCTTCAAAATCCATGCCGCCGGGCTTTGAGGCAAGGTCTATCATAAGGCAGCTTTTGGAGCATTGGGACAGTGCGCTTTCATCAAGGATAAGGTGGGGGACAGTGTTGAAGATAAGCTCCGAGTCCGAAAGAACACCAGAGCTTTTAAGCTCTGATATATGTATGGTCTTGCAGCCGAATATCTCAGCCCATGCAAGGTCGGAGTATTTTCTTGCGCATACGGTCATCTCTGTTCCGAAGCCGCTAAGTATCCTGATAAGCGCTTTGGCGATGCGTCCCATTCCCAGGATAAGCACCTTTTCTCCCGCAAGGGTCACAGCCTGTTCCTCAAGTGCTATCTGCACGGCGCCCTCTGCTGTTGCACGGGCGTTGAGGACGGACAGCTCCTCACGCTCAAAGTAGTCGATGACCTCTATCCCCTTGGAAGAGAATATCTCACGCACCTGCGGGGATATCCTGCCGCCGAAAACGATGCCGCCGTCCCTCACCTTGCCCGAAAGCTCTTTGAGGGATATGGTGCCTCGGTAAAATGGCGTGCTGAGGGTAATGCCGTCCGACGAGGGCGGCAGGGGAAGCACCAGATAATCGGTGCGCTGAGGGACGGACATAACATTGTCTGCCACTGTGATTTTGTCTGATGTAAAAACGTTTTTGTCAAAGCCGACGGTATAGACCCTGTGCTTATCCCCAAGCTGTTCGGCAAGGGCTGAAAAACGCATATCTCCGCCTGCGATAATATATGTGTCGGACATGGCGCATTTCCTTTCCTGAATAATGGGCATTTATCCTGCCCTTACACATTATATGCGGAGCAGTGCGCTGCGGTTCGTATATGTAACGGTCAAATATTTCTATTGTATTTTTGCGGAAAATGTGGTATAATAACAGTAATTTAAAGCATAAAAGGACAGGTGAACGGATTTGAAGACCTTAGAAGAAGTAAGAGAAGTTTTTGCAGATGACAGGTTTGCTACCGAGAATGGCGCCGTCATTGAGGAGATAGGCGATGGATACGCAAAATGCTCCGTAAAGCTTGAACGCAAGCATAAAAATGCCATGGGCGGCGTTATGGGCGGAGTTTATTTCACACTGGCGGACTTTGCCTTTGCAGTGGCATCGAACCATGAGAAAATGGGAGTAGTCTCCATAAGCTCCAACATAGCTTTTCTCAGTGCGGCCAAGGGCGATATGCTTTATGCCGAGGCGCACTGTGTAAAGGACGGACGTACCACCTGCTACTACAATGTCAATGTTTATGACGAGACTGGCAGGCAGGCTGCGGCGGTGACTATCACGGGCTGTCATGTGGGCTGATAACAATCTTTGGCTACAGAACGATTAAAGATTAGTATGATAACAATAAAACGGATGTCGGTATTTCACGACATCCGTTTTGCTTTTTATGGAATTAAAATAGTATATTACAGACCGTATTCGCCTGTGCTTATGGTTATAGCCTGTTCAACAGGGATAATGAATATCTTTCCGTCACCGTATGCACCCTTGCCGCCTGTTCGGGCAGCGGTTATCATAACGTTAACTACCTTATCCACCATTTCATCCTCCACCACAACCATGACCATTTCCTTGGGCATTTCATCGTAATGGATAGCGCCTACTTTAAGTCCCTGCTGCTTTCCACGGCCAAGAACGCTTGTTCTTGTTGCAGGATATATTCCGTTATCCGCCAAAGCGGTAAGCACATCTGAAACCTTTTCGGGACGGATTATTGCTTTTACCATTTTCATAAACATCGCTCCATTACAGCATTATTTTATAAATATATGGTAACTCTTTTTGGAGCATTTGTCAAGTGGGTAAAACGTGAAAATGCAGGAAATCAAAAATAAAAATTCATTTCAGCTAAATTTATTTTGCAGAAGTGCTTCCGAAACCGCCGCTGCGCTTGTCCTCGGCTGCATCATCAACTGTTATTCCGAAAGGCATGAAGATTCCTTGTGCAAATGCGTCGGAGGCCTTCAGCTCAAGTATTTTGCCGCTGTTTGATTCGTTGGTTATCCTTATCTGGATATGACCCTCGTTGTCAGCGCCAAAATAATCGCTGTCGATAATGCCAACGGTGTTGTCGAGCCTCAGGCGGTACTTAAAGCCAAGTCCGCTTCTGGGGCAGCACATAAGGAACCAACCGTCATCTATCCTTGCACGTATTCCTGTGGGGATAGTTATTGTTTCGTTGGGCATAAGCTTTATGGGGCAGGGAATATAAAAGTCATAGCCTGCGGAGCCTGATGTGGCACGCTTTGGCAGGCGGATATCCTCATACATTTGTGAAAGCTCCGCTTCCGAATAGTTTGGAAGAAGTCTTGCGCCGTCAGCTAAGAACTGCTCCTTTGATATTTTTTTGAATTCAGCGATCCTGTTCATTCCGAGATCTCCTTTAAAAGCCTGTCAAATGTGGGACGGTCTGCAAGTCCTGCGGAGAATGCGGTTGCGCTTCCTGCGGCTGTACCCCATTTGAGGGCAGTCTCATAATTTTTGGTGTTTATGTATCCTGCAATGAATCCTGCAAGCATTGAGTCGCCTGCGCCTACAGAGTTGACAGCGGTGCCCTTGGGAGCGCCTATTCGATATACGTTTGCGTCCTCTGCTGCAAGCACAGAGCCGTTTTCTGCCATAGACACGATAACATTTGATGCTCCCATAACACGCAGTCTCAGTGCACAGGCTTCCGCCTGATCTGCATTGTATATCGGACAGCCCAGAAGCTCGGACGCCTCGTGATGATTGGGCTTTATCAGAAAAGGCTTATATTTGAGAAGCTTTGTGAGTAGGCTGCCTGAAGCGTCTGCAGCAATAAGCACGCCGCTGTTTTCAAGCCTGCGGCAGATAGTCTCGTAAATGTCCTCGGGAACGGACTTTGGCACGCTTCCCGCAAGAATAAGTACATCACCGCTTTTAAGAGTGTCGGTTTTCTTCAGCAGCTTATCAATGGCTTCGCTGCTGATAACGGGACCACCGGGATTTATCTCAGTTTCTCTTGCACTGTCGGTCTCGAAAAGCTTGACGCATATTCTTGTAAAGCCCTCGTCAAGGGTGATAAAGTCGGCGGAGATACCCATTTCCTTTACCGCTTCTGTAAGAGCTGCACCTGTAAAGCCTGCGGCAAAGCCCCATGCGGTACTTTCGGTGCCAAGCATTTTCAGCACATATGAAACATTTATTCCCTTTCCGCCCCAGCATATTTTTTCTGAGGTGGTTCTGTTCACGCTTCCGCCGTTAAGGCTTGGGAGCCTGAGAACATAGTCAACTGCGGGATTGAAGGTAACTGTATATATCATAAAAAATTCCTTTTTTGCAGATGTATTTATTTTGCCGAGCCACGGATAATAAGCTCGTGATCCAGAATGATATGCTCATTGTTCTTTTCGGTCTTGTGCATATTTTCCAGAAGCTTTGTGATAACTGTCTTGCCCATTTCATATCCGGGCTGAGCAACGGTGGTTATACCTGGGATATACATTTCGCTGAGGCTGATGTTATCAAAGCCGCAAACCTCCAGCTGTGAGCCGATGGCAATGCCGTCACGGGAAGCCTGCTTTATAACGCCAACTGCCAGCAGGTCGGAAATGCAGAAAACTGCCTCGGGAGGCTCGGGGAGGCTCATAAAATATTTCAGTGCCTCACAGCCGTCGGTGTAATCATATGAGCAGCGGTAGATGTACTTTTCGTCCTTTTCAATGCCGTAAGCTGCCAGAGCACGGGTATATCCCGCTTCTCGGTCGTGAGAGGAATGAGCGCTTGTTACAGTGGTGATAAGAGCAATCTTCCTCTTTCCTTTTTTCAGGAAAAAGCTTACAGCGTCAAAAGCCGCCGCTTCGTCATTGATAGTAACGGTGAGAACATTTGCACCCTCTCTGCGCTCGCAGCAGAGAGCAATGTTATAGCTCTTGTTCAGCTCGTTGAGTTTTTCGCCGTCTATCTGAGTTCCGAGAAGCACTGCCGCATCGACTGTGCGGTTAAAGAGCATATTAAGCAGACGCATCTCGGTATCAAGATAGCTGTTGCTTGTACTGAGGAAAATATCATAAAACGGATATGCTGCGTCCTGCATACCATTGATGATGTTGCTGTAAACAGTATGCTCAGTTGAGGGCAGAATAACAAGGATATTGTTTGTCTCGCATTTCCTCAGGTTTCTGCCGAGAAAATTGGGACTGTAACCCATTTCATTTATGACCTCGTTAACTGCCGCCGCAGTCTCATCGGATACTGCCGAGCTGTTGTTGAGCACTCGTGAAACAGTTGCTACCGATACGCCTGCCGCTTTGGCTACATCTTTAATAGTGACACTCATTTATATTACCATTCCTTTCGGAAATTTATACGATCTTTTCGTCCTCTTTTAGAGAACGGTTCTTTTCTTTGAGCTTTGCATTTTTGCGCTCGGCACGCTTTACCGAGCGTTCATATGAGAAGATATCCGCAAAAACAGCTATTGCCAGAAGCACCGTAACGATTATTGCGGGATATATCCTTGATGTGAGTACCTCAATGCTTTCTTTTGGTACAGTTGCATTGGGGATCCCGTTGAGAACTGAAATCGGGTATATGTAAAAAACAGTTCCTGCAATATTCAGAAGCGCTGAGCCGAGATTTGTTATCCGGTTCCTGAAAAAAGCCAGCAGCAGCGATAGACCGAGAAGCACTACGGAAATTATCAGTGCTCTTCCGATGTCAGTATAGTTATTGGACATAAGTCCTATTCCGCCCATAAGATTCAGAAAAAGGCAGCATACCGCAAATGCGGCGCAGCTCAGCCCCAGGATTATCTTTCTGAAAATTTCCATAAAAAATACCGTTCTTTCCTGTAAAATAAAACCGCTGTATCATCACAGCACTGCTAATATAACATTATATCACATTTTTTGCGCCTATGCAAGCGATTTTTGACCCGATAATAAAAATTTGCAGGTGAGTGACAAATGACCAATAAAATGCAGAAATGGACATATGTACATTTAATGCTAAATCCGACTTGATTTTTAAAAGAATGGGGGTAAAATTACAGAATATAAAACTCTTATATTTTGAAGTGCGGTGCAAATATTAAAACAGTAAGGGTAAGTTCCGACAAAGAATGCACTCTGTTGTGCTGTGTGCTGCGGTCGGCACCTTGCGGCAGGAAGTTCGTGCCGATGAACGATAAAAGCTGTACAGGCTTTCAATAAGATGCTGTTTACTCGGCTTTATCGTAGATCGGTAAAAGATGCGGCGGAGAGCTGCGGAGAGGATGAAGATATGGTATCAGCACTTAAACTGCTCCGTGGTGCGGCGTGTGCCGCCCTTGCGGCACTTACGGGCGGTATCCTTTATTATAACGTTTCTCTCCCCGATAATTATCTTGTTACGGGCGGAGAAAATCTGAAGCTGGGCGAGCATATAGCAGTTCGTTCAGAGAGTATTATTCCCGAAAATTATTCCTTTTATGTGCAGTGCCCGCAGAATGCGGCGGCAATGTCTGGGGCGCTGGCTTCCCGCACTGAGCAGCTGACCCTTTTCGGCGTATTTCCCATAAAGAATGTAAATGTCACCGAGGTGGCAGAGCCTGTGGTAATTCCCTGCGGAACGCCATTTGGCATAAAGCTTATGACCGAGGGAGTTCTGGTAGTGGAGCTTACGGGCTTTGACACTGGTGACGGTATCATATCGCCTGCAAGAGAAGCAGGCATTGACGAGGGCGATGTTATCGTCAGCATTTCGGGCAAGCCTGTTTCGGGCAATAAGGACGTGAGCCGCATTATCGAGGAAAGCGGCGGCAAGACCCTTGGTGTGGAGCTGATACGCAGCGGTGAGCACAGAGTGGTCTTTCTCAAACCCGGCAAAGCGGCTTCGGACGACAGCTACCGTGCGGGAATGTGGGTGCGAGACAGCTCCGCAGGCATAGGCACGGTGACTTTTTATGACCCCTCCACAGGGATATTTGCAGGTCTTGGCCACCCTGTCTGCGATACGGACACGGGAGAGATGCTTACCATGTCCTGCGGTGAAGCGGCTGACGTATATATCAGCGGCGTGAAAAAAAGCACGGCAGGCGCTCCGGGAGAGCTTATCGGAATGTTCACTTCCGACAAAGCCAGCGGAAGCCTGCTTGTAAACAGCGAATGCGGCGTTTACGGCAAAATGGGCAGCAGTCCCACACTTAAAAGTGCAGTTCCCGTGGCAATGCGGCAGGAAGTGCAGACAGGTGCGGCTGAGATATATGCCACCATCAGCGGCTGCGAGCCTGAGTGCTATTCGGTCGAGATCGAAAAGATAGATATGGGCAATTCCACCGACTGCAGGAATATGGTCATTCATGTGACCGATGAACGGCTGCTGGATAAAGCGGGCGGCATAGTTCAGGGAATGAGCGGCAGTCCCATTATCCAGAACGGCAAACTTGTGGGAGCGGTCACTCATGTGCTTGTCCGTGACCCTACAAGGGGATATGGCATTTTTGCCGACACCATGCTTGAATGTGCCAAAAGTGCGGCGGGATAAGACTTTACAGGGAACACACTGAATAAATGTGTTTCCTGTACATAGCTACAAGCATCTGCGTTCATAGAATTTTAATTATGTGGGCTGTTGATTTTTGTATGAGCTTGTAGTATAATATTTTTAGTTGTCTTACAGGCATAATGAAACTTGGTTCAGACTCGGAAGGATGGAATTGATTTGTCCTCATACTATGACCGCAAAAAGAAGGAAAACGGCATCAAATTCCGTATTTCTTTTGTAATATTATTTGCCGCAGCAAGCTTCGCTGCGTGCTTTGCTCTTTATATGAAAAGCAGCTCGCCTGCCGATGATAAGCCCCAAGCTGACGGCAGCGCATCTCAGGTGACGGCTTTTACCGTTTCACAGACCGTTTCGGAAACAGAAACTGAAACTGAAACGGAGGCGGTGAGCGAAAGAATATCAACTGCCGACATTAACCCCATTGCCGAAAGTGCAGAGGTAGATGAAAGCTACTTTGATGACTGTATGTTTGTGGGCGACTCCCTTATGGTGGGACTTGGCACATACGGCTTTATCCCCGAGGAGCAGATCGCTGCAGGCATCGGAATGAGCGTTGTCAGTATAGGCACTACACCTCTTACAAATGCAGACGGAAGCGAGATCCTTGCAGCCGATAAGGTTAATGCCGCTTCTCCCCGGCATGTTTATATCCTGCTGGGACTTAATATGCTGGGAACCTATACCGATGAGCAGCTTTTGTCATATTACGGCGATTTTATTGACAGCATCAACAGGAAAAATACGGATATCTATGTCATTTCCGTTCCGCCCGTAACAGGGGAGAGGGAAACTGACGAGGATAATCCTATCCTTAATTCGGATATCGACAGCTTCAATGCCGATCTGCTTAAATTTGCAAACAACCGCTGTGTTTACTATGTTGACCTTAACACGGCACTCAAAGGTCCCGACGGAAGATTTCCCGAGGAGGACGCCGAGGCGGACGGTGTGCATTTCAAGAAGCCTACCTACAGGACTATGCTTGAATATCTTCGTACACACGTTTACAGCGGAGAATAAGAAAAATATGAAAAGGTCTGTAACAGCAGGTCTTTCTGAAAGGTGATAGTAGATATGAAGAAATATTGTCTTGCCGCTGCTGCGGCTTTATGTGCTGTTATGATGACAGCCTGCGGGGCAGGAAACGGGGCTCCTGCAGATACTTCCGCTCAGTCGGAGACCGAAAGTGTCACTGAGTCCGTTTCCGAGACTGTGAGCGAAACAGAAGCGGCTTCCTCCGAGGAAACTACCGTCAGCGAGACTGAGGAAACAACTGAGACCTCCGAGACCAAGGAAGCTTTTACCTGTGCGGATATCGTTGCTGAGATAGAAAACACCGTAGAGCTGCCCTCCATGGCTGATATCGGCGCTGACCGTGTTCATATGTATCTTGATTTTGAAATCCCCGAGGGCTGCGACTTTGCAATGTCCATCTGCGGCTCAGGCGGATTTGCGGATGAGATATTCGTTATAGATGCTTCCGATATCGACGAAGCGGCTCTTGAAGCTGCGGTTGAAAAGCGCATTACTGCAAGAGAAAAGGATTTCGAGGGTTACAATCCCGATGAATATGACAAGCTGGAGAATTATTTTTCAAAGTACAGCGGCGGTTATTATATGTATGTTGTTACAGCCGACAACGCAGCCTGCGAAAATATTTTTGATAATTATGTAAAATAATTTCTCTCTGTGACAAGTTTTTACAAAAAACTCTTTACATTATAAGCAAAATAGTGTAAAATAGATAATTGAAAATGTATGATAGAGGGAAAGGATGTTTGAATTATGCCCGATGAGATCAAATATAAGCGAGTTCTTCTCAAGCTCAGCGGAGAAGCCCTTGCGGGAGATAAGAAGACAGGTCTTGACTACAGCGTTATCACGCCCATATGCGCAAGCATAAAGAAGTGCGCCGATGCAGGCGTTCAGATGGGTATCGTTGTAGGCGGCGGAAACTTCTGGAGAGGCCGTTCCAGCGGCGCTATGGACAGGACCCGTGCAGACCATATCGGAATGCTTGCGACCACAATGAATGCACTTGCTGTTGCTGATGTGCTGGAGTCCATGGGACTTGATGTACGTGTTCAGACTGCTATCTCAATGCCTCAGGTCGCAGAGCCTTACATAAGAAACAAGGCTGTAAGACATTTTGAAAAGGGAAGAGTCGTTATCTTCGGCTGCGGAACGGGAAATCCCTTCTTCTCCACAGATACCGCTTCAACTCTGAGAGCTGCCGAGATCGAGGCAGATATCGTCCTCAAGGCTACAATGGTAGATGGCGTTTACGATAAGGACCCCAACAAGTATGATGACGCTGTCAAGTACGATAAGCTCACATTCAACGAGATACTTCTCAAAAATCTTGCGGTAATGGACAGCACCGCTGCTTCCATGTGCAAGGACAATAATCTTCCCATTCTTGTTTTTGACCTCAACCGTCCCGAAAATATCTATGATGCCTGCATGGGCAAGAATGTCGGAACACTCGTAGTTCCCGAATAAGCAATAATACGTGATAAATATACTTTGAAAGGAAAAGATCAATATGCACGAAACAGTTAAAACAGCCCAGGAGAAAATGAGCAAGTGCCTCGCAGCCCTTGAAAGAGAGCTTACCACAGTAAGAGCAGGAAGAGCTAACCCTGCTGTTCTCGACAGGATCCAGGTAGATTACTACGGCACTCCCACAGCTATCAACGCAATGGCTGCAATCAGCGTTTCCGAGGCAAGAGTTCTGGTTATCCAGCCCTGGGATATGTCTGCTCTCAAGAATATTGAAAAGGCTATCCTTGCTTCCGATATCGGAATCACTCCCACAAATGACGGCAAGGTACTCCGTCTTGCATTCCCTCAGCCCACTGAGGAGCGCCGTAAGGAGCTTGTAAAGAAGGTAAAGGCTGACGGCGAAGAGGCTAAGGTAACTGTAAGAAATGCAAGAAGAGATGCTCTTGACAAGCTTAAGGCTATGAAGAAGAATTCCGAGATCACCGAGGACGACATGAAGTCTATCGAAAAGGATCTCCAGAAGGTAACTGACAAGGCTGTTGATGATATCGACGCAGTTGTTGCTGACAAGGAAAAGGAGATCATGACCGTCTGATCTGCGGCTATATTTGATTTACAGAGAGGTTGTGTAGTTATAAGCGCATCTGATCTTTCTAAAAACACTGCAAATGTTCCTGCTCATGTGGGTTTTATAATGGACGGCAACGGAAGATGGGCTGCTAAGCGTGGCCTTCCACGTCCTGCGGGTCATAAGGCGGGAGCCGATAATCTCCGCAAGATAATGGACGCCTGCCGAAACAGGGGAATAAAGTATGCCACTTTCTTTGCGTTTTCCACCGAAAACTGGAAGCGCCCCAAGGAAGAGGTAGATGCTCTTATGCGCCTTTTTTACGATTATCTTGACGAGGCTGACCGGTTTACGGGCAAAAAAGCAAGGATAATGTTTCTCGGCAGCAAGGAGCCGTTTCCCGAAAAGCTCAGGGAACGCATGATAAAGCTGGAGCAAAATTCTGTGGGCTATGACTCTATGACGATTATGTTTGCGATGAACTACGGCGGCAGAGATGATATTGTTTATGCGGCAAGGCGACTGGCGGAAGCTGCTGCCGATGGGGACATTAAGCCCTCCGATATTGACGAGAAGCTTTTTTCGGGAATGCTTTACACAGGTTCAGCACCCGATGCCGACCTTATCATACGCACCAGCGGCGAGCTGAGGCTTTCCAATTTCCTTTTGTGGCAGGCGGCGTATGCCGAGCTGTATTCTACAGATGTTTTATGGCCTGATTTCAATGAAAAAGAGCTGGATAAGGCTCTTGAAGCATACGCTTCAAGAAGCAGGCGCTTTGGAGGTGTTTGACCGTGAAAACAAGAATCATAACTGCTATAATCGGTATTACTATTGGCATAATCGTAATGATACTCAGCAATACCGTGCTTTATCCCATTGTTGTAGCGGCAATAGCGGGAATGTCCGTGTATGAGATTCTCCATGCCTGCGGCTGCGGTGTGAATAAGTATCCGGGCCATTTTGCAATGTGCATTGCCTTTGCTGTGACGATACCATTGCTTACATGGTTTGATTTTATCGGCGATATCTGGAGACTGCTTGCAGCTTCTGTTATCGTGTTCCTTATGTTTGCGGGATATGTTGCCGATCACAAGCGCCTGCCCTTTGACAAGCTGGCTGTGATGGTGACCACCACCTGCCTTATCACACTTTCCGTTACCTGCCTTGTATCTCTGAAGAATATGAGCAGCGTTCACGGCATATCCTATGTTATAATGGCTCTTATGGCTGCGTGGATACCTGACGGCGGTGCATATTTTGTAGGTACATTCTTCGGCAAGCACAAGCTCTGCCCCGATATCTCTCCCAAGAAAACAGTCGAGGGTGCAGTCGGCGGACTTGTGGTAACTGTCATTGTTTTCATTCTTTACGCAATGGGCTACAAGTATGTTATGCACCTGAACGGAATTGATTTTGAGGTAAATTACCTGCTGCTTTCCGTTGTAATGATGATTGCAACTCCCATCAGCATGGTGGGCGACCTTTCAGCTTCACTTCTCAAAAGAGAGTACGGTATCAAGGATTACGGCAAGATACTTCCCGGTCACGGCGGAATAGTTGACCGCTTTGACAGCGTTTATTTTGTGCTTCCTTATATCATGCTGGTTTTCAACGCATTCGGTCAGAATATATTTGTTTCCAGCGTTAGCTGATGATGTGAAATAACGGTGCTGTTTCGAGCTCGGATAAATTCGGAGCAGGGCAGCACCTTGATTTTTTTGGAGACGTTTTTATGAAGAAGATAAATCTGCTGGGATCGGGCGGCTCTATCGGCACTCAGACTGCCGAGGTATGCAGGCTCCACGGTATCGGCATACATTCCGCTGCTCTGAAAAGCAACTATAAAAGACTTGCCGAGCAGGCAAAAGAATTCGGCATGAAAAGGGTCTGCATCTTTGATGAGGAATATGTCAAGCCTTTAAAAAATGAGCTTTTCGGAACAGGCACGGAGATACTTACGGGTATGGAGGGACTGTGCGCCCTTGCGTCGGACGATACTGCGGATATCACTTTCAATTCCGTTGTGGGAATGGTCGGATTAAAGCCTACTATTGCCGCTCTTGAAAGCGGATTGGACGTTGCTCTTGCCAACAAGGAAACTCTTGTTGCAGGCGGAGATATCGTTATGAAGCTGGCTGCCGACCTTGGCAGGCAGATACTTCCCGTTGACAGCGAGCACAGCGCAATTTTTCAGTGCATAATGGGTATAAAAGGAGAGGTTTCAAAGCAGCTCAAAGGGATAATCCTTACCGCTTCGGGTGGGCCTTTCTTCGGAAAGACCTTTGAAGAGCTGGAAAATGTGACTATCGAGCAGGCTCTCAAGCACCCCAACTGGTCAATGGGCAGAAAGATAACCGTTGACAGCGCCACACTTATGAACAAGGGGCTGGAGCTTATGGAGGCGTGCCATCTTTTTCACGTCAAGCCCTCTGATGTGGAGATAGTTGTCCACAGGCAGAGCGTTGTCCATTCGGCGATAGTTTTGGCGGATAATGCGGTCATTGCTCAGCTTGGCGTTCCCGATATGAAGATACCTATACAGCTGGCTCTTACATATCCCGAGCGTATGCCCTCGGCATCAGGTAAGCTTTCCCTCACCGATTATGGCAAGCTTACCTTTGAAAAGCCTGATATGGAGGCTTTTCCATGCCTTGCTGCGGCTGTCAGGGCTGCCGAAACAGGCGGAACGGCGGGAAGTATTGTGAACGGTGCCAACGAGCGTGCAGTTGAGCTTTTCCTTGACAAAAAGATAGGCTTTAACGATATAGGCAGGGGAGTATGCGCCGCACTTGATGAGATACCCGTAAAGTGCGCCGACAGCGTTGACACGGTTCTTGAAGCAGATAAGGCTGCAAGAGCATTTATTGACAGCAGATATCACATCTGCTGATTTTCGGAGGAGCTAATGAGTACAGTTATTTCTATCATCTGTGCGATCCTTATTTTCTGCGTGATCGTGGTGGTACATGAGTTCGGTCACTTTATCGTTGCGAGAAAATGTGGGATAGACGTAAAGGAATTTGCCATAGGAATGGGCCCTGCGATATTCAAAAAGCAGGGTAAAAACACGCTTTTTACCATTCGTATCCTGCCCCTTGGCGGTTACTGCTCCATGGACGAGGACGAGGAAGCTGTCAGCGAGAACAGCTTCCGAAATAAGTCTGTTTGGCGCAGAATGGCAGTTATTGCAGCAGGTGCCATAATGAACCTGATACTCGGTTTTCTTATTTCCATAGTGACACTTCTGGTGGCACAGCAATACACCACAAATATCGTTGCCGAGATATCCGACGGTTCGGGCTGTCAGGCAGCGGGTATGCAGGTGGGCGACAGGATAGTAAAGGTCAACGGACTGCATATCTTCACTGCAAATGACATCATCTATCAGCTCAGAAATGACGGGGACGGCGTACTTGATTTTGTGGTAGTGCGTGACGGTCGGAAGCTTGATCTGAACGGTGTAAAATTCCAGCTCACTGTTGATGAAGAAACAGGCGAGCGTGTGCTCAACTATGATTTCAAGGTATATGCCAAGAAGCTTGGAGCAGCTGATCTTCTTCCTCAGGCGGGAAACAAGTTCTGTTACTATTCACGCCTTGTGCTCCTTTCACTGAAAGACCTTATCACAGGCAAATACGGTCTTAACAATCTTCAGGGCCCTGTGGGAATAGTTACGGTTATCTCGGAAAGCGCTCAGGAATCAGGCTTTGATATAGGATTTCTGCTTGAAATAGCTATGCTTATTTCGGTAAACGTGGGAATTTTCAACCTCCTGCCCCTGCCTGCTCTTGACGGCGGCAGACTGGTTTTCCTTATCATCGAAGCGATGCGCAAAAAGCCCATGAAGCCCGAAACAGAGGGTATGATACATTTTGCGGGCTTTGCACTGCTTATGCTGCTTATGCTCTTTGTTACATTCAATGATGTGAAGAATATCATAAAGTAGCCTTGTGCTGAAAGATACCGCAAATCAAAGGAGAATGCAAAATGAGAAAGCTCCACCCCGTAAAAGTCGGAAACCTTACCTTTGACGGTAAGAAAATATATATCCAGTCCATGCTCAATGTTATTGCTGATGACGTGGAGGGCAATGTCCGTCAGGCAATGGCGCTTGAAGAGGCAGGCTGTGAGATAATTCGTGTGTCCGTGCCGTCGCTTAAAGATGTACGGCTCATTGAAGCCATAAAGAACAGGATATCCGTGCCTCTGGTTGCGGATATCCATTTCGATTATAAGGTGGCGCTGGAATGTGCCGCAGCAGGCGTGGATAAGATACGCATAAACCCCGGAAATATCGGCGGAATGGACAGGGTAAAGGCTGTTGCCGATGCCTGCCGTGCAAGAAATATCCCCATAAGGATAGGCGTTAACTCAGGCTCCCTTGAAAAGGATATTCTTGCCGAGTACGGCGGCCCCTGCGCCGAGGCTCTTGTCAAAAGCGCTATAGGTCACGCAAGGCTGCTGGAGCAGTGCGATTTCAATGATATCGTAATTTCCATTAAATCATCCGACGTTAAGACAATGATAGCAGCATACCGCCTTGCGGCAGAGCAGACTGAATATCCTCTGCATCTTGGTGTTACCGAGGCTGGCACGGCTCATATGGGACTTATCAAATCGGCTGTTGGAATTGGCTCGTTGCTTTGTGACGGCATAGGCGAGACTATCCGTGTTTCCCTCACTGATGACCCTGTTACCGAGGTGGCAGCTGCAAAGGATATTCTCAAAGCAATCGGTCTTGGTCACGGAGTAAAGCTTGTGTCATGTCCCACCTGCGGACGCACAAGGATAGATATTGTAGGGCTTGCCAAGAGCGTTGAAGCTGCGGTAAAGGATATCCCCGAGGATATCACGGTTGCAGTCATGGGCTGTGCTGTCAACGGCCCCGGAGAGGCTGCCGAGGCTGATATCGGCATTGCGGGAGGAGACGGCTGTGCCGTTATTTTCCGAAAGGGCAGGCTTCTTAGAAAAGTAAATGAAGAGGACGTTTTGAAAGAGCTTTTGTCTGAGATAGACAAGCTGCGGGAGGAAAACAGAAATTGCTGATAAAAGAGCTTTTTTCCGAATATACCGATAATATTCCCAACCCCGTAGGCAGGGGAGAGCTGCTGAAAATATGCCACAGCAAGGACGGCAAGCAGATGGTTCTGTTTGCAAAGTTTACTCAGCTGCAAAGGTTTGATAACCTTGACGAGTTCGAGCGTGCGGCGGCAAAGGCTGTGGGGCTGGACTATCTGCGTGTAAAGTGCAGATATACTCCCGATATGCTGGACGCAAAATACACGGGTGAGGCTGTCAAGCGTTTAAAGCAGGATATGGCAGTGATAAACGGTCATCTTAACGGTGCGTTTTATTATATCGACAACAATACCGTACATATCGAGCTTAAAAGAGGCGGTGCGGAGCTTTTGTCAAGGGCTGGCTTTGAAAATGCTCTTGCAAAGCTGCTGAATGAGGAATTTTCCGTAAAACTTACCGTAAAGCTTATCGAAAAGCAGACAGAGCAGGATAATGACTACCATTATGAGCAGATGATGAAGCAGGTCTATTCCGATTCTCTGCCCATTCCCGACCCTGACATTCCTGCACGTCCCGCATATGTGGAAGAGACTCCTCAGACAGTCACCGTTGATTTCAAGGATATCCCCGTAATGAGCGACGGCGCTGAGATAGTTAAGGGAAAGCGCATTTATGCCGACAGCGTTACCAACATCGGCGATATAAATGAAGCCAGAAACGGAATTGTTATCTGGGGCGATGTTTTTGACTATGCCGAAAAGGAGATAAAAAACAAAAAGGGTGAGGAAAAGCGCATAACCACTGTTAGCCTTACCGACTACACAGGTTCTATTTCCATAAAGGATTTTGCCGACAAGGACAGCGAAAATGTTCTTGCAAAGCTCAAAAAGGGCTGCACCGTTGTTATCAGGGGCAAGGCGGATTTTGATACATTTGACAACGAATTTATCATGCGTGCCAATGATATCATGCTGGTGAAAAAGCTTGAAAGAACTGATACCTGCGAGGAAAAGCGTGTTGAGCTTCATATGCACACCAATATGTCCCAGATGGATGCGATAACCCCAGCGGACAAGCTTATCAAGCGTGCATATTCGTGGGGACATAAGGCTATTGCCATCACAGACCACGGTGGACTTCAGGCATTTCCCGATGCGGTGGCTGCCTGCGATGATATAAGAAAAGGCGGCGGAGAGTTTAAGATAATATACGGCTGCGAAGCCTATTCCGTTGATGATACCGTTGAGGCTGTCAAGGTCTATAAGGACGTTCCCATCAAGGGTGAGCTTATCGTGTTCGACCTGGAGACAACGGGCTTTTCAGCTACAGGCGAGAGGATCATCGAGTACGGCGCAGTAAGGCTCCGTGACCTGGAGCTATGCGACACATTTTCCAGCTTTGCCGACCCCGAGCGTCCTATCCCCGAGAGGATAACAAAGCTTACGGGTATCACGGGCGAAATGGTCAAGGGTGCGCCCTCCGAGAAGGAAGCGTTGGAAAAATTCATTGAATACTGCGGTGAAGATCCCGTGCTTATTGCCCACAATGCGGGCTTTGATACGTCCTTTATCCGTGCGGAATGTCTCCGTCACGGCATTGAGTTCCATTTTTCCACTATTGATACGGTGGTAATGTGCCGCAGTATGCTGCCTGAGCTTAAAAAGCACAAGCTTGATGTTGTGGCAAAGCATCTTGGACTGGGCGAGTTTGACCATCACCGTGCGTTTGAGGACGCAAAAATGCTGGGACGCATTTTCATCAAGCTTGCCACACGTCTTATCACCGAGCACGGCTGTGTGAACATCAGCGAGATAAACAGCGTTACCAAGAACGTTGACCCAAGGCTGCTGAGAACCTATCATCAGATAATACTTGTGCGCAACAATGCGGGACTTAAAAATCTGTACAAGCTGGTTTCGTTCAGCCACCTGAACCATTACCACAGGCGGCCGAGAATACCCATGTCCGAGCTGCTCACGTACCGTGAGGGTCTCATCGTGGGAAGCGCCTGCGAATCGGGCGAGCTTTTCACTGCTGTCCGTGACGGCAGACCATGGGACGTTCTCTGCGAGATAGCCTCATTTTACGATTATCTGGAGATACAGCCTGCCCTCAACAACCAGTTCCTTATCCGTGATGAGGATTACGAGAACATCAACACCGTTGAGGATCTGCAGGAGTTCAACAAAACGATCGTTAAGCTGGGTGAGGCGCTGAACATACCCGTTGTTGCCACCTGCGACGTTCATTTTATGGACCCTGCGGACTCTATATTCAGAAAGATACTTATGTACGACAAGTTTGCCGATGCCGAATATCAGCCGCCGCTGTATCTCAGGACGACTGATGAAATGCTGGAGGAATTTTCCTATCTTGGCAAGGAAAAGGCTTACGAGGTCGTTGTTACCAATACAAACAAGATAGCGGATATGGTCGATCCGGATATCAGACCCATTCCGCCGGGAACATTCACCCCAAGCATGGATAATGCCGAGGAGGAGCTTCCCCGAATCACATGGCAAAGAGCTAAGGAGACTTACGGCGACCCGCTGCCCGACATCGTTCAGAAGCGTCTTGACAAGGAGCTGAACTCCATTATCAAAAACGGATTTGCGGTTCTGTACATGATCGCCCAGAAGCTTGTTGCAAACTCCAATGAGCATGGCTATCAGGTTGGTTCCCGTGGATCTGTAGGGTCATCATTCGTTGCAAATATGTCAGGTATCTCGGAGGTTAACTCTCTGCCGCCCCACTATCTTTGCCCCAACTGCAAAAACAGCGAGTTCATAACCGACGGTTCGGTCGGCTCGGGTTATGACCTGCCGCCTAAAAAGTGCCCCAAGTGCGGCACTGAATACATAAGAGAAGGTCACGATATCCCCTTTGAAACGTTCCTTGGATTTAACGGAGACAAGGCGCCTGATATCGACCTTAACTTCTCGGGCGAGTATCAGACCTCCGCTCATAAATACACCGAGACACTTTTCGGAAGCGAGAACGTGTTCAAGGCGGGAACCACAGGTTCGGTTGCTGAAAAGACCGCATACGGTTACGTAAAGCATTATCTTGAAGCCGTTGGCAAGCACGTTTCAAAGGCTGAGGAAAACAGGCTCACACTGGGCTGCACTGGCGTTAAGAGAACCACAGGTCAGCACCCCGGAGGAATGGTCGTTGTTCCCTCTGATTATGAGGTTTACGACTTTACCGCCGTTCAGCACCCTGCGGAAGACCCAAAGTCCAACTTCGTCACCACCCACTTCGACTTCCATTCACTCCATGATACTATCCTGAAGCTTGACGAGCTTGGACACGATGTGCCCACACTTTACAAGCATCTTGAAGACATGACAGGCGTTATGACAAAGGATATTTTCCCTGCGGACGAAAAGGTAATGAGCCTTTATCAGTCGCCCGCAGCACTGGGCGTTACCGCTGAGGATATCGGCTGGCAGACAGGAACCCTTGCTATCCCTGAGATGGGTACGGGATTTGCCATGCAGATGCTTCTTGATGCAAAGCCCACAAAATTCTCCGACCTGCTCCAGATCTCGGGACTTTCCCACGGTACGGACGTATGGCTGGGCAATGCGCAGGACCTTATCAAAAACGGCATATGCACAATTTCGGACGTTATCGGCTGCCGTGACGGTATCATGACATATCTTATCTATCACGGCGTTGATCCCAACCTTTCCTTTAAGATAATGGAGATAACCCGTAAGGGTAAGGCTCCAAAGCTCCTCACCGAGGAGATGAAGCAGACCATGCGTGACCACGATGTTCCGGAGTGGTACATTGACAGCTGTCTGAAAATAAAATATATGTTCCCGAAAGCCCATGCGGCGGCTTATGTTATTGCAGCCAACAAGCTTGCGTGGTACAAGGTCTATTATCCGCTGGAATTTTACGCTACCATATTTACAGTTCGTGGCGAAGATTTCGATGCCGAAACTGCTATGCAGGGCAGAGAAGCCGTCAAGTTCAAGATGAACGAGATAAAGGCAAAGGGAAATGACAAGACTGCCAAGGATTCGGGCACATATGATATGCTGCTGCTCACCAACGAGATGATGGCAAGAGGCTACGACTTCCTGCCCATTGATATTTTTAAGTCCCACGCCACAAAATACAAGGTGGAGGACGGAAAGATACGTATGCCCTTTGCGGCTGCGGGCGGCGTTGGTGAAAATGCGGCAAAGGCGCTTTATGACACGGTTCAGCAGGGAGATTTTATTTCCATTGATGAGCTTCAGGAGCGCAGCGGAGTTTCAAAGTCCGTTATCGAGAAGCTGGAGTCTATCGGAGCCATGGGCGATCTGCCTAAGTCCGACCAGATAAGTCTTTTCTGAGGTGAGCTATGCACAAGGTATTATGCTCCACGGGAGCGCTTATAACAAGAAAAAACGGCAGAGATCACAGGCTTCTGGCAGGCTTTGCGGAGCAGCTCCACTGCGACGGATTTGAGTTTATGCTCTATGATTCGTGGTATGATAAGCTTGAAAGCATTGCCGATGATGTAAAGGCGATGGGGCTTGATATCCCCGCCGTCCACTGCGAAAAAAGCATAGGCGAGCTTATCGCTGCCGAAGATGATCTGGCATATGAGCGGTTTGAGATGAACTGCAAGGCTGCCGAAAGGGTGGGCGCAAAGCTGCTGGTGCTTCATCTGTGGAACGGGCTTGTGTCCGATAGCAATTTCGGTGCAAACCTTAGAGCTTACGGCAGGCTTGCGAATATGGCTGCGGAGCATGGACTGACGCTTACCGTTGAAAATGTTGTCTGCAATCATTCCACTCCTGCGGCTCATCTTAAAGAGCTGGCGGAGGAATATCCCCATATACCGTTTACCTTTGATACGAAAATGGCTGAGTTTCACGGCGAGCTTGACAAGGTGTATGATGAAAAGCTCTGGACTGACAATATCCGTCACCTGCACATCAACGACTATGGTGGGGGAGTAAAGGACTGGTCAGACCTGCGGACGCTGCATTTCGGCGAGGGTCATGTAGATTTTGAAAGATTTTTCGCATTTGAGAGGAAAATGGGCTACAGCGGCGACTTTACCGTTGAAGCAAGCTCCGTCAGAGATGACGGTTCCGTTGATATAGACAAGCTTAACAGGGATTTTTTGATTATCAAGGGTCATATTGCCTAATTTATCGGCAAGCCTTGACAAGATATGATTATTGTGTTATTATAGTAATATGATAATTCGGTAATATGGTATCACTTTAATGTAATAAAATTTGGGAGATAGTTATGAAAAGATTTGATTTGATCACCCCCGAGGGAACAAGGGACCTGCTTTTTGAGGACTGCGCTGCTGTCCGTGCAGTGGAAACAAGGCTCCAGAACAGCTTCAAGGCAAAGGGCTATTCCGAAGTGATCACTCCGGGACTGGAATTTTACGATGTTTTCAACATGAAGTCAAGATATTTTCCTCAGGAAAGTATGTACAAGCTGGTAGATAACAAGCTGAGACTTATGGTAGTTCGTCCCGATTCCACAATGCCTATCGCACGTATGACCGCCACACGTCTGAGAGAGCAGGAGCTTCCTATCAGATTGTGCTACAGCCAGAGCGTTTACCGCAGCAAGCCCAGCATGAGAGGAAGAAGCGATGAGATCCGCCAGACGGGTATCGAGCTTATCGGCTCCGCTTCAAAGCGTGCAGAGCTTGAGATACTTTCAAATGCTCTTGAGGTGCTTTCCTCATTCCAGACAGAGGGCTTCCGCCTGGAGCTTGGTCATATCGGATTTTTCAAGGCAATGATAGAAAAGCTTGACTGCGACAGCGATACTGCCGAGAATATCAGAAGCCTTATCGAGGTAAAGAACTATCCCGCTCTGAACGATCTCCTTGATACAGTAGGGGACAGCGAGGCTGCAAGGGCGCTCAAGCAGCTGCCCAGACTTTTCGGCGGCGAAGAGGTATTTGAAGAGGCTGCAAAGCTTTATTCCGACCCACAGGCAGATGCGGTCCTCGCCGAACTGAAAGAGACCTATGAGAGAGCCAACGCTCTTGGCTACAAGGGCATGATAACCATTGATCTTGGTCTTGTAAACCGTATGGACTACTACACAGGTACTGTTATAAAGGGCTATATCGAGGGCTGCGGAGACGCTGTTCTTTCAGGTGGAAGATACGACAAGCTCCTTTCCGAGTTTGGTTACGATGTTCCCGCCGCAGGCTTTGCAGTAAATGTTGACGCAGTTGCAAGAGCTGAGATGAAGAAGATAGACTTCCGTCCCAAGCCTGTTGACGTTATTGTATTCGGCACAGACGGTCATGAGACCGATGCGGCTGTACATTGCAGCAAGCTTATTTCCGAAGGCCTTACCGCTGAGACAGCTGTGTTTGATATTATTGAAGAAGTACGTGCCTATGCCGCAAAGAAGAAGATCGGAAGAATAGACATCGTTTCCGATACCATTACTTCCGAGAAACTGTAATAAAGGAGAACTTCAGATATGAACAGCAATATATCAAGACCCCTGAGAATAGCTCTCACAAAGGGCAGACTGGAAAAGGATACCGTGGCACTGCTTGAAAAGCTTGGCTACGACTGCACAGCTGTCCATGAAAAGGGCAGAAAGCTCATTCTCCCCGTGGGAGACGATATCGAAGTTGTCCTTGCAAAGGCAGCGGACGTTATTACCTACGTTGAAAACGGTGTGTGCGACCTTGGCGTTGTAGGCAAGGATACTATCATAGAAATGAGCGGCAAGTTCTTTGAGCTTTCCGACCTTGGCTTCGGCAAGTGCCGCTTCGCTCTTGCAGGCAAAAAAGGCGAGAACTTCTATGAGGGTACTCACGTAAGAACTATCGCCACAAAGTACCCCAACGTTGCAAGAACATTCTTTGAAAAGAAGAATATGGACGTTGATATCGTTAAGATAGAGGGAAGCGTTGAACTGGCGCCTCTGCTGGGACTTTCCCACGCTATCGTTGATATCGTTGAAACAGGAACAACTCTCAAGGAAAACGGCCTTGAGGTATATGAATATATCTGTCCCATTTCCGCACGCCTTATTGCCAATATGGTAAGCCTGAAGCTGCGCAAGAATGAGATAGAAAAGCTTATATCGGCTATTGAAGCCAACATCTGATAAGGAGTTTTGTCATGATAAAAAAAATTATTGCAGACGGTACTTCCGAAGTCGCTTTCTTAAAGGAAGTTGAAAAGCGCAACGGCGAGACCGACAAGAAGATATCCGAAATAGTTTCGGACATCATCGACAATGTTAAGGAAAACGGAGACAAGGCTGTAAACGAATATACCCTGAAGTTTGACGGCAAGCTCCCCGAATATTATGAAGTTCCCCTTGATGTTATCCACGATGCACTTGACGAAGCAGACGAGGATTTCGTAAATGCGCTTCTGGACGCAATGGAGAACATTGCTGAGTTCCACCACAGACAGAAGGAGCAGAGCTTCATTGATGCAAAGTCCAACGGCTGCATTCTTGGTCAGCGTGTAAGAGGTCTGGAGAGAGTAGGTCTTTACGTTCCGGGTGGCACAGCAGCATATCCCTCCTCCGTTCTTATGAACGCTATCCCTGCAAAGATCGCAGGCGTTAAGGAGATAATCATGGTAACACCTCCAGGCAAGGACGGCAAGCCCAATCCCGATATCCTTGCTGCGGCTGCTGTTGTAGGCGTTGACAGGGTGTTCATGTGCGGCGGAGCGCAGGCTATTGCTGCTCTTGCATACGGCACAGAGACTATTCCCAGAGTTGACAAGATAGTAGGCCCCGGCAACATTTTTGTTGCCACCGCAAAGAAGCTTCTTTACGGCAAGGTCGATATTGATATGATCGCAGGCCCCAGCGAGATACTTATAGTTGCAGATGAATCCGCTGACCCCAAGTTCCTTGCTGCCGACCTTATGTCTCAGGCTGAGCATGATAAGCTTGCTTCCGCAATCCTTATCACAACCAGTGAAAAGATAGCTGACGAGACCTCCGCTGAGCTTGAAAAGCAGATGCAGTCCCTTGAAAGAAAGGATATTATCCGTTCTTCCATCGACAATTACGGCGCAATAATCGTCACCGACTGCGTTGACTGCGCACTTGAGCTGGCAAATGCCCTTGCTCCCGAGCACCTTGAAATTCAGGTAGAGGATCCTATGAGATACCTTGGAAAGCTTGACAATGTAGGCTCCGTATTTATGGGCCGCTACAGCCCCGAGCCTCTCGGCGACTATTTTGCAGGCCCCAACCACGTTCTTCCAACCAGCGGAACTGCAAGATTTTTCTCGCCTTTGTCCGTAAACAGCTTTGTAAAGCGTTCTCAGTTCATTTACTATACTGAGCAGGCTCTTCTTGATGCAAAGGACGATATTGTTTGCATCGCTGAAAAGGAAGGTCTTACCGCCCATGCTCATGCCATTAAGATTAGATTTGACAAGTAATTCTGAAAGGATTGTTTTAAATGGCATACGAGCTTAACAAAAAGCTTAAGGGCATTGAGCCTTATTCTCCCATAAACGAAAATTATGCAGTCAGACTTGACGCAAATGAGTCATGCTTCAATATCGGGGACAAGCTGGGCGATGTTATTGCCGATGCTGTCCGCAATATCGACTTCAACCGCTATCCCGATTCCGCAGCGGAGCTTGTAACAAAGGGCTTTGCCGATTTTTACGGCATTTCTCCCGAAAAATGCACCGCAGGAAACGGTTCGGACGAGCTGATAAGCGTTATTCTTGGAGCGTTCTTGGAAAAGGGTGACACAGTTCTCACCCTTTCTCCCGACTTTTCAATGTATGCCTTTTACGGCTATGTTGATGAGCTGAAAATAAAGGCTCTGCACAAAGAGGACGACCTGACTGTTGATATCCAAAAGGTCATCGACTGCTGCAACAATAACAATGTTAAGGCGGTCATCTTCTCAAATCCCTGCAACCCAACATCGCTGGGAGTTTCACGCAATGATATCATCAAGCTCATAAAGAACGTTTTCTGTCTTGTTGTAATTGATGAAGCATATATGGATTTCTGGGGAGAAAGCGTGCTGGATCAGGTGGATAAGTACGATAATCTTATTGTGCTGAAAACCTGTTCAAAGAGCATGGGAATGGCAGCCCTGAGACTTGGCTTTGCCGTTGCGGACGATGGTATCACAAACGCTCTTAAAGCGGTGAAGTCGCCCTACAATGTAAATTCCGTAACTCAGGCAGTTGCCTGCGAGATATTCAGGCACAAATCGCTTATAAATGAATACACCGCTGAGATAATAGAGAGCAGAAAGCAGCTGAGAAGGTCTCTTCTTGAACTGGCTGAAAACTGCACCTATATTGAAAAGGTGTACGATTCGGTGACAAACTTTGTTTTTGTGAAAACATCAAAGGCAAAGGAGATCTATGATAAGCTTCTGGAAAGAAGCATCGCCGTCCGCTATATGGGAAGCTATCTCAGGATAACAGCGGGAACGGAAAGTGAAAACAAGCTGTTTCTGGCAGCACTCAGGGAAATTCTTCCGCAGCTTTGATACGAAAGGAAAAATAATATGCGCATTGCCGAAATAACAAGAAATACAAAGGAGACCCAGATAACCGTTAAGCTTGACCTTGACGGAAAGGGCGTTCATAATATTGATACGGGAATAGGATTTTTTGACCATATGCTCACTGCTCTGTGTGTTCACGGTGGCTTTGATATGGACGTTTCGGTCAAAGGCGACCTTTATGTTGACGGTCATCATTCCGTTGAGGACACAGGTATTGTGCTTGGTATGGCATTCAAGCAGGCTGTGGGCGATATGAAGGGCATTGCAAGGTATGGAACAAGCTTTATCCCCATGGACGAGAGCCTTGGGTTCTGCTGCCTTGATATCAGCAACAGACCTTTCCTTGTTTTTGAATGCAGCTTCAATGACCCCAGAACAGGCGAATTCGATAACTGCCTTACCGAAGAGTTCATGAGAGCCTTTGCGTTTAATGCAGGAATCACGCTTCACCTTAAATGCCCCTACGGCTCCAATGACCATCACAAGAACGAGGCAATGTTCAAGGCACTGGCGCACGCACTTAAAGCAGCTCTTGTTATAAACGGCGGCGAGGTGCTTTCCACAAAAGGAGTGTTGTAAATGATAGCTATCATTGATTACGGCGCAGGAAATATTTTCAGCGTGAAAAATGCCCTTGATTATCTGGGCGTTGAAAACAAGCTTACAGCTGATAAGAATGAGATATGCGCAGCAGATGAGATAATCCTCCCCGGAGTGGGCGCTTTCCCGTGGGCAATGAAAATGCTCCGTGACAGCGGTCTGGTGGATACCATCAGGGAAGAGGCAAGAAAAAAGCCATTTCTCGGTATCTGCCTCGGTATGCAGCTCATATTTGACAAGGGCTATGAGTTTGAAGAGACTGACGGTCTGAGACTTATCGGCGGAAAGGTCGAGAAGATAGACCGCAAGGATATGATAATCCCTCACATGGGCTGGAACGAGCTGGAGATAAACAGGGACTGCCCAATTCTGAAAAGTCTTCCTGAGCACCCTTATGTTTACTTCGTCCACTCCTATGCCGCTGTGTGTGATGATGCAAATGTTTCCGCATACTGTGATTACGGCGGAAAAATAACCGCTCTCGTTCATGACGGAGCATATGTTTACGGCGCACAGTTCCACCCCGAAAAGAGCGGAGAAGTGGGACTGCAGATGCTCAGAAACTTTGCTGAGCTTGCCTGATACGAACGAAAGGAAGGTTTGATATGCTTGCTAAAAGAATAATACCCTGCCTTGATGTCCGTGACGGTAAGGTAGTGAAGGGAATAAAGTTTGAGGGCATAAAGGACGTGGGCGACCCCGTTGAATGTGCCGAGGAATACAACAGACAGGGTGCCGATGAGATAGTATTTTACGATATCACCGCTTCATACGAGGGCAGGGGAGTGTTCCTTGACGTAGTACGTGAAACTGCGAAAAAGGTTTTCGTTCCTCTTACTGTCGGAGGAGGAATAAAGAGCGTTGATGATATCAGGGATATCCTGAGAGCTGGCGCTGACAAGGTGTCTGTCAATTCTCAGGCTGTGAAAAATCCTCAGCTTATCAAGGACGGCGCAGATATTTTCGGCAGCCAGTGCATATGCGTTGGCATTGACGCAAAGAAGATAGGCGACCATAAGTGGACTGTTTATATTAACGGCGGCCGTGTGGATATGGGCATTGACCTTATCGACTGGGTAAGGCGCATAGAAGAGCTGGGTGCTGGAGAGATCTGCCTTAACTCCATTGACGCTGACGGAACCAAGGCAGGTTTTGACATTGATATGCTGAAAGCTGTGTGTGATAATGTGTCTATCCCTGTTATTGCCAGCGGCGGCGCAGGAAAGCTTTCCGACTTCCCCGAGGTGTTTGAGAAAACAGGAGCTACCGCAGCCCTTGCCGCATCACTTTTCCACTACAGAGAGCTTACTGTCGGGGAAGTCAAGGCAGAGCTTAAACGCCATAGTATCCCCGTAAGAATAATATGACCGAAAGGATAGCATAAATGGGACTTATTGAGGAAACAAACGAGCTTATGCTGGACTGGAACAAGTTCAGCGATATGTCTCGTGAAAATCACGTTATCCCCGTAGCGGTGCAGAATATGGATACAAAAGAGGTTATTCTTATCGCATACATAAACAAGCAGGCACTGGAGGAATCTATCAGGCTGAAAAAGGTAGTGCTGTGGAGCACCTCCCGCAATAAACTCTGGTTCAAGGGGCAGGAGTCGGGCAACACCTTTACTCTCCACAGGATATTTGTTAATTGTGAGCAGAATTCGCTGGTGTTCATGGCAACTCCCGACAAGGGAAACATCTGCCACACAAGCTATAAGGGCATTCCCAACAACTGCTATTACCGTGAGCTTGATATGGATACAATGAAGCTCATAAATTTAAATGAGGAAAGAGAGAAGTAAAATGACCGTATATCAGGAAATATTTGAAGTATTGAAGCTCCGCAAGAAAGCATTTGACGAGGGCAATGCTCCCGAAAAATCATACACCTGCTACCTTTACGAAAAGGGCGTTGACAAGATCTGCAAGAAGGTTGGCGAAGAGGCTGCCGAGACTATCATTGCCGCAAAGAACGGCGACAATGAGGAGCTTAAAAACGAGATAAACGATCTGCTTTATCATGTAATGGTGCTTGCCGTTAATCAGGGACTTGAATGGTCCGACGTTGAGAAGGTTCTTGACGAGAGAAACGAGAAGATAGGCAACCTAAAGCAGTTCCACACCACCGATAAAAACAGCTGATAAAACCCAAATATAAATAAAAGCGTTCACTCATTACGAATGAACGCTTTTTCTTTTGCCTATAGAGTATAAATTATTGTGCCGATTCCTGTGCAGCCACAGCCACGCCGAGAATGGTTATGTTCTTGTCCTCGCTGCCCTCTGCGGGACGTATCTCGATATCCATATCCTTTATGGTCTGGAACTTGATTGCCAGCTCGGAATAAGGCTCGTTCCAGCCGTCTTTCTGGTTGGAGTGGATAGTCTTGACCTTTGCGCCGTTTATATAGACCTCAAAGGAACCCATTGTGTCGGAATTATTACGCTTGAAAAGTAAGAACACGCTGCTTGCGGTGGCTTTGAATTTAAGCGGGTCAGTACCCTCGGAAAGCTTCCAGCTGGTGGGGAAGTCAGTTGCGCCCTGCTCCACAGCTTCAAAGGAACCTGTGTCGGTAAGGCTGATAAGCTCTGCCGTGGGAGCTTCGGGAGTTACAAGCTGTGAATCCATAAACGGATAACCGAACCTGTATGCAGGCGGGAGTGTGTATTCCTCATCGGGTGCATTTTCGGCTTGCGTCAGCAGATTTTCAATAAAGCTGCAAAGAAGCTTGTGACCCTCGGCATTTGGGTGTGACTGGTCATCTGAGTAATCCTCCCATGTCATTCTGCCCTCGTCAAATTCGGGAGTAAGAGCGTCTGCCACGGATATCATTGGCAGGGAATAATAATCGCCTATCTCTTTCATGTATTCCTGAGCGGTGTAGCCGTTTGCTGTCCTGTTGAAAATAAGCACCACCGCAGGGTCATTTTCCTGCGTGAGAACTGTCCGCACAAGTGACTCATAGGATTCCTTGTGAGTATTGTCCTGAGCGTCGTTTACCGCAAATTCCACGAAAACAATGTCGGCGTTATAGTCCAGCACGTCTTTTTGCAGTCTGAGATTTCCCAGCACCGAGGGAGTTCCGCTGACACCTGCATTGACGTATTTGACATTATCGCACATGCCGTATTTTTCTGCGATGTAATTGTAGGAAAGCTTTGCATAGCAGCCCTCAGCACCTGCTGTTTCACCACGGGTAATGGAGCCGCCGATGTATGCCACGGTCATATCCTCGCCTGACTGCGCCTGACGAAGCTTTGCTTTGAGCCTTGATGTATTTCCAAGGCTGTACAGTGAGCGTGACACCATTGCCGCCTGAAATTTCTCGGGAGTTTCGGGAGCTTTTGAGACAGCTTCGGAAACTGCAGATGTATCTGTGGCCGTGCTTTTCTGAGCTGTATCGCCGCAGGCTGTAAGGAGCAGTGCGGCAGAAAGAACTGCCGCACCTATCATCGTAAGCCTTTTCATATCATTCACCCTTATGAGCCTTGCGGAAATAGGTCTTAGCCATTTTCTTCATTGCCTTTGCAAGCTCCTTTGTGCAGGCGTCCTTATCCATGCGCCAAGCCCAGTTTCCGCCGCCGATGGTGGAGGGGATATTCATACGTGCGGAATTGTCAAGGCAGAGCCAGTCCTGCATCTGGATAACGCAGTTTTCGGATACGCTTGCGTATGCGCACCTGATAAGCTCACGTACGACCTTGCTGTCCGAAGCGGACTTATCCAGTCCAAGATATTTTCTGATACGCTTCTTTCCTGCCTTGTCCTGAGCAAGATACCAGCCGAGAGCTGTCTCATTATCGTGAGTGCCGATATATACAACGCTGTTTTTAACATAATTGTGGGGAAGATAGCTGCTGTCCTCGCCGCCGAAGCCGAACTCGAGAACGTTCATTCCGGGATAGCCTGCTGCCTTGAGCATAGCCTTAACCTCATCGGTAAGGAAGCCAAGGTCCTCCGCTACCAGCTTAACATCGCCAAGCTCTGCTTTTATTGCACTGAAAAGCTTCATTGAAGGGCCCTGCAGCCATTCGCCGTGCTCAGCGGTCTTGTCGCCGGCAGGAATCGCATAGAAGCTCTCAAATCCCCTGAAATGGTCGATACGGGTAAGGTCAAACAGCTTTGCGCTGTACTGAACACGCTTTATCCACCACTTATAGTTATTCTTGTCCATATAGTCCCAGTCATAAAGGGGATTGCCCCAGAGCTGACCTGTGGGAGAAAAATCATCGGGAGGGCAGCCTGCCACCTTTGTAGGCTTTCTGTCACTGTCGAGCATGAACATTTCGGGATTTGCCCAGATGTCGGAGGAGTCCATGGAAACATAGATGGGCATATCGCCGTAAATGCTTATTCCACGCTTGTTGGCGTATTTTTTCAGATTCTTGTATTGACGGAAGAAGAGAAACTGCATGAACTTCCAGCAGTCAATGTCAACACCGTGTTCCTCGGCATATTTTGCAAGGGTCTGAGGGTCTCTGAGACGGTAGCTGTCAGCCCATTCAGTCCACATGACCTGCTTGAAGAAATACTTCATTGACATGAACATCGCATAATCGTCCAGCCACCAGGCATTCTTTCGGCAGAATTTGCCGAAAAGATACATCTGCTCGCTGTCGGCATTTGCCGCAAAGGCAGCATGAGCCTTGGCAAGGATAAGGCGCTTGAAGGAGAACATCTGACCGAAGTCCGCAAACTCCTTCTTTTCCGCAAGTATCTTCAGATCCTTGTCGTCCTCGGATACAAGTCCTGCCTTGATAAGCTCGTCAATGTCGATGAGCATGGGATTTCCCGCAAAAGCCGAGTAGCTCTGGTAAGGGGAGTCACCGAAGCCTGTGGGGCCTACAGGAAGAATCTGCCAGTAGGTCTGACCTGCTTTTTTCAGAAAATCAACGAATTTATATGCCTCGCTGCCGAGAGTTCCCACTCCGTATGGAGACGGGAGGCTTGTAATGTGCATAAGAACGCCGCAAGTTCTCATAAATTTATCCGACCTTTCGGTTATTTTATTCAGTAATACTATTATACAGTTTATATTCGGTTATTGCAAGAAATTTTATGAAAATAATAGTGACAGGAATAAAAACTTGCTTTGCAGCCATAATAGCTATCGTGGCAGCTTCATCTGCCTGCGCAGCAGTCATTTGCGGTGCATACGGAAAGGATGATATAAAATGTGCAATAATCAGAACCAGCAGAACAACCGCAGCAGCAATCAGCGGAATAACCAGCAGAACAATCAGAATCAGCAGAACAGCCAGAACCGTCAGGACAGACAGCAGCAGGGACAGAACTGCCGTCAGAATCAGCAGCAGAACCAGCAGAACAATCAGCATCAGAACTGACGCTGATATATTTTCCTCAAAGGGCATACGTAATACCTGCAGCAAAGGGATCACGTATGCCCTTTTTATTTCTTTGTAATAAATGCACAAAAAACGTTTAAATTATTTGTTGGGTAGAAATGACACATTACAGTTGAATTTAAACGTTTAATATGGTAAAATATCTATAAGGATTGTCGGGAGTGGGTCAAAGTATATCCCGACAGTCATTCCGTTCCGTGACAATGCGGGAGGTTTAACTAAAATTATGAAAAAAGAGGTATGTTCAATGAAATTCGGTTTCTTTGATGACGCTGCCAAGGAGTATGTTATCACATCTCCCAAAACCCCTTATCCTTGGATAAACTATCTTGGAACACAGGACTTTTTCAGCCTTATTTCCAACACAGCAGGCGGATACAGCTTCTATAAGGATGCTCGTCTGGCAAGAATCACACGTTACCGTTACAACAACGTTCCCGCAGATGCAGGCGGACGCTATTTCTACATAAACGATAACGGCACTGTATGGAATCCCGGCTGGTCTCCCGTAAAGACTGAGCTTGATGAGTATGTATGCCGTCACGGTATGGGCTACACAGTTATCAAGGGCAAGAAGAACGGTCTTTCCGCTGAAGTTACTTTCTTTGTTCCTCAGAACTTCACAGGTGAAGTTCAGAAGGTAGTTCTCAAGAACGAGAGCAGCGAAAAGAAGACCTTCAAGCTTTTCTCCTTCGTTGAGTGGTGCCTTTGGGACGCTCAGGACGACTGCTCCAACTTCCAGAGAAACTTCAACACAGGTGAGGTAGAGATCGAGGGCAGCACAATTTACCACAAGACCGAATATAAGGAAAGAAGAAATCACTTTGCTTTCTACACCGTAAATGAGCCTATCGACGGTTTTGATACCGACCGTGAGACATTTATGGGTAGCATTTACAATGATTTTGCAGATCCTGAGACTGTATTTGAGGGCAAGCCTCGCAACTCTGTTGCTGATGGCTGGTCTCCCATCGCTTCCCACTGCAAGGAGATCACTCTTGCAGCAGGCGAGGAAAAGACTCTCGTTTACGTTCTCGGCTATGTTGAGAATCCTTATCCCGAGAAATTCAATGCTGACGGAACCATGAACAAGTCCCGTGCATATGAGATGATGAAGAAGTTCGATTCCGCTGAAAAGGCTGACGCTGCTCTTGCAGAGCTGAAGAAGACCTGGGACGAGCTCCTTGCTAAGTACACCATTTCTTCTCCCGATGATAAGCTCAACAGACAGGTAAATATCTGGAACCAGTATCAGTGCATGGTTACATTCAACCTTTCACGTTCTGCTTCCTACTTTGAGAGCGGTATCGGAAGAGGAATGGGCTTCCGTGATTCCAACCAGGATATCCTCGGCTTCGTTCACCAGATCCCCGAGAGAGCAAGAGAGAGAATACTTGATATCGCCGCTACTCAGCTTGAGGATGGCGGAAACTACCACCAGTATCAGCCCCTTACCAAGAAGGGCAATGATGCCGCAGGTACAAACTTCAACGATGACCCCCTGTGGATGATCCTTTCCACAGCTGCATACATCAAGGAAACAGGCGACTACGACATTCTTAATGAAATGGTAGATTATAAGAATGATCCCAAGCTCGCTCAGCCCCTCCTTGACCACCTGAAGAGAAGCTTCTATCACGTTGTAAACAACAAGGGACCTCACGGTCTGCCTCTTATCGGCCGTGCAGACTGGAACGACTGCCTTAACCTGAACTGCTTCTCCCGTGTTCCCGGCGAAAGCTTCCAGAACACTGCAAGCAATATCGCTAAGGAAGTTAACCCCGAAACAGGCGAGCCTCTTAACGAGCAGACTGCCGAGTCCGTAATGATCGCAGGTATGTTCACATATATCGGACCTGAGTATGTTGAGCTTTGCCGCAGAATGGGCAACACCGAGGAAGCCGACAAGGCACAGGCTGAGATCGACAAGATGAAGCAGGCTATCATTGACTACGGCTGGGACGGCGACTGGTTCCTCCGTGCATACGATGCTTACGGCAAGAAGGTCGGCTCTCACGAGAACGAAGAGGGCAAGATCTTTATCGAACCTCAGGGCTTCTGCATCATGTCCGATGTAGGCGGCAAGGAGTTCACCGATAAGACCATTGCAAGCATCGACAAGTATCTCGGTACTTCCCACGGTCTGGTTCTTAACAATCCCGCATTTACAAGATATATCGTTGAGTACGGCGAGATCTCCACATATCCCGGCGGATACAAGGAGAACGCAGGTATATTCTGCCACAACAACGCATGGATCATGTGCGCAGCAGCATATGCAGGCATGGGCGACAAGGCATTTGACTACTACACAAGGATCGCTCCCGTATATCAGGAAGATGAAAAGCTCCACAGAACCGAGCCTTATGTATATGCTCAGATGATCGCAGGTAAGGACGCTAAGAGATTCGGCGAGGCTAAGAACAGTTGGCTCACAGGTACAGCTGCATGGAACTTCGTTGCAATTTCCCAGTATATCCTCGGTATCATTCCTTCTTACGACGGACTGAAGATCGATCCTTCCATTCCTAAGGCTTGGGACGGCTACACCATATCCCGTCAGTTCAGAGGTGCAACATTCAACATCAAGATCGAGAACCCCGATCACGTTTCCAAGGGCATCAAGTCCCTTACCGTGGACGGCAAGGCTGTTGACGGAAATGTTATTTCCGGTATCACAAGCGGTGTTCACGAAGTAGTTGCTGTAATGGGCTGAGTTCCTTTAACAGTAAATTGAATACATAAATCAAAGGCTGTGCAGGTCATTCTGCGCAGCCTTTTGCTTTGATTAGAAATATGCGCATTGTCTTTTGGTATTCGGCATAGTATAATACTAATCCTCAATCAACCTATAGACAAATCCTCGGCTGAAATAAGCCCATTCTTCGTCAAGCTCCCTTGCCGGGCGACAAGCCCGCCTGCAGTCGCTTTCCTAGACTGGTCTTATTTCATCTGTCGGCTTTGTCTATAGAACGATTAAAGATTAGTATAAATTACCCAAAAGTGCAGTTGTCTATAGCTAACTCATTGTATAGCCATACGAATTGATGTTAAATAGCATTGTTTTTTATTGACAAAACCCGAAACAGACACTATAATGAATATATGAACAGATGTTCATGTATTCATTATAGTAAAGGGGTGCTCAGCATTGTTTATTGAAATAAACGATATCAGAAAAAGCTATGGCAGCGGGGAAAGCAAGGTAGAGGTACTTAAAGGAATAAACATTGGCATAGAAAAGGGTGAGTTCTGCGTTCTTCTCGGCCCTTCGGGAAGCGGCAAATCCACACTTCTTAACATCATAGGCGGAATAGATGACGCTGACTCGGGCTATATTTCCATAGACGGTGAAAAGACAGAAAACATGAACGAACGCTCACTGACGGAATACCGCAGAAAGCATCTTGGCTACATATTCCAGATGTACAATCTTATACCCAACCTTAACATAAAGGAAAACGTTGAAACAGGCGCATATCTCAGCGACCACCCTCTTGATGTTGATGAGATACTGAAAACTCTCGGACTGTATGAGCATCGTCATAAGCTTCCTTCTCAGCTTTCGGGCGGTCAGCAGCAGCGCTGCTCCATCGGAAGAGCTATTGTAAAAAATCCCGATATCCTGCTTTGCGATGAGCCTACAGGTGCGCTGGATTACAACACTTTCAAAGAGATACTCAAGCTTATTGAGACTGTAAATCAGAAATATAACACAACTATCATCATGGTAACGCACAATGAGGCTATCAAGGACATGGCAGACAAGGTAGTAAAGCTTCGTGACGGCATGGTTAGAAAGCAGATAATCAACGAAAAGAAGCTTTCAGCCGAAGAGCTTGACTGGTAAGCGGAGGTGCGCAGATGAAAAATCCACTTAACAAGCGTCTGCCCCGTGAGCTTGCAAAGGACGCTACCAAATACATTGCCATTTTTATAATGATGGTGCTGCTCATATCCATATGCTCGGGTATGCGTGTTGGAAATGAGAGCCTGAAAAAAGCGTATTATGACAGCTTTGAGCTTTATAATATTGAGGACGGTCATGTTACCTTTGACAAGCCTCTTCCCGAAGAGCTGCGGAATACATTTGAAAGCAATCTTGACTTGACATTCTATGACAATATGTACTTTGACGAAAAAACAGCCGAAACAGGGGCAGATATCCGTGTTTTCAAGCAGTCGGACGCTGTTAATACCCCTTGCCTTTTAAGCGGCTCTCTTCCTGCACAGGACGATGAAATAGCCATAGACAGAGTTTTTGCCAAAAATAACGGTATAAAAGTTGGCGATACTGTTACCCTCAAGGGAAAAGCACTGAAAATAACAGGCTTTATAGCGCTTCCCGATTACAGCACTCTTTTTGAGAGCAACACGGACTCGATGTTTGACTCCATCAATTTTTCCGTTGCTGTAATGACCGACGGCGGATTTGAGGCCATAGAAAGCAAAAATCTTAAATATAACTACGCATGGCAGTACAATACTCCCTATGCTGATGATACGGAGGCAGCCGAGCGCTCGGAAAAGTTTACTGACCTGCTCAGCGATGAGCTTACAGATTACGATGAGGCTATCGTTCAAACCCAGATAGACGCTCTTACCGATAAGCTTGAAAAGGCTTCCGAGGAGTATGCGGATATCTACAAGGCTTCTTTTGAGAAAAAGGTTGACGAGATAACAGCAGCGGCTGAAACAGGCGCTGAGGAATATGGCGAGCTGTATAAGGCAGCTATTGAAAAGAAGCTTACCGAGGTTTCAGAAAGCATTTCAAAGGGTGCGGAGGAATATGCGGCTCTTTACATGGCAACAGGCGAAAAGCCCTCTGCAGCCGATCTTTCCGTTCAGACAGATGATTTTACCTTTGGCATCATTGAGAACAGTGTGAATGCGATGCTCACCGGAAGTGAATACAGCGCTCCCGACGAGCAGGAGTTTGTTGAACGCTATATTGATACTGTCGAGAAGCCCAAAAAGTCCGACCTTTCTGTGGAAACAGATGACTTTGTGTTCGGAATTATCGAAAAGTCCGTTGATGCGGCTGTAAGAAATGAAGAGTACGACGGCCCCACCGAGGAGGAATTTAAGGACCGGTACCTTGATTCCGTGGAAAAGCCTTCAAAAGAGGAGCTTTCCACAGAGCTTGATGATTTCCTTTTCGGCATCATTGAGGACGCTGTCAGCGCTGAGATAAACGGCGAAGAATACACAATGCCCGAGGACGAAGCTTTTGAGGACGAGATAGATCAGAGCGATATCATCACTGTTGATGATTATGTTCCCAGATATCTTAATCAGGCTGTAAATTTTGCCATTGATGATATCGGCGGCGATGAAGCAGGCTCAATGGTAATGTGCTATATGATGATAGTTATTATCGCATTTATTTTTGCTGTCACTATTTCAAATACCATTGTCAGCGAAGCGGGAGTTATCGGTACGCTCCGTGCGTCAGGCTACACAAAGGGCGAGCTTATCAGGCATTATATGATACTTCCCGTAATAGTAACAGCTGCGGCAGGCGTTGTCGGAAATATCATCGGCTACACTGTAATGAAGGATTACTGCGTTGGTCTTTACTTAGGCTCGTATTCGCTTACCACTTATACAACAGTATGGGTTCCGTCCGCATTTGTACTTTCAACAGTTGTGCCTATCCTGCTCATGCTTGTGATAAATCTTACGGTGCTTACCTCAAAGCTCAAACTCAAGCCCCTGAAATTCCTGCGTCATGACCTGAAAAAGAACACAAATAAAAAGGCAATGCGCCTCAATACCAAAATACCCTTCAAAACAAGATTCAGTCTCAGGATATTCTTTACTAATCTTCCCGGATATATCGTAATGATAATCGGCATACTTTTCGGAGCGGTGCTTATAAGCTTCGGCGATATGTTCCCCAGAATGCTTGACCAGTATAAGGAAATTATTACCAATGATATGATAAGCAGCTATCAGTATATTCTCTATGATTATGAGGAGGCTGATGAAGTAACTGATATCCGGGCGGAAAAATTTGCAATGTCAAGCTATGATTATTCAAAGGAGGGTTTCCTTACTGACAGTATTTCCGTTTACGGCATCGAGAAAAACAGCAGATATATCCATTCGGCTATTCCCGAGGGCAAGGTGCTTATTTCTACAGGTATAAGCGAGAAGTTCGGCATCAGGACTGGCGACAGCATAGAGCTTGATGAAAAATACAAGCGTGACAGCTCATATACCGTTGAGGTAGGCGGCGTATATGATTACCAGTCGTCCCTTGCGATATTTATGAATCTGGACGATTACAACAAGCTTTTCGGCAATAGATCCGATTATTTCACAGGCTATTTCTCAAATGAGGAGCTTACGGAGCTTGATGATGACGATGTTGTTTCCGTTATAACCGCTGATGACTATACCAAACTTTCCGACCAGCTTACAGTTTCAATGGGCGGAATGATGGAACTTTTCAAATGGTTCGGAGCTATGTTCTTCGTTATCGTTGTTTATGTTCTCTGCAAGCAGGTCATTGAGAGAAACTTCCAGTCTATCTCGCTTACAAAAATACTTGGTTTCAGGAACAGCGAGATCGGCAGCCTTTACATAGTATCGACCTCTATAGCCGTTGTTCTGGGACTGGCGATTTCCGTTCCCTTCATTGATGTTGCTATGAGAGCGATTTTCAAAAGCTATCTTTACACCATGATGACAGGCTATTTCCCATATGTGATGAGCCCTATAACATATATTGTAACAGTTGCAACGGGAATTATCTGCTATGCGGTGGTGGCACTGCTCCAGATGAGAAAGGTATCAAAGGTTTCCAAGAGCGAGGCTCTCAAAAACGTGGAATAAGTTTTATACTAATCTTAAATCGCTCTATAGGCAAAGCCGACAGATGAAATAAGACCAGTCAAGGAAAGCGACCGCAGGCGGGCTTGCCGCCCGGCAAGGGAGCTTGACGAAGAATGGGCTTATTTCAGCCGAGGATTTGTCTGTAGGTTGATTGAAGATTAGTATTATCTTTGTATTCCGTAAGCATATCAGCTGAGCTGCTTTATGGTCTCCACAGCAGCCTCATAATCAGCCTTTAAGCGGTTGAGCATCTCTTCATTGGTGTTGTTGCTGCCGCCACGCAGAGCTTCCGTAACTTCAAAAGAGGAGCGGTAAAGGTTGTCCATTCCCAGATTCTGGCAGATGCCCTTTAAGGTGTGCGCCGCACGGAATGCCTCTTCCATATTTCCGCTTTCAAGATTTGTGAATATATTTCCGCAGCTGCCGTCCGATAAGAACTTTACAAGAAACTTTCGGATTATTGCATCATTGCTAAGTCTGCTCAGCACGTTGCTGTAATCTCCGCCGAGCTGTTTGTAGCATTCTTCAATAGTCATAGACCAATTACCTTCCTTTAATTCTTTTCTTCGCTGCCTGTGTCGATTATTCTTCCAAGTGCGCCTATGTATTTGGGCGGATTGTCCTTGGTCCACAGCGACCTTGCTATTATCTTGTATCTGCTTGTTTTTCCGTTGTATGTGATATCCGTCTCATATGGAGTGATGTTGGGAGCGGCGGCTGTGGTGCTGCGGAGCTTGCTTATAAGCTCTGCTCCCTTATCGCCCAGAAATTCATTCTTTTCACGGTAAGGATATATCACGCTGCTTTCATAGCCCAGAAGCTTTGCGCCGTATTCGGAGAGAGATACCGTCTCCACCTGAGCGTCATACTCGAACTGTATCTCCTTGATATCGGAGGTAAAGAACACCCTCTTTTCATGCTCCGCTTCAAGCAGCTTGGAGCTGTAGCTGGACTGGTCGGATATCTTGTCCTCGATTATCTCTTCGGTGACATTCATAAGCATCTGCTTGTCGATCTCGCCCTTTGAGTCCATATCAAGCTCGTGGGCAATGTTTCCGCTGATGTCCTTTAGGCACTCCAGCAGCAGGGGATTGAACGCACCGCACTGACCGTCCATTATCATTTCCATGGACTTTTCGTGTGAGAATGCCTTTTTATAGCATCGCTCGCTGGTAAGAGCGTCGTAAACATCTGCCAGAGCCACTACCTGAGCGGAAATGGGGATATCTTCGCCCTTTAATCCGTCGGGATAGCCCTTGCCGTCATATCGCTCGTGGTGCCACCTGCATATCTGATATGCCACATGGACAAGGCTCTTTTTCTCCTGATATATGGGCAGATCCCTGAGCATATTTGCGCCTGCTGCGGCATGGGTCTTCATTATGGCAAACTCTTCGTCTGTGAGCTTGCCGGGCTTGTTGAGTATCTTGTCGTCAATGGTTATCTTTCCGATATCGTGGAGAGATGAGGCTGTTATTATCTGGAGAATATCTTTCTCGGTAAGGTCATATTTATCTGTTTTCTGCACCAGCCTGCGGAGCAGCAGCCTTGTTATGGTCTGTATATGGTGGACGTGCATACCGCTTTCGCCGTTCCTGAACTCAACGATGTGGCCCAGAATGTTTATCATTGTGCGGTTGTCTTTTTCCTTTGCATATACCTGCTCTTCAACGATGTTCAGCAGACGCTTCTGCTTGTTGTAGAGCATAAGGGTGTTGTCTATCCTGCGGTGTATGGGGTAGCTCTGATAGGGACGCTGGATATAGTCCGTAACGCCCAGATCATATGCTTTCTTTATAAACGAAAAATCGCCCTCTGCGGATATCATTATAACGGGAATGGAGTCTATCCACTTGTACCTGTTCATAAGAGCAAGCACCTCAAAGCCGTCCATTTCGGGCATTACAATATCCAGCAGCACCAGATCTATCTCATTCTCATGAGCCTTGATAGCTGCGATGGCTTCCTTTCCGTCGGCAGCTTCTATGGTGTCATAATCGTCTTTGAGTATCTCAGCAAGCATTTCACGGTTCATTTCGGAATCGTCCACGATAAGTATAGTTGACCTGTTCTTTTGTTCTGTGTTCATGTTACCCTCCCATATGTTTATTTTAAAAGGGATATCATACAGTCACATGAATATGTATCTGTATCACAGCCGTTATTCAAAATGCCTCAGTCTGACTGAATGTTCATAGACGAACACATTTGTAAAAATACGTATATCTCGGAACATTTTGATAAGGTTGCTTCATAATATTGTCAGCGGTCTGCGGCAAGCGTTAAACGTTTTCGTATATACACTTCGGCATAAAGTGACAACATCTCGATTGTGATTATACTACATTTTGCGGCAAACTTAATATCCTTTTAACGGGTTATTTGGTGAATTTTATGTTAATTCTTTGCGATTACTCATAGTCTCACAGTCTATACTGCATAATTTCGTGCTTATGCAGTCAATGTCAGAAAATTTTTTCAAGCAGAAGACAGCACTGGCTTTTTGTCGCCGGTGAGCTGGTAATAATTTTCCTGATATTATATATAATCTGCTTCACCAAGAGCCTTAATACTGATCACCAATAAAACTATAGACAAAAAATCATCGCATAATCCATATACGCAAGATTATGCTCAATTTTTTGTATAGTTTTTAATTGGTGCTTAGTATAAGAGGTTATTTGTGTCGGCTTTTTTATTAGCCACACAACCAAAAAGGACTGCTGCGATTGCAACAGTCCTTTTGATTTTTATTCAGCCTTTGCCTTTACCAGATCAGATGTGGTGAGCGTTGTCCATTTACCGTTAACATATGCCTTGACTCCGTAAATGCCCTCTTCCGAAGTGCTTATCCTTACGGAAAGCTTTGTGGTCTCGGTAAGCTTTACCGCTCTGCCGTCGTTTATCTTGTAAACCGCATACTTTTCTGCGCCCTCAACTGCTTCCCAGCTGAGCTTTACGCTTCCAAACCCTGCGGACACCTTTACAAAGGGTTTGTACATGATAGTCACCTTTGCTTCATCGGAGTAGTTGCTGAGATAGCTTCTTCCGCTGAGGGTGTATTTTACAACAAATCTGTATGTCTCGCCGTTGGTGAGCTTTTTGAATGTGATGGTTGTTTCGTCTGTCTTCTTAACGCTGATAAGTGCATCGTCCGAGTCATAGACATAAACCTTGTAGCCCTTTGCTCCGCCTATGCTGTTCCAGCTGAGTGTAACGGAGCTTTCGTCTGTCTCAACGCCGATGCGGAGCTTTTCGTAGGTTATGCCTGTTTCGATGTAAAGGGGAGCGAATGTGTAGTCGGGGATATCGTAGGTCTTATTATCCTTTATCCTCTCTGTGCCTGTTACGCTGCCGCATACTGTGCAGGTGTAGGTGAGAGTTCCTGTGTATATCCCGCCTGACTGAGCAGTTCTGCCGCCGTCGGGAGTGTGAGCCGATACGTCGGTTCTTTCGCCGCAGTCACATTCATGCCAGTGGTATGTTCCGTCATGCTTCCATTCGCTGCCGAAGGAATGGACGTGAGCTTCCTTGGAGATAATTTCTGTCTCGGTGTATCCGCATTCTGTGCAGGTGTGCTGACGTTCGCCCTCATGCTCCTCTGTTGCGGGGATCGTAACAGTCCAGCCGCCGTAGGTGTGAGCGGACTTCTCGATTATCTCGCCGCACCATGGGTTTTCGCATATCCTCCAATGGTCGGTGCTGTCGTTAGACCGGCTTGCCGAGGGAGTATGACCTGTGGGAGCAACTGTTCCGCCGCATACGGAGCAGGTAGTGTTATTTGTGCAGGAGAGAGTATTTGTGTTGCCGCTGTGGTCGCATTCGGACCATTTTGCGTAGAGTGTGATATCGGCAGTAACAGTGTCGCTGTCGAAATCCCACATATTCTCGCAGGTGCTTTCCTTGAACCAGCCCTGGAAATAGTAGTTTTCAGCAGTGGGAGCGGCAGGCTCGGTTATCTTTCCGCCGTAGGTGGTTTTCTGCTGAGTGGGAGCGGTTCCGTGGCCGTTTGCGTCAAAGGTGACGGTATATTCGCCCATTACCAGCATTACGGTGTTGTTTTCGCCGTTGATTATTGCGTAGTCTGGGTTATCGGTGTGGAAATATCCGCTGTAATCAGCGTTGTTTGTGCCTGTGAGGCTTACGGGAGCGGTACTTGTGGGAGCGGGGATAGCAGATACGCTGATGTAGGAATTTGCTCCCGGTCCGTTTGCATCAACAGCCAGCTTGCTGCTGTTAAGGAGCATATCGGGGTATTTGCCTGCTGAGTTATCCCTGATGATGATATCGCCTGAAACAGTAACGTCGGGGGAGGCGTTAGTTCTTATTCCGCTGCCGTGATCTGCTGTGTTGCCTGTAACGGTAACATTGTTAAGAGTAAGCTTGCCGATAGTCGAGATTCCGCCGCCGTTCACAGCGTTGTTGCCTGTTATCTTTGTGTTTGTAACTGTCAGAGTGCCTGAATTGCTTATTCCGCCGCCGTCGCCGTTTGCGGAGTTATTGGTGATAGTGCAGTTTGTTATCTGCATATCGCCGTAGTTGCTGACAGCGCCGCCGTGGGGAGCTGAGTTTCCGTCCATTGTTATGCCGCTTATTGTTATTGTGCCGCTGTTGTAGATGCAGCCGCCTGCCTGTGTTGAAGTGCAGCCCTTTCCGCCCGAAAGCTTTCCCGCTGCCATGCAGTCGATGATATCAAGGCTTCCGTTGTTTGCGAATATGCCTGCGTTTGCGGTCTGGGTAATGCTGTGACCGTTGAGGCATATCTTGACGATGCTGTTTCTATCTATCCGAATTTCGCTTGTAAGGGTGAGGTTTTCGGTGAGATAATAATTGCCCGAAGCAAGGGTTCCGCCCTTGAATGTGCTGTCAAGTCGGTTGCTATAGGTAACGCCGTTGCAGATGTGGGCAACTGCGACCTTGTAAGGGTAATTTGTGTTGCCCGAAGCCGTTATTGCATATCCGTCAGCGATATAGCTGTCATCGGGCTTGGTTTTGAAATAACCGCCCTTGATGAATTTGGTGTGACCGGATCCGCCCTTAACTGTTCCGCCAAAGTAGCCGCCTGTGACTGTGCTGTTACCATGAAATTCAACTTCTTTGTTAAAAGTACCGCCTGTTATCATTGAATTGTCGTTGCAGCGAACTTCATTATCAAATACACAGCCGCTTACCTTGCCGTTATAAGATATATTTGATGCGTATGAGCTGCTTATCACTGCATTTCCGTACAGGACAGAGTTGCTAAAGCCGTAATAGTAACGGCTGAGAATTAACTTTCCGCTTTTTGCATCACAATTATTAAGGGTAAGCGTGCCGTAGCTAATCACATAATTTGATAATGCGAAATTCTTTCCGTTAAGGCATATCTTGACATCGGAGCCTGTATTGATTTCGATGTCGCTTGCAAGTGTGATATCCTCTGTCAGATAGTAATTACCCGAAGCAAGGGCTCCGCCTGTGAATGAACTGTCAAGAGGCTTATCATATGTAACGCCGTTGCAGGTGTGTGTTGCAACGACCTTGTAAGGGTAATTGCTGTTGCCCGAAGCTGTTATGATATATCCGTCAGCGATGAAATTGTCATTGGGCTTGGTTTTGAAATAACCGCCTTTGATGAATTTGTCGTCGACTGTTCCGCTCGCAACAGTTCCGCCAAAGTATCCGCCTGTGATAACGCCATAATCGTGGACGGCTACTATTTGATTAAAGGTACCTCCTGTTATCTCTGAATTTTCCATGCAGACAAATTTATGGTCAAATATACATCCGCTTATCTTGCTGGTACCTTCTGTACTTGAGAAGATTGTATTGTTTATCACAGCATTTCCGTACAGTACAGAGTTATTATAACCGTTATAATAGGTATTCACCTTTCCGTTTGCAGCATTGCAGTTATTAAGGGTCAGTGTGCCATAGTTGTTCACATAATATTCTGAAATGCTCTTTCCGTTAAGGCATATCTTGACATCGGAGCCTGCTGCAATTTTAATTGTGTCTGTAAGGTCGATATCCTCTGTCAGATAATAATTGCCCGAAGCAAGAGTGCCGCCCTTGAATGAACTGTCAAGGGGCTTATCATAGGTAACGCCGTTGCAGGAGTGAGTAGCAACGACCTTGTAAGGGTAATTGCTGTTGCCCGAAGCTGTTATTGCATACCCGTCAGCGATGAGATTGTCATCGGGCTTGGTTTTGAAATAACCGCCCTTGATGAATTTGCCGACTGTTCCGTTTGCAACAGTTCCGCCAAAGTAGCCGCCTGTGATAACGCCATGATCGTGGACGACTACCATTTGATTAAAGGTACCTCCTGTTATCTCTGAATTTTCCGCGCAGACAAATTTATGGTCAAATATACAGCCGCTTATCTTGCTGGTACCTTCTGTACTCGAGAAGACTGTAGTGTTTATCACAGCATTTCCGTACAGTACAGAGTCATTATAACCGTGATAATAGTTATTAAGCTTTCCGTTTGCAGCATTGCAGTTATTAAGGGTCAGTGTGCCACGGTTTTCCACATTATATCCTGAAATATTTTTTCCATTAAGGCATATCTTGACATCGGAGCCTGCTGCAATTTTTATTGTGTCTGTAAGGTCGATATCCTCTGTCAGATAATAATTGCCCGAAGCAAGATATCCGCCCTTAAATGAACTGTCAAGAGGCTTATCATATGTAACTCCGTTACAGGTGTGGGGCATTACTACTCTGTAGGGGTAATTGGTATCGCCTGAATCTGTTATGACATATCCGTCAGCGATATATCCGTGATAAGGCTTTGTTTTGAAATAACCACCCTTGATGAATTTTTCGTTAGGGTTATATACGGATATTGCTTCGCTGAAGTAGCCGCCTGCGATAATGCAGGAATCAAAGGTTTCAGCCCCTTGATTAAAGGTGCCGCCTGTTATCAATGTGTTGTCCAGGAAGCGAATATAATTGTCAAATACACAGCCGCTTATCCTGCTGTTGCCGTCTATAAGTGAGATGTTTGTGCCGCTTATCACAGCATTTCCGTACAGTACAGAGTTACCATAACCACAATAATAGTTATTAAGCTTTCCATTTGCAGCATTGCAGTTATTAAGGGTCAGTGTGCCACGGTTTTCCACATAATGTCCCGAAATGCTCTTTCCGTTAAGGCATATCTTGACATCGGAGCCTGCATTGATTTGAATTATGCTTGCAAGTGTGATATCCTCTGTCAGATAATAATTGCCCGAGGTAAGGTCGCCGCCTGTGAAGGAGCTGTCAAGAGGCTTATCATATGTAACTCCGTTACAGGTGTGGGGCATTACTACTCTGTAGGGGTAATTGGTATCGCCTGAATCTGTTATGACATATCCGTCAGCGATATAGCTGTCATCGGGCTTTGTTTTGAAATAACCGCCCTTGATGAAATTTTCGTGATTTGGATATGCGAATATTGCTTTGCTGAAGTAGCCACCTGTGATAACGCCGGAATCAAATGTTTCAACCCTTTGATTAAAGGTGCCGCCTGTTATCATTGCGTTGTCCAGTAAGCGAATATAATTGTCAAATACACAGCCGCTTATCCTGCTGATGTCGTCTATAAGTGAAAAATTTGAAAAGTCTGCATTGCTTATCACAGCATTTCCGTACAGTACAGAGTTACCATAACCAAAATAATAGTTATTAAGCTTTCCGTTTGCAGCATTACAGTTATTAAGGGTCAGTGTACCATAGTTTTCCACATAATGTCCCGAAATGCTCTTTCCGTTAAGGCATATCCTGACAATGGAGTCTGCTGTAATTCTAATTGGTTCTGTAAGGTTGATGTCCTCTGTCAGATAATAATTGCCCGAAGCAAGGGCTCCGCCTGTGAAGCTGCTGTCAAGAGGCTTATCATATGTAACGCCGTTACAGGTGTGGGGCATTACTACTCTGTAGGGGTAATTGGTATCGCCTGAATCTGTTATGACATATCCGTCAGCGATATAGCTGTCATCGGGCTTTGTTTTGAAATAACCGCCCTTGATGAAATTTTCGTGATTTGGATATGCGAATATTGCTTTGCTGAAGTAGCCACCTGTGATAACGCCGGAATCAAAGACTTTAACCTCTTGGTTAAAGGTGCCGCCTGAGATAACCGCAGAGTTATGGATGTATGTTTTATCTAAAAAAGTGCCGCCTGTTATCTCTGAATTAGCTGTGCATGAAATAGCATTATTTAATGTACAGCCGCTTATTTTGCTTCTGCCCTTTACGACCATCGGTGAGTAGATCGCTGCATTTCCATAAAGTACAGAGTTGTTATAACACAAAAAAGTGAATGAGTATGTATTTATTATACCATTTGCGGTGTCACAGTTATTAAGGGTCAGTGTGCCGTAGTTATTTATTGTATAGCCGTATCCTGTAACATCTTCAGTATTGATACTATTACCATTAAGGCATATCTTGACATCGGAGCCTGCATTGATCTCAATTTTTTTTGCCAGCGTAATACCCTCTGTCAGATAATAATTGCCCGAAGCAAGAGTGCCGCCTGTGAAGCTGCTGTCAAGGGGTATGTCATAAGTAACGCCGTCGCAGGTGTGCCCTGACGGCATTTCACTTGCCGATACGCTTGCATTGCTGCTCGGTATCAGCACAAACGCCATACAGAACGCCAGCGCCCAAAAGGCAGTCTTCAAAAAAGCTGTTTTTTTCATAAAATTCCTCCCTTACACATTTATAGTTTATAAATGCTATTATACACATAATACCATAAAATTACATTTTTGAATATTGATAAATTACACAAAATTATATCTTATATTTAATCGTTTGTACAATATTAAATAACTGCTTTTACACTTTTTATCGGTAAAATTTCGTTAAGAGATCTTAATGCTTGCGATGATATCTGGGTTTGAGCGAATTTTCAGTATTTTCGCCTGCTGCAAAATGCTCGTCGATTTTATTTGCTTTGACTTAAAATATATTATATTATACACGCAATATCTCTGCTCTTAAATATCCCACGCATTTCACCAAAAAACATTTGCAAATTCATATAAAATGTGGTATTATATTTTCAGCGGACTTTTGCAGTCCAAGTTTATCAATCGGAGGTTTTAAAGCTATGGGAAAAGCTCTTATTATCGGCTGCGGCGGCGTGGCAAGCGTTGTTATCCACAAGTGCTGCCAGAATTCCGACGTTTTTGAGGAAATTATGATCGCCTCCCGCACAAAATCCAAGTGCGACGCTGTTAAGGCAAAGCTTGAGGGAAAAACAAAGACAAAAATAAGCACAGCTCAGGTCAATGCGGACAATGTTCAGGAGCTGGTCGCTCTTATGAAGGATTTCAAGCCCGATATCTGCATAAATGTTGCGCTTCCTTATCAGGATCTTACCATAATGGACGCTTGCCTGGAGTGCCGTGTGGATTACGTTGACACCGCAAACTACGAGCCTGAGGACACCGCCAAGTTCGAGTATTCATGGCAGTGGGCATACCGTGAGAGATTTGAAAAGGCAGGCATCACCGCTCTGCTGGGCTGCGGATTTGACCCCGGCGTTACAGGCGTTTTCTGCGCATATGCTCAGAAGCACTATTTTGACGAAATAAACTACATTGATATCCTTGACTGCAATGCAGGCGACCACGGATATCCCTTTGCCACAAACTTCAACCCCGAGATAAATATCCGTGAGGTAAGCGCCAAGGGCTCTTATATCGAGGACGGCAAGTGGGTTGAGACCGAGCCTATGGAGATAAAGCGTGTATATAACTTCCCCGAAATAGGCGAAAAGGATATGTACCTGCTTCACCACGAGGAGCTGGAGTCACTGGCGCTTAACATCAAGGGCATAAAGAGGATACGTTTCTTCATGACCTTCGGTCAGTCCTATCTTACACATCTCAAGTGCCTTGAGGACGTGGGCATGACCTCTATCGAGCCTATCAACTACAACGGCATGGAGATAGTTCCTCTCCAGTTCTTAAAGGCAGTGCTTCCCGACCCCGCAAGCCTCGGTCCCAGAACCAAGGGCAAGACCAACATCGGCTGCATAATGCAGGGCAAAAAGGACGGCAAGCCCGTCAAGTATTACGTTTACAACGTGTGCGTTCACGAGGAGTGCTATGCTGAGGTAGGCTCACAGGCTATCTCCTACACCACAGGCGTTCCCGCTATGATCGGCGCTATGATGGTAATGACCGGCAAGTGGAAGAAGCCGGGCGTTTCTAACGTTGAGGAGTTCGATCCCGATCCCTTTATGGACGCTCTCAACAAGTGGGGCCTCCCCTGGAAGGAATCCTTCGACCCCGAGCTGGTTGACTGATATTCATTGCACCTTACAGCCACAACGAAATATAATGTAAAAATTCACATTAATATAACAATACGCTCTTGCATTGCAGGAGCGTTTGTTATATAATGATATACATTGAGATACGGGTGCCGAATGTTTTTCGGCTGAGATAGGGCAAATTGATGTTCTGACCGAACCTGATATGGGTAATGCCAACGTAGGGAAATATGCTCGGTTTTATGCGTATGCCTATTGGCGTGCGCTTTTTTTATGTTTTCATTTGTTTTATGAATACATATTGTTTGCTTGTGCATATCGTATCGCAAAATACATATCCGAAAGGAAAAAAGAAAAATGAAAAACTCAAAGGTACAGGTACTGGTCGAAGGTGCTGTAATGGTCGCTCTGGCGGCTGTTCTCAGCTTTATCCGTGTGTACAGACTTCCGTGGGGCGGCTCCATCACACTGCTCTCCATGCTCCCCATCGCTGTTTACAGCATCAAGAGGGGCTTAAAGGCAGGCTTTGCGGCTTCCTTTGTGTTCTCGCTGTTCCAGCTTTTCCAGGGCATCACCGACGGACTTTTCGGTTGGGGACTTACCCCTGTAATGCTCATTGCCTGCATTCTGCTTGACTATGTTCTCGCATACACCTCTCTCGGCATTGCGGGCATTTTCAGAAATAAGGGCGCAGCAGGCTGGCTGGGCGGAACTATTCTGGCAGTGTTCATCAGATTTTTGTTCCACTTCCTCAGCGGCGTTGTTATCTGGCACTCCTACGGCGAGCTGTGGAACGGCTTCTCCACCGACAATACAGTTCTCTACAGCCTGCTTTACAACGGCTCATATATGCTCCCCGAGATGATCTTCACAGGCATCGGCGCATATGTGCTTTTCAAGGTCCCTCAGACAAGAAAGCTCCTCAAGGGAGATATTGCCGAGACTGAAAAGGCTGAATGAGCAAAGCGTTAGGAATACGCTGATCGGGTCTTTACAAAGCAAGCCCAAAGTGGTATAATTTTATTGCATATTATTTTATCACAAAGGGATTGGCAGGGTGAAAATTGACTTCCATAAAGAAATTAAAATCATTCCTTTGTATAAAGTCGTTTTGCCCAGCATAATTTCTTACATAATTGTGATAATAGCATATTTCGGCGGGGAGGACGGTTTGTTTTTCCTTGTATCATGGATGATCGATCCGTTTGTATTCCTCTATATCCCTTTTGTGCAAAGGGCTTGGTGCAACAAAGAAAAAAGCCATTGTAAAAACATACATTTATTGATCTGGTTTTTGATCCAGATTGCTTTTGGCATTATTGTACTTTCAGCGATGTACAATGGGACCCCTTATTGGGATTGTCTGGAATTGTATATGAGATGGACTTTCTGGGCTTCAATTTATAACATTATTTCAGGCATTATTTGCTTTGTGATTATAATTAAATGATACTGAACTTGCAAGATCCCTGCTTCGGCGGGGATCTTTTTCGTTTTCGGAAGAATATTTACATATATCCGGTGTGGGATAACTATATTTATAGAGGCGAAGTGTGAATAATCACCCTCACCCTATTGACATAAACGTTTAATTGGGTTAAAATTGTGATATGTTTACACAGAATTTTATTGCTGATATGATCAGGGCAATACTGTAGAATGAGAGAGGTAAAGAAAATGGGCAGATATTTCGGAACAGACGGCTTCAGAGGAGAAGCAAACGAGAACCTTACGGCAGACCATGCCTACAAGGTAGGTCGTTTTCTGGGCTGGTATTACGGCGAGCTTAAAAGGCAGAAGGGCGATGATACCCCTGCAAAAATAGTTATCGGCAAGGACACACGCCGTTCAAGCTATATGTTTGAATATTCCATCGTCGGCGGACTTACCGCTTCGGGAGCGGACGCATATCTGCTCCATGTTACCACCACCCCATCGGTTGCATATATTGCAAGGGTTGATGAGTTTGACTGCGGCATTATGATATCCGCCAGCCACAACCCATACTATGACAATGGCATAAAGCTTATCAACGGAAACGGCGAGAAAATGGACGAGGAGACCATTTCTCTCGTTGAGGATTACATCGACGGCAAGCTTGAAGTGTTCGGACAGAAGTGGGAGGAAGTTCCCTTTGCCCACCGTGAGCACATTGGCTGCACTGTTGACTACATTTCGGGCAGAAACCGCTATGTGGGCTACCTTATTTCCCTCGGAATGTACTCTTTCAGGGGCATGAAGGTGGGACTTGACTGCGCAAACGGCAGCTCGTGGAACATTGCAAAATCCGTCTTTGACGCTCTGGGCGCAAAGACTTATGTTATAAACGCTTCCCCCGACGGCACCAATATCAACATGAACGCAGGCTCCACACACATTGAGGGACTTTGCAAATATGTGGTGGAAAACGGTCTTGACGTGGGCTTTGCTTACGACGGCGATGCTGACCGCTGCCTGTGCGTTGATGAAAAGGGAAATGTTATCTCGGGCGACCACATTCTTTACATATACGGCGCATACATGAAAGAACGTGGCAAGCTGCTCAACAATACTGTCGTTACTACTGTAATGTCCAACTTCGGTCTGTACAAGGCGTTTGACGAGCTGGGCATAGGATACGCAAAGACCGCCGTTGGCGATAAGTACGTGTATGAATATATGACCAAGAACAGCTGCCGAATAGGCGGCGAGCAGAGCGGACACATCATATTCTCTAAGTATGCTTCCACAGGTGACGGTATCCTTACCAGCCTCAAAATGATGGAAGTTATGATGGCAAAGAAGAAAAAGATGAGCGAGCTTGCTGAGCCTTTGAAGATATATCCCCAGGTGCTGGAAAATATCCGTGTTACCGATAAAAAGGCTGCCCAGCAGGACGGCGATGTTCAGGCTGCGGTCAAAGCTGTGTCGCAGGAGCTTGGCGAGAGCGGACGCATACTTGTCCGTGAATCGGGAACAGAGCCTCTGGTGCGTGTAATGGTGGAAGCCGCCGATGAGGACATCTGCCGCAGATATGTTGACAGTGTTATTAACGTTATCCGCAGCAAGGGCTACGAGGCGTAATGCAGTGACGGTGCGCTTGGCTTCCCAAAGGCAAAAGTTTGTGAAAAATGTCAACAGATGAATGTTAAGGGAACTTGACATTAAAGCTGTGATGTGCTATAATCATTGTGATAAGCGGCGTTATTAAACAAGAGCTTATCTTTGAATGTCAACTTTCAATATGGAAGGCGGAGCTGTCTCGTTTCCGTTAAGCGGAATGAGGCAGAAGATCGGACGATAATGCTTCGTAAATGCTCTTTTGTTGAAAAAATATAGATTTTTTATTGGCGAGACCTGAAAATCAGCAAAATTGCAGTCATTATTTTTGTCGATGTAGCTTGATTTTTTGTTAATAATATGTTATACTAAATCTGAACATTATGTACGGACTGTATTGTGTGGACAGCATTATACGTCAATCAAAAGGAGAATTATAATTTCCATGACCGATAAAGCAACGGATAACGATTATTATGTGATCGACCTGCTGTACCTTGCAAAGTGCGTCTGGCACAGAGCTTGGTTAGTTGTGCTGGCAACTATTGCAGCGGCGGCTATAGGCTTTGCCTACTCGGCTTTCATAATCCAGCCCAAGTATTCTTCGTCAATACTTCTTTATGTAAACAACAGCTCCATCAGCGTGGGCAATACAAGCTTCAGCATCAGCTCCTCCGAGATAACTGCTGCCCAGAGCCTTGTAAAGACCTACACCATTATCCTCAACAACCGCACCACTCTTGAAGAGGTCATTGAAAGGTCTCAGGTGCCCTATACATATGAGGAACTCAGTCAGATGATCGAGGCAGGCCCTGTAAACAACACCGAGATCATGAGCGTAAAGGTCACTTCCACTGACCCTTACGAGGCTGCAAAGATAGTCAACTGCATTGCAGAGGTGCTTCCCAAGAGAATTTCCGTTATTATCAACGGAACCTCAATGGAGGTCGTTGATGCAGGTGTTCCCGATCTTCAGAAGGTCTCTCCCAGCATTACAAAATATACCGCAATGGGTATGTTCATAGGTGCTGCGGTCTCCATATTCATAATCGTTCTGCTTGCCATTATGGACAACACTATCCACGATGAGGATTATGTTCTCCAGACCTATGGCTTCCCCGTGCTTGCAAAGGTACCCGATCTGGTGGATTCGGGCTCGGGCAAGAGCAAATACGGCTACTATGCTTCTTACGGCAAGTAAGGCTTCGATGTGAAAATGAATGGATAAGGCGGGTAATATAAAATAATGGCGAAAACAAAAAAGCACCAGCTTGCTGTTACCGATAAAAAAACGCTGCACCAGAACCTTAGCTTTGTTGCCAAGGAACAGTACAAGATGCTGCGTACAAATCTTAACTTTGTCCTTCCCGATGACCTGAAATGCCCCATAATCGGCGTTACAAGCTCGGTAAGAGGCGAGGGAAAGAGCACGACTGCTATAAATCTTGCCTATGCTCTTGCAGAGGACGGAAAGACTGTACTGCTCATAGACGGCGATCTTCGTCTCCCCAGTATCGCAAAGAAGCTGGGATACAAGAATCAGCCGGGACTTACGGATTTCCTCCAGGGCGGCGATACCAAGGTGTATAAGACCAATATACACGAAAATTGGTACGTCATGATGTCGGGAAATATCCCTCCCAACCCCTCTGAGCTGCTTGGCTCCGCAAAGATGGAGAAAATGCTGCACATGATGGCAGACAGGTTCGACTACATAATCATTGACCTGCCTCCCGTAAATGTGGTAACAGATGCTCTTGCAATATCAAAGCTTATATCGGGCATGATACTTGTTGTCCGTGAGGAATATGTTGAAAAGCGTGAGCTTGATAACTGCGTAAGGCAGCTGAAGCTCTCAAACGTAAACGTGCTTGGCTGCGTTATGAACAATGCCAAGGACGAAAAGGCAGCCTACGGTAAATACAGCAAATACGGCAAATATAAAACCTACTATTATCAGCAGCCTGAGAGCGAGGAGCTTCCCGGCGCTGAGACCGTTACTGAAAGCTGATAAGAATGATAGATATTCACAGTCATATACTTCCCGGCATTGACGACGGCAGCAAAAATCTCCGAATGAGCTTGGGGCTTATAGATATGCTCATAGATCAGGGCATTGATACCGTGGCGGCAACTCCCCATTTTTACGCCGACAGGGTGTCCGTGGAGAAGTTTTTGTCAAGGCGGCAGAGGGCTTACGAAAGTCTGGCGGAAGCGCTGGAAAATACGCCTAAAGCCCCAAAGATACTTCTGGGAGCAGAGGTTGCCTATTATTCGGGCATCAGCTCACTTGAAGGCCTTGACTCCCTTTGCATCGGGGACAGCAGCACATTGCTGCTGGAAATGCCTTTGTCAGCATGGAGCGAGTATATGATAAGCGAGGTCCTTAACATTTCCTGCTCGGGGATAACGGTGGTCATAGCTCACATCGAGCGCCCTCTCCCAAGGCAGAAAAAGGAAAATATATGGAGGCTCATTGAAAACGGAGTTGTGATACAGTCCAATGCTTCGTTTTTCAACAGCGTGGTAACAAGAGGAAAGGCAATGCGCCTGCTCCGCAGCGGTTTTATACATCTGCTGGGGTCGGACTGCCACAATCTTACCGACCGCCCTCCTGCTATCGGCAGCGCATATGAGCATATAGAGAAAAAGCTTGGCAGGTCTTATGTCGAGCGCATTACCGAAACGGGAAATGCCATGCTTGGTCTCTGAGACTCTTAACTTACATAAAAATGAAATACAGAAAGGAAAATGAACGATGAAAACTAAAAAGATATTAGCATTTGTTATGGCTGTTGCCGCAACCTTCGTATGCTCCGCAAGCGCATTTGCCGCTAACGGCGAAATTGTTTACAGCCCTTCACATCACGGTCCCGAGGCTGATACTTCCACATCAGGCTCCGCAACCGCAGGCACAACTACTCCATCTACCTCCACAAAGGACGATGAGCAGGGCAGCACTGCTGCCAACACCGAGGAACATGACAAGTACAAGGCTTACGGTTATTCCAAGCGATCCGCTCTTACTGCAAAGCAGAGGAGAGAGTTTACAAAGTGCTACAATGATGTAAAGAAGCACACCGACCTTACCGAGCTTACCGAGGATATTGCCGATATTGCTGAGGAGCAGGGTCTTGACGTTTCCGATCTCGCTGTAAGCGATATCTTCTATTCCGTACTTCCCAAGGACAAGAAGAGCGGCACAAGAGTAAGAGTAAAGGCTCCCAACCTTGACAAGTTCGTTGCACTTCTCTGCTACTCCAACGGCCAGTGGAGCGTTGTAAAGGACGCTAAGGTAAATGCTAACGGCAAGCTGGTATTCAAGACCAAGAAGGCTGCTGCTTACGCTATCGTTATCGACACTACAGAGGAAGACGCTGAATAATTTCAGCCCGATAAATTATTATGAATAAAACAAGAGAATCCGATAAGTCACGCATACGGAAGTATGCGGTCGTGGTTCTCGTGTGTGTACTGATCTTTATTGCTGCCTTGGTGATCCTGAATTTATGGGAAAAGCGCCAAGGCACTTTTGTTGGGAAGAACACTGCGGGAACTACTGCAAATATCACCGTGGACGGGGAAAAATATGTTCTCAACAAGAATATCCAGACTTTCCTTATAATGGGTCTTGACAAGTTTGAGAGCGATATTGATGATACCTCATACGACAATGACCAGCAAGCGGATATGCTCCTGCTGCTGGTGCTGGACGATGAGCAAAAGACCTGCAACATAATCCAGATAAACCGTGACACTATGGTCAAGGTTGGTGTTCTGGGCGTTGCGGGACAAAGGATAAACACTGTTACCGAGCAGATAGCCCTTGCCCATACCTACGGCAACGGCAGGGAGCAGAGCTGCCTTAACACGTCAGAGGCTGTTTCGGGACTGCTGGACGGCATAAAGGTGGATCACTATATGTCCGTCACAATGGACGCTGTGCCTGTGCTGAACGATCTGGTGGGCGGTATTGAGGTAACTGTCCTTGATGATTTCGGCGACTATGACCCTACTCTCATAAAGGGCGAGACTGTTACGCTAAAAGGCGAGCAGGCTCTCCACTATGTCCGTGGAAGAATAGGCGTTGGCGACAACAGCAACCTGTCACGAATGGCAAGGCAGCGTGAATATATGGACGCTTTCTTTAGCAAGGCACGCCAGCTTTTAGACGGCGATGACAGCTTTTCCGTTGATGTTATGACAAGTCTTGCAGACTATATGATTTCCGACTGCACCGTCAGCAAGCTCCAGGAGCTGTCGAAAAAGGCAGGGAAGTATGAGTTGGGCGAGATATATGCCATGGAGGGCGAAGCCGTGGTGGGAGAAGAATTTATGGAGTTTTATCCCGATGAAGCGGCGCTGAACTCGCTTATAGCAAAGCTTTTTTATGTAAAGGAAGAAGAATAAAAAAATGCTTTCATTCCGACCAGAATGAAAGCATTTTTTTCATATATGACGGCACATCAAAGCCATATATCTGTGATATTTTATCGCTCCTGCAAATGTCCCGACAGCTGCCATCCGCTATCTTTTTTCCGCCGTCCATAAGCATCATTCTGTCCGATGCGGCAGCACAAAGGCTCAGGTCATGGAAAACTGCCACTGCTGCTCCTCCCGAGGCTGTCCAGTCACGCATAAGCGCTATAAGCTCAGGCTGGCCCGAAAGGTCGATATGGTTTGCAGGCTCGTCCAGCAATATTATTTTCGGCTGCTGGGCAAAGGTCTTTGCCAGAAACACCCTTTGGAGCTGACCGCCCGAAAGCTCGCCGATATACCGTGATGACAGGTTTGATATCCTGGTTTTCTCCATACATTCCTTTACTATCCGCACATCTTCCGCATCGGGAGAGGCGAATGCGCCTGTCATATAAGGGTATCGGCCCATCATTACTGTATCGAAAACGGTGTATGACCCGAATGCTCCCCCTGCGGAGGTCTGAGAGAAAAGAGCTATCTTTTTGGCAAGCTCACGCCTGTTTTTGCCCATAAGCGGTGAGATGTCCTCGCCCTCTATCTCGATATGCCCCGAAGAGGGCTTTATTATCCCGCACAGGCAGCGCAGCAGAGTTGTTTTTCCGCAGCCGTTTTTTCCCGCAACGGACAATATCTCGCCGCTTTTTAGTTCAAGAGAAACGCCGCTGACAATATCGCCGCTGCCGTATCCGCAGGATATATTTTCCGCTTTCAGTAGCGTCATTGGCTGTTCCTCCTTTTCTTGAAGAATACGTAGGCGAAAAACGGTGCGCCCACAAGCGCCGTGACCGTACCAACGGGCAGCTCGGAGGGAGCTGTTACCGTTCTTGCGGCAATGTCGCAGATGACCATGAACGTGCCGCCCACCACTGCGGACATGGGTATAACAACGCTGTGCTTTGCGCCGAATATGCGGCGGACTATCTGGGGAGCTATCATATCCACAAAGCCGATAACGCCCGAAAATGCCACTGCCGTTCCCGTAAGGACGGACATTATTATCAGCAGAAAGCGCCTTGTGCCTGCGGGGTCAATGCCTGCGGAAGCAGCCTGCTCATCGCCGAAGCTCATAAGGTCAAGCTCCTTGGAGCGGCGCATATAAATGAAAATGCAGATCACGGACACCACCGCCACCACTGCACAGCTGCTCCAGCCACGGCCCGAAAAGCTGCCTGTCTGCCATTTGAGTATCTGCTTGTATTTTTCCCCTGCCAGATTTGCCATAATGTTTACTATGGCGCTGATGAAAAGGGACAGTACCATTCCCGTAAGGACGATGGTGCTGCTTTCGAAATTCTTGTCGATGCGGGAGGTGAACGCCACCGCCGCAAACATGGTCAGAAGAGCAAACACAAGACCTGCCGCTGCAAGGGTGAACTGCCCCAGAAATGTAAATCCCGCTGCGATAACAAGCCCTGCGCCGAATGAAGCTCCGCTGGAAACGCCCAGGGTGTAGGGGGAGGCAAGGGGATTGCGCAGCACCGACTGCACCGCCGCACCGCTGGCGGATAGGGCTGCTCCCGTGAGAAATGCCAGCACAACTCTTGGCATTCTTATGTCTGTGATGATGTTCACGGTGGTGATCGGCATATCCTCGGGCAGCTGCGCACCGAAGAAACGCACGCCTATAGCGGTGAAAATTTCACCCGGGGAGATGTTCACCGAGCCTATGCCGATACCCAGCACTATTGAAACAACGGCGCAAAAAAGCGCACAGATTATAGGAAAATGCCTCTTGCGGTACATACACTCATTCCTTTCATCTGTGCGCTTTATATTATTATTGTTTTTAGGCAATATTATGCAGCAGCGTCAAGCTCAGTCTCAGCTTCTGCTTCAGCAGTTTCTTCACTGCCTGCCTCAACGATGTCGGACTCAAGGTCAGCACTGCCGAGATCGCTGTAAACATCGGGATAAATGATCTGAGCCATAATGCGGATACCCTCAACAACGTTCTGGGAAGGTCTGCTTACGGGGTTAGGCTCTACCTGATATACCTGATGATTCTTTATGGCAGAAATGTTCTCCCAGCCCTCTCTGCTGTAGATCTCGTTGTAGTCATAACCATCATACTTAACGCTGGTGATGATAACATCGGGATCGGCAGCGATAACGCTTTCATCAGTATTGTTTATCCAGCCGCTCTCGGAGCTGTAGATGTTCTCTGCGCCGATAAGGTCAAGGATATCATCTGCAAATGTGTCGGAGCCGCAGGTGTACATAGAGGGAGCTGCGGAAACCTCAAAATAAACCTTTTTCTTTTCTGTGATGTTCTGAGAAAGCTCAACCACCTCAGCAATGGCATCGGACATACCCATAAGCAGCTCGTCAGCCTTTTCATCAGTGTCTGTGCATTCAGCAATAAATCTGATATCGTCCATAACGCCCTGAACGGACTCGGAAGTGGGAACGTAAAGCACCTGAACGCCTGCGTCCTTGAGAGCGGAGTAAGGATCGTCCGCACCTGTCATGGAAATGCCGTTGATGATAACAGCATCGGGGTTCATGGCAGCAATGGCTTCAATATCAAGATTGTAGAAGTCAAGAGTGCATATGGAGGGGTCAATGCCCTCAACATCAGCGGAATAAGCGTCAGCAGCGATTATCTTGTCGCCAAGGCCAAGACCTACCAGTATCTCGGTAACGGAGGGAGCACCCGAAACGATGGTGTTTATCTCACCCTTGATCTCGACAGTTCCGCCCTCTCTGTCGTTTACCACCTTAACGCCGTCCTCGGCAGCTTCGGAGGTTTCTTCTGAAGTTTCTGCTGAAGTATCTTCAGCAGATGTCTCCTCAGCGGGAGTTTCCTCAGCAGCGGAGATCTCAGCAGTTGTTTCGCTTGTACTGTCGGAAGCGGTATTGCCGCAGGCAGTCATGGAAACAGCGGTCATTGCGGCAATAAGGAGCGCAGCAATTCTGTTTTTTTTCATTTTTTACCAATCCTCTCAATATCCGCCGACCTTTCCACTGACGGCGGGAAATCATATTGACATTATAGCATATTTTCAACAAATGTCAAGCACTGCGGCGTTTTGGTGATAAAAAGGGAGATCTTGCAGGGAGCGGAGCTTGAATGGACTTATATGCAAAAATGAATTTCTGAGATATAAAACTTGCAAAATTGCTGCCTTGCAATGACCTTTATCTATAAATCAAACCAAATGTTCATATATAGTCTTTGCAGAGTGCATAAACATTGAGACTTTTTTGCAGAATAAACAAGTATTTGGTGGAAATATACGGCTTTTTCTGTGGTATTCCGCATTGACAAGCTGTTAGCAGGGGGTATATAATAAAACCATCAAATCAAAATATAACGTTTTTCTTCATCTGCCGCATTCGGCAGAACACGGAATTGAGTGAGCGGACGGATTTCGTCGGCAAGTCTCAGCGAGTCGGTCACTGTGAAGCCCTTTGGGGATAAGTCAGATACGTGGAAGGAAAGCGGTGCCTCTGCCGTCACCGGAGGTCACGCCCGAACTTGCTCTTTCTCGGTTTTGCCGCACAGAGAAGCTTTCCTATGGGGTTGCTTTGCCTGTTGGCAGATGCCGTATGATATGGCTTTTCAAAGCGTGTCCCGATGTGCGGGGCACGCTTTTTTGATAATATCGAGAGGAGAGGTTTTTTATGGAAAAGAGAAGGATAAAGGCTGCAGCATCATTTGTGCTTGCACTGGGAATGGTATTGTCCGCAGCAGGCTGTTCATCTGAGAACACTGCCGCTTCCGACACATCAGCAGCTTCGGAGGCTGTAACGGACGCATCTGCCGACACAACAGCCGCTGACACAACAGAATCGGACGCAGCTGCCGACACCGAAGCGGACACAGAGGCTTCCGAGGACAGCGCCGAGAGCGGCTTCCCTTTTGAGCTTGTTACAAAGGACGACCAGGTAGTTACCTTTACAAAGGTTCCCGAGACTGTGCTTTCCACAAACGTTAACGTCGGCGATGAGCTTATGGCTCTGGGTCTTGGCGACAAGATCGTTGGTACCTGCAGCAATAACTCCCGTGTAAATCCCCTTTACAGAGAGGAATACGAGGCTATCCCTGAATTTTCCGAGAAGCAGCCTTCCCTGGAAGCTATACTTGACCTTTCTCCCGACTTTGTTTACGGCAGAAGCAGCGCATTCAGCGAGAAGAACAACACCACTCACGACACCCTTTCAAGCTACGGCATAATGTCCCTTTCCTCTATTGAGGGCTACAAGCTGGGCGCTGACCTTGACGACGTTTATCAGGATTTCTACAACCTGGGCAGAATTTTCCAGGTAGAGGATCGTGCGGAAGAAGTTGTTAACGGCATGAAGGAAAAAGTTGCCGAGGTTGAAAAGAAGATCGAAGGCACTGAGCCTGTTAGAGTTTTCGTATTTGACTACCTTGCAGATGACGGCCCTTACACCTGCGGCAACAACTTCACCGCACAGCTTATACGTCACGCAGGCGGCGAGAACATCTTCATTGATATGGACACCACATGGGCAACCGTAAGCTGGGAGTCCGTTATCGAGCGTGACCCCGAGGTCATCATCATCAACGACTACGGCTCTCATTCCCTTGAAGAGAAGCTTTCTCAGCTCAAGGACGACCCCGCTCTTGCTGATATCAGCGCTATCAAGAACGACAGAATTATCTCTGTTACCCTCTGCGAGTCCTTTGCAAGCTCCATGACAGCCGATACCATCGAGAAGTTCGCCAAGGCTTGCCACCCCGAGTGCTTTGAAGAAGAATAATGAAAGGCTTCAGTAATTTTGTGCGCAAACACACAGGTCTTTGCTGTGTGATACTGGCAGTGCTGCTTGTGTTTTCCGTCATTGCAGGAATCAGTCTGGGACCTGTAAATATCCCGTTCAGAGATGTGTGGCGGATAATATTCAACAAGCTTTTCGGCAGCGGAAATATCGACGATATCAAAACAGGAACGCAGAACATCGTGTGGTTCATAAGAATACCGAGAGTTCTGCTGGGACTGGCTGTAGGCGGCGGACTTACCCTTTCTGGCGTGGGAATGCAGGCATTTACAAAAAACCCCCTGGCGGAGCCTTATGTGCTGGGTATTTCCAGCGGTGCCTCCGCAGGTGCGGTGCTTGCCATAATCGCCTCGGTAGTCCTCCCCTGGGGAAAGATGAGCATATCCTTCGGCTCATTCGTGGGAGCGCTCCTTTCCATAATCATCGTTTATACACTGTCAAGAAGCGGCGGCGACATTACACCTATCAGGCTGGTGCTTGTGGGCGTGGCTGTGTCTGCCATATTCCGTGCGCTGACAAACTTCATCGTCTATACCGCCCCCAGTGATGCGCAGGTGCGGCAGGCAACATTCTGGATGCTGGGCGGCCTCGGCAGTGCAGAATGGCCTGACCTTATAATCACATATGCGGTGCTGATACCGTCTGCTGTGGTAATGATGATATTCGCCCGCCCCCTGAACGCCATGATGATGGGCGACAGCTCGGCTATAACGCTGGGCGTAAACGTAAACGCAGTAAGAAAGCTGCTCATCTTCATCACCGCCGTGCTTACATCCTCTGCCGTTGCGGTCAGCGGCTGTATCGGATTTGTGGGACTTATCGTTCCCCACATCGTCCGCTCGGTAACGGGTGCGGATCATTCAAAGGTCATACCCCTTTCGCTCCTGTGCGGAAGCATCTTCATGATATGGGCGGACGTTGCCGCAAGGCTTGTCTGCGCCCCTGCGGAGCTTCCTGTGGGAATACTTACAGCGCTGTTCGGCGGCCCGCTTTTCCTGTGGATGGTCAGAAAGCGCAGATACGAATTCGGAAAGTGATAATATGCTTACAGTAAACGACCTGAAATATTCTGTCGGTAATTATAAGATACTGAACGGTGTGTCCTTCAATGTCAAAGACAAGGAGTTTGTGGGTATAATGGGTCCAAACGGCAGCGGAAAATCCACTGTACTCAAGAATATCTACAAGCTTGCCAAGCCCGACAGCGGCGAGATAACCCTTGACGGAGAAAATGTCCTTGCCATGAGCAACAAGGAGATGGCAAAGCGTGTTTCCGTAGTGGCACAGGAGCACGAAGCCTGCTTTGACTATACAGTTGAAGAGGTAGTGCTTATGGGACGCTATGCGGGCAAAAAGCTTACCGAAAGCTGCGGACAGGAGGACAGGGACGCTGTGGCAAAAGCCCTTGAGACCGTGGGTATGTCGGGGCTTTCCGAAAGAGGATACCTGAGCCTTTCGGGCGGCGAAAAGCAGCGTGTTATCCTTGCCCGTGCCATTGCCCAGAACACCGAGACAATGATACTGGACGAACCCACAAATCATCTGGATATAAAGCATCAGCTTTTCCTGCTGGATTATCTTAAAAACAGCGGAAAAACAGTGCTTACCGTGCTTCACGACCTGCGTTTGGCGGCGCATTACTGTGACAGGATATATCTTCTCCTTGACGGAAATATCGTTGCGGAGGGCAAGCCTGTAGATGTGCTGACCACGGAAAATATCCAAAGGGTCTTTGGAATAAACGGAAAGGCGATAGTAATGCCTGACGGTCAGACGGACTTTCAGATGTTCTGATACTAATCACCAATAAAACTATAGACAAAAAATCATCGCATAATCCATATACGCAAGATTATGCTCGATTTTTTGTATAGTTTTTAATTGGTTCTTAGTATGATATAATAGCCGATGTTCTGTTTCAATACTTCCTGATATAGAAACAGTTTATTGATTGCTCTGAGCAATCGGACAAAACTCCTGCCGTACAAAAGCACGGCAGGAGTTTTTTGCGTGTAAAAAGGCTATTAAAAGCAGTGATGCAGATAAATGCAAGAGGCGTTCCGTCAGGAACGACGATTTTGGTTTCTGTGGTAAGGCGAAGGTATGGACGAAATCAATTTCATTGTGTTCTTGTCTTTCAAATTCTTGTTTCATACCCACAAATCCCAAATAAATATTTGTAACATCTTACAAATCGTTATTTTGTCTCTTGACTTAGTAGTGAAAATATACTATCATATAACTACAGTAAGTTGCAAAATGATACTAACCCATAAGGATGTGATAATGTGGACTCCGAAAAGGAATTTTTAAGTTCGTACAATAAAAACGAATATGAAAAGCCGTCAGTGGCGGTTGACCTGCTGGTGTTTACCGTAAAAGATGACAGGCTGAAAATAGTTCTGGTAAGGCGAAGCGAGCACCCGTTCAAGGATATGCTTTCCCTCCCCGGCGTTTTCGTGGGTATAAACGAGACCCTTGACGAAGCGGCGGCAAGGGGCGCAAGGGAAGAAGCAGGGCTTGCGGATATTTACTTTGAGCAGCTATACACATGGGGCGATATTGACCGTGACCCTCGAATGAGGATAATCTCGGTTTCGTACCTGTCCCTTACTCCTGCTGAAAAGCTCACCTTATCCGCAGGAAGCCGAACCTCATCAGCAGAGCTTTATGACGTGGAGGAGCTTCTCTCTTCCGATGAAGAGCTTGCTTTCGACCACCGAAGGATCATCGAATACGGCAGGGAGAGGATAAGGAACAAGACAGAATATTCACGCATAGCTTTTGAATTTCTGCCCAAGGAATTTACCCTTCCACAGCTGCAAAGGGTGTATGAGATACTTCTGGGCAAGCCTCTCTACAAGGCAAACTTCCGCCGCAGGGTGGCTCCCCTTATCGACGAGACCGAGCGCATGACCTCGGGGGACGCTCACCGCCCCAGCAGGATATACAGAGAAAAATCGGAATGATATTTATAGGAGCGTGACAATATGTACAACATAATCTGCTTCCACAAGCCCGAAGAGCCTAACGGCTTTCTCAGCAACTGGTACATGAGCTGCTTTTCCGATGATGAATACGGAGAATTTTCATCGGCAGAGCAGTACATGATGTACCGCAAGGCGGTGCTTTTCGGCGATGATGAAACTGCCCGACAGGTGATGGTGCTTTCCTCTCCTGCCGAGATAAAGGCGCTGGGCAGGCTTGTAAAGGGCTTTGACCAAAAGCTGTGGGACGAAAACAAGTATGAGATAGTTAAGCGTGGGGTACAGCTTAAATTCTCGCAGAATAAGGAGCTGATGGAGCGCCTGCTGAGCTTCGGCGACTGCGTTTTTGCGGAATGTTCAGTCAGCGACAGGGTGTGGGGGATAGGGCTTTCCATGAGCTCTCCCGACCGTTTCAGCGTAAAGAAATGGCGTGGGGAAAATCTTCTCGGCAGGGCGCTTACCGAGATAAGCGGCAACAGCTATCCAATCATATAAAGGCAAGGGGGCAGTATCATGAAATACAGATGCGGAATGTACGGCGGCAGTTTCAATCCTTTGCACATAGGTCATGTGCGGTGCATTATCAGGGCGGCAAATATGTGCGAAAGGCTCATTATCGTAATAAGCAACGGCAGAAAGCGCTGCGAGGCGGATATCCGTGTGCGCTACAGGTGGGTGTATGAGCTTACTCGCCACCTGCCCGATGTGAGGATATTCATTCTTGAGGACGACTGCGGCACAAAGGCTGAATACGGCGAGGCTCAGTGGTTTACGGATGCAGAAAAGGTGAAAGCCTTTGCGGGCGAAAAGATAGATGCGGTCTTCTGCGGCAGCGATTATGACGAAAACAGCTTCTGGAATGTGTGCTATCCCGATGCGGAGCTGGTCATATTCCCCCGTGACGGCATATCCTCCACGGAAATACGAAAGGATATCTACGGTCACTGGGACTGGCTGCCGACAAATGTGCGGCCTTATTACGTCAAAAAAGTCCTGCTTATCGGCAGCGAAAGCACAGGAAAATCCACGCTTACGCAAAATCTTGCCATGCACTTCAATACCAATTTCATGGAAGAGGCAGGGCGTGAGCTGTCTGAGCGGTCGGGTACAGATGAACTGATGATACCCTCGGATTTCCGAGATATACTCCTCACCCACAAGCAGCGTGAGATTGAACTGATAAGATCATCCAACAAGGTGCTTTTCGAGGATACGGACTGCCTTATCACAAAGTTTTTCATAGATTTTCTGGGGGATAAGGAAAATGAGAGAAATTCCGCACTGGCGGAGGCGATATCCCTTTTCAATGAATATGATCTGGTGCTTTTCTGCGAGGCGGACGTTAAGTTTGTGCAGGACGGCGACAGAAGCCCCATAATTGCCGCTGAGCGTGAAAAGTACAGCAATCTTATCAGGGAGATATATGTTTCCCATGGATATTATCCAATATCTCTCAGCGGAAATTATACTGAACGGTATGAAAAGGCGGTAAAGCTTGTGGAGGATATGCTCAGGTAAAGATTATAAGGGGGACAATATGATAAAGAAAATAATAAAATATTTCACGCCCTTTCAGTGGGCGGAGGTTCTGGCGGTAACGGGGTTCACGGTGTATTTTGCACTTACGGACGAAATCGGGCTGACATTGTACAATATCCTCAGCGCCTTTGCGGCGATATGCGGCATAAACTGCGTGGTGCTCTGCGCAGCGGGCAAAAAAGCGCAGTATTACTGGGGCTTTGTAAATATTGCGGCATATGTTGCGGTATCGTGGATAAGCAGATTTTACGGCGAGGTGATGCTCAACGCACTGTACTACCTCCCCAGCCAGTTTGTGGGCATATATATGTGGAAGAAGAACATGGAAAAGGACAGTGGCGATACAGTAAAGGGCAGGCGAATGAAGCCACTTCCCGCAGTGCTTCTGCTGATAGGAACGGCTGTGGCTATCGTTCTTTACAAGCTGCTTTTGTCGGCTCTGGGCGGAAGCTCCGCATGGCTCGACAGCGCAAGCACGGTGATATCCATTACCGCAAACCTGCTTATGATAATGCGCTACCGTGAGCAGTGGCTGCTGTGGATAATCGTTGACACGGTAACCGTGCTTATGTGGGCAGGCAAGGGCGACCCTATCATGACCACCATGTGGGCGGTGTACCTTATAAATGCGATATACGGATATATCAACTGGACAAAAATGAGCAGGGCAGCGGAGAATACATAATACTAAGAACCAATTAAAAACTATACAAAAAATCGAGCATAATCTTACGTATATGGATTATGCGATGATTTTTTGTCTATAGTTTTATTGGTGATTAGTATAAAATCACCCCGAAGTCATGGAAAGCTCCATGATTTCGGGGTGTGCTTATTTATATCCTTTTCCCTGGGTGAAAACAGGGGGCCAGTATTCCAAGGGCTTTACGCCAAGTTTCAGCTTGAAATCGCAGTAGCCGCCGTCCTCAAAACAGGTGCGCTCCCTGAACAAAGGTGCGCCCAGAATGCCGAACATCACATAATCGAGGTTGCAAAGGTAGGGCATATATTCTTCATAGCCGTATTTTTTGGCAAAATCCGACAGGGGGCAGACTTGGTTGTGATAGCTGAAATCATACCCCTCTTCCGGCGGGATCTGGGTCTCAGTCTCGAAGCTGCCCGGATTTTCTGCCGCATTTGCAGCGTTCTGCGCATCTTTTTTGAGAAACATTTTGTTCAGCAGCTTAGGGTCGGTGAATATCCTGCCCATGATTTTGCGCACAAAAGCGGGCATTTTCATAATGTTTCGCTCGTATATCATGACCATAAGATGACCCGACTCCATGGTGTCGGTGCCATAATTTTTCAGCACCTCGCCCATGGCTGCGAACATATATGCACCTGTAAGATTTTTCGTGCCGCTTACCTTGTTGCCGCCGATAAAAGGAAAGCGCTCAAGCATATCGGTCTCGTAAACGTGCCATATCTCCGAAAGGATATCATCATAAGGCTTGCGGCAGATGCTTTCAAGCTCGGGCTTTATAAGCGACATATAGCCGTTCATCGTCTTTTTCAGCTTGCCTGCGCTTTTTCTGTAATACTCGTGCATATTGGCTCCTTTCGGTGTTGTCAGTGGCACTCAAACCAGCTTTTGCCCATTTCCACATCGGCGGTGAGGGGAATATCAAGCTTTACTGCATTCCGCATTTCCTCGCCCAGCACCTGCGCCGCACGGGCTGCGTCCTTTTCGGAGGCTTCTATGATAAGCTCATCATGTATCTGCAAAATAAGGTGAGCGTCCAGCTTTTCGTCTCTCAGCCTGCGGAACACCTTTACCATGGCTATCTTGATGATATCCGCCGCCGCACCCTGCACGGGGGCGTTCATTGCCGCACGCTTGCCGAAGGACTGAATGTTCTTGTTTTTCGCCGCAAGCTCGGGGATATATCTGCGCCTGCCGAATATGGTCTCGGAATAGCCCTTGCTTTCCGCATCGGCAACGGCTTTGTCCATAAATTCCTTTACCTTGGGGAAGTTTGAAAGGTAGCTTTTTATATATCTGTCCGCTTTGGCAACGGAAACGTCGATATCCTTTGCAAGCGAGAATGCGCTTATGCCATATACGATGCCGAAGTTTACCGCCTTTGCCGCACGTCTCATTTCGGGCGTTACCATATCCTCGGGCATTCCGAACACCTGTGCTGCCGTGGAGGTGTGGATATCCTTGCCGCTGATGAATGATTCCTGCATATTTTTGTCGCCGCTGAGGTGTGCAAGTATTCTCAGCTCGATCTGGCTGTAGTCCGCATCAATAAGCGTTCTGCCGCTTTCGCTGACGAAGAATTTTCTCATGTTCCGTCCAAGCTCCGTGCGGACGGGGATATTCTGCAAATTTGGCTCCGTGGAGGATATACGTCCCGTTCTGGTCTCGGTCTGCTTGAAAACGGAGTGAATGCGGCCGTCTGCGGAGACTGCCTTTAAAAGCCCCTCAACATATGTGGACTGGAGCTTGGTGTACTGGCGGTACATGATTATCATGTCAATGATGGGGTCTTTGTCACGGAGGTTTTCCAGCACGTCCGCATTGGTGGAGTAGCCTGTTTTGGTTTTCTTGCCCGACGGCAGCCCCAGATCTTCAAAAAGCACTGCGCCCAGCTGCTTCGGGGAAGCAATGTTGAACTGCTTGCCTGCACGGAAATATATCTGCTGCTCCAGTCCCTCTATCTCGCCGCAGAGGGTGTTGCCGAACTCCCTTATGCCGTCGGTATCTGCCTTTACGCCGTAAAATTCCATGGAAGCCAGCACCTCGGTGAGGGGCAGCTCCGTTTCGGTGTAAAGCTTTTCCATGCCAAGGTCGGATATTTCTTTGTCAAGACGTGTGCAAAGTCCGCTCAGGGCGGCAATGTCGGCATATTCGCCCAGCTTTTCGTAGGAGGGGCAGCTGTAAAGTGCGCACAGTCCGTTTATGGTGTATTCCGAGGCGGAGGCGTTCAGCAGGTAGCCGGCAATATCGCCGTCGGATACCACGTTTTTCAGCTCCGTGCCGTGTTCAAGGCAATATCTGTAGGCAGGCTTTGCACCGAAGGTCTGCTTTTCAAAGCCGCTTGAAAGGAGAGAACAGATATCCTTTTCGTCCTCAAAGCAGCAAAGCTTTTCGTTGTATGATACATAAAGCTTTGGCTTTTCGCCTGTAACAAAGATGAAAGCAAAGCTGCCGCTTATGTCGTTGACGGCCATTTCCGACAGGGTGTATTCTGTCTCGGGAAGCTTTTCTGCTTCTGACGGTGCCTCCGCAGAGGGCTTTATATTCAGCTTTTCCATAAGCTTTGTCATTTCAAGCTCGGTAAGGAGCTGTGAAAGGGCAGCTTCGTCCTTTTCCTTGTAGCTGTAGTCGGCAATGTTTCGGCTTATGGGTGCATCTGTAACAATGGTTGCCAGCCACTTGCTGTCCTTTGCGTCCTGAGCGCCCGCTTCAAGCTTTGCAATGACGGACCTTGTGGCAGTGACCTCGCCCTTGCCCAGCTTTTCATACAGCCCCTCAACGGAACCGTACTCGGATATGAGCGCCAGTGCGGTCTTTTCGCCTATGCCCTTTACTCCGCTGATGTTATCGGAGCTGTCGCCCATGAGACCTTTCAGGTCGATAAGCTGCTTTGGTTCAAGGCCGTTGTACATCTCGCCGAACTTTTCGGGAGTGCAGCGGATAAGCTCCTTTGTAGTGTGGAGCAGAACGGTCACGTTGTCGGTGATGAGCTGCAGGCTGTCACGGTCACCCGTAAGGATATATGCACTGTCATTTTCGCCGCAGGAAGCCGCAAGTGTTCCCAGAATATCGTCCGCCTCGAAGCCGGGGCATTCGATAACGCTTATGCCCATATCACGGAGGATATTCTTGATAAGCGGCATCTGCATGGCAAGCTCATCGGGCATACCGTGGCGGTTTGCCTTGTATGCGGCGCTTGCCTTGTGGCGGAACGTAGGCTCTTTCAGGTCGAAAGCCACGGCACAGCAGTCGGGAGAGATATCCCCCGCAGTTTTAAGATAGATGTTCATAAATCCCATAAGGGCGTTGGTGAACGTACCTTTTTTGTTGGAAAGCGCCTTTATGCCGTAAAATGCACGGTTCATAATGCTGTTTCCGTCAATAGCCAGCAGCTTCATAGAGTGACCGACCTTTCTTATTTAAAGTATTTGAAATCCTTGGTGAGCATAAGCAGAATGTCAAGGCGGACTTTGTCCCTGTGTTCGGGCTTGACCATATAATAAATGTAGTTTTCCAGAATATTCACATCGGGAACGCTTCTGCCCTCGATCTTGAAATTGCCGTAGCCCATTGGTACATATTTATTGTAAATAGCATCGGGTGAAATATGCAGAGGGGAGTCAACAGTCTGATAAAGCGTCCTCTTCATGCACTGGCATTCAAACGGTTCGGGAATGTAGGGAGTGCCTGTGCGCTTCATCATGTGCTGGGTACAGGCGATCTGGCTCCTGCCGATAGAACGGTAATGGTCGCCTCTGCGCTTGCAGGCAGGGGTGCAGCAGGGATTGATGAGAAGCTCCGCCTTTTCCTTGTGGGGGAGCTTTTCAAGAACATCAAAATTGTTGTTGAAATTATAGTCCAGAACTACGAGGGAGTAGTCCTTTTCCATTTCTGCGGAAAGCTCGTCAAAGTCCTCTATCTGCTTGCAGGTGGAGCTGGTTATGGGCATATCGGGGAACTTGTCCCTGATGTAGTCCTCCAGCATGGGGGAGAACACGATAGCTTCGTTCATGCCGTTGTCCGCAGCCTTTAAAATGGCATTGCACAGCGGGTCGGAGAGGTGCTCCATTTTTATTTCGGGGTTTGTGAGAGTAAAACGGCAGGGAATGCCACGCTTGTTGAACTGGCTGAGTATCTCACGGATAATTCGTGGATCCATGTTGCCCTGGATAAATCTGCCGCCGTTCCAGGTCATATTGGGAAAGCAGCCGTAAACCGAGCCGATCTTTACGCCGTCAACGAAAGCGTCGGGAAATCTTGACATATATTCCGCAAGTGTAAGGTTAAGTCTGAAATGCCTTACAAAATCCGGAAGATGAAATTTTATATCCATATTATAACCACCTTTGAATATTATCGCTCACATACTATTATAACTGAGGTGGGGGTGAATGTCAAGGAGAATAACGGCTGCCTTTTTAATGTGATTTTAATTTTACACAAGCGCAGATTTAATTTTATCGGTGTAAAATATCTTATGTTAAATCGGGTTCATATTGAGAACCTGTCTTCACAAGCGTATGCGCACGTCTTTTCGGCAAATTTTGCCTTAGACTGCGTTATACTAATCACCAATAAAACTATAGACAAAAAATCGTCGCATAATCCATATACGCAAGATTATGCTCGATTTTTTGTATAGTTTTTAATTG